>Ga0302252_1000553_pt1 | contig 31007 bp, 30 predicted proteins | sample AAG_RA_Leu_MG_FD_193511 | JGI IMG/M metagenome (GOLD analysis project Ga0302252, IMG submission 193511) | Enriched activated sludge microbial communities from anaerobic digester in WTTP, New Holstein, Wisconsin, United States - AAG_RA_Leu | ecosystem: Engineered > Bioreactor > Anaerobic >... | reverse complement strand
GGCGAACATGACATACGCGTTGAAAGCCCTTTTTGTCAAGGGCGGGTTGATCTGTATGGTGGACAAAAACTACGCCGACTGGCTTGAAAACATCACACCGGATGACACGCTCGTTAACCTGGCGGACGACGGGCTCGCCGTGATAATAGAAAACCGGGAAAAGCCTGAGAACAACATAATCATCCCGCTGCCTGATGAATTGCTCGACTATTTGATAGACAACAGAGAATTGACAGTATACACGTTCAGCGAAAATTATATTGAAAAACCAGCCAGCAGGACGTTTGAAATCTCCAGGGATCTCCTGTTGGAAGGAAGAGCCATATACAGATACAATAAAATTCAGCAGCGCCAGGAGGGCAGCCGGCAGCAGCCGCTGGAAACCTCGCGCCCGGAGGAGAAACTCTCCTGACAAGTTTCTGAAGTTAACTCTTTTTGCCGTGCCAGACGTTGATGTCGAACTCATTAAACACCGGGTTGAACATCATGTTGTTCAGCATCTTATCGTCTGTCTTGACGTCTTCAGTAGCCTCATTGGGCAGAACATCGCACACCCAGTTCATCACAAGCCCTACGACGAAGACCGTGGGGAGGGCCAACGCAGAACCAATCCCCACATAAGGCTCAGTTTCTTTGGTCAAGAAACCGTTGATAGTCCAGATGTGGCTTACAGCATTCGCCACGAGAAATCCCAATGCTATGAACGGGATCGCAATTATGCTCCAGTACAGAGCAGGCTGGCGATACCAGGGCCTCGGGATGCGGTTCATTATCCCGCACGCCCTCGCCACTATCTTCATATTCCTGTCCGCAGTGACCAGGGTGGTGTCGATACCCTGTCTTTTCATCCACGTGGCAGTGCCTATGACCATGTTGTCCCCTGCGCTGTTAAGCACCTGAAGACGGTCCATCTGCCTATCGGTTGCGATTGCAACGTTCTTTCCGTATTTTTCAAGGTAGCGCGACACCAACCGCGCTCTCGCCGCGACATCCTGTCTCTCGTTGTTCTTCAAACCGTCAAGCTCGGTCATTACGATGCGGGGAAGAATGATTCTGTGTCTTTTTACAACTCTGAGCACCTGGGGGTATTCCATGAGCGCCGACGTGTCGAATACATACGCCTTCTTGCTGCCAAATACCTTGCTGCCAAACGCCATTCCTGCCTCCTTTTTATTTATGGTCTTGCGGCCTTCAAAGCTGCTTGCCGCATTCCGGCCGTTTGTTTGATTGTTCTGTTTCCCTGCTTGACTGTTTTGAGCTTTATGGTCTGCCATCCCTATAATTTATATTACCATATTTTGTAACTTTTTTCAACCGGCCACAGGACATGTTATCCGGGTGATTTACTACTAAATAGTTTATCCCTTGTGACCAATTTGTTTACTCTTGAGTTGGGTCTGAAGATTTTCTCTGAAGATCTTTAAAGATTCTTTTTGAAGGGGAAAAATTAATACCCTTAAAGAACCGAATCAAAAAAGGAGGTCTGCGATGCGTACACAACTCAAGGAAGGAGAAAAGCTCATCATAGAGGTCAGAAAACACTGGATTGTCCTCTCGAAACCCTTTATCGCAACGGCCTGCATGATCTTTGTCTTGCAGAACCTGGGCAAGTACAATCTGCTCGGGTTGAAAGAGACCCTGCACAAGGCGGGTCTCTGCGGCATAATAATCTGCGCCCTGTATCTCATCTACGTCTGGCTGGACAGGAAATACGACATCTGGGCGGTAACCAACCAGAGGGTCATAGACGAATCGGGGGTCGTAACCCACAAGGCGAAGGAAAGCCCCCTTGAGAAGATCAACAACATCGACGTCGTGCAGACCTTGTCAGGCAGGCTCATGGGATATGGGAGGGTCCAGATACAGACAGCCGCGCTTGAAGGGGAGTCCTGGATAGACTTCGTGGAAAAACCGGAAGCCTTGCGTGACGCCATCATCAGGGAGAGGGAAAACCTGAAGGTGCAGCCGGCGCAGGCGGAGGGTCACGGGACCGGGGCCGACACCGCCGGAGAGGTCAGGGAAACCAGGGAGTGTCCGTTCTGCGCGGAGATCATCCTGAAGAAGGCAAGGATATGCCGGTTCTGCGGCAGGGAACTCCCTGAAGGGAAGGCTCCCGTCATCATCGAAACACTGCAAGAAAAAACACTGCAAGAAAAAACAACACCGGAAGAAGCGCAGTTCAGTGAGGCCCGTGATGAAGCGCCCTTAGCCTAAATTCCCGCCTTATTGTAACGAGGCGGGTGGTATGACCCCCAGCTTCATGTAGAGGTTGATTTGGTGCTTGGTTATTTCACCGACCTGCCGTTTTTGTCCCGGTATATCAAAGCATTCGATGATATCGAGCTCATCCAGAACCTCCTGCAGCGTGTGGTCCTTGAAGAGGCTGTTATCGTGCATTTTTTTCGTGATATGGGATAAAAAGATCAGGGCGATGAACTGCACAAAGAGCTTGCCGTCCAGACTTTGTTCCGATGAGACCGCCACGCGGCGAAGATTCAGCCGTTCCTTCAGATTATCGAAGGCCTTTTCCACAAGGTCCTTGTTCCGGTAGATCGAAAGCGCCTCCACAGCGTCCTTGATTTCATTGCTCAACAAGGCGAAATAACCGTAGTTGCGTTTCGCCTCGGTCAGAGCATCCTCTCTGGCCATCACCTTCGCGCCTCGTACCGGGGTGCTTTTTACCTCAAAATATTTGGCATACTGCTTCTCATGATCCGGATGGCGTTGCCCACTTTCTAATTCTTCCTGCCAATCAGACAGGCGGCGGTTGAATGCCTTTTCATCCTCCAGCGCCCGCTCCGGGGAAAAATACAGATGGAGATACATCCGGCGATCCGCTTTGATCGTATCCCCGCGATAGGGACGATCCTGTGTATAATCCCAGGTAACCGGCAGGGAGCAGGTATATAGCTGGTAGGTTTGATTGTAGTGGGTCCAGGCGCGCATTTTCTCTCGAACCGACTCTAAATGCGTCTGCACGAGTTTCAGGGATCGCTTGGCCGCAATCAGGAACTTCATATGATGTCGGTACATATCGTTGATGTTGTCGGCGCTGAAGAAGCCCCGATCCAGAACCACCTTGATCCTCTCATAACCCAGGGTGTTCATATCCGCCAACAGCTTCCTTAGGGTTTTCACGTCGGGAATGTTTCCCGCCAGCTTCCGGTAGTAAAAAGGCAGGCGGGATTGCTGCCCGAAAAGCAGGTTCAGGTTGATCTGCGCAAGAGGCTCGTGGTCTTTGTTGTGTCCATAACGCACCTGTCTCAGACATTTTGAATAACTGGAGACGGAGGTGCTGTCATAGGCCAGGTACTCCCTCTCTACCAGGCGTTTCCCCTGAAGGCGAAAAAACCGCTGCATGCCTTCTTCGGTGATAGATGCAAAGAGTTCGCTACTCCTCTGAGAGGAGATGGCCGCACCATAGGGATGCCAATGGATTGCTCCCCAGCGGGGAAATCGGCTCAAAGGGGTTTTGTCCTCCAAAATCAGATAGTAGGCAATGGAAAGGATCTGCCGATAAACCTCGGGAAAGCATGCCTTCAAATCCTCCGTGACCCCCGTATCCTCTCCGATGCGGTCAAAAAGGTAGGTGGCTCCATAGAAACACCGGGCTGTCCATGTGATCGGCACCGGCCCTCGTTTGACTCTCCTCCCGGCAATCGGCATATGTCTTTTTCGGGTGGGAATGATCTCTTGGGTCTGGGAATCAAGCCGTCCGATGCAGGTCCGTTTCGCCCGCGACTGTTTCTTATCCTTGTCCCAGTAGGAAACTGACTCATAGGCATAGGTGACGCCCGTCTTTTTATTGGTTTGATATACGATAGCCGGCATATACGGTCTCCCCTTCCTCGTTACAATACTATACATTATAACGAGGATTGACGCAAGCAAAATCGTATCTGCCCCTATCCTATCAATAGGTTACCTCCATTCATCGTTACAATTTACCGGGAAAGCAGGATAAAGATGGTCAAAAATATATGAGAGTAGAAACAAAAAGGCTTAATTATGATTCCGAAAGAATGTAAACGATTAGCCGAGGTGGATTTTCCGATTGCGGTGGTGTCGAAGCATTCGGCGAGGGAGAAGTCTATCCGGCACGGGCATCCATCTACATTACACTTATGGTGGGCGAGACGGCCCCTTGCGGCTTGTCGGGCGATGTTGCTGGCTCTTTTGTGGCCTGATCCTTGCGACACTAATTGTCCGGAAGATTTTAAAGAGAAGGCGAGGGAGGTACTGGCGCCTTTGCCGGGGAAAGTAGGGAAATCTGATGAGGACTTGAGAAAGGCGCTCCTCAGATTCATCGGTGATTTTGCAGATTGGGACCGCTCTGCAGACCCTGTATACCTTGAAACGAGCCGAGCACTTGTGAAAGCGGCACATGGCGATGAACCGCCCCTTGTGGTTGATCCTTTTGCTGGCGGAGGTTCTATCCCACTGGAAGCTTTGCGCGTGGGATGTGATGCCTTCGCAAGTGACCTCAACCCGGTGGCCTGTTTGATCCTCAAAGTGATGCTGGAAGATATACCAAGATACGGAAGGGAAAAGATAAAAGTAAAAAAGAATAATGGAGAAGAAGTTGAAACCGAAGGGTTAGCTGAAGCCCTACGAATTGTTGGGAAGGATATTAAGGAAGCAGCAGAAAGGGAATTGAAAGAATTTTATCCGGATGATAAAGATGGGGCAAAACCAATAGCCTATCTGTGGGCACGAACTGTGAAATGCGAGGCGCCTAATTGTGGCGCAGAAATACCGCTTATACGGTCTTTCTGGCTGTCCAAGAAGGAGGAGCGTAAGCGTGCCCTTCGATATAAATTAAAGAGGCAACAAGGCAAAACACCATATATTGATTTTGAGATATTTGAACCAAAGAATGACAGGGAAGTTCCCGGGGGAACAGTGACTCGGGCAAAGGCAACATGTCTTTGCTGTAACAATATTCTACCCCCTGAGCGTGTGCGGGCGCAATTGACTGAGCAAAAAGGTGGGGCTGATGTAATATTCAAGAAAAAAAGTAAAAGTGAAAAGGAAAAAACAGAAAGATTCGGTGGAGCGAGGATGCTTGCGGTTGTAATATTAAAACCTGGTGAACAAGGGAGACATTATAGACTTCCAACAGAAAAGGATTATGAAGCTGTTTGGAAAGCTCAGCAAAAAAACAAGCAGATTCACAACGAGTGGGAAAAGAACGGAAAGAAAGGGCTATGCCCTGTGCCCGATGAACTGTTGCCGCCAATTGGTACACTGGGCTTCCGCGTTCAACGATACGGTATGCTACATTGGGGCGACCTTTTCACTGCACGACAGAAACTGGCACTGTTTTATCATTCCAGGCTCATTACCGATCTTGACATGTTTTCTGTAAACATGTGTCTACCGTTGGGAAAGCTGGCTGACTTATCGAATGCAATTTGTCCTTGGGAGCCAATGGCAGAATGCCCCCGACAAGTCCTAAATCATGGACGGATAAAACCTGCTTGGGATTTTGGTGAAGGTGTGCCCATTTCTGATTCTTCTGGTGGATTCTCAACTTGTGTAAATAATTTTATTGCTGGAGTGCTCTCAGTGGGAAACCATTTCAAAAATGGCCAAGTTGTGGTAGCACCAGCTCAGGAATCCTCACTACCAGAAGAATCAGCTTCTGTCTGGTTTACGGATCCGCCATATTACGATGCAATTCCATATGCTTGTCTTTCAGATTTCTTTTTTGTCTGGATTAAACGTGCTATAGAAAATCATCCGCTTGCGAGAGATCCATTCGACAATGATAACCCTCTAACACCAAAACTTCGCGAAACTATTTATGATGAAATGCAAACAATTAACAGCACACCTAAAGACAAAGAATTTTTTGAAAACTCAATGGCAGAAGCATTTCGAGTTGGTCGTTCGCGTTTATATCCTTCGGGAATAGGGAGTGTCGTTTTTGCGCACAAAACAACAGAAGGATGGGAAGCACTTCTTACTGGTATTATTCGAGGAGGATGGATTATAAGTGGATCTTGGCCAATCGCTACTGAAATGGCTCACCGTTTACGTGCGAGAGATTCGGCCGCCCTTGCCACCAGTGTTCACCTCGTCTGTCGTCCCCGCCCGGAAGATGCTCCAGTTGGCGATTGGGGTGATGTGCTCAGAGAACTGCCGCAGCGCGTCGGTAACTGGATGGAACGGCTCCAATCCGAAGGTATTCGCGGCGCCGATCTTGTCTTTGCCTGTATCGGCCCGGCGCTGGAGATATTCAGCAGGTACTCAAGGGTCGAAACCGCCGACGGAAAAGAAGTAACGCTTGCACAGTATCTTGAAAAGGTATGGGAAGTGGTCGGCAGGACGGCTCTTGAAAATGTCCTTGGGTCTGCAGAGGCCGTTGCGAGGAATGGCATGGCAGGGGCATTGGAAGAAGATGCACGACTGACTGCGCTTTTTCTTTGGACGCTGCAGAGCAGCAATGGTGAATCTGGGAATGTGAGAAAAGGTGAAAAAGAAGAGATCGAAGGCGATGATGATAACGAAGATGAGGAAGATGGGTCATCGAAAACAAAACCGAAAGGTTTCAGCCTCATCTTCGATGTAGCGCGACGTTTTGCCCAACCCCTCGGCATCCATCTGCCCGAATGGGAAGGGAGAATAATCGAGACGAAGAAGGGCATTGTACGTTTGCTCTCTGTTTCGGAGAGGGCAGAGCAGCTTTTCGGAAAAGAAGGGACGCGATCGGTTGCCGAACGTATAGAGCGAAGTCCAGATGTCCAGTTGCAGGGAATGCTTTTCCCCGAATATGAAGAGACCTTTGCACCGAGGGTAAGAGGCCGGAGGAAGACAACCACCGAGCGGATCAGCATCAATGTCTCTGAGGAAACCCTTAGCTCACGACGCGAGGCGACGACCCTTGACCGTGTCCATGCGGCAATGCTTCTTCAGTCAAGCGGACAGCCCAATGCTTTGAGAGCCCTGCTGAGAACTGAGCATGAGCGGGGAACAGATTTCATCCGCCTTGCAAACGCATTATCTGCATTGTACCCGAAGACAAGCGAGGAGAAGCGCCTCCTTGACGCCATGCTCCTCGCATATCCGAAATAAGTGAATGGAAAACTGTGGAGAAAAAGACAATATTTCAATTTGAAGCTCTTCCAGTAGGACGTGGAGATTCATTTCTGCTTTGCGATGGAGAAAGTGTTTTTCTATTTGATGGAGGACAATATTATCAACAAGTCGCTAATTTTCTAAAGGATCGTGCAATCACGACAATAAATACAATTATTTGTTCTCATAACGATAGTGACCATGCGAATGGAATAATCGGTGTTCTCGAATCAAGTATTTATGTCGAAGAGGTATGGATTCCGGGGACATGGTATGCCTTCATCGAATCTGCGGCACAATCCCATAGCTGGCATCAATATTTATTAAAAACAATAATGGATTCCCCAGCTTTATTGGAGAAATGGCAGCAATGTGATATCAATAAGTACAAAGAACCAAAATTTGGCAATAAAGACCACATCGATAATCCCAGCGTTAAAGACAGGGATATTGGCATGCTAATTGAAAATCTTAGTGAATCGATAGACGATGTAGAAAACCATGAGTTTTACATCTATACCTATCCTCAAATTATGTATAGCAAAATTACTCCTTTTGCTGACATGATACGTGCAGGAAACAGAATTATAAAAATCATTGAAAGGGCTTGGAATAAGGGATGCAACATCAGGTTTTTTGAATACGATCCTTCAAGAAGTTGCTGTGGAGCTAAAATTAACGGTACACAATTCATACCATTAAACTGCACAGAGGTTGCTAAAATTAAGACATATGGGTCTATTATCGATATTTTATGTTTAACTGTTGCAAATCAAGAATCACTGGTTTTCAGATATGATAGTAATCAGGATGGCTCGGTTCTTTTTACTGCTGATTCCGACCTGTCTTTCACAACATCAAAAATAGATTTTGAGAAACCTGCCGTTGTTACAGCACCGCACCATGGGTCAATCGATAACGCCAGTGCTTATTCCAAGATACGAGGTGACATTACGTGGGTTCGATCTGACTGCAAAACAAAAAAGAGACCTTGCCAGGAATATGCTATGCAGCTAAAAAGGTTTTGTACCCTTTGTAATCCAGCAAACAATAGCAAACAACCAGTAAAGCTAAGCTGGCAAAAAGGGGTGTGGAATGAAACAGATACACGACAATGCGCGTGCAAATAAATAGGATTATGAGGAGGGGAATGTGGAACCGTGGTATAAAATAGCGAGACCAAGAAAAGAGGTACGGGAAGGGCGTTCCTTTAATCCCGATGAATTTGCCATAGCCCTTGAACAGGTTATTGCCGGCACCGCGCCCGAGGATTACTGCAAGCCCGCCCAATTCTTTTCCCGTACATATTTCACGAAGGCCCTCAACGACCACGCAGGGATGGTGCTCAGACGATTAAGCGGCAAGACAGAGAACACCGCCCCGGTCCTCACGTTAATCACTCAATTCGGCGGCGGCAAGACCCACACCTTGGCAGCCCTCTACCACCTCGCAAAGAATGGAGAGAACTCAAAGGTATTTTCGGGTATTACCCCTCTTCTGAAAGAGGCAGAGCTTCCTTCGATCCCTGAGGCACGCGTCGCCGTCTTCGTAGGAAATGCATGGGACCCGAAGGATGGCAAGGAGAACCCTTGGATCGACATGGCGCGACAGATCGCAGACGACAGAGGCATAGCTGCACTCGGCAAGACCGCAAAGACGACGCCCCCAGGGACTGAGGCGATCGGCGAGTTATTTAAGACGGCAAATGCCCCGGTATTGCTTCTTTTTGATGAGGTCCTCAATTTCGTGAACCGCCATCGCAACATGGCAGACGCATTCTATGCCTTTCTCCAGAACCTTACCGTAGCAACAACAGGAACGACACAATGTGCCGCGGTCATAAGTTTGCCGAGAAGCCAGGTTGAAATGACAAACTCTGATCTCGAATGGCAGGACCGGATCACGAAGGTGGTAAGGCGCGTTGCGAAGGACCTGATCGCAAATGACGAGACAGAGATCAGTGAGGTAGTTAGAAGGAGGCTATTCGAGGACCTCGGCAATGAGAAGGAGAGGGAGAAGATCGCCCGCGCCTATGCGAATTGGTGCTACGAAAGGCGGGCGCAATTGCCTTCTGAATGGACTGCCGTGGATACTGCAACGACCGAGGCAAAGGCAAAGGATTATCTCAAACAGAGGTTTGCCGCATGTTATCCCTTTCATCCTGCAACCCTTTCCGTGTTCCAGAGGAAGTGGCAGGCCCTGCCGCAGTACCAGCAGACGCGCGGGACACTGGCGATGCTTGCACAGTGGATATCATGGGCATACCGTGACGGATTCAACAACGCACGGAGGGAGCCCTTTATTACCCTCGGATCGGCGCCCCTTGAAATTAATGAGTTTAAAAGCATTGTGCTGGGCCAGCTTGGGGAATCACGCCTCATTACTGCCATCGATGCCGATATCGCAGGAGAGCACTCGCACGCACGTGCCCTCGACGCAGACACGAAAGGTCCGTTGAAGGATATCCACCGCAGAGTAGCGACTGCCATTCTTTTTGAATCCTCAGGGGGTCAGATCGATAAGATCGCCCATCTCCCTGAACTGCGCTTCGCCCTCGGCGAGCCGGAGATCGATACGACGTCGATCGACAATGCCGCTCTTGCATTGGAGACAAAGGCGTACTTTATCCGCAAGGTAGGCACCGACGGCTTCCAGATCAGGCACCAGGCAACCCTTAAAAAGGTCGTCAATGACCGGAAGGCATCGCTTGACGAGGAATCTGAGATCAAGCCGGAGATGAAGCGGTACGTGAAGGAAGAATTCGGCAAAAAGCTCATGGTGCCTGTGATCTATTTTCCTGATGAGAGTACGGCCATTCAGGATTCCCCAAGGCTAACGCTCGTGGTAGGCGACCCGGAAACGGAATGGAACGGCAGCGGCGCGATCAGTGAAAAGATAACAGAATGGATGAGGCAGCGGGGGCAATCGCCGAGATTGTATCCTGCAGCACTCCTATGGTGCGTGAAGAAACCCGGGAGAGACCTGAGGGACAAAGTCGAGATGCTTCTTGCATGGAGGCGTGTGGAAAGAGAGATAGTGGAGGGGACCCTCGGTGCAGACTTTGATAAAGCGGACAGGGCGGATGTGCGTTCAAAGGTCGCCGATGCCGATGAGACTGTGAAGGACGAGATATGGGGTGGATACCGCTACGTTGTCATAGCGGACAGTAAGGAAAAGAATGGATTAAAGGTCATAGACCTCGGCGCCGGACATTCAAGCGGTAGTGAAAGCTTATCTGGCAGGATAATCACTGCACTGAAATCTCAGGGTCTGCTCAGCGAAAGTGTGGGTGCTGGCTATATTGACCGCAACTGGCCGCCCGCGTTGAAAGAGAGTGGGGCATGGCCGCTGTCTGGCCTTCGTCAGAACTTTCTCAACGGCTCCCTCACGAGGCTGATGGATACGGATGCCACATTAAAGGAGAAGATCGTCGAGTTTGTTCCGAAGGGGGATTTCGGACTTGCTTCAGGACAGAAGCCGGATGGAACGTATGATCGAATGTGGTTCCGGGAACAAATATCACGAGATGAAGTGGTTTTTGAGAGCGGCGTTTTTCTCTTGAGAAAAGAAAAGGCAAGGGCATTGGTAGAGGGAACCTTGCAGCCGCCCATTATTGGAACTGGAAAGGAAAGCCCACCTGTCAGTGAACCTGCCGGAAAGCCGGAGACAGAAGGCAAGCCCATAGAACCCGTGGCACCTGCCGCAAAGACCATCCGCCTGTCCGGCAACATCCCACCTGAGATATGGAACCGCCTGGGGACAAAGATCCTTCCGAAGCTTCGCTCAGGTACAGACCTCAAGATCGGTATCGATTTCAGCTTTTCGATCAATGCTGATACTGCGCAGAACATGGAGGCAGACCTCAAGCAAATCCTCTCCGACCTCGGCCTGAGCGATAAAGTGAAGATTGAGTAAATTTTAAGCTATTCAAAATAAGGACAATGGGATATGGGGGAGATTTTATGAGCGAGATAGATTCTGAGGTGCAGTTGGTCGAAGTAACAAAGGAGAACTTCCTTGAGTTTTTGAAAAAAGCACGAGAACGAATACTGATCGCCAAGCCAGGTTATTATAAAGAAGAAGTCATTACGCTTATTGAGTTGGCCACAAAAAAGCGCGTTAAATGCACTGTCTATGTTGACCCCGATGAAAGCGCTGTTCGTTATGGGTTCGGGGAAATCGATGCTCTGAAAACCGCTAAAAATGAAATCGCTGCCCTGAACTTGCAAACGATACAAGGTATCAGGCTCTCCGTGGTGATAGTGGATGATCGAGCTCTTATATTCACTCCAGCTGCATTGTCTTGGGAAGAACCACGGAAACTGTCATATCCTAACGGTCTGGAGGGTGGCAAGACGCTAGTTGATCAGATACTGACTCAGTTCAACACCGTAGACGGAACATGTCAATGAAAATGAGACACTTTTGCAAAACATTTAGTGTATCTTCCCATCACTCTTTAATACCGGCCTATTGATCCATACCGTATCGGGGAGTAACATCGGTTTCGGTATCTTCCCCTTGAACCGTTCAGGGTGTTTTTCGTATGCAGCAATAAGCGCCTCTTCACGGGCTTTAATAATGCCGGCAGCCCTTCCGTAATGAACATCTTCCGGCGTGAGAAGACCCAGCCCGGAATGATAGTGTTCCGTGTTGTACCAGGGGAAGAAGGTCTGAGCAAATACCCTGGCATCTTCAATGGAACCAAATCTATCCGGGAACTCAGGTCTGTATTTCATGGTTTTGAACTGAGATTCAGAATAGGGATTATCATTGCTGACCGAGGGCCTTGAATGGCTTTTGGTAACTCCCAGATCGGCAAGGAGAAAAGCAACCGGCTTCGATGTCATGCTTGATCCTCTGTCTGCATGGATCTGAAGTTGATCTGGTTGAATCGATTGTTTTTTGATAGTCTCTTCAATCAGCTTTTTAGCAAGGGCAGCAAGTTCTCTATGCGCTATCATCCAACCCACCACATAGCGGCTGAAGATGTCGAGGATTACATAGAGATAATAATAGGTCCACTTTACCGGTCCTTTCAGTTTTGTAATATCCCATGACCAGACTTCATTGGGGGCTTTTGCAATAAGTTCGGGTTTTTTATAATGAGGACGGGCTAACTGATTTCTCCTCTCTTTTACTTCTCCTTCCTTTTCAAGAATCCGATACATGGTACGGATAGAGCAAACATATTTGTTTTCATCAAGAAGCTTTGCATAGATCTCCTGCGGGGCCTTATCGATAAAACGGTCCTCATGGAGGATATCAAGCACCGCCCCTCTTTCTGATACAGAAAGGGCAAGGGGAGGCACACAACAGGTCCTCTTCTCTTTTGCCGGAGTTTTCCATCGATAGAAACCGGCACGGGATACATCAAGTGCGTTACATGCTGAACGAATGCCTACTTCATTCCCTAACGTGATAACGGCATTCATGATTTCTCCTCGCTGCTCCCTTTCAGGAGGTTGGCCACTTTTTTTTGGACATCAATGATCAGTTCCGCCTGTTTGAGTTTATGTGTAAGTTTTGCATTCTCCCGTTCCAGCTCTGCAATCCGGCGGACATTAGGATCAGGCCTTTGAGGAAGTGTTCCTCTCTTCTTCGGAATGAGGCCCTGATTGATCTGGCGTCTCCACAATGTAAGGTTCGAATAATAGAGGCCTTCACGGCGCAAAAGTGCACCGAGTTGTCCCTGTTTGGTATAGGCTTCTGCCTCCTTGAGAATGCGGAGTTTAAATTCTGCAGTAAACTTCCGGCGTACTGCCTTCTCGGGTACCTCGGGATCAGGAACTGCTCTGATATCTGATTTCCTGAGTTCTGCTGTCATTGAATCTTTATCTTTCATTTGCTTTCTCCTTCCCGCCCTTAGAGTCTAAACTATTGGGTAGAAAGTGTCTCACTTATATTGGCACAGAGGGCTGAATATTTTTGAGATCAATACCTAATAGAAATAGCAGTTTGACATCATGCCACTTTTATGTTAATTTTATAAATGATTTGCGTGGCAAAATACAGTTTCTTTTGTGTTAACTCAAGCGCTCTATGTATCCTTAAATCAGCTTTTAAAACAATACTGTAAAAACTAGTTTTCATCGTTTCACCTCTGGCAAACATTTAGGATGTTTGCCTTTAGTTTATGTTCTTTGGCACTGTTATTATTAGAGAAACAAAGAAATACTTGGAAGGATAAATGTGGTAACAAGGATTGTCTCATTCAAAGAGAAAGGACGGTTTGAACAGATACGTTACTATTGCGACGATCAAGAAATAGCGACGGAATTATATGATAAAAATGGCATTCTTCTTCATGGGACAGGTATAATTCCCAACGGTATTGTGAGGGAGTACTACCGAATCGGTGTGATAAAAAAAGAAATTATGTTCAAAGATGGCAGAGCACATGGAAGGGGTATTGATTATTACCCAAGTGGGGAAATATTTGAGAAAAGCACTTTCATGCAAGGCCACTTGCACGGTCCAAGTAGAATGTATAGACGTGACGGCACACCATGGGTTGAAGCAAACTATAAAGACGGCAAACTTAACGGAGCTTTTACAAGTTATCATGATAATGGGAACATCGAAACAAGAGCAGAATACAGTGACGGGAGATTAAATGGATCATATAAAAAGTGCGACATATATGGCAACTTGCTGGAAGAGGGGACGTTCAACCAAGGGGAACGGCGGGGCGACTACAGGTACTATCATACAACCGGACAGTTGGCAAGGATTGAGAGATACAGCCGAGGAAAACTAATCTGTCTTGAGGAATTTGATGAGGAAGGCAGGGCAACTATTGTTACAGGGTATAGATAAAATGTATCAGGAGGTAACGTTATGAAAACAAGAGAAATCTATATAACGGAATACGACATGGAAAAACTACGCGCGATTATAGAGATATATGGCGGGAACGATAATCCCTACCTTGAAAATCTGGAAGATGAGCTGGACAAAGCAAGGGTCGTGGATCCGAAAAACATCCCTGATAATGTTGTCACCATGAATTCAATAGTCCGCATCAAAGACTTGGATACTGGCGAAGAAAAGACATTCACCCTTGTCTTTCCAAGCAAAACAAATATTACCGAAAATGCTGTTTCAATACTGGCACCAATAGGGACTGCCTTAATCGGTTACAGGGAAGGGGACATAATAGAATGGGAGGTCCCAGCGGGAACAAAAAGATTCCAAGTAATGGAAGTTATCTATCAGCCAGAAAGACTAGGCAATTACGATTTGTAATTCTCAACATATAATTTCACTGAATCAATTTAGTAGTAGTACCTTCATAAGGACAAACCTTTTTGCCTTCAAAACCCCTCATCAGCCTCTTCCTGTTCTATACTCATACTATCCCCAAGGACCTTCAAAAGAGGAGGTAGCCATGAACGTAAAAGAAGCGATATCATTATTCAGGTTTTACCAGCAGGCAAACCACAGAAAAAGAACTGCGGACAGCTACAGATTCTTATTGCAGTATTTCGACTCTCTTTTTTCTGATCGTGATCTCGATTCCATAAAAGCAGACGAAATCTACCATTTCCTGGAACAGATGACAAAAACATTATCCAAAGCCACCGGAAGGTTAAGGTATGCCCAGCTCAAAGCTTTCTTTAACTTTATCATTGAAAAATGTTTGCCAGATCTCAAGAACCCATGCAGTGCCCCTCTGCTTTCAAAGACATTCAGGATGCCAAGGCAGACACCGAAGATGATCCTTGAAAAGGAGATTGTCGATGAGATGATATACAACACAAAAAACCAGAGGAACAGGTTGATGCTTGAACTTATGGCTCGCTGCGGGCTAAGGATAGGCGAACTGCTAAATATCAGGGCATCAGATGTCTCCGAAAGAAGGCTTACCATCAAGACCCCAAAGTCAGGAAACGAATCGGAGGCCGCCTTCATGCCGGAACAGGTAGCAAAACGGCTCAGTGAATATATAACCCATAAAGGAATGTCTTCTGATACCCGTGTATTCCCCATCTGCTACTCTACGGCAAGGACATTCATCAAAAAGCTGGGAAGCAGATTACAGATTACCCTATCTCCCCACGACCTCAGAAGATATTCTGCCACCTATGCCAGCCGCAACGGAGTACCGTTGGAAATCGTGTCCAAGGTGATACTCCGTCATCAGGACTTAAAGACAACACAGATTTACCTGGGCAAGGTAAGTGAGCATGAAGCGATACGCTGGATGGATATTCTCCATGGCAAATAAAAATAACCTGTAATGTATTACGGGTAGAAACATAAAGGTCTTTGGGGAACTGTTGTTTCTTCATAAACAGATTCTGCGGCTGACCGTTTGTGTTGTTTTATATGTTACGGGGCGTAATTAACAATCTTGGGCAGCTGGGAAGTATGTTGGCTTTCAGGAGGTAATAAATTGGTTGGGCAACCACAACAATTTACATTTCGTGGTGTCAGGCCTTTTTCCCGATATTGCAGAAACCGCTAGATAAGTTACAAAGAAATGGCACGCTTTTCCCGAAACCTTACCATAGCCTTTCCACTTGACATAATGTATCTCATAGGATACATTATATACTAGTGATCAAGATTAAACAGACTGAAGCGTATGAAGAATGGTTTGACAGTCTTTCTGATAGCAGAGCAAAGGCCAGAATAGATGTCAGAATACGCCGCCTGTCTCTTGGCAATCCCGGCGAAACAAGACCGGTAGGTGAAGGAGTTATGGAACTCAAAATAGATTACGGACCGGGTTACCGGGTTTATTATGTGAGCAAAGGCAAAACCTTTGTTATTCTTCTTGCCGGAGGGGATAAGAAAACACAGAATAAAGACATAGCCAGAGCAAAGATGCTGGCCAAAGAGATTCAAGCGGAGGGATAAGCTATGAAAACAAGACCATGGGATGCTGCAGACCATCTGAAAACCGAAGAAGATATGGTAAATTATCTTGAAGCGGCGTTTGAGGATGGTGACCCTTCTCTCATACAGGCTGCCATAGGTGATATAGCAAGAGCGAGAGGTATGACTGACATTGCCAAAAACACCGGTCTCGGTCGGGAAAGTCTGTACAAATCTTTGAATCCCGGGGGCAACCCCTCCTTTGCCACAGTCCTCAAGGTAATAAAGATACTTGGTCTTTCATTACGGTTGCAAAGACAAGCATAGATATTCTTATATTTACATGATGTAGATACTGGCGTGGTTTTCCCATATAAATTCGATACAAAAGCCAAACCTTATTGAATACTTGTCGGATTTGTTAATAACGGGGCGAAATGTGCAAATATTTGTCAGCTTATTTTCTGTTCCAGCATGTATTGGGCTGCTTCCTGAACTGAACAATTTTGCAATGCAATGGTTTATCTGCGCTTTTAAGCAATAATCATTGGTTAACTGAAGACGATTCCTTCTCTGAGCACTTATCCGTTGACTTTCATTTTTCTTTTTATTATCATGTCACTTTATAAACATATCATATTCATAACACTTTTATTTTCCATAAAAGGATTTAACAAAACTACTTTAAATAGCTATTGCAAATGGCACTCCAAAAAAAACACATCTAAAAGACTTAAATTGCGAGGGGGTTTAGTCGGCATGAAAAAGATTTTAATAAACATCATCAATAACGATAAAAGCCCGTACTATATCGTATTGTTCTTTATGGTTGTGTCGGTCTTTTTTTCAGCCTTGTACTATATGATATTGCCGTCTTTAGAAGGATACCCCTCGTTAAAGCATGGCAGCCATGGTTCAGGGCAAGCTGCCTTAATAACGTACTTGGATTGTTTTTATTTTAGCGTAACAACGCAGACGACCGTCGGATATGGGGACATCATACCCTTTTCCACGCTGGGAAAAGTATGTAGCATAATTCAGGCGGCGTTCGGCTATTTCTACCTTGCCTTCACGATAGCTATTTTTGCGTGCAAGAGCATAATCAAGACAAGGAAATTTGAACTTTTATTGCAGGCATATAAAAGAGATATGAAAGGCATAAATGAATATATTGCAAATAATTAAACATCATATGCCTCAACTGCCATTCCGCATAGCTTTATGGGCAGGTGTTTTTGTTCTGTTCTCAAAATATGCAATGGCCGGCGAAAGCGGAGACGGAAATCTCATAAGCTGTGTAGGCGTCGCAATACTGGCAGCCACCGTTATGTCTTTTATCGGCCACGTATTGAAGCAGCCGCTCCTGCTTGCATATATTGCTGCCGGTGTCTTCATAGGCCCGAATATTGGATTCGGTCTGGTAGCAAGCCTGCACGATATAGAAACAATTTCCCACATCGGGCTTATACTCCTTCTTTTCCTGATAGGTCTCGAAATAGACATTAAAAAGCTGAAGGAATCCGGCAAGTCGCTTGTTGTAAGCGGCCTTTCTCAGTTCATTATATGTGTTTTGCTCGGGTTGGGGTTCTTTTATTTGCTGGGGTATCGTATCGGCGGAGGGCGGTATGACCTCTTATACCTTGCCGCCTGCTGTGCTCTGAGCAGCACAGCCATTGTCGTGAAACTGCTTTATGGAAAGTTTGAGATCGATACGCTGGCAGGAAGAATCACCTTGGGCGTCCTGGTGTTTCAGGACATATGGGCGATCATATTGCTGGGCATCCAGCCGAACCTTTCTGATCCCCAGATACTTACGATCCTCTTTTCATTCATCAAAGGGGCGGCGCTGGTGGGGATCAGCTTATTGCTCAGTAAATATGTTCTTCCCCGCTTGTTCAGGACCATATCGAAGATTCCCGAGCTTGTCCTGATATCATCGCTCGGCTGGTGCTTTTTTATATGCGGCCTGGCCGGGTTTTTAGATCTATCTCTGGAAATGGGCGCTCTGATCGCGGGGATTGCGATCTCAACATTTCCATATAACCTTGATGTCATAGCAAAAGTGATCAACATAAGGGATTTTTTCGTGACCCTCTTTTTTGTCGCTCTGGGTATGCAGATACCTGATCCATTGAACGCCCCGGGCATCCTGGCAATTGCCGGTGTCGCTTCTCTTTTTCTTATAGGCTCCAGATTTTTATCAATCTACCCGGTCCTATATCTTCTAAAGAACGGAAACAGGGTCAGCATCCTTACATCGATAAACCTTTCACAGATAAGTGAATTTTCGCTCGTGATAACAGCGCTGGGCATGAAGGCTGGTCATATAGGGCAAGATATCATGTCTGTAGTAATCTTTATTTTCGTAATAACCTCGGTAGTTTCAACATATATGATAAAATACAGCGATACCCTGCAGAAAGCATTCAATGGCGTGCTGCAGAATATAGGGCTAAAAGACATCGAGACGCAGCAAGATGAGAGTGAAGAACAATCCGGTAAGGAGATTGCCATACTTGGATTCCACCGTACAGCGAGCTCGCTTTTACGAGAGCTGCTTGATATGGATCAAAACGCTTCATTGGCAAAGTTAAAGGATAAGATCGTGGTGGTTGACTTCAATCCGGAAGTGCACTCAACGCTCCAGGCAATGGGTATCAAGGTCATATATGGGGATATTGGCCACCTTGACACACTCCACCACGCCGGAATCCATCAAGCTAAGCTGGTTATTTCTACGATACCCGACACTATATTGGTCGGAACGGATAACCTGAAACTTATAAGGCATATAAAAAATATCAGCCCCCACGCAAAGATCATTGTTACGGCCGAGAGTGTACAAAGAGCTTTAAAGATGTATACAGAAGGCGCTGATTATGTTTTATTGCCGAGAGTGCTTACATCAAGGCATCTTATCTCGATGATCGATGAGATGCTGTCGATGGATCCATCACGTTTAAAGTGTATACTCGAAAGTGAAATTGCAGCGCTCAAAGAACGTGATGAAATAATTCGCTGAAAGCAATAATGAAGAAAATAAATTGTGAAGGATGTTCCTAGACATTATATTGCAGGCATTCTCAAAGTTGTAATCAAATATTTCATCAAGAATTACTTTTATGTAATGACCAAAGTGATAATCCAGTCTAACAAAGATACAGCCATCTTCATCCAATAGCTCTCTAAGAAATAAGAGTCTTTCTCTCAATCCTTCGATAAACTCGCCGCCTTCAGGAAAGTATCTTTTCGACCTCTGCCCTGTCAACATCCATAATATACTGGATGTTGCTGATCTCGGCCGCTTCACGGGTCAATGCCGCCAGGTCGTTCCGCGACATATGCTCCAGGGAAAACTTCCTGCTCCCGGCCATGAGCTGACGAAGACCCTGCGCCAGCCGTTCATAGTATGTATAGAGGCCGATCGCGCCTGTGGGCAGTTTTTCGAATGCCTCATTTCCCAGTTCCTTGCGGAGAGAGCTTGCGGTGACAAAGATCTCGTCCTTTGTATTGCCGAACCGCTCTATATAGACAGGAACCTGCTGCGCCGCAATAGACAGGCCTATCGTCTTGCCTACCATTGCCGCAGCTATAGGGGCGCGCGCCATTCCCACTATCTTCACAAAGGGCGCGCCCATGGCAAGGCCTTTGAATATCTGATCCTCGAATACGAATCCGCCGTTCACAGCGATAGCGGGCAGGTATCTCTTCTTTTCCGAAAGCCTCTTTGCGTACTGATACACAAGCGAGTGAAGCTCCACAGGGGGAACGCCCCATTCGTTCATCATCCGCCACGGGCTCATCCCTGTGCCGCCGCCGGCAGCATCAACGGTAAGAAGGTCCAGCTTATATTTTGACGAGAATGAAACGGCACGCGCCAGATCGGCAGGGCGGTATGCCCCGGTCTTGAGGAAGATATATTTTGCCCCTGCCTTGCGGAGGCCATCCACGGTCTTCGCAAAAGATTCCTCGGTTATCATTCCAACCCTCGAATGCCGCTCGAACTCCTTGAATGCCCCCATTTCAAAGGCCTTTATCACATTCGGGTCATTGGGGTTGGGCAGCACAATGTATCCCCTCTCCTGAAGCATCTGCGCCTTCTTCAGGTCCTTTATCTTGACCTCGCCGCCTATGTCCTTTGCGCCCTGGCCCCACTTGAGCTCCACGCATTCTACCCCGAGTTCCCCGATGGCGTATTCCTGCACCTTCAAGCGGCTGTCTTCCACATTGGCCTGCACGATGATCGCACCGTACCCGTCATGCTGATAGTCCTTGTACAGTTTTACGCGGCGCTTCAGGTCCACAGTATCAACAATCCTGCCACCCTTGAAAACGGCTTCAGGGTCCATTCCGACGACATTTTCGCCTATGGTGAGCCCTGTGCCTGACAGCGCGGAGCCTATCGCAAGCCCCTCCCAGTTGTTTTTGGCGATGTTGGTCGAGCCGATGCCGGAGATGATCCAGGGGTAACGAAATCTTATCCCCCTGTCATACCCTATATGGACCTCAAGGCTTACCGCCGGGAAGATGGCCTTGTCGCTATCGGCCTCTATGCCTTGTGCGCCCACTACCGTGCCCATAATGTTGAAATGCGAATAGTCGACAGGATATTTCTTTTCCGCTGCCGTGGTGATGACGCCGAAGGGCTGCGGGTATATAACTTCATGGCCGCGGTATGCGGACTTGCCTATTTCGCACATGCCGATGCAGCCGTCGACGCAGGTTACGCACATGCCTGAGGCAGGGGTTATCGACTCCTCGGTCCTGTTCTTGGTAAGGGTTGCGCTTGAGGTGTTTATTCTTGAAAAAGACATGTATAGCTCTCCTTTCTGCTAATCTTTTTTTATTTCACACGCCGCGCACGGCGACATGTAGCACATCATGTCGTGGAACTGCTCCTTCTCGAGACAGGGCGGGCTCAAGTTCGCGCAGCCGCCGCATATTGCCTTTTCCGGTTCAGTGTAAGTGCACCGGAGCTCGCAGGCCGGGCAGATATACATGCAGGCGCCGCAGAGCCTGCAGACGTCCGAACGAACATCGAACGGCGTCCCGATGCTCCTGTTGGTCCCGCGACCACGGAATCCGATCGCGTTGGCCATCATCTGTTCCTTGCACATGCGCACGCACAATCCGCACAGTATGCAGTCTTCGTATTCCTGTCGAAATCGCTGCTGGCGCACGTTATATTGAGAGGCAATGTCCTGAATCGTTTTCGACTGCGGACATGATGCGAGCAGGAGCTCTATAATCATTCTTCGCGCCTTTATGACCCGTTCCGAGGCGGTCCGGACCTTCAGACCCTCCTCTGCCGGATAGGTGCACGATGAAACGAGCCTCGCGCCCTCCCCCTCCCCGATCTCCACCACGCAAAGCCTGCACGCCCCGTAAGGAGTAAGCCCCTCCTTGTGGCACAGCGTGGGGATGGGGAAGCCATAAAAATTTGCGGCTTCGAGCAGCGTCGTCCCCTCTTCAACGGAGACGTTGAGGCCATTTAATGTAAGGTTTATCATGTGCGCTCCTCTTCTTTATCGTTTACTTCCGCTCATACCACTTCTACGGCGCCTGCCTTACAAACGTCCCTGCAGTTCCCGCACTTGATGCACCTGTCCGCATCTATAACGTGCCGTTGCTTCTTCTTTCCTGTGATCGCTCCCTGGGGACAGGCCTTCACACAGAGCATACATCCTGTGCAGCGGTCACTGATAAAATAGGTGACGAGACCTTTGCATACCCCTGCCGGACAACGCTTCTTTTCGATATGCTCAATGTATTCGTCCCGGAAGTAGCGCAGCGTGGAGAGGACGGGATTTGACGCCGTCTGTCCCAGGCCGCACATGGTCGTGTCCCGTACGGTTACAGCGAGCTCTTCAAGGAGGTCAAGAGATTCAAGGTTTCCCTTTCCCCTTGAGATATCGTCAAGTATCTCGTACATCCTCTGGGTGCCTTTCCGGCACGTGAAGCATTTTCCGCAGGACTCGTCCTTCAGGAAGTTCATGAAGTACTTGGCCACATCCACCATGCAGGTCTTGTCGTCCATTACGATCATGCCGCCGGACCCCATGATAGAGCCTACATTTTTCAGGCTTTCATAGTCGATCGTCAGATCGAACATCGATGCCGGGATGCAGCCCCCGGATGGGCCCCCGGTCTGGATTGCCTTTATTGCTCCGTTCTCTGCCGGTCCTCCTCCGATATTACCGACGACCTCTCTTATGGTCATTCCCATCGGAACCTCGACAAGCCCCGTGTTTTTTATCTTTCCTACAAGGCTGAAGATCTTTGTTCCGGAGCTTCTCTCCGTCCCTACACCGGCAAAAGACCGGCCGCCAAAGCTTATTATGACAGGGATATTCGCCCAGGTCTCCACATTGTTTATCATGGTAGGTTTTCCGTAGAGTCCTTTCACGATCGGGAATGGCGGCCTCTGCCGGGGCTCTCCCATCCTGCCCTCGATAGACCTTATCAACGCGGTCTCTTCACCGCAGACAAACGCGCCTGCTCCCTTCACGATCTCTACGTCAAAAGACAACCCTGTTCCCATGATGTCCTTACCGAGCAGGCCCAATTCCCCGGCCTGCGAAAGGGCAACGTTGAGATGTTTGATCGCCAGCGGATATTCGGTGCGGATGTAGATGATGCCCTCCGTCGCGCCCGTACCGTAGGCGCCTATCAGCATGCCCTCAATGATGCTGTGGGGGTTGCCCTCCAGGACGCTTCTGTCCATATAAGCGCCGGGGTCCCCCTCGTCGGCATTGCATATAAGGTATTTTGCGGCGCCGTTTTTCTGGGAGGCGAAGAGCTCCCACTTCTGCCCTGTGGGAAACCCCGCTCCACCCCGCCCTCTCAGCCCCGATGCCTTTACCTCATCGAGCACAAACCGGGGCCCTTGCCCGGACATGACCTTCGCGAAAGATTGATAGCCGCCGTTGCGTATGTAATCATCGATGCGAAGGGGGTCGACCTTTTCGTTCCGGCCGATGATGGTCCTGAGCTGTCTTTTAAAAAAGGGTATATCTTCCTCTCTCTCGATCCGCCTGCCTGTTTCAGGATCGACAAAAAGCAGCCTTTCGACGATGTCGCCTTTCGCTGTCGCCTCAATGATCGTTATCATATCGTCCGGGTTTATCTTCGGATAGAATGTCCTCCTGGGCTCCACAAGCGCGGACGGTTCCATTGCGCAGAAGCCGTGGCAGCCCGTAATGCGGAGGCGGATCCTGCCTGTGAGCTTTTTCTGCAGAAGCTCGCCCTTTGCCACGCGGATCAAAGCGTTTGCGCCGCTTGCCTGGCCGCAGGTGCCTGCGGAGATGACGATGGTCGGCATCTCCGGATCGTCATGGGCAATGAGCTGCGCCTGCATTGCAAAGAATTCATCTACTGATGCGAGCTTATCCCTGCGCACATCCATCATGCCGCAGCTCCGTTGAGCTCAAGCATGTGCCCGGCGCATCCGGTGCGCGTACAGATGCTGACAACCCCGCCTCCCCCGTTTACTTTTACCGTCGCCATCGGTGCGTTGCATTCCATGCAGCCGGCCTTGCCCTGGAGGCTCGAACCGCAATGGGGGCAGAGAAATTTGACCAGCGTATTATCCGGGATCTCGTGCTCGTAGATCCTCGTAAAATTGCCGTAAAGGGAGGGCAGCCTCGCCCATCCCCTCGCCTCTCCCGCCAGAACATTGACCCGGATGGACGGATAACCCGCAAGGCGATATTCGCTGTCCATCAGGCTCCGGTTGCACTGCGGACAGGCGGCCTCAATGGGAAAGAGATACATCTTCGCATTCCCGTTCGATCCATACACCCCGTCCTTTGTTCCCTGGATTATATCCTTGGTATCCCCAGGGGCTACATTTGCGAAATAGTGCCCGTCCGAAACAACGATCGGGCCCAAAGCGCATGCCCCGAGGCAGTTTACCGTTTCAAGGGTGATCTCATTGTCAGGGGTCGTCCCGCCCGGCGCCAGATCCAATTGCCGCTTGAATTCATCCACGACGGCCTGGGCGCCGCGGACGTGGCACGCGGTGCCAAGGCATGCCGATATGCAGTGTTTCCCCCGCGGCTTCAGGCTGAATGCCTTGTAGAACGTTGCAACGCCGTAGATATCCACAAGCGGATATCCGGTCTCTCTGGCAATAAGCCTCAGCGCCTTTTCGGGCAGATAGGCGTACCTCTCCTGGATGTTTTCAAGGATGGAGATGATCCCCGCCTTCCCGTTGCCTTTACGAATTATATTGAGAATATCTTTTGTTTCCATATTGTTCTCTCCTGCACATGTATTCTCCCTGCTTTCCGGGAGTTCCTTTATCGATACTCTTCACAATGCCATATACCGCCTTCGTGCCTGGAAAAGACACAATCGTCCCGGTTCTCGCATGTTGTACACAGTCCTATATGGTTTCCACTGCAATCCTTTTCTTCGCTGATGCCCCCCTGCACCCGGCGGACATTCTTTCTTGCAGACCCGTCGTCATCGTCAAATTCCTCGCAGTAAAAGACCGGCCCCTCCGACTTCCTCGCAAACGAGCATATTTCGAGGTTCACGCAGGAGGGGCAGAGGCCCTGGTATATGTTCTCTTCGAAAAGAACAGGCTTTGCCTTTCCCTTCACTGCCCTGGCCATCCTCTTCATGCACACCTCCCCTTCGGTTCGGTTGGTTTTTCTGTCTAAAAGAAATGCACTTTCCCTGCCACGGTTTTTTAATCAGGAGAAAGAGCGGACTTCCTCCTTGCGATTACCGTTGATCGCACATCATCTTGCATGGTTACGTGTAGTAGTATTTTTCAGCGAAGAAAAGGGGACGGCCTCTGCCGTCGGGTAGTTCTGCGCCACCGGGGAATTATTCCCCTTTGCGCTGTCGTTAGATCGAGGAAAGCCAAGTCCTCGTGGCCGTCTTCATGAATATGTTTTTCGCGTTTTTGAAAGTTTTTCGCGCAGGGTCTTTCTGTCGATCCCGAGGATCTCTGCCGCCTTGGTCTTATTGCCGTTTACACTGGCTAAAACATTCCTGATGTATTCGGCCTCGACCGACGCGAGGGTGCGGTTGAAAGACCCGTGCCCGAGGGCCGAAAAACGCATGTGCTCGGGGAGATCAGGGGCGTCTACCGTGACCCCGTCTGTCATAACGACAAGGCGCTGCACCGTATTTTCAAGCTCCCTCACGTTCCCCGGCCAGTGGTAATTCCGGAGAACCTCCAACGCCCGATCAGAAAACCGGGGCGCCGGCCGTCCCAGCTCCTCTGAGAACTTCCTGGAAAAAAAACGGATCAAAAGCAATATATCGCTTCCCCGCTCCCTCAAAGGAGGGAGGTCTGCGGTGATCACATTGATCCGGTAAAAGAGGTCCTCCCGGAACAGTCCTTTTTGGACAAGCGTTTGAAGGTCTTTATTGGTGGATGCAAGGATTCTCACGTCGACCTTCCTTGTACGGCTCGAGCCGACCATGCAGACCTCCTTATCCTGGAGGACCCGTAAAAGTTTGATCTGCATTGCCAGGCTTGTTTCGCTTATCTCATCAAGAAAGATCGTGCCCCCGTCCGCTGTTTGAAAAAAACCGGCGCGGGTCTCTGCCGCCCCGGTAAAGGCGCCCTTGATATGCCCGAAGAGCTCGCTTTCAAGCAACTCTTCGGGTATTGCCCCGCAATTGACCGGTACAAAGGGCGCTGCAACCCTTTTGCTGCTGTAATGGATAGCCCTCGCGACCAGCTCTTTCCCGGTGCCGCTCTCCCCGCAGATAAGCACGGTTGCAGATGTCAGGGCAGCTCTTGCGATAAAGTCCCTGATCTTATCCATGGCAGGCGATTCACCGATAAGGCCATGGGGAGCGGAAGTCTTTTTCTGCGGGCATGCATGGGCAACCCTTCGCATGTGAAGCTTCTTGAGGGTTCGTTCTACAGCGGAAAGAAGCTCATCGTCGGTAAAGGGCTTTACCAGGTATTCTTCGGCCCCTGTCTTCACCGCTTCGACCGCCCCCTGCACGCTGGGGTAGCCGGTGATGATCATCACTTCCATATCGCTGAAGTTTTCACGGATGTGCCTCACAAGATGCACGCCGCTTATGCCGGGCATCTTGAGGTCTGTGATGACAAGGTCGACGGGGTCGGCGTCAAGAATTTTGATGGCTTCAGCAACGCTGGATGCGGTGAATACTATGTACCCTGCGGATGCAAGGTTGCGCCGGAGCACTTCCAGCGTTGCAGGTGCATCATCTACCGTTAAGATGCGGTCTTTTCTGTCGGAGAGCTCCAAGTCTTTTCCCGCACCTTTTTGGATCCTTTGATCGGCAATTCTATCCTGCATACAGTTCCTTGTCCTGCTTTACTTTCGATCCTGATCGAACCTTGATGGGCAACAATGATGCCGTGGGCTACCGGTAACCCCAGGCCCGTTCCCAGTCCTATATCCTTCGTTGTGAAAAAGGGGGTAAATATCTTCTGGAGGACCTCCCTGTCCATGCCGACTCCGGTATCCTCCACGATAATATGGATTTTCCGATGTCCTTTATGTGTGGAGATCGTTAGGTCGCCTCCGTCCGGCATTGCCTGCAGTGCATTGACGATAAGATTTACAAACACCTGCTTCAGTTGTGAAGGGTCGGCATCTATCTCCGGGATATCGGGCGAGAGGGAGCGGGCTGCATTGATCCCGTTGCCTGCGCACCGTGATTCCAGGAAGTTAAAAACCTCATTAACAAGGTTATTGATGTTCACTTTTCCCCGTTGCGGCGGGATCTGGCGGGCAAAGATCAGGAGCTTCTTTACGATCTCGCGGGCATAAAGGGACGTAGCCAGTATCTTGCCGATATCCTCCTGCGCCTGCAAGGGAAGCCCGTGGCATTTCTGTGCAAGCTGGGCAAAACCGAGTATGTGTCCGAGGGGCTCATTTAGTTCATGGGCAACACCGGCAGCAAGCTGGCCGACGGTAGCCAGCCTGTCGGCATGCCTGAGCTGCTCTTCAAGCCTCAGCCTGTCCTGCTCCGCCTCCTTTCGCATTATAACGATTGCAATCTCTTTCGCTACCGCCTCGATCAGATGCCTCTCTTCTTTGAGAAATGGCCCCTCATCGTGCCTCGGTCGTTCATCGCGGTAGCAGACCTCGATATGGCCCCGGCGTTTTCCGTTGATGATGATCGGTTCGCGCTGCCGGTATTTTCCCTGCCGGTAGTTCCGTGTTGAATACGAACAGCCGTCGAGAACAATTCTTGCACAGGCTGCCTCCGGATACAGCCAGGCGGGCGGAAGATCCTCCACAATGTTTACCAGCATCTCATTGATCCCGGCATCTCTCTCGGTGGCAAGACGAGCTATATTATAAAGACAGGAGAGCTCTTTGACGCGTTCACGCAGATCTGCCTGTGCCTTTTCATTAAGTTTGATAAGCGCTTCCATTTTGTCCGATACATTCATTGTAGACAATAGAAAAGGCTATTGCAAGGAGAGATTGCACCCATCCTTAACGACTCTTGATCTCTATGTTTATTGTTTTTAAGGCTTTAAAATAGTATAACTGTTTTGGAAGGAGGAGAAATGTTCGGAGCGCTCTTTGGATTCATATCAAAAGATCTGGGCATTGACCTCGGCACCTCGAACACGCTTGTTTACGCAAAAAACAAAGGCATCGTTTCCAATGAACCCTCTGTGGTGGCTGTTTACAAGGATTCCCGGGGAGCTAAAAAGGTCATCGCCGTCGGCGAAGAGGCAAAAAAGATGCTCGGCAAGACTCCCGGCAACATCGTCGCCACCCATCCGCTCAAGGACGGCGCCATTGCCGATTTCGAGATCACCGAGGCAATGCTCAAGTACTTCATCCAGAAGATACATAATAAAAAATCCTATGCGAGGCCGAGGATCGTCATCTCTGTGCCTTCCGCCATCACTCCCATCGAAAAGCGGGCCGTAAGGGAATCCGCAGAAACAGCGGGGGCGCGGGAGGTGTATCTTATTGAAGAGCCTATGGCCGCCGCGATCGGCGTTGGTCTGCCCATTACCGAGCCGAGCGGCAACATGATCGTCGACATCGGAGGAGGCACCACCGAAGTGGCCGTCATCAGCCTCGCCGGCATTGTCTACTGCAACTCCGTGCGCATTGCCGGCGACAAGATCGAAGAGGCGATCGTTCAGTACGTCAAGCGGAGGTACAACCTCCTCATCGGCGAGAGGACTGCGGAGAACATCAAGATCACCATCGGTTCGGCATACCCGAACCTCGACGGCGAAGAGACGACAATGGAGATCAAGGGAAGGGATCTTATCGCCGGGATACCAAAAGCCCTGGAGATCTCATCAAGGGAGATTCGGGAGGCCATAGCCGAACCCGTCAATGCCATCATAGAAACCATACGGATCGCCCTTGAGCAGACACCGCCGGAACTTGCTGCGGACATCGTTGATAAAGGCATTGTTATCAGCGGCGGAGGGGCGCTCCTTAGGAACCTTGACCTTCTCATCAAGGAAGTGACCCGCCTTCCTGTCATCATCGCGGACAATCCCCTGACCGCGGTTGCCGAAGGGACAGGAAAAGCCCTTGACGAGGTAAATCTCCTGAAAGTGATCACGAGTGAGTCGTGAAGCATGAAATTGATCTTATGAATCCTGGAGGGGAACACCGATGCACATATGGCCTGATTGCTACCCCTGCATCACGAAGATGTTCACGAAGGTTGCAGACATCGCCCTTAACGACGAGCAAAAAATACGGTCATTCGCTGACGCCATTGAAAGAAAAAAACCGGTGTCTCCACAAGACTTCAGAATCACTTCACCTGAGATCATAAGCCGCCTGTGGATCATATTCAGCGAGATGTCGGGGATTGATGACCCCCTGAAAGAAGTAAAAAAGAGACAGAACGATATAGCGCTTCAGCTCTATCCTTTGGTCAAAGAGTCCCTTCTGAAAGACCAGGACCCCCTGTCGTCGGCTGTTAAATTCTCGATCACAGGGAATGCAATCGACATAATGACGATCGCGGCGGAACAGCCGGTGGAAGAGATCATAAAAAAACTGGAAGGCTTTATGCTGGACCCTGCAAGCGCAGAACAGCTAAAGGAAAGGCTTCGCAATGCAAAACGGATCGTCTTTCTGGGGGACAACTGCGGCGAGATCGTCTTTGACAAGATCCTTATCGAGACCATTCGGGGATATTACGGCAGCGATGTCATCTTTATTGCCCGGACGCTGAAGGAACAATGAAGATTTATCCTGTAACTCCAGACCAGGCGTGGGAGATCGCCAAAACCGTCTTTCGTTGGGAGGGCTCGGATGCAATTGAAGAACATAAAGATGAAGGCTATATGCTGACCAGCAGCGGAGTGAACATGGTCTCGTGGGGAGCGGTTATGGGAGCATGGATTGAACCTTTCGATAAGGACCATACGAAGGTTACCGTTGTTACAAAACGCCGGCTCTCTATCAATATTGCAACAACCTTGACAGAAGGTACTTTTCATAACCGTTTTGCACAGGCAGTTGAGATTGTTAAGCGAGGCGAGAAACTTCCGCGTACTGCGCCAAACTAAGATACCAATAGTTTTTACATTATCAAAGACAGGCACCCCCGGCATGGCTCTTAGCGTCCGCCAATGGGCCGTGCCGGCTTGCCTATTTTCTTTTCTCTCTGACACCCTGTTGTCAGTACCGTCTGATAAAATAGAGTATAATTCATAATAAGAGGATGCCGTACATCGGATACAGCGGAGGTCACAGTTGAATAGCAGGGTTTGCCTGGTGATCGCGGGCCTCGGTCTTTCTTTGCTCATCAGTTCCCCTTCTTTTGCCGGGGAGGCGATATACGACAGGGACGGGAACCTGAAATACCGCATCGAAGACAACGGGAGGATCTACGACAGGGACTGGAATCGAAAGGGCAGGGTAGAAGGCAGCAAGGTCTATGACGAGAAGCAGAACTTCAAATACCGCATAGACGGCAACAAGGTATACGACAGGAACTGGGGCCTCAAATACCGGAGAGACGGCGACAGGATCTACGACAGGGACTGGAACCTGAAGGGGAGGATACGGAGACGGTAACGAACCGGAGATGAACCATGGACGACCTTTTTGACATACTCGGCATATCGATGTTTGCATCAGGCGGGAAGTGGTGCACGCTGAACAACATGCCCTGCATCCCCCTTCCGTCCTGCGACTCATACAGGGACGGTGATACCTGTAAATACGAATCCGGCAGGGAAGAGGAAGATGATGAAGAATGATGCCCACAACTACGGCATCATGCAGGCGCTGGCCTTTTCCCTTGCGTTCTTTTGCTTCTTTTGCGCCATCCAGCTTGCCCTTTTTTCCCGGCAATACCAGTACACGACTGAGGAATGGGTAAAGGTGGGGGAGAACGAGGACGGCCAGATGTTCTACGAGAAGAAGTCCGCAGTGAGAAGCATAAGCGGTGAGGCGATGGTCTGGGAAAAGTTCATCTACAGCCGGGGGATGTACGATGACTTGGTTATGTTGATGCCCAATATCGCCGGCGCCTACTATTCCCTCATCCTCGACAGGATCGACTGCAGGCAATATGAATATGTCACCCTCAGGGTGATCTACAGGACCCTGGAGGGGAAGACGCTGCACGATACCGTTGTAGGGAAGATCAAGGACAAATACAAGCTCCTGGGATACAGCGAGATACCTCCCGACTCGCTCATCGGGCAGGTGGCGAATGCGGTCTGCGCCGGCTACTCCATATAAAAAATGTTTGTATTTTTCATTTCATAGATATAGAATGGTTTTAAGGGGTTAAAATGGTTCCTCTGGTTCATTGAGTTTTACTTTTTTTCTTTGGTTGTGATCAGACAGACTAGAAGAAACAGATGAACCGATCGGCTCTCCGCTGATTATTGGTGGGATGTATCAGGTTTTAACGTTGAACGTAGAACGTCGATGATCGATTATAGATGGTCGAGTATCGAGTTTGTTATGAGCCATGAGCTGTTTTACTCTCAGCTCTTCGCTCTCGGCTTTATGCTGCTTCTACGGAACATGTCAATGAAAATGAGACACTTTTGCAAAACATTTAGTGTATCTTCCCATCACTCTTTAATACCGGCCTATTGATCCATACCGTATCGGGGAGTAACATCGGTTTCGGTATCTTCCCCT
>Ga0302252_1000552_pt1 | contig 31010 bp, 44 predicted proteins | sample AAG_RA_Leu_MG_FD_193511 | JGI IMG/M metagenome (GOLD analysis project Ga0302252, IMG submission 193511) | Enriched activated sludge microbial communities from anaerobic digester in WTTP, New Holstein, Wisconsin, United States - AAG_RA_Leu | ecosystem: Engineered > Bioreactor > Anaerobic >... | reverse complement strand
AAGGATTTTTAAGCTCATAAAAACCTCCATTTATAAATCGTTAATCGTTACTAAAACCGGTCTTAATTTTGTACATATCTGAAAAGATTATGACAGGTATGTTAAATTTGTTTTTTCATATACCTCATTTTTAAATCATATCTTACTTCGTCGAGGTATGTTTTTTCATCAGCGCTAAGGTTATTAAGTGTTTTTTCATTTAGCATGTCAATCAGGTCAATCATATATTTTGCTTTTTCAACATTTGTTTCACGTGTTTTTGAAATAGGGTTCTCAACTTCGCCTAAGGCCATCAGAGTTTCCATTGCTAATGTAGAGATAAAGAAAAGAAAATTAGCTTCGGGAAGATGATTTAGTTTCGAGGTTTCATCATCTTGTTTTTCGTTATCGGCTTTCTTTTTCCATTCCTCGTCAATTTTTTTATACACGTTATTTAAATCTGGTTGTTCAGGCATCTGTTTCTCCTTTCATTGTATTAATGCATAAGTCGTTGTATTTTATCCATGTTTTGCATCGCTGCCTTGTATCCTTGCTCAATTGCGTCTTTACCACGGGTAAACGCCAGCTGATCTATGTCTTTTAAGTTTGGTTTTATAACTAAGTCAGCCTTTGAAACATCATAGCTGTTTATTTGATCACCTACAACCTGTATTACCTGCAAAAAAATAGATAAAATATTATCAAGAGGGCCTTTTTTGATATAGTATCCAACATCAACTGCAATAACTTTATCCATGCCTAATTTTAATAAAGTTTGAACAGGGATATTTTCTTTAATTCCACCATCTACCAAAATTTTTTTTTCAAACTTAATAGGCGGATATATCCCAGGAATGGCGCATGTTGCTTTAAGAAGCGTTATTAAGTCAATATTTTTGAGCTGATTTGCTCTGTCCCATCTTCCTTTTAGATTAAAATGTTTTGGTGCATAGCTCGCAATAGTATTTTCCCCATTTTCTAAATCTGTTGTCACGATCGCAACGGGTATTTGAAAGTTTTGAAAAGAAGCGTTTCCTATTATTTCATTTATTGATAATTCGATTATCTTGCCTTTTGCAAAACCTACTTTTGATATGCCGATATCAATAATATCTCTATGAGTAGTAATGAGGTTATGTATTTTTTTTTCAACTCTTTTTAAATCAAGATTTAAAGCCCACACGCAAGCCATTACTGCTCCAATGCTGGTTCCTGCAACTGCGTGAAAATCAATTTTTTCTTGGCGTAGCGCTTTAATAACGCCAAAATTTGCCAATCCTCTTGCTGCGCCGCCTCCCAGGGCTAAGCCAATCCGTTTTTTTCTAAAACAAAATATATTTAACATAATTTTAGCTTATCGCAATGCCGGCATATCCGACTACCGAACTGTAGTCTCTGCTTGTTTTGGCACTTGTCTGATAACTGATAAGCTCTCCCTTTTTCGCTCCTGCTAATTTTGCAAAAAAAAGCATAACAACACATGGGCCATATCCGCACATTGATACATTGTATTTAGAAACGTTACGATATGTATCTTCAGGATCAATTGCAACTATCGAATCAATTATTTTTTTATCTTTTTCACTGGCTACTTCATGCGGCACATAATGGGACATATCTGAAGAAGCAATAATTGCAATATTTTCGGTATTGTCTTTTGTTGCTGTAAATAAATCTTCAGCAAGTTTTTGATATTGCCCTAGAGTAGCATCAGATAAACTTAAAGCTACAATTTCAAAGTTATTTTGTGTATATTGCAAAAATGGAAGCTGAACTTCAATAGAATGTTCATGCATATGTGCAGATGTATCAATTTCTATATTTTTACCTATGGTAATAATTTTTTTTATTAAAGAAGAAGATATTTTTACAGAACCAAGCGGTGTTATCCAGCTTCCTTCCGGAAAAAGACTAAAACGCGGGCCATATCCACTATGATTAGGACCCAATATGATGTAATATTTTTTGGGCTTAAGCAAAGAATAAACTTTTCCTGCAACCTCACCCGAATAAATATATCCAGCATGCGGTACCAAAGCACCCAGGATATTTTTTTGGACATCTTTTATGCAATAGCCTTTTAGCATTTTCGAAAGCGAGTCCAAATTTTCCGGATAAAATTGCCCAGCCACAAAAGGTTTTCTATTGACTGTTTCCATCTTTGCTATTGATAACTACGGTTGCGGAGTTTGACATACTAAAGTAATTATTTGCTGCGCTTATAATATCAGTTTTGTTAATTTTTTCTATCTTTTCAACAAACTCAAGGTAACTTAAAAAACCATTTCCGCATAACTCATCTATTGCGATTTGCTGCACAAAACTTGTTTTATCTTCTAGCTGCAGGTAATAGCTGCTTTTTAGCAATGATTTAGCAGACTCAATGTTATCCGATGTTAAAAAATTTTGCTGCTTTATGTTCGATATTATATCATAAAGTAGATTTTTAGCCATCTGGATTTTTTCATCGGTTGTTGCGATATAAAATACAAAGCAACCTGTTTCAAAAAAAGGATAATATTCTACACCTTGCGCATACGATATCCCAAGCTTATCACGAATTTCTTTAAACATTATTCCGTTTGTGCCGGATAAAACGGATTCGAGAACATAAAAGTTAAATCTTTCTTGCGAAGTGATAGCAGGGGCTGGCAAGGCAACCATAACAAGCGATTGCTTTTTCTCCATTTTTTTGTCTGTAAACTGTTCTATTTTTGTTGTTTTTACTGAAATGTTTTCTTTTTTTTGCGCAGGCTTCTTATCGATATTGGAAAAGTATTTTAAAATTAAACTTTCCATGTCGGACATGTTGAAGTCTCCAATAACGGATATTACGATATTATCTGGGTTAAGTACTTTTGCTTCATAAAAGTTTTTCAAATCTGCTATGCTTAATGATGCAATTGTTTCGCTTGTCCCAAGTAATGGCATGTTATATGGATCTGTTTCATAAAGCATACCAAGCGTCATAATAAATCCTTTATAAAATATGTCATTGTTTTTTTCATTAATTTTTGCAAGGATTACGTTTTTTTCTTTAAGGAATTCGTTTTGATCGAATCGATTCGATTCTATCAAATTAGAAATAGTTTGCATTACATAATCGGTATCGGGATAGAAAAAGATAGAGCTTATTTGTATCGAATTATAATGAGCAGAGGTATTGAGTGAAGCGCCTCTTAATGCGAAATCATTTATTATATCCCCGTTTGTTTTAAGTTTTGTTCCTGACAGCAGCATTTTTGCTAAAAGGTTCGATATTCCATTATTTTTTGCATCTTCAAGACTTAAGCCACCTTTTATCGCTATGCATGCTGAAATTAGCGGAAACTGTTTGTCTTGAGTTAATAAAACCCTTATGCCATTTTTTAAGGTTATTTTTTTTGTTAATCTGCCCTCTTTATTGTTAACAGGGTTGGTTTTGGCGTTGTTTTTGAGATTGCTTAATGTAACAACTGTCATGTTGGACGTGTTTAAATATTTCCGGGTTACGTTTAATATGTCATTATATCCAACATTCTGTATTTGTTCAGTATAATATTTTAGAAAATCCGGGTTTCCAGTGTAAAATTCCGAACTTATAATAGAATCTAATCTGTCCATTTGGGTTTGCCTGCTCAATATAAAATTTCTTGATGTCTGTTTTTTAATTTTTTCAAGATAAAGTTTTTGGAATTTTCCTTTTTTTACATAAGAGATTTGCCGTAAAATCGTCTCAACTAAAGGTGATATGTTATCATTTGAGGTTTTGGCAAAAATAATAAATAATCCTTGAGACTCAGGTGTATAGTTTGCGCTAGTAAGTTCAAAGGCAAGTTTCTTTTTATCAACAATTTCTTTGTAAAGTATTGAGTCTTGGCCGTTACCAAGCATATCAGCAAGGATATCTAAAGCATACAAGTCAGGGTCGTTGAAACTAGTACTTTTAAAAGCTATTGCGACATATGCCAACGGAAGATCTTTTAGGTAGGCTTTATAAAATTTTGGAGTAATCTGACAGGGTTCATTAGCATTACTTGTGTGCTTAATAGGAGATGGTACGAGATCGCCGAATAATTCCTCAATAGTTTTGCGCATGGCTTCAGTTTCAAAATCTCCCATTATTCCGAGCGTTACATTGTTTGGTAGATATGCAGATTTATGAAACAACAAAAGGTCTTCTAACGTTATTTGTTTGAAAAGTGTTTCTTCCCCGATTATTTGATATTTATACGGATGCTTTAAGTAGGCTTCCTGCCATAAAAGTTTCATTAATTTTTTTGAAGGATCATCTTCAATTAGGTTAGCTTCCTTTAAAATGACATCTTTTTCTTTTAAAAAATCCTCCTGTTCGAATATGGGTTCGAATATCATTTTTCTAAGAAGGTGTAAGGTATTGTTTATTTTGTTTGAATCTACAAAAATTTTATAGTCGGTATAATCCATTGAGGTGCAAGCGTTTACATTTCCGCCCCATTTTTTGATTATTTCGTCTATGCTGCCTTCATACAAGCTACTTTTAGTTTTAAATGTCATATGTTCAAGGCAGTGTGATATTCCGCTGCCAGCAAAAATTGATTCTTTTGCGCTGCCCGTATTAATCCTTAAAATTATCGAAACAAGTGGGGTGCCGTGTTCTTCTTGCATAATGATTTTTAGACCATTAGGAAGATAATATTTTATAGGGTTTTCTTTATCGGGATAGCTTAGATTTGCGGAAAAAGAAGTGTCTTGTGTGTTATTTTTAGTACCACACAATTTAAAAAAACAACGTTTTTCATTTTGCAAAAGCTCTGATGAAAAAGTATCAGATTTTATGCTAGCTAGAAATAGCAAAATGAAAAACGAGATTAAGCTAAAAAATCTCATTAACTTAAAAAAATGTCCTGTTGCTATTGCTACGGCTTAATTTTTGTTTTCTTCTTTTTGCTTGGCTTGGTTTTTCGTAGTATTTTCTCTCTTTTGCTTGTCGGATAATACCTTCCTGCTCAATTTTTCTACGAAAGCGTTTTAAAACCTTTTCTAGGGGTTCTCCTCTTCCTACCGGTACATACGGCATATTATTCTCACCTCATACTTTCTTTGTAACTTATTTATTTATAATGTGTTACAGATAAACTCAAAAAACACAGAACACTAACATTTAAATAGACCCCTATCGTATCATAAAAATGCTTAAGTGTAAAGAAAATTTAGGTTGGTTTTTAGCTGTTCAACGGCAAAAATGTCAATTCATATCCACCTTACTTAATTCTTCGGCTTCGCTTAAGATAATTCTAAGGAATAATGAACGCAGGCAAACCGAGCTGGGTATGTTACTCACGTACCAGTCTCGCCGAAGTCTGCCGCGAAAGCGGCAAAACAAAGACGGACAGTACGTGGTTTTGTTTTACGAAGTTTCGAAATTAATCCCAAGTGGCGCTTTTGTCCCTAGCTTAAAAATTAGAGTTTTGCACTGCGAAGTATAAAAAATTATGCATTAACTAAAATAATTAAATTAAATTTTAAAAAATTTTTGGTAATAGTTTTTGGAAATGGCCTGAAAGGATTACATAACTTCATGGCATGAGCTATCTGCTGCTTTATTATTTTGTTTTGCTTGTTATTTTCTATGTCAACAAAGCTTATATTTAACAGTGTGCCATCTTTTGATATTGTAAATTCAATATATGTTTTACCTTTTACTGTGCTTGCAGCAAACAAATTTTCAAGTTTTTTTTGTATTGAGTCTTTAATGGATTCGTAATACATTCTAATATTTTTGTCATGAATTACTAAATCATTGCTATTAAGCAAAAAAGCGTTTTTCGAATTTTCAGATGAATAGCTTTCTAATTCAATTTTCACATTTGAGGTTTTTGTACTTGTATCATCAGTTTGATTTATGCGGGATGGGGATTGTTTGTTTGTCGTTGCTGCTGCAAGAATGATTCTTTTAAAATTAGTATCCATAGTGTTTGTTAGTACTTTTTTTTCTTTTGTTGGAGAGTTTTCTTGAACTTTTTTTATAAAAGTATACTGTATGTCTAATTCTTTCTTGGGCAAGGAAATCTGTTGCGAGTCGGCAGCAAAATAGATAAGACATGCGAAAATTATACTATGAATAAATAACGAAATACTTATTGTCGTAAGAAATATTTTATCTCTAAACATATTTATTTTAAATTAATCTTTCCATCAAACTTGCGCCTGTTTTTTGTCTCAAGTGCGTGATTAATTTTTTTTTCGCAGCTATCAAGCATTTCTTTAAAGGATGCCGCACTAATCCAAAGTGCACCGAAACCAGTTGAAATATCTCTTAGCAAAATATCATTTGTTACTACCGTTGCCTTGTTATTTTCTTTAAGCTCGCATATATAATTTTCAATATATGCATCAGCTGTAATACCCTGCTTTGTATATATTATAGTTGTATTTTTGGAAATGGTTTCAATTTTTGTTTGTTCGAGTTTAGCATCAAAAACAATGGCGCAAATAATGTTTTCAAATGCGGAAAAATTAATAATTTTATTTATTAATAATTCCTTCGCATATTCCATATCGGAGAATATTTTTTTGGGATAAAAGACATTTATTAGATTATATCCATCTAGAAAATAGTATTGCATTGTACATAAATTTTGTAGATACGGTTAAAATTGATACAATTATTGCTGCAATAATTGCTCCTGTTGCTACAGCAAAAAATGCTTGTTTAAACCTCAGTTTAAATAAAGTTGCAACAAAACTCCCCGCCCATATTCCAGTTGCGGGTAATGGTATGGCAACAAAAATTATAAGTCCAATAATTTCATATTTTTCAACAATTCTTGCCCTATTTTTTGTTTTTTCTTCAAGCCAAATAAAAGGTTGTCTTAAAATGCGAATTTCGCGCAACGCCAAATACAGTGTGTTATAAAACCACAGAAGCAAAGGTATAAAAAAAATATTTCCTAAAACAGAAATTATAAAAGCCTCATATATTGATAAACCAATGTGAAAACCAACAGGTATTGATATGCGCAATTCAGTTACAGGTAGTATTGATAATAAAAAGATTTTAAATTCAGGAGTCATCATAATGAAGCTCTCACGGGTTTTACTTGCTTCAACCTTATGCGATTACAATTAGTGACAATAATGGATAAAACTTTTATAGTTGCCAACCAAATTTTCCTATTAATGGCACAAAAACACAACTGCATAAGCGTATTTGCTGGATTCCTTTGGCAGTTTTATTTATAGTTATTAATTCTTGTGTATTCTCATCGCCAATAGGTATCACCATTTTGCCATCCATTTTTAATTGTTCCAGCAATGGAGAAGGTATAATGGGTGACGACGCAGTTACAATTATTTTATCAAAGGGTGCATGTTGCGGTAATCCTAGAGTTCCGTCGCCAATACTAATTTCTATATTTGTTATTCCACTTTTTTTAAGATTTTTACTAGCAAAAGTTGCCAGTTCGGCTATCCGCTCTATCGTGTAAACTTTTTTTGCCAACAATGAAATGATAGCCGCTTGATACCCGCTACCTGTTCCGATTTCCAATACTTTATCAGCTGATTTCAGCTCTAGCGCCTGTGTCATTAATGCTGCAATGTATGGCTGAGAGATAGTTTGACCGCATTTGATAGGAAGAGCGTTGTCCGTATAAGCACTTTCTTTAAACATCGATAAGACAAAAAGATCTCTTTGGATTTTGGAAAATGCATTAAGGACATTTTCGTCATTTATGCCTTTTAGCCGGAGTTGATCTTCTATCATTTCCTGGTGATATTTTTGAAAAGTATCAGTTATATTATTCATCTAGATTTTGTAAATAAAGCTTTAATTATAAACCGAAAAAAACGAAGCGTGTCGATAATAGAATTAATATTACTGGTTTCACCTTTGTATATGCATCTTATGGGGATAGATAATATTTTTACATTAGAACGGGCAGCTTTTATAATCATTTCTGATTCAATTTCATATCGGCAAGAACTTAGATTAAGTTTACTTGCAATATTATTAGTCAATAAACGATACCCGCACTGCGTATCGGGTATCTTTTGTTTTATAATAAAGGAAATAAATTTAGACATTAATATATTTGTGATATATCTAATGAACGGCATCTTCTTATGACTTATAAGACGATTGCCGATTATTAGTTCTGCGCCAGTACTTTTATATGCCTCGATAAAACTTAAGATATCATCTGGATTATGCTGACCATCCCCGTCAAGTGTTATAAAAATTTCGTAACCTTTTTTTATAGCAAACTCAAACCCATCAATAAGAGCCTTACCTTTTCCTATGTTTTTTTCATGATGGATAACGTAAGCTCCGGCTTTTGAAGCAAGCTTTGCCGTATTATCAAAAGAGCCATCATCAATTACAATTATATCAGCAGGGATAATTTTAATTTTTTGGACAATTTCAAAAATGGTTTTAGATTCATTATAAGCGGGTATTATTACGCATATTTTTGTGGTGTTTATAGACATAAGGATAGATTAAATTCTCCAGAAATTCTTAAATACTGACCACTGGCCTGGAAAATTATGTATATATTTTTCAAGGGATGGTATGATTTTTTTAAACATGCAATCTTCAAACTCAGAATCATTTTCAGTACGTATGCCCGTTATGGGTTCATCAAACATTAAAGAAAAAGTGTCATTGTTGTTCCTTACTAAAAAACTAGGCACAATAGGTGCGCCTGTTTTTCTTGCTAGTAATATCGGTCCTTTCGGCAGAACAGCTTCTTTACCAAAAAAAAGTACTTTTTTTCCATTTCCCGTAAAATCAATATCTCCTAATATGGCTAAAATTTTATTTGCCTTCAATGCATGAAAGCATCTTCGAAGAGACATGCCGATACCTATAACTTCAACTCCTTTGTCTTTTCTTTGTTTTACGAAAAAGTCATTAATCTTTTTATTTTTATGTTCTAGAGCAATAGCAGCTACATTATAACCTAAAAAAGGTAAGGTTACGCCACCTAATTCCCAGTTGCCAATATGAGCAGCGATAGCAATAACACCTTTTTTTTCCGACAAAGCTTTTTGGAGGTTTTCCTCTCCGATTACTTTTACATTTTTAAGTATAAAATTTTTATTAATTTTTTTAAAACGAAAAAAATCAACAAGATATTTCGCAAAATTTACGAATGTTTGTTTAGCAATTTTATTTCTTTCCAAAACAGTTTTATTTGGAAATATTATTGACACATTTTTGAGCACATTTTTTTTGTCCTGTTTTGATAGGGAATAATACAGAAACCCAGCTTGTTTTGCAAGCCAGTACATTATTTTACGGGGCAGGATATTTGATATTAAGTATGCAGTTCGGTATAGTAAATAATTTTGATTCATAATAAATTACAAATTTAATATAAGTTTTGCCAATTTCAAAGATGAATCAGGATTGCCAGCAAGTTGACTATTCTTTTGCATCTGTTGCAATTTACCATTTTCAGACAATAAATTCTCAATTACTATTGGCAATTCTATCTCATCTTTTATTTTAATTCCAATACCTTTTTCGACCAAAAATGCAGTATTCATTGATTCTTGGCCTGGTAATGGATGAATAATAATTATGGGAAGTTTTTTTGCCATTGCCTCGGAAATTGTAAGCCCGCCGGGTTTAGTGACAATAAGGTCGGCAATTTCCATAAGTTCTTCTATATTTTCTGTGTACCCAATCAACAAAAAATTTTTATCCATTTTCTTTTTGATATTCAAAAGCTGCTCGTATAATTTTGTATTGATTCCCGTGACGGTTATAATCTGGAATTTCAAATTTACATTTTTCGACAAGCTTAAAATAGTTTTTTTTATAGGTCCAATACCTCGTCCCCCTCCCATAATTAACACAGTACGACGTGATTGATCCAGGCCATATTTTTTATAAAGCTCATCCTTATTTAAAGGTTTTGAAAACTTGGGGTCGATTGGTATCCCGAAATCTTTTATTTTTTCAGCCGGCACCCCATTTTTATAAACTTTTTCCCCTATTTCCATTGAAGGGACAATATAGTGATCAACATTATCATAAAACCAATAAGAATGCGGAGCGTAGTCGGTTAATACGGCAATTAATGGTATGTTAATATTATTATTTTTTTTAAAATCAGCGATCATACCGCACGGAAAAGCTTGCGTGCACACAACTACATCGGGTTGAGTATCAAACAGTAGTTTTCGCAATTTAGATGAATTGTGGTAATGTACTAAGTCTTTTAATTTTTTTGTGCTACGAATTATTTTAGGATTATCATAAAGATATTCCCATACCTCTGGCCTATTTTTTATTAAGCTAAGATATGTTCTGGTAATAATTTTTTCTAATATCGGATTAGTATAATTAAATGCGTTTATGTTTGATACCTGGCAGGTAGGATCTATAATTTTTAAAGCTTTTTCTATGGCTAGACTTGCCTTATGGTGTCCCGATTTCTCAGTTATATAAAGCAGCAATATTTTTTTCATATGGTTTTAAAAAATAAAAACGCGCTATCGTTTAGCGCGTTTTTATATAAATTATTCAAGTAAAAAAATATATTTGCAATATAGAGCTCCGCTGATTTTTGATATAAAGTCAAAGCCTATGCTTCCATCTCCAGCACTTTTTTAATGCGCATTACAGCCTCTTTAAGCCGTTCAGTATCCTCTATCAATGCAAATCTTATATATCCTTCTCCGTATTCCCCAAATCCTGCGCCAGGAGATACAACAATCCCAGCTTCTTCCAGGAGGAGAGTTGCAAATTCTATTGATGTCAAAGCGCTAAATTTCATAGGGATCTTTGCCCATACATAAAAAGTTGCTTTTGGTTTGGGAACCTTCCACCCTATTTTATTTAATCCGTTTACAAGGGTTTCCATTCTTTCTTTGTAAGTTTGCACAGTTTTCTTAACGCACAATTGAGAGCCTGTCAGGGCCTTAATTGCTGCATACTGAATAGGTTTGAATATACCAAAATCAATATAGCTTTTTGTTTTAGCAAGTTTTTCCAAAATGTAGCTATTGCCAACGGCAAATCCAATTCTCCAGCCCGCCATATTATATGACTTTGAACAAGTATGAAATTCAATACATATGTCTTTTGCACCGTTAACTTCAAAAACACTAGGTGCATGGTAATTGTTATCGAAAATTATATCAGAATATGTAAGATCGTGAACGATTATTATATTTTTACTTTTTGCCCATTCTACGGTTTTTTTAAAAAAGTCTATGTCGGCGCATGCTCCGGTTGGATTATTAGGGTAGCTTAAAAACAGAAGCTTTGACATTTTTAATATTTCATTCGGAATAGTAGAAAGATTTGGTAAAAAATTATTTTCGCTAAGAAGCGGAATGTTGTAAAGAATACCCCCTGCCATTATAACACCGTTAAAGTGGACAGGATATGCAGGAGACGGTACCAATGCGATGTCGTCATTATTCAAAAAAGCCAAACTTAGATGTGCGATTCCTTCTTTTGAACCTATTAGCGGCAATACTTCATTTGCAGGATTTAGCTCTACCTTGAAACGTTTTTTATACCAAGTTGCTATGGCTTTTTTTAAATCACTTTCCACAGCATCAGTAGGACGAGAATATCTATGATTTTCTGGTTTTCTTACTTGCTTACATAGTTCCTCCACAATATGTTTTGCCGTTGGCATATCAGGATTTCCCATGCTCAAATCAATAACATCTTTACCTTCTTTTTTTGCTTTTTTCTTCATTTCATCAATAATAGTAAAAAGGTAAATAGGCAAGCGCATCATACGGTTTGCTTCATGTACTTTATGTATTTGATGTATTGGTTGATCGTATGGTTTAATTTCTTCAGTTTTCATATATTTTATATCCTATTTAGTGCGCTTTATTTTATAAAAAATACTTCAATATGTCAATGGATTTGAAAGCAGCCTTTTAAAATAAACTACTTAAAAATTTTATCTGTTCGCGTAAATACTGAGCTGCGCTATGGAGACCTTTTTGTTCTGTTTCAGAAAGGTTTACCTCAATAATTTTATTGATGCCTTTAGATGAAAGTTGGACAGGAACCCCAAGGCAGAGATCATGTAAGTCATATTCGCCGCTAAGATATACGCTAGCTGTAATAATTTTTTTAGTATTACCTAATATATTTTCAACCATATATGCGCATGCCTCGCTTGGTCCAAAAAAAGCACTTCCAAATCCGAAATCCACTATTTCTTTTCCTCTATTTTTTGTTGCTGCTATAATATCATCAGTTATGATTTGTGCTTTTTTATGATTTTTGTTTAGTTTTGTTAATAAAAACATTAATTCACCGTGATTGCCACCAACAAAAATATCGGTGAATGATTCCAAACAATGTGTTTTCTGCCAAATTTGATTCCAGAGCCTGGCAGTGTCCAGAACCCCAGACATGCCTATCACGTGTTCGCGTGGCATTTCCAATGTTCTGAATGCCAAAAACGTCATTATGTCCAAAGGGTTTGTGACAATAATAACTATGGCATGTTTGCAATATTTCTTTATGTTTTGACAAATATCTTTTACAATGCCCGCATTTTTTGCAATAAGTTCTTCGCGTGTCATTCCGGGTTTTCTTGGGAAACCAGCTGTAACAACCACGACTGAAGAATCGCATATTTCAGAATAATTATTTGTTGCGATAATATTTGCTTTAATATCATGCACTGCACAGGCATCCGATATATCAGCTGCTCTGGATAGGCATAAATTTTTATCTATGTCAACTAAAACAAGCTTTTTTGATAACTGCAATGTAGCGATTTTATAGGCTGTATGCGAACCTACAGTGCCTGCTCCGATTATGCTTATTTTGTCTGTTTTTGCTTTTACCATTTTTTATGAATGTTTAATGTTTCTAATGATTTCGTCCGTCATTTCTTTTGTACCTACAGCCTCTTTAATCTTATCCTCTGGCTTTAAATCATATGTAACAAATTTATTTTCTTTTATTGTCACGGCAACAGCATTTTCAAGTTTTTGAGCACATTCATTTTCTTTGATATATCTTAACATCATAACAGCTGAAAGTATCATTGCAGTCGGGTTTACCTTATTTAATCCTTTGTATTTTGGTGCGCTTCCGTGAGTTGCTTCAAAAACTGCTATTCCGTCTCCAATGTTTGCGCCTGGTGCTACGCCTAAGCCGCCTACTAATCCTGCGCAAAGGTCGGATATAATATCGCCGTATAAGTTCGGAAGAACAAGAACATCGTAAAGTTCCGGCTTACTTACAAGCTGCATACACATATTGTCAACAATTCTATTTTCAAACGGTATGTTTGTATATTTTGTTGCTACTTCTTTGGCAGTTTGCAAGAATAACCCATCAGAGAATTTCATAATATTTGCTTTATGAACTGCTGTGACCTTTTTTCGTTTATTTTTGATAGCATAATCAAACGCAAATTGTACGATTTTTTGCGTTGCATGAACCGAAATAGGTTTTATGCTAATCCCTGAGTCTTTTAGTATTTTTTTATCTGTATGTTTCTCGATAAAATCGATTAATTTCAGAGTTGCATCTTTGCCCTTTTCTAATTCAATGCCAGCATATAGATCTTCAGTATTTTCTCTGATAATTGTAATATCGATATTTGAATACCTGGATCTGACGCCTGGGTATGTTTTGCATGGACGAACGCATGCATACAGGTTCAAAATTTGTCTTAGAGCAACATTTACACTTCGAAAACCATGGCCAACAGGAGTTTCTATTGGCCCCTTTAGTGCAATTTTTGTTTCTTTTATGGACTCAATTACTTCATCCGGTAATGGTGTACCGTATTTTTCGATCTGCTCGCTTCCGGCATCTTTTATATCCCATTGTATACTGACACCTGTTGCCTCAACGCATCTTTTTGCCGACAGGGCAACGTCAGGGCCTATCCCATCACCCGGCACTAATGTTATTCTATGCTTCAATTTTTAATCCTTTGTATTTTTTAAAATAGTTAATGACACCGTCATTTTCTAAAAAAATCTTCATTGTTTTGGAAATAGGATTTATTTTGATTTCTATTTTTTTTGTATTGTTAAAAAGTTTACTTTTTTCAAAATCTAAAGTTAATGCATTTCCACCATCTATCGAATCAGTATCGCATTCTATCATTGGCAATCCAATATTCATAGCATTTCTGTAAAATATTCTTGCAAAACTTTTTGCTATTATTGCAGAAATACCTTTTGCCTTAAGTGCAACAGGCGCTTGCTCTCTGCTTGAACCACAGCCAAAATTTCTTCCCGCAACAATAAAATCACCCTGATTTATTTTAGCGGACAGAGTTGGATCGATATCTTCAAAAATATATTTTGAAAGCTCCTTCGGATCTTGTATCCGAAATTTGTATCTTCCAGAAATAATATAATCCGTATTAACATTATCTTGAATGCTTAGTTTAATTGCATTGCCGCTTGAAATTTTGAAAGCCGTCATAAAAACCTTTGGGGAGTAGTAATTTTACCTTTTATCGCAGAGGCAACAACAGTTGCTGGACTGGCTAGATAAATATTGGCGTTTGAATTTCCCATTCTCCCTTTAAAATTTCTGTTTGCCGTTGATATTACATTTTCACCATCTGCTGGTATACCATTGTGTGTACCAACACACGGCCCACACCCAGGAGCTACAATAGCTATCCCTCTTTTAATAAATAACTCGATAATACCTAATTTAATCGCTTTAAGGTATATCATCTTTGATGCAGGAGCAACTATAAATTTTACGCGTGAATTTATTGAATGGGTTTTTAAAATTTTTGCGGCAATTATCAAATCCTCCAATCGTCCATTTGTGCAGGTGCCTAAAAATGCCTGATCAATTTTAATGTCCTCTAAATTTTCTGCCAGATCAACATTGTCAACAGTATGTGGCTTAGCGACCATTGGCTTAATTTTTGATGCATTAAATTCTATTGTGTTTATATACGTTGCATCTTTATCTGCATAAACCGCACTTTTTTTGTTTACTTTTATCTTGTGAGATTTAAACCAGTTCCAGGTAATTTTATCAGCTTCTATTATGCCTGTTTTTGCTCCCATTTCAACTGCCATATTAGAAATCGTAAAGCGAGCGTCCATGCTTAAATTTCTTATTGTTTCTCCGTAGAATTCCGTAGAATGATACGTACAACCATCCGCTGTTAATTTTCCAATAATAAATAAAATTAGATCTTTTGAAAACGTACCTTTTTTTAATTTTCCGTTCACAATAATTTTTGTGGTTTCAGGAACCTTAAACCAATTTGTTCCAGAAGCTACGCCTATTGCTACATCAGTTGAACCCATGCCGGTTGAAAAAGCGTTTAGTGCCCCATATGTACAGGTATGCGAATCAGCACCGATAACTAACATGCCAGGTTTTACATATCCATATTCAGGTATAATATGATGGCATACGCCGCAGCCTATTTCAAAAAGTTTTACCTTGTATTTTTTTATAAAATCACGCATTTTTTTGTGAATTTGGGAAGTGCCCATGTTTGGACTGGGAGCGCTATGATCAATAACCATGCAGAATTTTTTGTTGTCAAATATTTTATTTGCTTCAAGTTTGTTAAAGCTGTCGATCAAAATGCCGCTAGTGCCGTCTTGAGAAAAGCAAAAATCAATTTTGCAGACAACAACTTCATTTGCGTGCACATCTTTGCCAGAATGAATGCTTAGTATTTTTTCGGAAATTGTTTTACCCATTGCTCGATTTTTGTTATCCCTTTGTTAATGCCTTGCAAACTTGTTGCAAAGCTTAAACGTATAAAATTATCATCACCAAAGGCAATTCCTGGTATTGTTGCAACCATTGCTTCTTTTAAAAGGCGTGTGGCAAAATCAACGGAAGTCATTTTAAATGCTGAGATATCACAAAAGATATAAAAGGCACCAGCAGGCTTAAAGGGTTTTATGCCTTTGATATTATTTAGTCCGTCATTCATTGCATCGCGTCGCTGCTTAAATTCAGTACTCATTCTGTTCAAAAAATCAAATCGCCTCTCATCTGTTAATGATGCAAATGCAGCTTTCTGACTTATCGAACACGCATTCGATGTAGAATGGCCTTGAAAAGCACTTGCTGCTTTTATTATTTCAATCGGCCCAGCAGCGTAACCAATTCGCCATCCTGTCATGGAAAATGCCTTTGACGAACCGTTAATTGTAATAGTTAAATTAAAAATTTTTGTTCCCAGCGAAGCAATTGAAATAGGTTTTTGGTCATATGACAGATTTTCATAAATCTCATCGCTGATAATGTAAATACCACGTTCTACGGCAATATCTGCAATTTTATTTAGTACGTCGGATGAATAAATTACACCTGTTGGGTTTGAAGGGCTGTTGATTATTATAGCCTTTGTCTTTTTTGTTAAAAGTTTTTTAACATGAGATATATTAATCTGGTAACCTTTATCAAAAGAAGTTTTGCAGATGCAAACTTTCCCTCCCACAAGCCTTATCATTTCCGGATAGCTTAACCAATAGGGGGAAAAAATTATTACTTCATCTTTAGGATTAATTAAAGTTTTAAGGATGTTGTATATGCTGTGTTTTGCTCCGGAAGATACAATTATGTTTTCTGGTTTGTAAGGAAGCTTGTTTTCAGCATAGAACTTTTCAGCAACAGCTTTTTTTAGTTCTTCTGTTCCGCTTTCAGGAGTGTATTTTGTAAAACCTTTATTTATGGCATTAATAGCAGCTATTTTTACAAAATCAGGGGTATCAAAATCAGGTTCGCCGGCAGCAAAGTTAACCACGTCCTGTTTTAACACATTTTTCATGTGTTTTGCAGCAGCAGTAATTGATAGCGTTAAAGAAGGTTTTACAGCTAAAACCACTTTTGAGAGGTTCAATTCCCTAACCATTATTACATCTCAGTCTTGGGACGAATGTATTTCTTTAGATTTTTTAAAAAACCAGTTTTATGGGATTTTTCAGGTCTAAGATTTTCTTTTTTGTTTTCTGGCTGTGGTTTTTCTTTTTTAGGTTCAGTTCCTGGCTGTTGTTCATCTGTTTTGGTTTCCGGTTTTGATTTTTTATCTTTAGCAACCTGCTCATCTTGTTTTTCTTTTTGACTTTTGTGGCCTTTCTTTTTTATGTCGACTTTTTTAGTTAATTCGAAAATTACCATTTGTGCGCCATCACCCAGACGCGTACCGAGATGCATAATTCTCGTATAGCCGCCTTCTTTTTTTTCAAATAAAGGGCTAATTTGATCAAAAAGTTTTTTTACTAAATCTCTGTTTCTTAGCACTTTGAATGCAAGTCTTTTTGCATGAATGCTATTCTGTTCCTTTGTGCGATCAATTAGGCTATCAGCAATTTTTTTTGCTTCTTTTGCCTTTACAAGAGTTGTTTTAATACGCTGATAAGTAATCAAACTTTGTACTAATGAGTTAAGACAAGCGCTTCTTTCTGAAGTTGTTCTTGATAGACGGCTTCTTTTTTTCCTATGTCTCATGTTTATTCCTTTTCTCCGCTTTCGCTCTGGACTTGCTTTAATTTGTCTTTGTCAATTTTCATACCAAAAGATAAACCCATGTCTTGCAAAATTTTTCGTATTTCCATCAGTGATTTTTTTCCAAAATTTCTATATTTTAACATCTCAGCTTCTGTTTTATCGACGAGATTTGCCAATGTTTTTATTTTTGCTTCTTTTAAACAATTTGAACTCCTTACCGATAGTTCAAGCTCTGTTACTTGTTTTGCAAGCATTTTGTAAAGTTCGCCATCATCCGTAGTTTCCGCTATTATAGTTTCTTGTCGTTTGGGTGTGCCTGAACTTAAAAAAATCTCAAGATGCTTCTCGAGAACGTGAGAAGCCGAAAGAAGTGCGTCTTTTGGTACTAAGCTGCCATTCGTCCATACTTCCATTATTAGCTTATCATAATCTGTCATTTGCCCTACCCTTGTATCTTCGACATAAAAATTTACCTTTGTAACAGGTGAAAAAAGAGCATCTACATTTATTGTGCCGATTAGCTGATTTTCTTTTTTAAAGTTTTCAGCGGAAACGTAACCTCGGCCTCTTGCAAGGGTCATTTCTATTTCAAGAGTTTTTTTCTTAGTTAATGTTAGTATATGCAAGTCAGGATTTAAAACTTCAACACTTTCGTCAGTTATAATATCTTTTGCTTTTATTTCTCCTATCTTGTCAGTTTTTATATAGACATTTTTAAAATCTTTTGCATAACTGCGAAAAATTAGTTTTTTTATGTTTAAAATAATCTGAGGGGTATCCTCTAAAACTCCTTCTATGGATGAAAATTCATGTTGTGCGCCAGAAATTTTTACAGATGTGACAGCTACTCCCTCTAAGCTTGATAATAAAACTCTGCGTAATGAATTACCAATTGTTATCCCATAACCTCTTTCAAAGGGTTCAGCCATAAACTTACCATATGTGTCACCATAGGTTTTAGTATCCCATTCAATTTTTTTTGGCAATTCAAAATTTCTTAAAACACTGCTCATTGTTTCCCCCTATGTTATATATAACGCTACTAATTATTTAGAATATAATTCAACGATCATGTGTTCTTTTATCGGGAAGCCAACATCTTCTCGTTGCGGTAGCTTGACAATTGTTATAGCAAGATTGTCAAAATCAGCTTGTAACCAATTCGGACAGCCTCGTTCTTTTTGCTGTTCAATGTTTTTTTTCATTTTTTCAAGCTTTTCGCCAGAAATATTTGGTTGTATTTTATCGCCCTCTTTTACCAGGAATGATGGTATAGTTACGCGTCTTCCGTTAACCTTTATCAATCCATGTGACACAATTTGGCGGGCATGTGTCCGGTCTGATGCAAAACATGCACGGTAAACTACATTATCCAAGCGTCTTTCTAAAAATTGTAATAGCAATTCGCCGGTAACACCTTTTGTTTTTGCAGCTTTTTTAAAATAATTCTTAAACTGTTGCTCAAATAGGCCGTAAATCCTTTTTGCCTTTTGTTTTTCTCTAAGCTGCATACCGTAATCTGAGGTTTTTGTACGTGAATGGGGATGCTGTCCTGGCTGATAGTTTTTCCGTTCAAACGCACATTTTCCGGTTGTGCAACGAGAGCCTTTAAGAAATAATTTTGCCCCCTCTCGTCGGCATAACCTACATTTTGCACCAACATATCTACCCATATTAATTTCTCCTTAAACTTTGCGACGTTTACGTGGTCGACATCCATTATGAGGAATTGGCGTAACGTCTTTTATTGCAGTTATATTCAAACCGGCGGCTTGTATTGCTCGAATTGCTGCTTCACGGCCTGAACCCGGACCTTTTACGAAGACCTCAACTTCTTTTACGCCATGTTCCATTGCTTTTTTTGCCGCATTTGCTGCAGCAATCTGAGCTGCAAACGGAGTAGATTTTTTTGAACCCGAGAAACCTACAGTTCCCGTAGAAGCCCACGCAATAGTATTGCCTTGCACATCTGTAACGTTAATTATGGTATTGTTAAAGCTTGCCAAAACATGAGCGATACCATTAGGAACATTTTTTATAATCTTTTTCTTTTTCTTTTTGTCTTTCATTGTTATATTTTACCCTTTTTTTATCCACACACTAGAACGCCTAAGGCGTACAATGCGGGATTTGCTCCATGATGGAGCTTCACTTTTTTTCGTCAGTTCCGCCGGCTCCAGCTGGTCTTTTTGCAGCTTTTGCACGTACAATTCCAACGGTTTTCTTAGGACCTTTTCGTGTTCTTGCATTCGTTCGAGTTCTCTGCCCTCTTACTGGCAGTCCCCTTCGGTGGCGCGAACCACGATAGGTACCGGTATCTATTAGTCGTTTAATATTTGTTGAAACTATTTTTCGTAAATCTCCTTCTGTTTTGTATGTTGCCTGTATTATTGATGTTATGTTTGATATTTCTTCTTCTGTTAAATCTTTAGACCGTTTATGAGAATCTATTCCTGCACTTTTCAATATCAATTTAGAATTTGAAGGCCCTATACCATAAATATAGGTTAAAGCCTTTTCAATAATTTTTTCTTTTGGTAAATCAATACCCACTATTCTTGGCATGCTTCCTCCTTGAAACTTTTATCCTTGTCTTTGCTTATGCTTTGGATTTTTGCAAATCACGCGCAATACACCTTGTCGTTTGACAATTTGGCATTTTTCACATATTTTTTTTATACTTGCCCTGACTTTCATTTTTACTCCTGTGTTACTAATCTATTTATTTCTGTAAACTATTCTACCCCGGGTTAAATCATAAGGTGACAATTCTATTCTGACGGTATCACCAGGTAAAATTTTTATAAAATGTAAGCGCATTTTACCAGCAACATGCGCGAGTATCTTATGACCGTTTTCAAGTTCTACCCTAAACATTGCATTTGGCAAAGATTCTGTTACTTTTCCTTCAACTATTATTGCTTCTTCTTTCGCACTCATAATTTACCTTGTCAATATTTCAGCTTTATTACGCCCAATATATACTGTATGTTCAAAATGAGCTGCCAGAGAGCCATCGCACGTTACTGCCGTCCAGTTGTCATCCAAAATTTTTATTTGGTATGTTCCCATCGATAGCATAGGCTCAATTGCTAAAACCATTCCGGTTTTTAATTCGGGTCCTGTTCCAGATTTTCCGTAGTTAGGAACTTCTGGCGGTTCATGTACTTTATATCCTACGCCATGACCTACTAGATCTCTTATAACCGAATAACCATTTTTTTCTGCAACAATTTGTATCGCGCTTGAGATATCATAAAGTCTGTTTCCAGGCTTTGCGTATTTAATTCCAGCCATCAAGGCATCTTTTGTAGTTTTAATTAGATGCTTGGTTTTTCCAGAACTCGGCCCAATACAAAAGCTTATTGCAGTGTCTGCAAAATATCCGTCATAGTTTACCCCAACGTCTATACTTACCAAATCACCATTTTTTAGGTAAGTAGTCTCGCGGGGAATGCCATGAACAATTTGCTCATTCAAAGAAATACATGCAGTTGCCGGATAACCATTATATCCTTTAAATGCTGGTATTCCGCCATTTTTTCGTATGTATTGTTCGGCGAGTTTATCTAAAAATGCCGTGTTTATTCCATGACGCGAACTTTTTTTTAAAAGAACCAATGTTTTTGCCGCTATCCGCCCCGCTTTTCTTATATAGCTAACATCGCGAGCCGTTTTTAAAGATATCATAAAACTATTTTTTAGATTCGAGTAATTTTAAGATTATCTCGTATAATTCACCAACTTGTAAATCACCCGATAGCTCCATTAAGCGATTAGTGCGTTTATAGTAGTCAACAACAGGTGCAGTCATTTCTTGATATATTTTTAGCCGGTTTTTAATAACTTTTTCTGTATCATCCTGTCTTTGCACAAGGATTTTGCCGCACTTATCGCATATATTCTCAGTTTTTGGCGGCATATTTACGATATGAAAAATTGTATTGCAATTTTGGCATATTCGCCTACCGGAAAGCCTAAAAATAACTAAATTCTCGCTTGTTTTAAAATAAAAAACTTTTTCCAAATTAAGATGAAGAACATTTAATTCTTTATCTAGTGCTTGCGCTTGTATAACTGTTCTTGGAAAACCGTCTAATATGAACCCTTTTTCCGGATTTTTTTTTATCTCATTAATAAGTAAGCCAATAACAAGCTCATCGGGTACAAGCTCCCCTTTTTTCATGTATTCTTTGGCTTTGATGCCAAGCTCAGTACCTGCGTCAGCGGCTGTGCGTAGCATGTCGCCTGTTGACAAGTGCAAAACATTCAAAGCTTTGCTCAACCTTACTGCTTGAGTTCCCTTGCCGGCTCCCGGAGGCCCTAAAAACACTATTCTCATCGACGGCCTCGAATCTTACCTTTTTTCATGAAACCTTCATAATGTCTGGTTAAAAGGTGGCTTTCGATTTGTCTTGTAGTATCTAAAAGAACACCGACAATAATTAGCAATCCAGTTCCTCCGAAGAAAGATGCTATCAAATATGGTATCTTTAAGTAGTTATTTACAATTGCAGGTAGAATTGCAATGATTGCCAAAAAAACAGAACCCGCCAAAGTTATCCTAGTCATTGTAAAATCCAAAAAGTCAGATGTTGCACTACCAGGCCGTATACCTGGTATAAATCCGCCGTATTTTTTCATATTATTTGCAATACTTAATGGATTAAATATAATTGCAGTGTAAAAGTAACTAAAAAATATAATTAAAAGAGCGTAAATCGTATTGTAAATAAAATTTTCACGGCTGAAAAGTGCAGCAAAAGCCTGAAATTTTCCGCCAGGAAAAAAACCAGCTATGGTTGCGGGAAATAATATTATGCTTTGAGCAAATATTATAGGTATAACACCCGCCTGATTAACGCGTAACGGAATGTATGTTGTTTGTCCACCGTATATTTTTCGGCCGACAATACGTTTTGCATATTGTACTGGAATCTTTCGTTGGCCTTGTGTAATCAAAACAACAGCTGCAACGACTGCGAATAACATCGCAATCATAAAAAAAAGCTTAAATGGAGAAAGCTGTCCTACTTCCGGATTAAACGGTTTCAACTTAATAATTTGGTCGATTGCAGCCGGGATTCTTGATATAATGCCGGCTGTGATTATTAAGGAAATGCCATTACCTATTCCTCTTTCTTGTATCTGTTCGCCTAACCACATTATAAAAACAGTACCACCGGTAAGAGTCAACATCGTCATCAATCTAAAACTCCAACCTGGCTGGTCAACAATTTGTAAACCGAACTGTTGGAAAATAGCCCCTTTTTCAATCCAAAGGGCAATGAAAAAACCCTGAATCAATGACAAGGCAACGGTTCCATATCGGGTGTATTGATTTATTTTCTTATAACCCATTTCGCCTTCTTTTGACAATCTTTCTAATGCAGGGATAACTGCTGTCAAAAGTTGCAATATAATCGAAGCCGATATATATGGCATAATTCCTAAGGCAAAGATTGTAAGTCTTGTTAATGCGCCGCCAGTAAACATGTTCATTATTCCAAAAAGGGTTGCGCCTTGTGTTTGTGCCAATCTGTCAAAGAACTGCGCTAATGCTGCTCCATTTACTCCGGGCGTAGGAATAAAAGCACCGAGTCTGTAAACAGCAAGAATAAGAAAAGTAAACAGAATCTTTCGTTTTAAATCAGGTATTTTGAATAAATTGGTGAACGCTTGTAACATTTATTTTAGCACGGTAGCTTTGCCGCCGATTTTTTTAATTGATTCCAATGCGTTTTTTGAAAATGCGTGAGCTTTTATAGAGAGATTTTTTTCAAGCTTGCCATTGTCTAATATCTTAACAGGTAAATCGTTTTTAATTATTCCAGATTTTTTTAAAATCTCAGGCGTAACTTCGTCATTTTCTTTGAATATGTTTAACCTGTTAAGTGATACTATTTGATAAATTTTTTTGAATTGAGTGTTATTAAAGCCCCTTTTTGGAATTCTACGAATTAATGGTATTTGGCCGCCTTCAAAACCAGGACGTAAAGTACCGCCTGATCTGGCAAGAAGTCCTTTGTGGCCTCGTGTTGATGTTTTGCCGTGACCAGAGCCCACGCCACGTCCTATTCTTTTTCGCCTTTTTTTTGAGTTTCTTGGCCTTACCAGCTCATTTAATTTCATATTTACGCCCCTGTTGTAGCAAATAAGGTTTCATAGTTGTTAAAGCCTTAAACATTGCTTTTGTCATATTTATAGGATTGTTCGATCCTAATGATTTTGTTAATACATCCTTTATGCCGCAAGCTTCGCATATTGCTCGTACTGGCCCACCTGCAATAACACCTGTTCCTGCTGAAGCTGGCTTTAATAGTACTTTTGCGGCACCGAACCGACCAATTATCTGATGCGGCACCGTTGTTTCGCTAAGATAAATAGTCACCATATTTTTCTGTGCGCTTTTAAACGATTTTTTTATACTGTCAGCAACTTCATTTGCTTTACCGAATCCATATCCTACGTTTCCCTTGCCATCGCCAACGATTGTAAGGGCATTAAAGGAAAAGTGGCGTCCTCCTTTTATAACCTTGGCAACTCGTTTTATTGAGACCACTTTTTGGATTAATTCTTGACTTTGTTCGCCAGCTTGATCGCTATGTTCGGTATTCTTCCGTTTTTTTTCTGCCACTCTTTACCTCCTGAAAATTCCTTGTATGCTTAAAATTTTATACCTTTTTCACGTAAAGAATCTGCAAACGCTTTTATGCGTCCGTGGTAACAATAGCCACCTCGGTCAAATACAATACGTTCAATACCCTTTTTTGATATTTCCACCGCAACTAGTTCAGCAAATTTTTTTGCAGCTTCCACATTAGCGGAATTTTTTAATAATTTTTTTATGTCTTTTCTGCAAGTTGACATTCCAACGATAGTCTTATGGGAAATATCATCAACAAATTGAACATGTAAGCCTTTTAGAGAGCGATATATACTCAATCGCGGCTTCTCGCTAGTTCCGATAACTTTTTTTCGTATTCTTTTGTGACGTTTTGTTCGTTTAAGTTTCTTAATATTTTTTATTATAAGTTTTTTCATATGTTTTACGCCACCGCTTTTCCAGCTTTACGCCTTATAACTTCATTAAGATATTTTATACCTTTTCCTTTGTAGGGCTCAGGAGGATAGTAGCTTCGAATATCGCTCGCTACCTGTCCTACCTTATGCTTGTCAATACCCTTTATGATTATAATATTTTGTGTCGGAGTTTCAATTGTTATTCCTTCGGGGATTTCGTAATCGATTGGGTGTGTAAAACCAAGCTGTAGATTTAACGCTTTTCCTTTTATTTGCGCACGGTATCCTACCCCAACTATTTCTAAATCTTTTTTGTAGCCTTCCGAAACACCTATTGCAATATTATTCAGAGAACTGCGGATTAGCCCATGAAAGGCTTTATCTTCTTTTGAGTCAGAAGGTCTTTTGACATACAACAGGTCATCTTTAAAAGTTACATTAAATCTATCCGGAACGGTATAGTTTGCCTTACCCTTTGGACCTTCAAAAGCGACAATATTATTTTCAACCTTGATCTTTACTGTTTTAGGAATTTTTATAGCTTTTTTTCCGATTTTTGACATATAGCCTCAATTGTTACCAAACGTATAGTATAATTTCTCCGCCTATTTTCAGCTTACGAGCTTGTCTATCTATCATTAAGCCTTTTGGAGTAGAAATTATTGCATTACCCAATCCGTTAAGCACGCGCGGTACATTCGTGTATGCAACGTATCTTCTCAGGCCGGGTGTAGAAATTCTTTTTAATCCTAATATTCCAGGCAATCCATTTTCAAGATATTTTAGGTAAACTCTGAGCAATCCCTGATTTTTATAAGGCACATGCTTGTAATTTTCTATGTAGCCATTTTCTAGCAGTAATTTTACTATTTCTTCAATAAATTTGGAGGATTTTACCTCCACGACCTTCTTCTTTCGAGATATGCCGTTTCGCATTATTGTTAAAGCATCCGCAATCGGATCAGTCACTACCATTAAACTCTCCTTTTTACCAGCTTGATTTCTTAACCCCTGGGATTTCTCCCCGTGAAGCCATCTCGCGGAAACAAAGCCTGCATAAATTAAATCTTCTTAAAAATGCTCTAGGTCTTCCGCAGAGCTGACAACGGTTATATTTCCGAACTTTAAATTTTGGGGGCCTGCTACACTTTACAATTAATGATGTTTTTGCCATAGTTTAGCTTTCTTTTTTAAATGGAAAACCAAAAAGTTTTAGCAATTCTCTTGCTTCCTCATCGGTTTCTGCCGATGTAACTATTGTGATATCCATTCCCTTATTTTTTTTAACCTTGTCAAATTCAATTTCGGGAAAAATTAATAATTCAGTTAACCCAAATGTATAATTTCCTCTTCCGTCAAATGAATCAGTTTCAAGACCTTTAAAGTCTTTAATTCTTGGTATTGCCACGTTTATCAGTCGTTCTAAAAACTCATACATAATTTTTCTTCTAAGCGTTACTTTGCATCCTATTTTTGAATCTTTTCGTATTTTAAAATTTGAAATAGCTTTTTTGGCTTTTGTAACAACAGGTTTTTGTCCGGTTATAACAGATAACTCAAAAACACCGTCTTCAACCATTTGCGCCTCGTGTGCGCCTAACCCAATGCCCATATTTATAACAATTTTTTTGATCTTGGGAACTTCCATAACATTTTTGTAATTAAACTTTTCCCGAAGCTCTTTTGTTATCTCATTTCTATATTTTTCTAATAATGTTGGTATATGGCTCATTTGATTCTCCAAAAATTACGAAATCATTTCGCTGCATTTTTTGCAGACGCGTGCTTTTGTACCATCAGCAAGCTTTGTAAAAGAAACACGAGTTGGCTTATTGCAGCTTTTACATAAAAGTGCGAGATTTGAAATATTAATGCTGGCCTCTTTCTGAACAATACCGCCTTGTTGATTATCCTTGGTTTTACGTGCATGCTTTTTTATAAAATTTACACCTTCAACAAGCGCTCTGTTTTTTTCTGGATATACAGATAAAACCTTTCCAGATTTGCCCTTGTTTTTGCCTGCCAACACAAATGCCGTATCGCCTTTTTTTATATTTCTCATTTTATATTACCTCGGGTGCCAAAGATATTATTTTCATAAATTTTTTATCGCGTAATTCTCTAGCAACAGGTCCAAATACTCTTGTTCCTCTGGGATTAAGCTGAGGGTCGATAATTACGCAGGCGTTTCGATCAAAGCGTATGCACGATCCATCATTACGATAAAGAGGATAAGTTTGCCTTACGATTACTGCTTTTACAACCTCGCCTTTTTTAACAGTTGCTTCAGGTGTTGCTTCTTTGATATGGCATGTAATAATATCGCCAATGCTTGCAACATGCGAATTGGATCTTCCAAGAACGCCGATGCATGAAGCTTTTTTTGCCCCAGTGTTATCAGCAACATCCATAATTGTACGCATTCTAATCATTATACAACGCTCTCTTTTAGTTCGATTTCAGGTTGATTTCTTTTTTTAACAATTTTGCTCAGAAGCCAGCGCTTCTGTTTTGATAAGGGTCTTATTTGCATAATTTGTACTTTATCGCCAATACTTGCTGTATTTTTTTCATCATGTGCAAGATATTTTTTAGACCGATGCATAACTTTTCCGTATTTTTTATGACGGAACACTCTGTCGACTTCAACAGATATTGTTTTTTTCATTTTGTTGGAAACAACGGTTCCTGTTAGTGTTTTCTGCTGTTTCATTTCGTTTTTTCCTTTAAGAATGTTTTCAAGCGTGCAATTGTTTTTCTTGTTTGTTTAATCTGGCTTGTATTTTCTAGATTTCCGGTTTTCAACTCTTTGTAAAAACTAAATAGTTTTTCTTTTGAAGAGTCAATTTTATTTTTAATTTCCTCAACTGTTAAATTACGAATTTCATCAAGTTTCTCTTTTGGCATTATATGTGACTCCTAGATATAAATTTAGTACGAATCGGTAATTTTGTCGCAGCTAATCGTAATGCCGCTTTTGCAATGTCCAAAGGAACACCTTCCAATTCAAACAAAATTCTTCCACGGTGCACTACTGCAACCCAATGATCTGGTGCGCCCTTTCCTTTTCCCATTCTTGTTTCAGCTGGTTTTTTTGTAACGCTCTTGTCGGGAAACATTCTTATCCAAAGCTTACCGCCACGTTTTATATGTCGCATAATAGCAACACGGGCTGCTTCAATTTGAATATTCGTTAGCCAGCAATTTTCAAGAGTCTTGATGCCAAATTGGCCAAAATGAAGCGTATTGGCGCGTGTACTTATCCCAGCTCTCGAGCCTCGTTGGAATTTTCTAAACTTTACTCTCTTTGGCATCAACGCCATCGTTTATCTCCATTTTTTTTATAATATCACCTTTATAGATCCAAACTTTCACCCCAATAAGACCGTATTTTGTTTTTGCTTCAGAAAAACCAAAATCAATGTCGGCCCTTAATGTCTGTAAGGGTACCTTACCCATTTTGTAACTCTCGGTGCGAGCAATTTCGGCACCACCAAGGCGGCCCGAACATATAATTTTTATTCCTTTTGCGCCGGAGCTTAAAGCAGTCGTAACAGCTTTTTTCATTGCTTGTCTGAAAGGAATACGTCTTTCTAACTGAAATGCTATATTTTCCGCAACTAGCTGTGGTTCAGCAGTAGGGTTTTTTACCTCTTTTATATCAATTAAAATTTCTTTATTAACCATACCCTGAACATCTTCTTTTAATTTGTCAATTTCAGTACCTTTTCTACCGATAACGATTCCAGGGCGTGCTGTATAAATTATGACTCTTATTTTTTCTGATGTTCGCAGAATTTCAATATTTGATACTGCTGCCTGCTTCAAACTTTTCTTAACATATGTTCGGATTTTTGCATCTTCAATAATAAACTTTGCATAATCTTTTTTGCTTGCAAACCATCTCGATTTCCAATCTTTTATTATGCCTACGCGTAATCCGTATGGATGAACTTTTTGACCCATTAACCTTTTCTCCTGGCTGTTTTCTTTAAAGCTTTCTTTTTGAATGAACGCTTACCAGTTTCGCCCTTTTCTTTTTTGGCTGTATCAGTTTTAGTATGAAATGGCCTTTTAGAAACAGGCATTTTACCGGTTTTATGAAGCGCGATATCTTTAAGTTCCTGTGCAGGTGAAGTTATTTTATCTAACTCAACTGTTATATGGCTTGTTCTGTGTATTATTGGTACAGCAGAACCCATCGATGCTGCACGAAATCTTTTTAGCATAGGTCCGTTATCAACACGAATAGTAGATATAAATAAATCTGATTCATTTATGCCAGCATGTTGATGCTTTGCATTACTCAGAGCCGACTTTAATAATTCTAACAGATATATACGAGGTCTTTTATTAATATTAGACAAATACCCCATTGCGTTTATAACGGATTTGCCTCGTATTATATTTATAACCTGTCTGACCCTTACAGGAGAAATTCTTACATATTTTAGACTTGCTTTAGATATCATAGCACCTTTTATGTTTTATCAAGCGAGACTTCAGTATGTGCACCGTGTTTTCGAAACATACGCGTTGGCACAAATTCGCCGAGTTTATAACCTACCATATCTTCAGTTACAAAAACCGGAATAAATATCCTTCCGTTGTAAACTGAAAATGTATAACCAATGAAATCTGGCGTAATAGTTGATTCACGTGACCATGTCTTTATAGGTTTTTTTGATCCGCTTTTACGCATTTTTTCAATTTTTTCAACTAACTTAGGTTGTACATATGGACCTTTTTTTATCGATCGAGACATCTTTTAGTTGCTCCTTTTAAGAATAAACCGATTTGAAGGTTTCTTTTTCTTTCGAGTTTTATAGCCTTTTGTAGGTTTACCCCATGGGGTTGTTGGGTGTCGTCCACCGCTTGATTTTCCTTCTCCACCTCCCATTGGGTGGTCGTGAGGATTCTTTGCAACCCCTCGAGATTTTGGTCGTCTACCAAGAAAGCGTGAACGCCCGGCTTTTCCAAGCGATATTGTATCATGAGAGATGTTGCTTACCTGGCCAATTGTTGCAAAACACTCTAACCTAACCATTCGTATTTCACCGCTGGGAAACCTTAATTGTGCATAGCCGTTTTCCTTTGCAACTATCTGCGCATAACCACCTGCGCTGCGAACAAGTTGTCCGCCTTTTCCTATTGTTAGTTCAATATTGTGAAGTAATGAACCAAGCGGAATTTTTGATAGCGGCATTGAATTGCCAGTTTTTACTTCAACGTCATTACCGGACATGATGTTATCATTAACCTGCAACCCTTCCGGACATAGTATGTAGCGACGTTCGCTGTCAGGGTATTCAATTAATGCAATTCGTGCAGTTCGATTAGGGTCATATTCAATTGCAATAACCTTGCCGCTAACATCATGTTTATCACGTTTAAAATCTATAATTCTTATTTTTTGTTTATGTCCGCCGCCTCTTGCGCGTGAAGTGATACGACCGTATACATTTCGTCCCCCTGTCCCTTTTTTAATTATAGTCAAAGATTTTTCAGGGTATGATTTTGTAATTTCCGCAAAATCCGATACGCTTGTCCATCGACGGCTTGGTGTAGTTGGTTTAAATTGTTTTATTCCCATAATTTTCTTTCTATGCTAGTTCAATTTTGTTATTTTCTGCTAACGTTACAACAGCTTTTTTCCAGGCGCGCGTTGTTCCAAGTTGGTGCCTGACTCTCTTGGGCTTGCCTTTCATATTAAGCATATTTACGCTTATAACTTTAACTTTATAAATATCTTCAACAGCACGCCGAACCTGAATTTTATTTGTACGCGAATCTACCCAAAAAATATATTTATTATCAGGTTGTAAAAAAGCACCTTTTTCCGTATGCAATAAAAGTTTTATAATATCATATGAGCTATTCATTTTTCAACCTTTTTTCCAAAACAGAAATAGAATCTTTATCAAGAAGCAGAACGTTGTGCGATAAAACATCTAGGCTTGTTATGTTATCGGCAAGCATTAACGTAGCTGTTTTTATATTACGGAAAGATAACCTTACGTTTGCTGGTATTTTTCCTAAAACAATCAAGCATTTTTCGTTTACCTTTAGTTTTGAAAGAAAATCACTTGCAGACTTGGTTTTTGGTTTTTCAAAATTAAGCGTATCTATAACAATAACCTTTTCGTCATTGAGACGGCTATTGATCACCGACAACAAAGCGTTCCTTAAAATTTTTTTAGGCAATGAATAATAATAACTTCGAGGATGCGGACCAAAAACTACTCCGCCGCCTCTCCATATAGGATTTCTGATAGAACCAACTCTAGCGCGACCAGTACCTTTTTGCCGCCAAGGTTTTTTACCTCCGCCGCTAACAAATTCTCTAGTTTTTGTAGAAGCTGTGCCCTGACGGGCATTTGCATGATACATTACAACTGATTGGTAAATGACCGACTTGTTTACACTGCCATCAAAAATGTCTTTATTCAGTTGTATGCTTCCGTGCTCTTTGCCATTAATATCGTGAAGCACTAACTTGCCAATTATACTAGTATTTGTTTTTGTATGTTTCTTTACCATTGCAGCCTTTAAATTTTATAAATTATTTTTTATTTGCTGTTTTTTGCTGGCC
>Ga0302252_1000550_pt1 | contig 31197 bp, 28 predicted proteins | sample AAG_RA_Leu_MG_FD_193511 | JGI IMG/M metagenome (GOLD analysis project Ga0302252, IMG submission 193511) | Enriched activated sludge microbial communities from anaerobic digester in WTTP, New Holstein, Wisconsin, United States - AAG_RA_Leu | ecosystem: Engineered > Bioreactor > Anaerobic >... | reverse complement strand
AGTTGTTTATTCATCTTTCACCTCTTTTATTGGTCCTCGTTAAACGTAATCGACTTCCAATAAAGCTTTTTCCATACAAAACGGTTCATCAATGCAACGGTAACAACCATGATCAAGGTCGCAGCAGTCAATTGTTCAAAGGATCCGTTGGAAGCGGATTGAGTAATGAAGGACCCTATTCCATGTAAATAGTGCACTTGATTGTCAAATGAAATTGATTCAGACACGATCGAAGCATTCCAGGCCCCCCCTGTCGCAGTGATCAAGCCAGTTACAAGACTGGGTAATATGGCAGGCAACAGAAGCGTTTTGAATCGATACCATCCTTTGAAACCAAACAATGAAGAGACTTCTTTCAGATCTGTTGAGATGGACTGAGCACCGGCGATAACGTTAAACAAAATATACCACTGTGTTCCGAGCATCATTAATAGAAGAGAAGCCATAGTCAAGCCATACCGTATTTTCAATAACATCATCAAAAGGACCGGAAACAATGCCGTTGCAGGAATAGACGCACATATTTGTACGATAGGCTGAAGCTGTCTCGCGATTTTTTTATTCAAACCGATAGCGATTCCTACTGGTATTGTCCATAAGCAGGAGAGCATGACCGACACACTCACCCTGAGAAACGTAGTCATATTATGCAATAAAATGGTTAACCAGACTTTCCAGGAAACGTGCCACAGTATTTTCTCTAAAAAATACAAACCAAATACAGCGAATAAACTCAATAAACCGATCACCAGCATTTTAATGAACAAATCTGTTCGTTTTGAAGCAGAGTGAGTAGGAGTACAAAGTCTTGATTGAGTCGGAATGAATTTGTTTATCCAGTCATTCAGCTTTTTCTGATACCAGAGAAGGATGCGTGATCGTTGTATATACACCAAAATGGTTGATTCTTGCGAATCGGATTCTTCTTCCTTCAATTCAGTTTTAAAACGATGAGACCAAGCAATCAACGGACGCCAAACCAGTTGATCCGTGATAACGATAATCAAAATGATCATGGTTAATCCAGCTAGAAGAGCCGGAATATTTCCCTGGTTGGCAGCTAACATCAGATAAGAGCCAATCCCTGGTAAACGAAAATCTCTTCCGCTGAGAACAAACATTTCCGAGACCATTAAAAAGAACCATCCGCCTGCTATCGACATCATGCTATTCCAAACCAGACCGATAATACAGTGAGGGATTTCGATGAAATAAAACCGAAAGAATCGACTAAACTGAAATAATTCACCAGCTTCACGCAAATCTCTGGGAATCGATTTCATTGATCCATACACGCTGAAAGCCATATTCCATACTTGTGAGGTAAAAATCAGAAGAATACAAGCTATTTCCAGCCCTATTCTCTCAAAAGGAAAAATATGAGTAAACGAGAGAACAAATACTGGCAAAAAAGAGATGAGAGGAATGGATTGCATAATATCCAACAGCGGTACAAGAAGGTTTTCTGCGAGTCGGTTATGAGAAGCAAGATACCCAAATCCGATAGAAAAAGCCAGTGACAGCAAAAATGCAAAGGCTTGTCTCAGGATTGAAAGCCAAGCATAATAAGGAATCATCCAAAAAGAGAGGGAAAGTGTCGGCTGATAGGAGGACTCAAGAGTAAAACCCTTCGCTGCAGAGAGCAAACCGTATATCACTGCGATACCGATTAAAAAAAGCAACAAATCAATCGGTTCGATTTTTATTCTATTCGTAAAAACAACTGGTTTCATGATTTGACATTATAATACTGAGAGATGAAATTAACGAAAAAAATAGGGGGAATCCGATATGGGAAAAACCAAGCAAGTTTTGATCGAATGGGATTATTCCATTCCACTATATGGAAACCGTTTTCTATTTCTGGATATGTGTAAAGCCCTTGGAATCCCTCTGGTCTTTTTGGCTTTGTTGATCGTACCTTCCCTATGGGATCAGGTTCAGTCCGGTTCAAGCATTTCGTTGTATGGACTTCCCTATGCGCTATTAATCATTGCGATTCTGGTAATATTCACGATGCTTCTGTTGTGGATTCTTTACCAAAACCGGTTTGATACCCACTATGTACTAGATAATTACGCTGCACAAATGGCATTAAATCCGGAGCATCGAAAAAGAGCCGGATGGGTCAGCACATTATTGATCATTCTTGCTGCTTTTGCTCGAAAACCTGGTTTTATAGGCACCGGTTTGATTGCAAAAAGCACAGAAAGTGCTGAAATACCTTGGTCTGATGTGTTTTATGCAAAATATTGGAACAAGCTTCATGCCATATCGCTTCGAAACAGTTGGCGTCAAATCGGTGTGTTGTACTGCCCAAAAGAGCAATATGATTTGATTTGCCAGATAGTCAAAGACCAACTGATTCCCCAGCAATCCAAAAGAAACACAGAAATGCAAACCATCATAAAAGATCGCTGGTGGAAAGCAGCGATGTTGATTCCTACTACTCTTTCTGTTTTTTTTCTCACAGCGATTTATGAATATGATTGGGACAATAAAACAATACTATATTTAATTGGCTCTTGGCTCTTGCTGGTCATACTTGTTCCAGGATGGTTGAGAAAGTTGTTTGCCATTATCGGATGGATAGGTTTAGCTCTGGCGTGGGTCGGGCTGGTCATTCCCGAATTAGCTGACGGACTCTATTCCTATGATTGGATTAGAGTTGTTTTCTTTTCACTCGGGGTAGCACTGAGTGCGTTTACGCTTTTCTTATGTTACCAAAAACACCGAACCATTCGTTAATGCAAATCCATATATTATGGTAAAATAGCTTCCGGGAGGATGGGAGTGGAATTGAACTTGATTTTAGCTGCGATATTTTTTTTGTCTTGTGTTCTGACGACGATCCTGTTCATTAAAACTTATGCCATGAGAGAGTATCCTGGTGCCATTTGTTTTTCTATGCTGATGTTGTCTCTCACGGTTTGGATGCTTTTTCAGGGATTGGAGCTTCTTTCATTTTCATTTGTTTTACAAATCTTATTTTCAAAGTTATCTTATATCGGTATCGTTTTCGTCGCTCCTCTTGTTTTTTCCTTTGTTTATGGATACATCAACAAAATGCATTGGAAAGAGTTTGAATCCTTCGGATGGATCTTCCTGATTCCCATTGCCATTTTAGGATTAGTAATGACCAACGAACAACACCATTTGATTTGGACATCTATCGAGGTATCTGACGTAGTACCAAGATTAATTTACCACCATGGTGTTGGGGTTATCGCTTTCGCTATCTATTCTTATTTACTGGTCGGAATTAGCTTTTTTTTACTGCTTTCTCATGCATTTCACCAAAAATCTCTCTTTCGCAACAGATTAATCTGGCTTTTTTTAGCTGCCTTGATCCCTTTAATCAGCAGTGTTTTGTATATATTCCAATTAACACCTATTGATAACCTTGATTTATCAGCTATTGCTGTCACAATAAGCTGTGTGATTTGCGCTTTTACCATTTATAAGTACCAATTATTTGAGATCAGACCGATCGCCTACCAAGCTTTGTTTGATCAGATGCCGGGTGCTGTTATTGCTATCGATAACCAAAAACGATTAATCTTTGCCAATCCTTCTGTCAATAAATGGTTTCACATTTCCGAATTCGATACGAGTAAAAACATTTTTTCCTTATTACCGGTTTTAAAAAAAGAGTGGATTCAATCTTTTGACACTCCATTTGAGTTTTCTATTCAATACCCGGCGCAAGTAGCTAAATACTTTGAACTGACATCGCATGGCTTAACCACTAAATCTGGGAATAAGCGGAAAACTGGTACCTTGATCATCATTTCCGATATCACACATCGCAAATGGCAAGAAAATCAAATTGTTCATAAAGAAAACATCCTAGCGAAATTCCTTGAAATCAGTCGGTATTATATCTCATCTAATTCTCTTCACGACAGTATACAATCAAGCTTATCCAAACTAGGGGAGTTGTTTAAAGTCGACAGAGTGTATATTTTTCAAAATGAATGGGATGCTGTTTCAAAACGTATACTCGTCTCCCAAAAATGGGAATGGGCCAGCGATACCGTGACTAGTGAGATCGGTAACCAATCCCTTCAATCGATTGATTATCAGGAATTCATGCCAGATTGGTTCGCTTTTCTTGAACAAGGGAAATATGTGTTAGGTCATGTCGAGAATCTCTCTACGCTCATTAAACAAAATTTATCTTCTCAGAACATTCAATCAATCTTACTCCAACCTATTATGATCCGGGAAAGATTTTGGGGATTTATCGGCTTTGATGCTTGTCATCAAAAAAGAGAGTGGACGAACGACGAAATCAACTCAATCGGCATTGCCTCTTCAATCATAGGCGAATTCATTGATCATTCCACCACTCAATTAGAGCTGCAGCATAGTCAGAAACGATTTGATCAAGTCACAGAATTGGCGCACGAAGTGTTTTGGGAGACAGACAAAGACGGTTTTTTTACCTATATCAGTCCTTATGTGAGGAATATTCTCGGATACGAACCGGATTTTTTAACAAAGAATATGAAATTTCTTGATTTGTTGAAACCTGAGAAAGATAATCAACAATCTGTCGTATCACTTATTCAAGAATTATTTCAATCAAAATCTTCCATTAATGACTTCCAGATTGCAATCAATTCAAAAGATGAATCAACCCTGTATTGTATCGTTAACGCATTACCAATCTATGAAAACGGTGATTTTATCGGATACCGTGGATCTGCCTTTGATATATCCGAACTCAAACGGTTGGAAAAGATGAAGAATGATTTTATCAGTACGGTATCGCATGAATTGCGCACTCCCTTGACGGCTATCAAAGAGAGTATTCACATAGTTGCTGACGGCTTAGCTGGCGAAATCAACCGTACGCAAAAAGATACTCTTGAAATCGGTTTGAGGAATATTACCCGCTTAAGCAGAATCATCAACAATGTACTGGATTTCCAAAAACAGAATACGGGAAAAATTATTTATACCCCCCTCATCGTCAATCCCAATTCATTGCTCAAAGAAGCATTTGAGACAATGAAACTCCATGCAAACGAGAAAAGCCTTGAGATGAAATGGCAAGTACACGAAACTTTACCGGCAATTTATGCAGATGCTGATTTGATCATGCAAGTGCTTATCAATCTTCTGCACAATGCCATCAAATTTACCGACAAAGGGTATGTGGGATTGGATGCTTTTCAAGAAAATGATACGCTTCACATTATCGTAAAAGACACCGGTATCGGTATCAAAAAAGAAGATGTAAAGAAATTATTTCAATCATTTAGTCAAATCAATACCGATAACCAAGCTTCTCCTGGGGGAAGCGGTCTTGGTTTGGCAATCAGTAAACAAATTATCACTTGGCATAATGGAGAAATTTGGGTGGAATCAGACATTGGACAGGGAAGTGAGTTTCATATTCGGATTCCGATTCATCAGAAAAAGTCAAAAGAAATCAGGTAAAAGCATGATTGTCATTTCATATCCGGTTTTTCCTTACCAACCTGCATTAGAGTTGCAAGAAAAAATCCATTCACTCAGAAAACAGAACAAAATTGAGGATTGCTTGTTACTGCTTGAACACCCTCCCACCATCACGATCGGAAAAAACGGGGATGTTCAGAATGTTCTGTTTTCTAAAAAGATGCTTCAACAGCTGGGAGTACAGATTCATCAAATTGGAAGAGGAGGAGACGTTACCTATCACGGACCAGGTCAATTGGTTGGTTATCCGATTGTAGATATTCGGTCGTACTCAAAAGGAGTAAAGGAATTTATACACACTATCGAAGAAGTTTTTATCCATTGGCTTCAAGATCAATACCATATTGATGCCAGGCACGACCCTCAATATACCGGTGTCTGGGTAGGTGACCAGAAAATTACCGCAATCGGTTTCCAGATAAGTCGATTTATTACCATGCACGGATTTGCTTTCAACCTTAATACGGACTTGAATCATTTCAAATGGATTAATCCATGCGGAATCGTTGACAAAGGTGTCACTTCGCTCAAACAATTAACCGGTAAGGAGCAATCCAGAGACATCGCAGAAAAAAACATCATTCGGTGGATAGAAGAGTTGTTTCAAACTAGATGCAAATCTCTTTCTCCGGAAGCATTCATGGACTATATCCGTCAAAAGGAGCTGTCTGTATGATTCGAAAACCAGAGTGGTTAAAAGTACCCTATACGAGAAATCAAAAGCATGACCAGGTCTTTTCATTAATTCGCCATTTATCTCTGCACACAGTTTGCGAAGAAGCCAATTGCCCTAATAGAGGTGAATGTTTCAGCAGCGGAACAGCTACTTTCTTGCTTTTAGGCGACAAATGTACGAGACAGTGTACTTTCTGTAATGTAACGAAAGAAAAACCATCTCCACTTGATCCATTAGAGCCGGAGCATATCGCAGAAGCCGTTGATACGCTTGGATTGCAATATGTTGTACTCACATCGGTCACAAGGGATGACTTGACAGATGGCGGTGCTAGTGTATTTGCCTCATCATTGAATGAAATCCATAAAAGAAAGCCTGATTTGCCTGTGGAAGTGCTGATTCCGGACTTTCAAGGAAGCTGGGATGCCCTCAAAATAGTAATGGATGCTCATCCTGCAGTATTAAATCATAATGTAGAAACCGTTCCCTCCTTATACGCCAGCGTCCGACCCATTGCAAACTATCAACGATCCCTTGGCGTATTAGAGAGTGCAAAAAAAATGAATTCTTCCGTATTGACTAAGAGCGGTATAATGCTTGGTTTGGGAGAAACAAAAAGCGAAGTCCTCTCGGTCTTACATGATCTTCATCAAATCGGGTGTGATTTGATGGTGATTGGTCAATACCTTCCTCCCAGCCAACACCATCGTCCACTGGACAGGTATGTCACACCGGAAGAGTTTGCTTACTATAAAGAAAAAGCTCTGGCGATCGGCTTTAAAGAAGCGATCTCTTCTCCGCTTGCAAGAAGTTCTTATAAAGCAATAAAAATGTTATCAAAGTCTTTATAAATCAGTACAATAATGACATACGTTCGAAGGGGGAAAGAATGGAACCGACGATAAAAAAAAGAGAGCAATTTCAGGTGGTAGGATTAGAGTATTACGGAGAAAACAAGCACAATGAAATCGGAGAAATGTGGGGTCAATTTAATCAAATAGCCAGCACCATCCCGAACAAGATGTTTCCCATGGAAGCCGCTTTCGGGATTTGCTATATGCTGCCAAATGACAAAGAGGGCAGTTTTCATTATATTGCTTCCTTAGCGGTCACCTCTCTGGACAACATACCGAATGGCATGATTGGAAAAACCATCCCTGCTGGCAGATATGCCGTATTTACCCATTATGGCAAATTAGACACGCTGGGCGATACTTACCAAAAAATCTATCAAGAGTGGTTACCGGCATCTGGTCTAAAAATTAAGGGAGATTTGGATTTTGAGTATTATGACGACAGATTCATACAAGGATCCGATCAATCTGAATTCGACATTTATGTTGCTTTGCAAGAATAATACCCGATATGTACATTCCAAAACTCCTATTTTACACATGGTTGCACTTTTTTATCATTAACTTTGCACATTAGGGTTTTTTCAACTTAAAAGTTGTATTAATGAGGTTAAATTACTATGCCGACTTTCAAAAAGCTCATAATAAGGTGATTCGTTAAAGCATGGGACAGGATATTTTGTACACCGGTTCTTTGAATACTCCGACTGAAGAGAATCAATTTCACCCTGCTTCCGGTAAATTGTTCGACAAAGCCGGATGGATCTATTTTATCAATAGCGATGAAGGAGGCTTGCTGTATAGAATACGTGATGACAAACAAGGACAGAAACCTATCAGTTCACACTCTATACAGGAATATAAAATTGACAGGGATTGGATTTTTTACACAGGTTATCATAAAAAATTCTGCTTGTATAGAATGCTCCTGGACGGATCCGAATCCATCAAACTAAGTGATTTTTCCTCTCGTTATATTGATATGAACCTAAATCGTTTATTTTTTTCCAATTTGCAAGACCATGGCTACCTGTACTCTATGGATTTTTCCGGCAAACATCTTCATAAGATGAATCAAGAAGAATCATGGATGGTTACCTATTATAATGGGTGGATTTATTTTATCAGCAAATCCGATTGTTTGCGCATAAAACGGATATCCGAAAACGGTTTAAAAACTGAAACACTCGTTCAGGATGATTGTATCAGTTTCAAAATTTATAAGGATGTTCTTTATTTTTCAAACCACAACCATAACAACTCACTCTTTTCTTACCATTTAAAAAACAAGGAACTGAATTGGATCCATCCTGACAGCTGTTGGAATTTTCTGATTTACCAAGATCAGATATTTTATATGAATGCAACCGATAATTGTCATTTATACACCATGAAGACGGATGGCGCAAACCATAGACTCCTTGATAATTCGATGGTTTGGTTTCCATTGGTGATCAATCAATGGCTATATTTTTCAAATTGGAGCGAGGGCAAAAGACTTTTCAGGATCTCCCTGGACGGAAAGATCAAAGAACCGATCAATCAACAAGCCAGCTTAAAATTATCCGCAGTTTTCACTCCATAAACTTAGAAAAGCGTTCTCCTGAGATCCAAAACCGATTCTATCTATTCGGTGATGGTGACTTGAATCAAAAGGGTTTTTTCATTGACCGGATCTTTTTCCCACTGTCGCTTATATTTCATGATTGCTTCAGTAGAGCCAGCTTTTAAGGCTTTAAATGTCCAGGTGTAAATAACAGGAGAACCTACCATTTCTTTCTCATTTTGCGTAGTTTCTTCTTTGGAACCCTGGAACATCGCCAATTCAGTATCGAAACCTTTTTCAAAATCCCATAAAAAACCGGTAGACGGATTGCCTTCGAGACGTATGGTGAACATATCGCCTGCTTTACATGTGATGGATTGTTTTCCTTGAGTCGAATCTATCACGGAAACATCTGTTTTTTCCTTTGTAGTATCTATATCCGTAGTGGTTTGTTTTTTACAGGAAACAGAAACCAACAAAACCATCATTAATAATGTGACAAACACTATCTTCATATTTCCCTCCATGCCATCTTACATTGCTCTGTATTGTGATATCAGTTTTTTTTCTGCAGTCAATGTACCGATTAGATTATAATAGAGAGATGCTTACAAAGATATTAATACCGGTTAGTGAAAAGAGGAATGTATAATGACCAATCTGTTAGAATCAGGGAAAATGAAATTAGAGTGGGTGCGAGATAGAATGCCGTTGCTTCAACAAATCGAGCAACGATGGTTGCAGGAAAAACCTTTTCAAAATCTTACCATTGCGGCATGTATACATGTAGAGGCAAAAACCGGAAGATTATGTCAAGTACTTCAGTCTGGTGGAGCCAATGTATTACTGACTGGTTGTAATCCTCTTTCCACCCAGGATGATATCGTGGAAGCATTATCAGCATCCGGTATCTCTGTGTTCGCCAAACATGGTTGTTCGGAAGAGGCTTATTTTGAGTATATTCGATCTATGCTTAACCAAAATCCGAATATCATCATTGACGATGGAGGAGATGTCATACAGCTTCTTCATGAAGAATACAGTAACCTACTACATCATGTAAAAGGCGCTTCTGAGGAAACAACCACCGGTATCATGCGTCTCAAATCAAGACAACGGGACAGGATGCTTCGAATCCCCGTCATCATGGTCAATGAGGCACGCATGAAATACCTTTTTGATAACCGGTATGGCACCGGTCAATCTGTCTGGACCTCTATCATGCACCTAACGAACCTATCCATTGCAGGGAAAACAGTTGTTGTCGCCGGGTATGGCTGGTGTGGCAAGGGCGTCACAATGAGAGCAAAAGCGCTTGGTGCGGAAGTGATTGTCACAGAAATTGATCCAGTCAAAGCAGTAGAGGCAAAAATGGATGGTTTTCAGGTAATGCCCATGGATCAGGCTGCTACAAAAGGAGATTTTTTTATCACGGTAACAGGTTGTAATCAAATTATTACCACCAAACACTTCGAGTCCTTAAAAGAAGGCGCCATTCTTTCTAATGCAGGTCATTTCAGAGTCGAGGTGGATATGGAAGCTTTGGAGATGGTTGCGATTCGCACTCAAGAGGTGAAGCCTGATATCACAGAATTTACTTTACCATCGGGAAAACATATCTATGTCCTAGCACAAGGAAGGTTAGTCAACTTAGCTGCCGGAAATGGTCATCCTGCAGAAATAATGGATACCTCTTTTGCTTTACAAGCTCTGTCTGCAGAATATCTTTCTTGCCACTCACTTTCGGCTGGATTATATGAAGTACCCGAAGAAATTGACCGACAAGTAGCATTTGAAAAATTGAGCTCTATGAAGATTTCCATCGATTTTCTGAGTGCAGATCAACAACGGTACATGCAATCTTATGAGTAATCAGTATCCTTTGTCCGTTTGAACCTGCCAAATCGGTTTTCCGGTGGTTAAATAAGATCGGATATTAGCCATGGTATCCAGCATCATCTGGTATTGTCCTTCTTTTGAGTAACCACCAATGTGGGGCGAGATCACCACGTTAGGTAAAGAGTGATAGGGTAACAGACTTGGATAGGTCGGTTCTTGTTTATGAAAAGGATAGTGGTACCAAACATCCAGTCCTGCATACAGAATCACTCTATCATACAACGCCTGATATAATGCCGATTCTTCAAAAATGAGAGCCCTGCCGACATTGACTACTATTTTGTTGTGTAACCAAGCAATATTTTCCTTACGAAATAGGTGCTTGGTGCTGTCTGTCAAAGGGAGAGTCACAAATACGATGTCTGCATTTTTTAATGCAACGGACAGGTCGGTTTCAATACGATCAAAAACAGGATCAAACGAGGATACCGAACGTTTTTTCCATCCTACGACAGAGCATTGGTATCCGTTATGGAGGATTCCTGCCACTAATGTGCCTATCTCGCCCGTGCCAAGTACGCAACATTGCTTACCTGTCAAGCGTATCCACTGGTCAGAATCAGGAAAACCCATGATAAAACCGTGCCACTTACCTTTTTGTAAATCCAAATGATTGGATATGATTCTGTGCATAGCCGATAAAGCCAACGTAACGGCATGTTCTGCAACCGATGAAGCGTTTCCATGTGTATTGGCAACAATAAATCCAGCTTTTCTGACTGCTTCCATAGGAAGAGAGTCGGTGCCTGACCAAGGAATAAAAATGATTTTCAATTTTTTTGCAGATTGAAGCTGTTCCGCCGTAATTCGGAACGGGATAATGCCATCTGCTTCCGGTAGCAAAGAAAGCACATCGTGCGTGTCTTCCGTGGTAATAAAGTCAGTGTCCGGAAATGCCTGGCGCAGCTGTTTGATCGGCTCTTTCCATCCTGTACGTAAAGGACTAAGAAATAGTATCTTACGGCATTTCATGGGAGTCTTCTTTAATCGTATCGGTTAAAATTAATTTCACTTTATCATACAGGTCTTTTTTCATATTCACATACAGAACATCACCGGATTGAATGATATCCTTTCCACCCGGAATCAGCACATCATCATTTCTAACTAACGCTATAATTAAAGAGCCAACGGGCATTTTTAACTCGGCCAAGGTTTTGCCAATTGATATATAATTATTCTCTATGACAAACCGAAACATGCTCAAACGACTCTTTTTATTTAAAAAATCAGGAATCACATGGGTTAATCCCGCTTCTTTATAACAAATCGTTTCAAACATCAGTTTAGCAACGATATTGGTACTCGTAAACGTATAATTAATGCCCATTTTCTTAAAAATCTGTTCATTTCTCGGATCATTGATTCGGGCTATTGCTATTTTCGCTTTAAAAGCAATTTTGGCTAACATGGCTACGACAAAATTGACCTCGTCACTCCCGGAAGCAGAAACAATATAATCAGCTTTTTGAGCACCGGCTGATTCCAGAATGAGAAAGTCCGCGCCATCACCGTTTATTACAAGAGCATTGATACTGCTGGCAAGCGTCTCACATTTCTCTTTGTCTTTTTCCACTAAAGCGACTTTAAAATCTTCATTGATCAGTTCCTGCGCAAGATTATATCCTACTTTTCCCGCTCCCACTATCACCACATACATGATTGCCTCCGAATTAGTACCGCCATGATGAAGCTTGTAATTTTAAGCTTGTATTGGGGAAAAGTCAAGCTATTTCCATTTGCGTTTTTCCACTGTTTTTTTATAATATTTTCCGGTTTGGCTCCCTCGTCTAACGGTTAGGACATCGCCCTTTCACGGCGGCAATAGGAGTTCGATTCTCCTGGGGGCTGTTTTTACCAGTATGTTGTGATGATATCGCTTATTTTTTCAGCACTGTCAAATGGTAAGTACTGCTTCATATTTTGACGATAGGTCTCTTTGTTCTCCCATAATTGATCCAACGTTTTTATTAAGGCAGATTCATTCACTTCATGTTCTTCCATTTTCAAACTCAAATGGTTCTTTTCCATCGACAATGCATTCGCAATTTGATCTCCACGGCTGTATTTTCGGGTGAGCGGAATGAAAATAGTCGGTTTTTGTAAGGCTATCAACTCCATCATTGTGTTGGCTCCCGCCCTTGAAATAGCAACATCGGCGATAGCATAGAGATGTGGCAGCTCTTCCATTGCAAACTCTACCTGATAGTATCCTCGCACTGTTTGTAACGTCTCCTCACGCTTTCCCTTTCCACAAATATGAAGTACGGAATAAGTCTTGAGCAAAAGCGGTAATAGAGAGCGAATAGTTTGGTTTAAAAAATCAGATCCTTGACTTCCGCCAATGACCATAAGAATAGGCTTATCTTGAGGTAAATTGGTTATCTTATACCCCATGTCGCGATTGCCTTTCAACAACGTTGACCGAATAGGAGTACCTACCACTTCGCTTTTATGAGGGTAGTAACGAGTTGTTTCCGGAAAAGTGGTTAACACTTTGCCAACCATTTTGCTGCTCCAATGATTGGCTAATCCGGGTGTGACGTCTGATTCATGGGCTATCATCGGTGTATGTTTTAGAAAGCCTGCCACAACAACAGGAAAAGCGACATAACTTCCTTTTGAAAAAATAAGATCAGGTTGTATCGCTTGCAGGATCGCTTTCGATTCAAGGACTCCCCGAAGAAGGTTATAGATAGCAAAAATATTGGTTATTGAGTATGAGCGATCAAACTTTACGCTATGAATGGAATGAAATAAAATCCAAGGATGCTTTGCAACGATACTCTGCTCTATACTATCTGGTAGGCCGATGTAGTGACATTGCACCGGGTATTTTGCTACCAATTTCTCCATAATGGAGAGATTGGGCATGACATGTCCCGCTGTACCGCCACCGGTAAAGACGATCTTTTTTTGATTCATGCGCTTTCTATCTCATACACTTGTCGACTTTCCGACCTCTTTTTCTGGTATTGATAGAAAAGCATGGACACAAGAAGCGTCCCCATAATTCCTATCAGACCGCTGACTAGATAAGTACCTCGAGCGCCTATCCAGTTGGATAGAGAGCCAGCATATATAGAGCCTATTGGTGCGATTCCGACAAAAACAAACGAATACACAGCCATTACCCTTCCTCGATGAGTATCGTCAGATTCGAATTGCAAAGAAGTATTGAGCAAGGTAGAGAATAAAACCATAAAAAAAGCAACTATGCTCATAATGATGGAGGATACAATAATTTTTCCGGAAAAACTCAACACTACTTGGGAAATAGAAAAAAACAGGCATATGATAAATATCTGTTTGACAGATGGATTTTTCCATTGCATCAAAATCACTAATAACGCACCGATGAGTGCTCCGATTCCCATTGAAGTCATCAGCAAACTCAAACCAGAAGCGTCACTGTGCAAATCCATTTTGGCAAGCACGGGATTTAAAAGACCAAAATTGATTAAAAATAAGCTGATGATGAAAAAAATAGAGAATAACACTCTCATTTTTTCATTCCCAAGAACATATCGGATTCCTTCCGTCATGTTTTGCAGTATTTTTTCTTTTTTCTCTGCTTTTCTGTGTATACGTGTCGGCGTATCAATACGAATTAATTGAATGACTAAAGGAACATAGGACAATGCATTGATGATAAAACAGATAGCGATTCCTACTCTATTAATCAATATACCTGCAATAGCAGGCCCGACAATTCTAGATAGGTTGAAAACGGAAGAGTTCAATGCAATTGCGTTCATCAAATCCTCTTTGCCAACCAATTCCATCACATAGGATTGCCTGGCAGGCATATCGATGGTATTGAGCACTCCAAATACCAAAGCCAGCACGACTATCTGCGGATAGTTTATGAGTGAAAATTTGGTCAGAAGACCCATCGCCAATGCAGTGACCGCGAGGCCTGTTTGTGTTACGATTAAAATGATTTTTTTCGGGTATCTATCTATCAAAGAACCGGCTAAAAACGAAAGAAACATCACCGGAAGGGTTTGAAAAGCAGCGACTAAACCAAGTAAAAAGGGTGAATCTGTCAAGGTGAGTACCAACCATGGCTGGGCAATATTCTGCATCCACGATCCGAGTGTCGACACCAATTGTCCCGAAATAAATAGCTTATAGTTACGATGAGTGAGAGATGGAAACGACTTTCTTAATCCATTCATGTTGATATTTATTTGCATTACATTATTATATCAAAATTCATGAATACTCATCCAAACAAATTATCAGCGATTAATTCAGTTTTCTGTCCATGTCCTCTAGAATCTTTTTTCCTTCTTTATCCAATTGAGAAAAAGAAGGTACCTTTATCGTGACCAGAACAGTGAGTTTGCCTTTTCTGGATTGATTTCCGGGAATGGGCAAACCTCTGTTTTTAAGGATGAAAGTCTTGCCTGATTCAGTGCCGGGAGGTATTTTTATCTTTTCTTCTCCGTACAGTGTCGGGATGAAAAGAGTAGTGCCTATGACCGCTTTCGGAAAAGTAATGGAGGCTCTGTACAGCAAATCAATATCATCCCTTTCAAATAATGGATGTTTTTTCAGCTTGATGTAGAGATAAAGATCCCCGGTTACACCACCATTTTCCGCAGCATTACCAAATCCGCGGTACCGAATTTTGGTCCCATCGTTAACGCCGGCAGGAATATCCAGGTCTAGTATCTTTTTCATCCTATTTCTACCGGTTCCTTTGCAGGAAGGGCAGGGATCGCTGATCACTTTGCCTTTTCCTTTACATTCCGGGCATACCGATACCGTTCTGAATTGCATAAAACCATTGCTTTGAATAACCGTAACCTGTCCAGATCCTTTACACTTCGGACACGTTTTGGGAACAGATCCCTTTTTTGCACCAGAACCGGCACATTCCGTGCAAGTTTCGAAACGATCCAGCTCCACTTTTATCTTTTTGCCGGTAATGGCTTCTTCCAATGTTAACTGTGTCTCAAAAGAAATATCAGAACCTCTTGATGCATAATCCTGATGAGAAGACTGATGGAAGAATGAATCCGATTGGGAAGATTGACCGGAAAAAAAATTATTCAGAATATCATCAAAAATGGATCCGGTGCTTCCACCACGGAAAAAATCGCTTGGATCGCCCGAATATCCCCCATATCCCCCTGTTTGATTCATATTCAAACCAGCTTCTCCATACATATCGTATTTTTGTCGTTTATCGGGATCCGATAGGGTGTTATAAGCCTCATTGATCTCAGACATTTTTTTGGTAGCATCGGGTTCTTTGTTGATATCAGGATGGTACTTCATAACAAGGCGCCGGTAGGCGCCTTGTATTTCATCTTGCGAAGCACTCTTTTCTACGCCCAAAACTTGATAAAAATCTTTTGCAGCCAATTTTCCACCTTATTTTTGCTATAGTTCGTAACTATTATACTTCTTTTGCATTACCTTCAACTGGTGGCTCATCATTGTTTGGAGGAGTAGATTGTTGAGGCTCTCCGGAAGGAGCCTCTGTTGGTTGTGGTTGCTGCTTGTAAGCTTCTTCACCGATTTTAGATATTTTCTGGGAGACTTCTTCCATTTTTGCCTGCAATTCATCTGTTTTGTTGTTTTTTAATGCCTCATCGAGAGCTTGGATGCTTTTTTCTGCTTCTTCGATCAAGCTTGCTTCCACTTTGCCTTTAAAGTCAGAAACCGTTTTTTTGGCTGTGTATAATAAGGTATCCGCACGGTTCTTTGTCTCCACTTCTTCCATGCGTTTTTTGTCTTGCTCAAGGAAGTCTTCTGCTTGTTTTTTCATGTTTTCGATATCATCCTTGCTAAGCTTATTCGCATTGGAAATGGTGATATGCTGTTCTTTTCCGGTTGCTTTGTCTTTGGCGCTAACAGTGACGATACCATTCGCATCGATCGCATAAGTAACTTCAATCTGTGGGACACCTCTCGGAGCCGGTGGAATGCCATCCAACATGAATTTACCGAGAGAGATATTGTCTCCCGCCATGGACCTTTCGCCTTGCAAAACATGGATCTCAACGCTGGTCTGGCTATCGGAAGCCGTACTAAAAACTTGTGTTTTTGAATTGGGTATAGCGGTATTTCTTTCGATCATCTTAGTAAATACGCCACCTAAAGTCTCAATCCCGAGACTTAATGGAGTAACATCGACTAATACAACGTTTTTAACGTCTCCAGAAATGATACCACCCTGAATGGCAGCACCCATTGCAACGCATTCCATCGGATCAACTCCCCGTTCGGGCGTTTTGTTCATGTAGGTTTCGATTGCTTTCTGTACAATCGGCATACGGGTAGGACCACCAACCAAAATGATCTTGTTTATATCCATAGGAGTAGTATTGGCATCACGCAAAGCTTGCTCCAACGGGTGTTGAATCCTGTCAATGATTGATTTCACCAGGGCTTCCAGTTTGGCTCTTGTGATCTTCATATTTAAATGAAGAGGAGTGTTTTGACTGTCAATGGTGATGAAGGGAAGGTTGATTTCAGTCTCCAGAACGGTAGAAAGCTCGATTTTCGCTTTCTCTACTGCTTCAAACAAACGACGGTACACATTTGGATCTTTTCGGAGATCTACACCTTTGTCTTTCAGGAATTCATCACAGATATATTCATATATAACCTTGTCCATATCCGTTCCACCCAGTTTGGTGTCTCCGGATGTGGAAACGACTTCAAAAACACCCCCCCCGAAGGACATGATCGTCACGTCCAATGTACCTCCGCCAAAATCCACTACCATGATTTTTAGGTTGGATTCTATTTTATCAAGGCCATATGCAAAAGCAGCAGCGGTCGGTTCGTTCACTAATCGGACAACATCCAATCCGGCAATAGAACCCGCATCTTTTGTAGCTTGTCTTTGGTCATCGTTGAAATAGGCGGGAACGGTGATGACAGCTTGAGAAACTGGCTCGCCAAGATACGCTTCTGCATCTTTTTTTATTTTTTGGAGAATAAAAGCAGAGATTTGCTGCGGTGTATAGGTTTTGTCAAATACAGTCACATTTTCTCTGGATCCCATTTTTCTCTTGATGGCAGTAATTGTGCCCTCAGGATTTAAGGCAGATTGACGCCTTGCTGGTTCTCCTACCAACATCTGACCGTCTTTTGTAAAACTCACATAAGAAGGAGTGGTTTTGCCTCCTACGCTGGTACCTTCAGCAGCGGGTATAATAACGGGCTTCCCGCCAACCATGACCGATGCAGCTGAGTTAGACGTACCTAAATCAATTCCAATTATTTTTGACATGTTATGCCTCCTTGCATGATTATTCTTCTTTGCATAGTGTTAATATTCCCAAAAACCTTTATTCTTCCTTTTTTTTCTTATTGACCAGAACGATAGCCGGTCGAATCACTTTTTGTTGACAAAGGTATCCGTCCTGAACAACCTGCACAATCAAATCATCGTCAAATCCTTCGATGCTAAGAATCCCACCTAGCTCATGCAAATTGGGATCAAATTTTTTGCCGATTGGAACCATCTTTTCTACACCGAGAGATTGAAACATCTTTTCAAATTCTTTGCTGATCATATCCATTCCCTCCAAAACTGTCTCGAGATTCTCTGTTTTTTCTGCTGCCGATTTGATCCTACTCATATAGTCCGCCACATCGAACAGATGTTTTGCGACTTCTGCTGTTATACAAGCTTTTTGGTGTACTTTTTCTCTTTCAAAGATATTTCTGATATTGCTAATCTCTTTTGTTAGATAACCATTTGCCTCTCGAATTTGCTGGTTCTCCCTTTGTAATTCAAGGTAAAGGGCAGTCATATCTTCCACAAAAACACTGTCTTTCCACTCTGTATCGCACTCTTTTTGTTTCAGATTCCACAGTTTTCTCACTTTTTTAGCCCTTCTTTATTTGGGTATCACTTCTTTTCTTTATTCCCAGATTTTTTAAAAAAAGAAAAAAAAGTTCATTTGTAACCGCATAAAAAACTTTTAGAATACTATATTGTTTATGAGAACACGTGATAATTTGAAAAGGGAGTCAAGATGAAAATATTAGTACTGAATTGCGGTAGCTCTTCCATTAAATATAAGCTCTACGAGATGACAGATGAGACAGAACTTGCCTCCGGTCTAGTCGAACGTATTGGTTCTGATGAAGCTGGTTTTCGATATAAAAACCTTTCCGGATCAGACAAGAAAGAGACACTCCCGATTAAAAATCACGCAGAAGGTATTAAGATTATCCTTCGATTTCTTACCGATCCTTCCGACGGGGTCATTCATCATGTCAACGAGATCAATGCTTGCGGACATCGTGTTGTGCATGGGGGAGAAAAGTTTGCTTCCTCGGTGGTCATTACGCGAGAGGTTATTCAAGAAGTAGAGAAGTGCATTCCATTAGCCCCTTTACACAATCCTCCCAATCTTACCGGCATACTTGCCTGCCAGGAAATTATGCCTCAAACACCTCAAATTGCGGTTTTTGATACGGCTTATCACCAAAAAATGCCAGATTATGCCTATATGTATGCATTACCAAACGACCTCTACACCGAAGACAGAGTACGCAGGTACGGATTCCATGGTACTTCTCATCGATTTGTTGCGTTAGAATGCGCAAAGATGATGAACAAACCTATCGATTCTTTAAAAATCATTACCTGTCATCTGGGTAATGGCAGTTCCATTGCAGCCATACATCATGGAAGGTCTATTGATACCACTATGGGATTTACCCCCCTGGAAGGAATCATGATGGGTACCAGATCAGGAACAATCGATCCGGCTATCATTTTCTTTCTGATGAGGGAAAAGAAGATGAATCTGGATCAAATTGACAATCTGTTAAATAAGCAGTCCGGCTTTTTGGGAGTGTCCAAAGTGTCCAATGATCTTCGCGATATCACAAAAGCCTCAAATGAAGGCAATGAATTGGCTGCTTTGTCCTTACAAATGTGTTCCTATCAACTGAAGAAATTTATCGGATCCTATATTGCCGCAATGAATGGTACGGATGCGATTGTGTTTACCGGAGGCGTAGGAGAAAATACAGAAGAAATCAGAGAAATTTCCATGACCGGGATGGAATATCTTGGCATTCAGCTTGATCACCAAAAAAATCTGTCAGATCGAAAAAAGACCAGATTTATTTCAACTGATACATCAAAAGTAAAGGTTATGGTGATTTTTACAAACGAAGAAATCATGATTGCCAGGGACACCTTCTCTCTCTTACCCGCCCATTCATGAACATCAATGAAGCATTGCTAGAAAAGTTATGCGCTTTAGCCTATTTAAAATTGAAGGATTCTGAGAAACGCTCTCTATTAAAAAGCTTGAATGATTTGGTTCATGATTTTTCCAAGATCAAAGAAGTAGAGAGCTTTCAATCTGATTCTGATTTATGATCCGTTATTCACACTCTATCCGAACCATTCATGAAATGGCACAATCCGATCATCGAAGGGTTATACCCATTCTTCGCGAGTATTCCGATCACATCCATCAAAAAAATCCTTCCATACAAGCTTTTCTGCATGTCTCACCGATGGATATCTCTTTTCCTGAGAAAGACACAAGCATCTTGCCTTCTCTTTTTGGTGTGCCAATCGCCATCAAGGATAATATATGGGTGAAAGGAATTCCTTGCACTGCCGCATCCAGGTTGTTGGCATCATTCCTCCCTCCAGATGACGCTACTGTTGTGCAAAGACTCAAGAAAGCCGGTGCGGTCATCTCTGGAAAAACCAATATGGATGAGTTTGCGATGGGCTCTTCCACTGAGAATTCTGCTTTTTTTGCCACAAGAAATCCTCACCATACGGATTTTGTTCCCGGTGGTTCTTCCGGTGGCTCAACCGCGGTTGTCGCAGCAGATATGTCTTTGTGTGCTTTAGGTTCCGATACAGGAGGTTCCATTCGACAACCTTCCTCATTTTGCGGTGTGGTCGGTATCCGCCCAACGTATGGTTTGGTTTCCCGTTCCGGTTTGATAGGGTTTGCCCCTTCGCTTGATCAGATCGGACCTATCGCGCAATCTGTGGAGGATGCATTTAAGGTTCTTTCTGTGATAGCGGGTCATGATCCCGCCGATGATACGACATTACCCATAGAATGGAAAGATCTGACAGCCACCTCTCCCTCCACCATAGCAATTCTGGATGAGATAGAGAGTCTTGATATGGAAGACTCCGTTCGAGACGCTTATAATCAATGCAAACAATTTCTTTCCAAACAATACAAGATGATCACCTGTCGCATACCGTCTTTTCGCTATGCTTTAACCGCTTATCACATCATCGCTGATGCGGAAGGATCCTCTAACTTGTCAAGAATGAACACTCCCTCTTTCACCAATCAACAATACGCCGATTCGTATCATGATGCTGTCACGGACACTCGAACTGAAAACCTTGGCGAAGAAGTGAAAAGACGTATCCTTCTCGGAACATTTACTCTCTCTTCTCGCTATAAAGAAGGTTACTATCAGCATGCTTTTTTTGCCAGAGAACATATCAAACAGGAGTTTTTCACCATTTTTTCACAAGCTGATGCCATTCTGACACCAACTACCATCACCACAGCTTTTCCATTCAAAGCAAGAATAGATCCCTTAAAAATGTATTACTCGGATATTTGCACCATTCCATCAGCATTAGCAGGTCTTCCTGCTATCAGCCTTCCGGTAGGATATGACCATAGAGGTCTTCCCATTGGCATGCAATTGATTGGAAATAAACTCTCGGAACTGACGTTACGTTCCATTGCCTTAATCCTGGAATCAACTTTTCATGCGTAAGCTACTGATTGGTCTCGAAATCCATATTCAATTGGCTACTACAAAAAAATTGTTCTGTTCATGCTCGTCGGGATTCGGGTATCCGCCTAACACGACTGTGTGCCCCATATGTATGGGTTATCCGGGTACCTTACCGGTGTTAAACCATGAAGCAGTAGAGATGGGTATTGCGCTAGGCATTGCATTAAAAGGATCCGTTCAAGAGCAATCTCATTTTGACCGCAAAAACTACTTTTATCCAGACTTACCCAAGGGGTATCAGATTACTCAATTCTCCTCACCATTGGTAAAAAATGCATTTTTACGCATACAACATAAAAAAATTCGTATTGAAAGAATTCACCTGGAAGAGGACAGTGCAAAAATAGCCCATCTCGATCAAAGTGCAGAAGTTTTAATCGATTACAACCGATCGGGCATTCCCCTGTTGGAAGTCGTAACAAAGCCGGATATTACCTCGCCTGATGAAGCAGTGCGTTTTTTAACAAATCTGAAACAAATTGCAGAGTACATCGGTATTTCATCAGGCAGAATGGAAGAGGGTGCGCTTCGATGCGATGTCAATATCTCGCTTAGTGCTTCTGGCAAGAAACCGAATTACCGAATTGAAGTGAAAAACTTGAATTCATTCAAATCGGCTCATAAATCGATTCTTTTTGAACTGCATCGTCAAGAAGCTTATCTAAATGAACATCATCGGTTGGTTTCTGAAACGAGAGGATATGATGAAAAAACAGAAGAAACCTACCTTTTAAGAAAAAAAGTCAATGCGTATGATTACCGGTATTTCCCGGAACCTGACTTACTACCGATTCAAGTCAAATTATCAACTATCAATAGAATTGGTCAGCAGTTACCAGAGTTACCCGGGAAAGCCAGAAGAAGATTGGTGGAGCAGTATCCTATTTCCATCAAACACGCTATTATTCTCACTGATACAAAAGAGTTGTCGGATTTTTTTGAAAAAACCGTATCGCTTTATCCCCATCCTAAAAAAGTGATTGATTGGCTTTTTACAGATTTTTTTAAAAATTTGAAAAAGTACGATCTGACAATGAAAACACAACAATTATCACCTTCTATGCTAGCATCGCTGCTACGGATATTGGAGGAGGGTAGAATATCCAGAAACCAGGGAAAAGTAATCCTGGAGAATCTTATGAAGAGCGGCGGCGATCCTGAAACAATCATTCGTACAAACCAAATTTCGCAAGAAAACAACCCTGAATTGATCGATAGATGGATTCAGGCAGTCCTTTTAAATCATCCGAATGAAATTGCAGTATATCAATCTGGAAAAAATAATATAATTGACATGTTTGTTGGGGAAGTATTGGATATTTCTTTGGGAAAAGCCAATCCGGTCCTGGTAAAAACCAGGTTAGAAGAGAGATTAATGAAAAAAGGATCAGAAAAAGGAAGGTAACCAATATGGGCAAACGATTAGATCAGACAAGAGCTCCCTACTATGAAGCCGTCATCGAGTACATCAAAAAAGGCAGAACGGCTTTTCATATGCCTGGACACGCCAGAGGAAGAATTGCTCCTCAAGAATTACTTGATTTTTATGGAGAGAACATGTTTTTGGGTGATCTCACCGAAGTGCAAGGCTTGGATTATCTTCATAAACCGGAGGGAGTTATTAAGGAAGCGCAAGAGATTGCAGCCGATGCTTTCGGAGCAGACCAATCTTTTTTCCTAGTGAACGGCAGTACAATCGGTGTTATCTGTATGATGATGGCAGCAGTCAATCCTCATGAGAAGATTATTCTTCAACGCAACACGCATCGATCCGCTATTGCAGGACTCACTTTGGGCCAGATGGAGCCAGTATTTATCCAATCGCGATTTCATCCTGAATTGAATATGATGACAGGCATCACACCAGCGGATTTGCGCGATACAATTCGTGCCCATCCCACCGCAAAAGCAGTGCTTCTGACCTGTCCGAATTATTTCGGGATGTCGGAAAATACAAGCGAATTAATCCAAATTGCACGAGCCAATAACATGGTCGTCTTAGTTGATGAAGCACACGGCGTACACTTGCATTTTCATCCCGATTTACCTGTTTCAGCTGTTGATCTACGCGCTGACATGGTAGTGCAGAGTGTTCATAAAACGATGCCCAGTTTAACCCAAACCTCAATACTTCATTTAAATGGTAATCTGATTGATCCGAGACGAGTCCAGACTTTGCTTTCCTATCTTCAAAGCTCTTCTCCCAACTATCTGTTTATGGTTTCCCTGGATTGTGCCAGAAGACAATTTGCACTAAATGGAGAGGAAATTCTCGACAATGCCATGGAAATCGCAGACAAAGCCAGACATAGAATAAAGTCCCTTCGACACTTATACTCATTCAGAGAAGAGGTCATTGATGATAAAACCATCTGTGCATTTGATCCTACCAAACTCACCATCTGTGTAAAAAATGCCGGGTATACCGGATATGAAGTCGAACCGATCCTGAATGACAAGTTTAATATCGAGATTGAGTTAGCCGATTTGAATAACATTCTGTGTTTTACCACTGCAGGCAACACAGATCAAGATATCGACCATCTGTTTGAAGCTTTGCAGTACCTTGACAATAATCCTAGAGAGGTAGTAGACAAAAACATCACCAAACTGCCGCGGATTCCCAATTCTATTTTGGATCCCTGGGAAGTAGCTACTATGAAACCAATCACACAGGACTTCGAACATGCAGACGGTGAAATAGCGTATGAAGTGATCGCCCCGTATCCTCCTGGCATTGCTTATGTTGTACCTGGAGAGATCATTACACAGGAAGTAGTGGATTTAGTGACCGAGTTACGTGCCAGGGGATCTGTCGTGCAAGGTGTGAACCCCGATAATGAAGTGAAAATTGTAAAATACTAAATTTCTGTTATAAAGGATACAAGATGGAGATAGATGATTTATTTAAAAAAGTTCTTGAGTTAGAAAGCTTTTCCAATCAGACTCTCGAGGATGCAAACCAAAAAGCGGTAGAAATCAAAGCTTCAGCTGAAAAAAACGTACAGGCACTTGCGTTACGATACAAACAAGACATAGAAGCAATGGAATCACAACTGCAAGACGCTTTATCAAAAGAACAAAGCAAAAAAGCAGAGTTGTACAAACAAGAATTTGATAAACAAGCAGAAAGGATTCATCAGCAGTTTGCCATTTCTATGCCTACCATCGCCGAATGGTTCAAAAAAGAGATAGAGCATTAACTCTGAACGATCATGGCTTTAGAAAAATTCTTTCATATTCAGTTTGTAGTTCCTAAACTAAAAGCAAAAGCTTTCCGAGATTTTCTTCATCAGGAAGGCGTCCTTCATTTACAGAACATTTCTTCGATTACCCAACCATACCAAGCCTCACAAGAAGAAGGACAACAATTTCGTTTCGAATTTAACCAAGCAAAAGATATCACCAACACTTTTGACAAACTCTTTCCCAAAGCAACTCCATTCATAGAGAATTTTATTCCCTACAAACCCCAATTCACCCAACAAGAAATCCAAACGATTGACAAATCATTCTCGATTCCTTCATTACATGAAGAAATCAGCCAATTGATCAACGAAAAAGAACAGCTTCATCAACAAATCGAAATCATCAACTCACAGATTCTCACCTTGTTACCATTAGCGTCCCTTTCTATCCCTTTTGAAGCGTTGGTTTCTCTTAAAACTCTTCATTTAATCATTATGAAAGCCAATGATAAACAATCTGCTGATTTCTGCACTATCCCTTTTATAGAAAAAAACACCTATATTGAGACGATACCAAATGGCGATGACGTCATTCTGATCCTAATCTCCAAATCAGTATTCCGGCAGGAGATTCTTGATCATATGAAACGGTTGAACCTTGAAGAACTAGATTGGAAAAATTTTCAAGGGCAGCCCAATACATTATTGCCCTCATTACAACAAAAAAAAGCAGAATCTGATCATCGGGTGAACGAAATACTATCCGAATTGCACCGTTTATCAGAACAAAAAGATAGGTTGATCCTAAAAAAAGATATCTTGCAATCAAAATTGAACCGTATTGACGAATCTGCTTCTTTTGCAGAATCTCAATACGTAGTGATGGTGGATGGCTTCTTGCCAGACTCACGTCAAACTCAATTCGAAAACAATCTATCTTCACAATACCCAGATGTATATTATCAAAAAACCGTTGCAGAAAATCCACCCATACGCTTCAAAAATAACAATTTTTTCAAACCCTTTGAATTTATTATTCGGATGTTTGCTCTTCCCAGAAGCGGCATGATCGACCCTACTCCTGTTGTGGCGATCGCCTATCTGATCTTATTCGGTTTGGCTTTTGGCGATGTTATTTATGGCTTATTATTAGTGCTTGCTTGTGTCTACGGTATAAAAAAATGCAAACAAGATGAAGGGGTTGTTCTCTTTTTTAAACTATTTTTTTACTCTGGTCTGTCTGCCATGTTATTTGGTGCTCTAACTAACTCATGGGCAGGAGATTTAGTATCCACTGTATACCTACCTGAAAATAACTTCCTTGTTAAGCTTAGTAACAGTGTAAAGATGATCAACTCTATGGAACAGGTTATGACTTTGCTGATAGCTATTTTATACCTTGGTACTTTTGTTCAGATGCTGGGAGTATTTTGCGCGATGCTTCAAAACATCAAAGACCATCAATACCGCGATGCGTTCTTTGATCAATTCACTTGGCTGATCTTTATTCCTTCCGCATTTTTAGTCGCAGGAGAATTTCTGGCTCCCGGATACTATCCTTCTGTTTTGATCCGTGTTTCAACCTACTGCATCATGGTATCTTTGGTCTTACTCTTTATTGGAGGAACCTTAAAAAGCACAAATCCCGTATCGAAAATCGCCAAGGGCTTTTTAAATCTTTATGGTATCATCAGCTCGTATGGTATTGCTTCAATTCTGTCAGATGTGCTTTCCTATTTGCGTTTATTAGCCTTAGCAGTAGCTACTTCATCAATGGCGATGTCCTTTAATCTGATATCCTCTTTGATGAAAGATATTCCGTGGTTGGGTCCTATATTAGTGTTTATTCTTCTTGTATTGACCAATATGTTGAATTTCCTACTGAGCATATTAGGAGCGTTTATTCATCCTGTCAGACTAATTTTTTATGAATTCTTTGGTCGATTCTTCCAAGACGGAGGATTTGACTACAAACCATATTCAATGCAATATAAGCATGTTTTAGTAAATGAGGAGGCAAATCGATGACATTTGTAGAATTGCTGAATGAGTTTTTCTTTGCCAATGGTATGAGCTGGATGGTGATCGGGCTATTTTGCTGTTTGATGCTGGGTGGACTGGGATCATCCAAAGGTCTTTATATCAGTGGGAATCAAATGGCTGGTACCCTATCAGAAAAACCAGACTTGTTCGGTAAATTATTGGTCTTAATGGCACTACCAGGTACACAAGGCGTGTATGCTTTTGTATTGACATTTGCAGGCATGATCATTCTTAAGTTCAACACAGGTGGTGAGTTGAGCGTTCTGAAAGGAATTGCGCTTTTCTTTAGTTTTATCTTCATCGGAATTGTCCTCTATTTATCTGCTGTTTATCAAGGTAAAAACTCAGCCGCTGCGATCAACCTGGTTGCCAAACAGCCTGATAAGGCCGGGGGTGCGATTCTAATTCCCGCACTGGTTGAAACTTACGCGCTTCTTGCTTTCGTAGCCGGTTTTGTTCTGTTGATTTTTATTTCGAAAAGCACTTTATAAAAATGGACCGTTTAACACTGGAAGCGCTTGTCACGAATGAAGCAAAGACCCAGGCAGATACTGTAATACAAACCGCTGAACAAGAAGTATTGGAGTATCTAACCAAAGAAAAAAATAGACTAGAAAGCTATTTTAAAGAACAAAACCAGAAATTAACCGCTGAATACGAATCAAAAAAGAGTTTTTTGTTTTTTACTATGGAGTCGGAGTACAAAAAAAAACTGCTTCAAAAAAAGCAAGCTCTTATGGACCAGCTAGCCATTGTTTTACATAAGAACCTCCTTGAAATGATACGTATCAATCCTCCACTACTCCTGAAAAAAACTCTATCTCAATCCCCTTCTCTAAATGGACAGGTATATGTCAGTCAGGAATTATCTGCCATCATCACTGGCGAGTTGATTCAGCAGTTTAACCAAAAGCACGGTACAAGCTTCGAATACATCGGTGTTGATCCTCAGCTTGAGCCTGGCATGGCTATTGTAAAAGATACAACTCGTTATATCTTCGCTCTTCATGAATTTATCGATACATTTATAGAAAAAAATCATTCTGATATCACAAAGTTGCTTCAGATCTAATATGATTACGAAACATAAATCGCCTGATGAAGATTATGCCTATCTTTCGGGATATTTAAAAGCCAGAGAAGGACTGTTTTTTACTTCGGAAACTATTCAAAGACAATTCCAATTATTTGACCTGGTAGAACTAGAAAAAACACTTAGCTCCCATCGATATCCCGTAAAAGAAGCCATGGAAGATCCGCAAACATTTGAAAATGTATTATGGGGAGCCTATTTTCACGAAGTAAAAATGATTCGCTCTCTGCTACCCGAGGAGTACCTTAGTCAGTTTATTCACCATCTGCATGGTGTTCTGTTCATGCAAGACGAAGAAAAAACGGTGGATCTGGAATCCAAACGTTTTATCCATCGTTTTGATGAGTTTATGACTGTGGCAAATCTTGGTACGGATATGACACGCTCTATCGCCAAATATGTTGCCGATAGATTTAACTTTCTTGAACAATTTCGTCATAAAGTAAACCCTGAAAGCATCCCTCCTTATTATCAAGGTGGCAATGTGACGGAAAAAGCTATCAACCAGTTGATTCAATCCAATTTTGATGAGGTAGATATTGCTTTCTTCGAGACTGATTGGACGGATTTTATATTACAAGAAAGACCCTTAAAGAGTATTGATTTCCATTTTCTAAACCGTTTTGACATCTATTGGTGGCATATTTTACGCACTTTCACCGATCAAAATCAAACAAAAGCTTATGGAATGGATTACATTATCTCCTATCTCCTGCGTTTTATCAGAGAAATAGAATTGTTAAAACGTATATATATCTATGCAAAATATAAGCTGCCAACCGAACTATTAAAGGAGAAATTGAACAATGTCCTCTAAAATAACGGGTTGTGTGATTGGCGAGAGAGATATTATCAGAATCTTTGAAGCCTTCTCGTTCAACACCATTCCTGTCAAAACTCCGCATGAATTCAACCAAGTTCTTCGCGAAGAAATCGAACTCGGACGCTATAAAATGTTAATTGTGACAGAATCGTTTATTCTGCATATTGATCTTGAAAACCAGCTGTTAATAAAAGAGAAAAAACCGATTATTTTATCGATTCCTACTAATTCAGGCTCCAGAGAAAACGCAGTTCGGTCTCTCAGTAATATGATTCGAAAAGCGGTAGGCATCGATTTACTATCGATTGAAGGAGAAAAACCACTATGACAAACGGAAAAATTGTCAGCATTTCCGGTCCTTTGGTGATCGCAGATTCGTTACCGGAAGCCAAAATGTACGAAGTTGTTCGTATCGGTAAAGACAAATTATTCGGAGAAATCATCGAACTTCACAAACAATTGGTTTACATTCAATGCTACGAAGAAACCCAAGGTTTGCATCCCGGTGAGGAAGTTTTTCTTCAAAAAGTACCGTTGTCTGTAGAATTGGGTCCTGGTTTGATCGGATCAATTTATGACGGTATTCAAAGACCGTTGGATTTTATCTACTCTCAGTCAGGAGATTATATTCCAAAGGGAGTCGACGCCAATCCGCTTCCGATCGATAAGGTTTGGGAGTTTATCCCACTAGTAAAATCTGGCGATCCTGTCACGCCTGGCAAAAAAATCGGCTATGTTCAAGAAACACAATCTGTGAAACATTTTATCCTTACGCCACCTGATTGCGAGGGAACGGTCCAGTCGATTCAAAGCGGTTCTTTTACCATACGCCAACCGATAGCACAAATCAAACAAAAAGATCAAGTCAGAGAGCTGTTCTTATCTCAAACTTGGCCAGTCAGAAAAAACAGACCTTTTCACCATAAAATCGTTCCGAACGAGCCTTTGATCACCGGTCAGCGAGTTATCGATATGTTCTTTCCGGTTGCTAATGGCGGAACTGCCTGTGTTCCCGGTCCCTTTGGAAGCGGTAAAACCGTTATTCAACATCAACTTGCCAAATGGGCAAACGCAGACGTGATTGTGTACGTCGGATGCGGAGAACGCGGAAACGAGATGACTGATGTATTAATGGAATTTCCACACCTGAAAGATCCCAAAACCGGTCGCTCTTTGATGGAAAAAACTGTTTTGATTGCCAATACATCAAATATGCCCGTTGCAGCCAGAGAAGCTTCTGTTTTCTCAGGCATCACTATCGCCGAGTATTTTCGCGATATGGGATATAGTGTTGCGTTAATGGCTGATTCCACATCAAGATGGGCAGAAGCGATGCGTGAAATTTCAGGACGATTGGAAGAAATGCCCGGTGAAGAAGGGTACCCGGCTTATCTATCTTCTCGAATCGCGTCATTTTATGAAAGATCGGGTAAAGTGATCACCATGGACCAAGACACTGGATCGTTGAGTGTTATCGGCGCTGTCTCACCACCCGGCGGTGACCTTTCCGAACCGGTAGTGCAATCAACTCTTCGCGTAGTGAAAGTTTTCTGGTCATTAGAAGACAAATTAGCCTATGCAAGACATTTTCCAGCTATTCATTGGCTCAACAGCTACACCCTATACCAGAAGATTGCGGATACCTATTATGCAAAACAGGTAGACCCTGCCTGGCCCACCATACGCGAAACAGCGATGAGTCTCCTGCAAAAAGAAAGCGAATTACAGGAAATCGTTCGATTGGTCGGAACGGATGCGTTATCCGAATCCGAAAAATTAGTGATGGAGATATCCAAATCAATCAAAGAAGATTTTTTACATCAAAATGCTTTTGATGACATCGATACCTTCACCAGCGCCAAAAAACAATTTCTCATGTTAAAGAACATCATTACATATTATCAGGAAGGTCTTCAAGCCTTGAAGCAGAAAAATATTCTGACTGAGTTCCTGATGAAACTTCCGGTCAGAGAGAAAATAGGCCGAGTAAAATACCGGTCGGAATCTGACATCGCGCAATGCGATCTGTCAGAGGAAATCAGGGATTCCATTCGTAATGTATCCCAGATGAGTGAGGTAAATGCCTGATGATAAAAGAGTATAAATCACTAACTGACGTAGCCGGTCCGATTATCATTATTGAAGGGGTGGAGGAGTGCAGTTTTGGTGAATTGGTGGAAGTGTATCTGCCTGATGGCACTATCCGAAAGGGAGAAGTATTGGAAGCCCATCAAAACCATGCATTGGTTCAGATGTTTGAGGGTACGAGTGACCTGAACATCGCTTCTACCAGAATACGTTTTAAAGGCAAACCGATAGAGATCAATCTATCTCCGGATATTATCGGAAGGATTTTTAACGGATTCGGAAAGCCAATTGATCAAGGTGGTTCGATTATCTCAGAAAAGAGCGTCTCTATTATCGGTAATCCGATTAATCCGTACTCAAGAGACTATCCATCCGAATTTATTCAAACGGGAATTTCTTCGATAGATGGCTTAAACACTCTGGTCAGAGGCCAAAAACTGCCGATATTCTCAGGAGCTGGTTTGCCCCATAATGAGATTGCACTTCAAATTGCACGACAAGCTAAAGTACTCGGTAAAGAAGAGAAATTCGCGGTTGTTTTCGGAGCAATCGGCGTCACTTTTGAAGAATCGAACACTTTTATTGAATCTCTTCGTGAAAGCGGCGCATTGGAACGATCCGTACTATTTGTTAATTTAGCTTCCGATCCGGTAATCGAAAGAATCAGCACACCGCGTTTTGCACTCACTACTGCCGAATACCTCGCTTTTGAGTTGGATATTCAGGTGCTAGTCAT
>Ga0302252_1000549_pt1 | contig 31210 bp, 31 predicted proteins | sample AAG_RA_Leu_MG_FD_193511 | JGI IMG/M metagenome (GOLD analysis project Ga0302252, IMG submission 193511) | Enriched activated sludge microbial communities from anaerobic digester in WTTP, New Holstein, Wisconsin, United States - AAG_RA_Leu | ecosystem: Engineered > Bioreactor > Anaerobic >... | reverse complement strand
CCGCTTTGAATTGGCCAAGCACCGCCACGTCCAGATACTGGTTCTGGGCAGCGAAATTATTGATGCTGATTAATGTCTTATCCAATGAATGCAGGGCAAAGTCGTTGCATGCGTCTTGCACTTGTACTAGTAATTCGTGAGTCCGGACTATCATAGATTTTTCTGCAGTCACCAATCTATCACCTACTCAAGCATACAATTAGAAGATCTTATGGGCAGGCCAAACCCGCAGCTATCGGAAGAACCTCGTAACTAGCCACCAAACATCTGCTTATCGCTCAGGGCTTTACTTAGTCGATTTATAGGACTCGAGTTATGTTTCATGAACTCTGGTATATTGTGAGGCAGCTGGATCATTTGCCCGTCGTGTTCCTGAATGAGATGAAGAGTCCTATTCTAATCTGTAGTTTTCCTTGCCGTCTTTTTGTCCTGCAATTTGAGGGATTACCGTTCGAATCCAAAATCTTCCGAGCTACTATAGCTGTAATAATACTTATTACTCGATTCCATCCTAATGTATTATTTGACAGTACATTCTGCGCAAAATAAATGGCTCCTATCCATTATAGATAGGAGCCATTAGCGCAGCAGTTCCGCAGACCAAGCGAGGTGAGCTCCATCACCTGTGATTTGTATAGCGTTACTTATCCCAACATTATATCCTAAGCAAGCTGAAACACAAACGTGCTTGCTCCATCATTAAATTTTTGCCGACACTCAAACAATTTGCATAGCAATTGAAGAAAATCCACAACAGGTGTTTACAGTTTGGCAGCATAGTTGGAGGGATTCTGGCTCACTCTTTTACCAGAAAGCTAATTTACTCAATGATACAGACTCAAGATTGTGATTCTGTGCATATTTTGTGCCGGGTGCTGCAATTCTTAACTGCGAAAGACAGGGAGGGCGGATTTTGCTGTGGTTGAAGGAAGAGGAAACGTCAGGATGCGTAAAGCTTTGGTAGCTGGAGGAACCGGCTTGGTCGGTGGGGAGATTTTAAAAAAACTGTTGGCAGATGGGGACTACTCGGAGGTACACTCCTTGGTCAGGCGGCCCACTGGACGCTCTCACCCGAAATTGACTGAAATCATCGTAGAATTCGATAATCTGGACAAAATTCAGCTTCCGTCGGTTGATGACGTTTTCTGCGCCCTGGGATCTACCATTAAAAAAGCCGGCTCGCGGGAAGCCTTCTATACGGTAGACCACGACTATGTGGCCGGGCTGGCTCGAACGGCCGTCCGTTGCGGTGCGAAACAGTTCATGGTTGTATCCTCGATTATGGCTGACCCAGGCGCGAAGAACTTCTATTTGCGGGTCAAAGGGGAGATGGAACAGTCGGTCAGACAGGATGGACCGCCCACAATACTGATTTTCCGGCCTGCCACCCTGGAGGGTGACCGGATCGAGAAGCGACCAGGCGAGAAGGTTGCTATTGTCATTATGAAGGCTATCGGTTTTTTGCTGGTTGGACGCCTGAAAAAATATCGAATCATTAACGCCGAAACGGTAGCTCGGGTGATGATATCCGCAGCCAAAGCCAATTTTGGCTCTCTGAGAGTCTTCGAATCCGACGAAATAGCCGAATACCCTGTCTGATGAATGGGTAGTTTTAACCTGATCCGCGAATGACAACATCCTTATTTAAGCAGTTATTTGTTCTTTTCCTCGCTAAGAAAGTCGATTAACCCTTGGAAGTCTACAAAAACCACCGGTTCGTCGCCAATTACCCACCCATCATGTCCTTTAGGGATAGAAACTACATCGCCTGCCACATTCTCAAATTGTGTTCCATTATCCATCAGAATCATCATTCGGCCTGAAATCTGATGCGAAAAATGCGCTTCCTCATGACTTTTCGTTTTGACTATTGGTCCAAGCGAGGCCGACCATTTCCAACCGGGGAAGAATGTCGTGCGGGTAATCTTAACGCCACCAATTCTGATCACTTCTTGTTTCCCATTTGGAAAGGTTTTTACTTCATCTGGGGTATTGAAATTTTTCCATTCAGCTTTTTCGTTCGGCTCCATTGCGTTGTACCTCCCTCCTCATATTCAAAAGGTATTTACGAATAAAAACTTGTAATTAATTCCATCCTACGTTTTCGCCGGTTGGCTGTCAAATTATATATACTTAAAACAGGTTTTAAGCCGCAGCCGACTTGACAACCAGTTATTTTAAACGCCCGGCGGTAGCTTTTCTTCCATCAGATGACGGAGATTGATGGTCGCACCATCGACGACAAAGGTTCCGTTGCCGATGGCGTGGAATGTGCGCCGTTCTTGGCGGTCCATGTCAATCCAAGCTTGGACGCCTTGCAGCAGCACGATGCCGGGCTCTTCAAGATAGTCAGTCACGCGGCATTCCAGGCAGGCCAGGCATTCGGCAATCAGCGGGGCTTGGACAACACTGGCGGCCAAGGGTGTTAAGTCAAATTCCTTGAATTTATCAGTATCTTTCCCGGAACGGGCACCCACGCGAACGACTTTTTCGGCCAGATCAACGGTTGGAACAGCCAGGACGCACTCTTTTGTGTTCATCAATGCTTTGAACGAATAGTTCCATGGTCCAGTCGTCAGGGCCAACGTTGGTGTAAAATCAGTTACCATATGCCAGGAAATCGTCATGATGTTTTGCTTTGCACCGTCATTGGTGGTGACCAGAATCACAGGACCCGGCTCAAACAACATAAACGCTTTTTCCAGTGGGAGTTCAACCAAAGCCATATCGGTCAACCGCTCCTCTCGGGTTTCGGGATATGAGACCTGCCCCAGAGCAGGCGTTTGAGGCTCACAAACAGCGAAAATGCAGAAAGATCTCCGTTAATGGCGTGTCTTGATTCAATTTTCGCTCAAACCGGGCGGCTTGTAAAATTGATAAATCCGTATCCCGAACGACAGGATTCCCTGAGGGGGAAAGGGCCAGTTGGCTACAGCAACATGTCCCGTAATTTTACATCAGGATGGTAGTATCGTTCGGATTTGCCGCTTAGGAGGCCGCCCTCTATAGCTTTTTACGGACACCAGACAAAGCAGGCTAGGCAAGATTCACAATGGTGCAGCCATATCGGTTTATTATCAACGATTTCAATATTGTCGACAGGGCATACTTTGGCGCAAATACCGCAACCGTCACATTTTTCGTTCACATAGTAGCTATGGTCTATTAAACGGACCGCCTCATCAAAACTGGCGCGGGGATCTCTAGCCAGTTTTCGATAATTTTTCAGGATTGCCGAACGCATGATTAAGCCGAGCGGATAGACCAATGCTTTTATAATCGGATTCACAAAATTTATCTTGATTTCCTTCTTGGCTATAACTGTTTTGCAGATTTCGTCTAGTCGCTGGTTCCATTCCTGAAACCTTTTCAACTGAACTTCACTTGGGGTAAAGGGGGGGCAGTTAAACGGCAGTTTGATCGTAAAACCTGCCGCGAGTTTTCCGCCCTTCGCCTCGATTGACTTCTGAATATTCGGGAGCGTATCTCCTGAACCCCCTCCGCACGTACAGACTGCAAAAATGTAGGTAGATGATATATTCTCAAGCTTTGTCAGAAAACTTCTAACTATAGATGGAACACCACCATTGACAACATTATGAACTGGAAAAATGATTCCCAAAACATCTGCATTCTCCTTTATCTTTCGGGTATGGATTGTCGCAGCCATCGGTATTAATTTTCCATCCAGCCGTCTGGCGATGTCTCTCGCCACTACTAGAGAATTCCCTGTACCCGAAAAATAGTAAATTTCAGTCATAAGGAAGCCCCCTTCAGGATCAAGTCCAGATCTGTGTGTAAATTCCCTCAGCCAGAAATCTTATGTTACTAACCAATGTGGCTTACCGTATGTAGCTGCTTGACCGAATTGCATTGGCGCCATTCGAGGTATTCATCCATATCCAGATACTTTCTACCGGAAGCCCATTTCTCGTCCAGTTCCATAAGCAGAGCACCGATCAATCTCAGGACAGATTCCCGGTTGGGGAAAATCCGGATAACCCGTTCCCGGCGGCGGACTTCTTCGTTCAGGCGTTCTATGGAATTGGTAGTCCGCAAACGCTTGCGATATTTTTCAGGCAGGCCCAGCACCGCAGTAACATCGTCAAATCCAGCTTCGACCGCAGCCACCACTCGGGGCAGTTTGTCAGCATAGCTGGCGGTGAACTGCTGCAACAGGTAGCGGGCGGTTGCCAGATCAGCGGCGTCGAGGATCATTCGTACCTTTTGGTGAATCTCGCTGCGGTGGTGTTTGGGGGCAGCTCCCAGAACATTCCGCAGGAAATGGGTCTGGCAGCGCTGCCAGGTAATCCCCTGAAACTGTTTCTTGACCGCTTTGACCAGGCCGGAGTGATGGTCGGAGACCAGGATGTCCAGGCCCCGTAGTCCGCGGTTTTTGAGGTTGATGAAAAACTCGGTCCAGCTTGCTTCGGATTCAGTGTCGCCCAGCATCAAGCCAAGTATTTCCCGATATCCGGATTCATTGACTCCGGCGGCAATCATGACCCCGCGGGAACGAACTCGGGATTCTTCCCGTACTTTCAGAAAGAGGGCATCGACCAAAACAAAAGGAAAGCGGGATTCGTTGAGCGGTCTGGAATTCCAGGCAGTAACCAGGGGATCGAGCCGCTTGCATAATTCCGAAACTGTTGATTTGGACAATTCCACACCGCAGAGTTGTTCGGTAATCAGTCGCACCTTGCGGGTGGAAACCCCGTTGATCACCATCTCCAAGAGCGCCAGGACAAAGGCCTGTTCGCTCCTTTGGTAACGGGTGAACAGTTCGGTGGAGAATTTACCGTCCCGCAGCCGGGGCACATGCAGAGTAATGGCTCCGACTCGGGTTGTCAGCTGGTGTGAGTAACTGCCGTTCCGATAGGCTTTTCGATCTTCCGTTCGTTGATACGGTTCGGCACCGATCTGCTCTGTCACCTGCGCCTGCAAAACTTGGTTCAATACTGATTCCAGCAGCTTATTCACTCCGGAATCCTTGGAATCGCCAAGAAATAACTGCTGCAAAATCTCTGAACTCAGGGTAACCTGGTATTGAGCCATGTTCTTTCCTCCTCCAGCCAGTTTTGTTGATTTAGGCACCAACATTCTAACTGAGGAGAGGGATCTTGGCTCACTCTTTTACCAGAAACCTAATTTACACAATTATACGGACTCAATAGGCGCCAAGCTCACAACATCTTTACGTTCCAAGAATTATTTTGCTATACTGTGCACATGATTTCACCATACTGTGCACATGATAATACATAAGGAGGAGTTTCTTTGTTTCAAGACTACAACGGCGTAGTGGAGTATTGTGAGAAGAACCAGATTCAGATGATCGATTTCAAGATGATCGATCTCCAGGGTCGCTGGAGGCACATCACGTTGCCGGTCGGGAGATTCAAGCCCGACACCCTTGTGTATGGAATAGGATTTGACGGATCAAGTTATGGATTTGCGCCGTTGGAAAAAAGCGATATGGTCTTCATCCCCGACTTAACCACGGCTTTTCGAGAGCCGTTTACCGATGTTCCCACCCTCAGCATGATTGGCGATGTTTTTGTCATTGAACATCCCGACAACTATCGCTTCGATCAAGACCCCCGTTCGATTGCGGTTAAAGCTGAAGAATATATGAAATCAACCGGCATCGCTGATGAGATGAGAATCGGTCCGGAATATGAATTTCATGTTTTTGATCATGTAAGTTTCCAGTGCACTCCCCAAAAATCCAGTTTCAACATCGATTACGAACAGGCCATCTGGAATGCGGGTGATGACGAGCATCAAAACCTCGGTTACAAAGTCCCCCACAAAGGCGGCTATCACTGCTCCCTGCCGCAAGATGCCTTGTTTGATTTGCGATCACGCATGTGTGTGCTTCTCGAAGAAAACGGAATTCCGGTTAAATACCATCACCACGAAGTGGGTGGTCCTGGTCAGCTGGAGATCGAGGTTGAATTCGGCTCCATGCGGGAAATGGCCGACCGAACCATGCTGGCCAAGTATTTGATCAAGAATTTAGCCTACCAGGAAGGTAAAACCGTCACGTTTATGCCCAAGCCACTTTACGCGGAAGCCGGCAATGGCATGCATGTCCATATGCACCTGTTCAAAGACGGGCAGCCCCTATTCTTCGATGAGCAGGGTTACTCCGGCTTAAGCAAAATGGCTCTCAACTTTATCGGCGGAGTACTGAAACACGCGCCGGCACTTTTAGCACTGACCAATCCCAGCACCAACTCTTACAAGCGTCTGGTGCCCGGCTATGAAGCCCCCGTCAACTGCGTATTTGCAACTGCCAACCGTAGTGCGGTCATTCGAGTCCCTGCATATGCCAAACACCCGGCTGCCAAGCGTTTCGAATACCGTTCCTCCGATGCAACCTGCAATCCCTATTTGGCTTTCGCCGCCATATTGATGGCTGGCCTGGACGGCATCAAAAAAGAAATCGACCCTACCGCTGAAGGATTCGGACCATTTGACATCAACCTTTACAACCTGCCGGCGGAAATTCGGGAGAAAATCAAGGCTCTGCCCGCCTCCTTGGATGAGGCTCTGGACGAATTGGAAAAAGACCATGAATTCCTCATGGAAGGCGGGGTCTTCTCAAAGCGCTTGATCGAGATCTGGATCGCAAGCAAGCGCAAAGAAGCCCGTCGAGTCAACGAGCTGCCCAACCCGGCGGAATTTGAAATGTATTATGATTTATAAGCCATGACCGATTATTAATCACTCCAGGAGTGCAAAGCGGCGTTGTTTTTGCTTATGCTAAAACAACGCCGATCTTTTTTGGCAAGGCGGGTGAGTTTGTGTTGATCGCTGCTGGGCAGGATTCTGCAACCGAAGGGAGGTCCTCTTGTGAGTAGGTTGTTCTGGAAGCAGGTATATAAGCTGGCCGCCGAGGACGATGGATTTCGGATATTGGTGGATCGGTTGTGGCCGCGAGGTCTAAAAAAGGAAGGGGCTGCCCTGGATTATTGGGCAAAATCGATTGCGCCCTCCTCGGCGCTCCGCCAAGCCTATCATCAGGGCGAGATCGATTACCCCGCTTTTCGCGCAAATTATGAACGCGAATTGGAGCATAATCCGGACGTTCAGAGATTTGCCGCTCTCATCAAGGAGCGTCTGCAGTGTGGAAACGTGACGCTGGTCTATGCCAGCAAAGAACCAGAACATAGTCATTTGCCTGCCTTGCGATCGCATATCGAAAAGGAATTGGGGATCGAGGCAGGTAATAAGCCAATTTCGCTTTAAACGCTTCGGCCTCCGGTTCGCGCAGTTAGATGATAGTGGCTTAAGAATGATTGGCATGTGCGTATAGACAAACTATTGGGCATGGCATAGAATTTAAATAAATGTTTATTTAAATATTTAGGAGTATGACATGAACGCACACCTTCCTGCGAAATCTGTATCTGACCGCATTATTGAGAGTGCCATAGCTTTGTTTGCGGTCAAGGGATATGAGGGCGTATCAGTTAAAGAATTGACTCAAGCAGCAGGGGTCAATAGTGCACTAATTTCTTATTACTTTGGGGGAAAAAAAGAATTGTACTCGCATGTTCTGTCAACCCAATTAGCAATTCTTGAATCAATTGTCCATGAAATGCAACACAAACTGCTTGCTCCTCCAGAAAGAATTTACTGCTTCGCGCAGCAGCTTATTGCCGCCCATCATAAGTTTCCTCATTTGATTCGGCTAGTAATGGTTGAAATCATTAATCCAACTGATTGCTTCGAAAGTCTAGTTAAGAAAACAATCGAAAAAATAAATTACTTCCTCCGAGGCTGCATACAAGAAGGCATTGACGAAGGGGAATTCAAAGCTGAAGTCGATCCCGCAGTTGCGGCTATTGCAATAGTCGGCATGATCAATTTCTATTTTATGACCTTGCCTCTTAGTCGGGAACTGTCGATGGGAAAAGAGGCCAATAATAATTGCACCGAACAATCGATCCGGTACTACCTACAAGGCATTTCCACTGCTTGTTAGAGACCATTATCGTGCTAATATTTATTTGCCCGGAATTAAATAAATGTTTATTTAAATGAGGTGGGTGTGAAATGAACCTAACTGGGAAAAAGGGAATAATAATCGGTCTGGGAATCTTGGTCATGGTTGTTATTGTTGCCGCTGTGAAAATCAATTCTCAGCCAGAAACAACTGTTTTGCCGCCTCCTATAGTGAAAATCCTGAGGTTAACCGCCTCAAACAAGGATTCAGAGTATGTCTACGCCGGGCAAGTTCATTCCCGTTATGAAAGCCAATTGTCATTTCAAGTAGGGGGAAAGATTGTAAAGAGAAATGTGGAAGTGGGTGACCAGGTCGAGCAAGGAACGGTTCTGATGGAATTAGACTCCAGAGACTTGGAGCAGGTAGTGAATAATTATGCGGCCCAAGTGTCTTCGGCAGAGTCCAAATACATTTTTGCCGAAGACAATTTAAAACGCTATGAACAGCTTTATCAGTCGGGAACAGTGCCGAAGGCGGCTTATGATGACTCTGTTAATACGGCTAATGTTGCTAAAGCTGCGCTTGATCAGGTAACAGCATTGCATGTGCAGTATTCAAATCAACTGAGCTATTGCAAACTGCGTGCCGATAAGTCCGGAATAATCGGCAGTATTGCAGCTGAAGAAGGACAGGTAGTTCCGGCGGGGATGAAAATGATCACTTTGGTTCAAAACGATGAATTAGAAGTTGAAATAAATGTTCCCGAAAACAGGGTTGATCAGTTAAATACCACCCGTGAAATCAATATCGGATTTTGGGCTTTGCCGGGGGTTAAAGTGAAGGGCGCATTACGGGTAGTATCTCCGTTGGCCAATGACGCATCCCGTACTTACACGGTGAGATTAAGTCTTCTCGACCCACCTCCTAATGTACAAATCGGAATGACCTCAAACGTTACTGTGAGTCAGAACAATTCATCCGGGACGATCTGGATACCGGTTGCTGCCATCTATCAAAAAGCTGCATCTCCGCAGGTCTGGATTGTTAATGAAAATAAGGTCAGCTTAAGAGATATCACTATCAATGACTTCAACGGTGATCAGGTTGCAGTTAGCGCTGGCTTAGGCGAAGGCGATGTGGTGGTGATCGCAGGTGTCAACAGTCTGCGTGAGGGGCAGGAAGTAAGAGGAGGAAGTGATAATTTGTGACTGGTTTTAACCTGACCGAATGGTGTCTTAATCGAAAACAACTTGTTTACTTTCTAGCGGTCATAATAGTTGTGGCTGGGATTCTTGTTTACCCAAGACTAGGGAGAAATGAGGATCCGGAATTTACAATCCGTGAAATGTACATGACGGTTGCCTGGCCGGGTGCTACCGCAAGTCAGGTCGAGAATCAGGTTACTGATGAAATTGAGAAAGAACTGCAGGGCATTCCCAGCAAGGAATACATCAGAAGCTATTCCCTGCCCGGTCGGGCGATAATATTTGTTGCTTTAAAAGAGGACGTGGCGCCAGATAAAATCAGGGAGACTTGGGTGGAAGTGCGCAATGAAATTAACGATATGAAGAGTACTCTGCCCTCGAACATAAAGGGCCCTTTTTTTAACGATCGCTATGACGATGTGTATGGGTGTATTTATGCTTTAACTTCCGATGGCTATACATATGAAGAAATGAGAGAAGAAGCGGAAAATATCCGCCGGACTTTACTAGATATCGAAGACGTTAAAAAAGCGGAGCTCGTGGGTGTTCAAACTGAGAAAGTATACATTCAAATAGAAAACACAAAAATGGCCGAGCTGGGCATATCATCCGGGGTAATCGCCAGCACGCTGCAGGCACAGAATTCCGTTACTCCCGCAGGGTTGATTGAAACCTCGTCGGACAATGTCTATCTTCGCGTAAGCGGCCTGTTCGATAACGTTGAAAATATCTCCAATTTACCGATTAAAGCGGGTAATCAAACCTTCCGACTGGGCGACATTGCGAAAATTGCTCGAGCTTATTCGGACCCCCCTGATCCTACAATGTTTTTCAATGGAAAGCCGGCCATAGGGATCGCCATTTCTATGGAGAAAGGCGGTAATATACTAAATCTGGGGGAAAATCTGGATGAAACATTGCTGCAGATTAAGAAGGATCTCCCGCTTGGTTTAAATATAGATCAGGTGGCTAATCAACCCCAGGCGGTTGCTGATTCCATTAATGATTTTTTAGAAACTTTCATCCTGGCTCTGATTATCGTAATGTTTGTGTGCTTTACTAGCCTGGGACTAAGAACCGGCGTCGTAGTCGCCTTGTCCATTCCGTTGGTCATTGCCGGGGCGTTTGTTGGGATGTTCTTTGGGGGGATCCCTCTGCATAAAGTATCGTTGGGAGCGCTGATCATTGCCCTTGGTTTGCTGGTGGACGATGCGATTATTGCCATTGAGATGATGTCAGTAAAACTGGAGCAAGGATGGGATCGTTTTCAGGCCGGAAGTTTTGCTTATACCTCTACCGCTTTTCCCATGCTCACCGGCACCTTGATTACCTGTGCCGCATTTACACCCGTCGGTCTTTCCAAGGGAAATGCAGCTGAATACACGGGGAGTGTGTTTATAGTAGTGACTATAGCCTTGCTCTGGTCATGGGTTGTTTCAGTTTGCTTTGTTCCGGTACTGGGATTTGATTTGATTCAAATTAAGCGCGTCAAGGCGGAAGGGGAAAACTTCTATAATACCAAGTTTTACAATAAATTTCGAAGCGTCTTAAGCTGGTGCTTAGACCACCGTAAATTCGTAATCATGCTGACGGTAACCGCATTTTGCATCTCCGGTTATATGCTTACCAATTCTGTTCAGAAAGAATTTTTCCCGGCCGCTACTCGTCCTGAGCTCGTAGTCGATATGACTTTGGCTCAAGGTTCTTCCTTGGAGGCGACGCAAGAAGCGGCCAGCCGGCTGTCAAAGTACTTGGATATTGATAAAGATATTATTCGTTACTCGTATTATGTGGGAATGGGGACTCCCCGGTTTGCCTTATCGGTGGATCCCGCTGCACAGAATTCTAATTTTGCACAGTTTGTTATATTGACCAAGGATGTCGCTGCGAGAGACAGAGCGAGTAAAAATATTCAGCTCATGCTATCCAACGGATTTGAACATGTGCAAAGCCATATCAAGATTATTCAGAACGGCCCGCCCAGCAACTACCCGGTAATGCTCCGGGTCACCGGCTACGATGTAAATCAGGTTCGCCAAATGGCGGAAAAAGTACGGGAGACAATGGCCGCCGATCCCAGGCTATACAATATAAACTTTGACTGGTTTGAAAAAACAAAAATATTAACGGTTGCAGTGGACCAGGATAAAGCCAGAATTCTGGGTTTGGATAGCCAGCAGATTTCCGCAGCTCTCCAGGGGCAACTATCCGGCACTCCAGCAACTGATTTCAGAGAAAATGATAAAACCATAAGCATTGTAATCAAAATGGATTCGGCCAACAGCCATGATCTGGCTTATGTGAAGAATTTAAATATCCGACTGCCGAACGGAACTTCAATTCCATTAGATCAAATCGCGCAAATTCATTTTAACGCTGAGGATGGTTTGATCGGACGAAGGGATTTAAAGCCTTCCATCACTGTTCAGGCCGAAGTATTGCCGGGAATAACCGGAAATGACGCAGCCACCAGTATATATAATCAGCTGGAATCATTCAGAAATACTCTGCCTGCTGGATATAGTATCGACATCGGGGGTGCCCTTGAAAGGAGCGAGAAGGGATTGTCTCAGGTTAAACAAGTAGTCCCTTTAATGATCATCTTAATTATTATGTTCTTGATGTTTCAGCTCCAGAATGTGCCTAAAATGATTATGACATTGCTGACCGGACCACTAGGAATAATCGGAGTGGCATGGGCTTTGCTCATATCAGATAGACCGATGGGATTTGTTGTGGTACTTGGGATTCTAGCCCTAATCGGCATAATAATAAGAAACTCCGTTATTTTGGTTGATCAAATTGCCCAACATATCAAGAACGGGGAATCCACACGGGCGGCCGTTATCAATTCGGCCGTTATGAGATTCCGACCCATTATGTTAACCGCCATGGCTGCGGTCATGGGGATGTTGCCATTAATTACAAACTCTTTTTGGGGTCCGATGGCAGTGGCGATGAGCGGTGGCTTATTGGTTGCGACAATACTAACCTTACTGGTGCTTCCCGCGATTTTTGCCGCTTGGTATATACAACCAGAGTCGGGACCAAACAGCTAATCGCGGAAAATATTGCCGAAATCCTGCGGGGGCCGGCCCTGATACAGTAACTCTTGGTTTTTCAGGCTAACCCTGGTCCCGCTGGGAACTGATTGGGTTATGAACACGTTGCTGCCGATCACCACATCGCGACCGATTACGGTTTGACCGCCGAGGATCGAAGCCCCGGAATAAATGGTGACATTGTCTTCAATGGTCGGATGCCTTTTGACGCCTCGGAGCTGCTGGCCGCCCCGGGTGGAGAGGGCGCCAATGGTGACTCCCTGGTAGATGGTGACGTAATCCCCGATAATCGAGGTTTCTCCGACCACAATTCCCGTGCCATGATCCATAAAGAAATATTTACCGATCCGAGCGCCGGCGTGAATATCTATCCCGGTCCGGCTGTGAGCATATTCCGTCATAATCCGGGGGATGAGGGGGACTTTCAGCAAATACAATTCGTGGGCTAATCGGTAAACGAACAAGGCGAAAACGCCGGGATAGGAAAAAATAATTTCATCCTTGTCTTCGGCGGCCGGGTCCCCGTCAAAGGCGGCTTGAACATCGGTGGCCAAGACGGCCATAATGTCCGGGATTTTTTCCAGGAACTCGCAGCATATGGCAGCGGCCGTTTCCTTGCTGTTCAATGCAAAATTGTTGGTCTTGGCGGCTCCGTGCTGGAGTGCGCACGCTATTTGCTCCTGCAGCTTTTCAAAAATATTGAGCGTCAGGTTGCCGATATAGTACTCCCGGGTGATGGTGGTCAGGTTTTGTTTACCGAAATATTCCGGGAAGAGCATTTCGCGAAACAATCCGATAATCTGGATGATCACATCCCGCTTGGGGAGGGTGCCCCGGAATCCTTCTGCTTTGGGAGAAAACCTATTGTGATTGCCAACAATGCCGGCGACCAGAGCCCTTAAACGTTCTTCAGTAAGAGTTTTCACAGCAGTTCCCTCCGAAAAAATTTCAGCCAAACTGAGCCGATCGACGTGGTGCCTACCGTATTCATTTTACTAGCATTCCCATTGAATTAGTAGAGAAAATTTATGAGCAGAATTGACATATAAGGGGAGACTGGGTTAATATTTACTAAATTGATAGGGATAATAGAGTTTGCGAAGTGCGGATTTTCATTACGAATTAAAGGAGAGACCGGGATGAGCAAAAGAAAATTGAAATTTGATACCCTCCAGGTACATGCCGGCCAGACGCCGGATCCGGCTACCGGGGCTCGAGCGGTGCCTATTTATCAGACTACCTCCTATGTCTTCCGGGATGTGGAGCATGCCGCCAATTTATTTGCCCTGAAGGAAACGGGGAATATCTACACCCGGATTATGAATCCCACCACCGAAGTGTTCGAGCAGAGGGTGGCTGCTCTGGAGGGCGGGGTTGGTGCGCTGGGGGTAGCTTCTGGTTCCGCCGCGATTACTTATTCCATACTAAATATCGCCGGCACCGGGGATGAAATCGTTTCTGCCAGCACCTTGTACGGTGGCACCTACAATCTATTCGCAGCCACTTTTCCTACTTTCGGGATCAAAACCAATTTTGTTGATCCGGATGAGCCGGAAAATTTCCGCCGGGCTATCACCGAAAAAACCAAAGCGGTCTATTTAGAGACTATCGGTAATCCCAGCAGCAACATCGTGGACATCGAGGCTGTGGCCCAGATCGCCCATGACCACCGCATTCCTTTGATTATCGACAATACCTTCGGCACGCCCTACTTGATCCAACCAATTGAGTTCGGCGCCGATATTGTGGTGCATTCGGCGACCAAATTCATTGGCGGCCACGGAACCTCAATTGGCGGGATTATCGTCGATTCAGGGCGTTTTGATTGGGCCGGCAGCGGAAAATTCCCCGGCTTGACAGATCCGGATCCCAGCTACCACGGCATCAGCTATGCGACTGATGTGGGGGCTGCCGCCTACATCGTCAAAGCCCGGGTCAGTCTCCTTCGCAACACTGGAGCCGCCTTGAGCCCGTTCAACGCCTTCTTGTTCTTGCAGGGGCTGGAAACGCTTTCCCTCAGAGTTCAACGGCATGTAGCCAACGCCCAGACAATCGCCCGATTTCTCAAAGATCATCCCCAGGTAGCCTGGGTCAACTATCCGGGATTAGAGGGCGATAAATATCATGCCCTGGCCCAGAAATACTTGCCCCGGGGAGCTGGTTCGATCTTTACTTTTGGCATCAAGGGGGGCATCGCCGCTGGTAAGAAATTCATCGAAAGTCTGGAAATTTTCTCGCTGCTGGCCAATGTGGCCGATGCCAAGTCGCTGGTCATTCATCCGGCCAGCACAACGCATTCCCAACTTTCGGAGCAAGAGCTGCTGGCAGCCGGAGTCACTCCTGATCAGATTAGACTTTCGATCGGGATCGAGGACGTGGAGGACCTGATTTTTGATTTGGATCAGGCGCTGGTCCAGGCGAGTCGAATTTAGGGTGAGCCAAGTTCAGAGAGAGGGATGAGGATGAGCAAAATTGCCAAAAACCTTGCGGATTTAATCGGCAATACTCCACTGCTGGAATTAACCAACTATAACCGGATTTATGGCCTCCAAGCCCGCCTAATAGCAAAGCTGGAATACTTTAATCCGGCGGGAAGCGTTAAAGACCGGATCGGCTATGCCATGATCACAGATGCCGAAGCCCAAGGGCTACTGGCCGAGGATACCGTAATCATCGAACCCACTAGCGGCAATACCGGCATTGGGCTGGCTTTCGTGGCCGCCGCCCGGGGTTATCGGTTGATCCTGACTATGCCGGATACCATGACCCAAGAACGGAGGAGTCTATTAAAAGCGCTCGGTGCTGAACTGGTCCTGACTCCGGGGGCGGAGGGGATGCCTGGAGCCATCCGTCGTGCCCAGGAACTGGCCCGGGAAAATTCTAATGCTTTTATGCCCCGGCAGTTTGAAAATCCCGCCAATCCAGCTATCCACCGCCAAACCACTGCGGCTGAAATCTGGCGGGACACTGATGGCCAAATCGACCTCTTCGTTGGCGGAGTCGGGACTGGAGGCACGATTACTGGGGTGGGTGAAGGCTTGAAGAACCGGAGGCCGGACATTAAAATCATCGCCGTGGAGCCCTTCGATTCTCCGGTTCTGTCGGGAGGTTCACCGGGAATGCATAGAATTCAGGGGATCGGAGCCGGTTTTATACCGCAGGTTTTCAATCCCGGGATTGTCGATGAAATCTATACAGTTAAAGATGAAGAAGCTTTTGCCACAACCCGGGCTTTAGCCAAGACGGAAGGGCTGCTGGTGGGAATTTCCAGTGGAGCCGCCACCTTTGCCGCTGCCCAGATAGCTCAAAGACCAGAAAATGCCGGCAAAACGATTGTGGTGCTGCTGCCGGACAGCGGCGAAAGATACCTGTCTCACCCGGTTTTTCAGGAAGCTTAGACGGAGGCTGACAAACATGCCCATAAAAATACCGGATAACTTACCGGCAACCGAGACCTTAAATCTCGAGAATATATTCGTGATGGGCGAGCACCGAGCCTTTACCCAGGATATTCGGCCCTTGCGGATCGCTATTCTGAATCTGATGCCCGTTAAGAGCGTAACCGAAACCCAGCTCTTACGCCTGCTCGGCAATTCCCCGCTGCAGGTGGAAATAGTGCTGCTCCATGCCCGAAGTCACATTTCCAAAAACACTTCGGAAGAGCACCTGGCCAATTTTTACAAAGCGTTTGAGGATGTCAGAGGCCGGCGTTTTGACGGGATGATTATTACGGGGGCGCCGGTCGAGCACCTGGAATATGAGGAGTTCAATTACTGGGAAGAGCTGACCGATATTATGGAATGGAGCCATCATAATGTATTTTCGACCCTGCATATCTGCGTTGGAGCGCAGGCGGGCCTTTACTATCATTATGGCGTGCCCAAGTACCGGCTACCCGGAAAAATGTTCGGGGTGTTCAGCCACACAGTCAACCGCCCCAATATTCCATTGCTGAGGGGATTTGATGATGAGTTTTTTGTGCCCCATTCCCGTCATACCGAAGTCCGGCGCGAAGACATAGAAAGAGTGGAGGATCTGGAGATACTATCCGAATCCGAAGAAGCCGGAATATATATTGTATCCTCCAAAGACGGGCGACTGATTTTTGTGACCGGGCATTCCGAGTATGAAGCCAATACCCTTAAAGCCGAGCATGAGCGGGATGTTCGAAGAGGACTGGATATAGAAGTTCCCAAACACTATTTCCCGAACGATGATCCCGGCCAAAAACCAGTGGTGAGGTGGCGAAGCCACGCCAATCTGCTGTTTACTAACTGGCTGAACTACCATGTCTACCAGGAAACTCCTTACGACTTGGACGAGCTATAGATGGTACCGCCGCCAATGACCTCATCACGGTCATAGATAACCGCTGCTTGCCCGGAGGTGATCGCTCGTTGAGGAATTTCGAAATCGACTCTAATTCGATTGCCATCATCCAGCGGGGCGACCCATGCTGGCACCGGAGAAGAAGAATATCTTATCTTTACGGCAGCTTTCCGGGGCGAGTTTAGTGGGATTCCGGATATCTCAAGCCTTTGCGTTGCCCGATAGTATAGTGATGGATTCCTCGATGGGGGCCTAAATCATCGCCAGTACTCGAGCGGAACCGCCCGGGACTGGCTTTGCTTTCCATATGTCGCTCGACAAAATCGCCGTAGCGGCCATCAGCCACGAAACACAAGTCCTGACTTTCTGCTTTGGTAGCTACCGGAAGACCAGCTGCCGCCGCCAGTTTTCGCACCTCTGATTTGGTGTAATTACCCAGCGGAAAAAGCGAGTGCTGCAATTGGTGTTGACTTAGGGAATAGAGGGCGTAACTTTGATCTTTGGCGGGATCTACACCGGCGAACAAGCTCCAACGGCCAGTGGACTCCATGCGGATGATGCGTGCGTAATGGCCGGTGGCGAGATAGTTGATATGCATGGCCAAAGCTTTTGACAATAGAGAATCAAATTTTAAGTAGCGATTACAGGCAATACAAGGATTTGGGGTGCGACCCCGCAGATATTCCAGACAGAAATAATCGATCACCTGATTTCGGAACTGGTCGCGAAAATTAAATACATAATGAGGAATGTCTAACAGGGAGGCTACCCGACGGGCATCGTTGACCGCGTCAAGACTGCAGCAGGCACCGGTATGGATATCTTTATCCTGCCATATTTGCATGGTAATTCCAAACACCTCATAGCCCTGCTCCTTGAGGAGCAGGGCAGCTACTGAACTATCTACTCCGCCGCTCATGGCGACGACAACTTTCTTGCTCAATCCGGAATTCCACCTTTGCTATTGGTTATCCCTTGGGTGAAAGATCAATTTCCTGCCCGATTCTACAGTTGGATTTAGCTTCTTCTTTACAACAGCCTTTGCTGATGCTGGTTAAAGTTGATCCCCCCTGCCGATAGTTGATGATCGCGGCATGCAGGGCGTCAGCCGCTAGGTTGGAACAGTGCATTTTGACCGGCGGCAAACCATCCAAAGCTTCGGCGACGGTGCGATTGGTAACTTTTTCAGCCTCGTCCAGGGTCTTGCCCTTCACCATATCCGTGACCATGCTGGAGGTGGCGATGGCGGCCGCGCAGCCGAAAGTCCGGAACTTGATGTCCTTGATTGTATCGGCTTCGACCTCGATTTCGATGTGCATAATATCGCCGCAGGTAGGATTGCCAACCTCGCCGACGCCGCTGGCATTTTCCAGTTTACCGACATTACGGGGATTCAGGAAATGATCCATGACCTTCTGTGAATATTCCATCGTTAAAAGTCTCCTTTGCTATCCCAGCGGGGACATCAGACGCAGCTGCTCGATGATCTTCGGCAGCACCTCCAGGACATAATCGACATCGGCGGCAGTGTTATCTTTGCCCAAGGTCAGGCGCAGCGAACCATGGGCTGTTTCGTGCGACAATCCCAGGGCCAGCAACACATGGGAGGGATCCAGCGAACCGGAAGTACAGGCGGAACCACTGGAAGCCATGACGCCGTAGTTGTCAAGCATCAGGAGCATCGATTCCCCTTCGACAAAATCGAAACAGAAACTCACACTGCCGGGCAGGCGCTCGGTGGGATGACCGGTCAGGCGGACATTGGGGATGGTGTCAGTGATACCCTGAAGAAGCAGCCGCCCCAGATACTTTAAATGCGCGGTATTGTCGGACAATCTCTGCGCGGCTAATTCCGCGGCGGCCCCAAAACCGGCCACCGCTGGAACATTGACGGTGCCGGCCCGGAGATTGCGCTCGTGGCCTCCCCCGTGCAGCAACGAATTTATGCGGAGGCCTTGCCGGCAATAAAGACAGCCGATCCCTTTGGGACCATAGAGTTTATGGCTGGAAGCCGAGAGCAGATCTATGCCCATGGCTTTTACATCAATTGGGATTTTGCCCACGGATTGCACAGCGTCGGTATGAAAAACGGCGCCGGCTTCGTGACTAAGACCGGCCAGGGCTTGGATGTCTTGAATTGTCCCGACTTCGTTATTGGCATGCATGATGGAAACCAGCGCCGTGTCCGGCCGCAGCGCTGAACGCAGCACTTCCGGCTCCACAATGCCCTGGGGAGTGACTGGCAAGACAGTGACCACATACCCTTGCTTGACCATGAAGTCACAGGTATGCAGGATAGCATGGTGTTCGATCGCCGAGGTTATAATATGCTTCCCTTTTTGGGGATTGCCCGCCAAATAGCCGATGATGGCTTGGTTGTCGGCTTCAGTTCCACCACTGGTGAAAATCAATTCGCTGGGAGCGGCGCCGATTAAAGCTGCCACTTGCCCCCGTGCTTTTTCGACCGCCTGCGCCGCATATCTTCCCTGGCGGTGAATACTGGAAGCATTACCAAACATATCGGTAAAGTAGGGTATCATGGCAGAAAAAACCTGGGGATCGACCGGGGTGGTGGCACTGTGATCCATATAAATTGACTTCATCTGGGTTTCCTCCCTTAAAAGATGCAGGCCTGAAAGGGGGTGAATTTAAGATTGTGGTTGATTGGGCAGCTCTCGCGATTCCTGGGCCAGTTCAGCCAGGGTATAAGCGTCCAGGACTTCAGTCATGGCATTTCTTACTTTGGTCCATAACAGTCTGGTTACACAGTGGTCGGAGCGGACACAGTTTTCCGGATTGGTTTCGCTGACGCACTCGACCGGTGCTATGGGTCCTTCCAGGACCCGGATAATGTCACCGGCGGTAATCTGCTCGGGTTTTCTGCCCAGGACATAGCCCCCCTGGGAACCGCGGATGCTCTTTATCAAACCAGACCGCTTGAGCGGGACCATAAGCTGCTCGAGATAGCGTTCCGAAATCCCCTGGCGTTGAGCAATCATTCGAGTGGTGAGGGGACCCTGATCTGCATGCTGAGTCATATCGATTAGGGCGCGGAGTCCGTATCGGCCGCGGGTAGATAGTTTCATGGGATTTGCTCCTTTAATATTTACCGCCGACGGTTCAATCTGGTTCAGGAAGCCAATTCAATCATTTTCTCCAACGCCACTGCTGCCCTGATCCGGATGTCTTCCGGGACGGTTACCTGAGTTTGCATTTCCAGCAGTGAGTTCAGGATTTTCTCAAGGGTAATGCTCTTCATATTGGGGCATAATAGGCCGGGATCCGCCAGGATCAATTCTTTGTCAGGACACAGCTGCTTGATTTTGTGCCTAATGCCACATTCAGTGCCTATTATTAAAGGCGTCCGGGCCGTCTCTATCGCGTGGTTCACCATCCCGCTGGTGCTGCCCACATAATCAGCCAACTCGATTACCGAGGGGCTGCACTCCGGATGAACCATAACCTCTGCATCTGGATGTTCAGCTTTGAGCATCCGGATGTTTTGCGCTGTTACTGCTGCATGAATGGGGCAAAAGGAAGGGAAATAATCAAATTCCCGCCCCAGTTTGGCGGCCACATAGCGGCCCAGGTTTTCGTCGGGAATAAAGAAAATTCTGGTCTCCGGGGGCAGTTTCTGAATGATCCTGACCGCATTGGAGGAAGTGACGCAGACATCGCTCACCGCCTTGATTGCGGCCGGGGTATTGACGTAACTCACGACTAAAGCATCAGGCTGTTGTCGTTTATATGCCAGTACATCGCTGACGTCGATGGAATTAGCCATTGGGCAAGTGGCCAACGGTTCCGGGGTCAAGATGGTTTTGTTGGGGCAGAGGATAACTGCCGACTCCGCCATAAAGTCTACTCCTGCGACCAGAATGGTGTCCCGGGGAGAGTTCCTGGCAGCCAAAGCCATGCCAAAAGAGTCTCCTGTGAAATCTGCAATATCCTGAACCTCGTCCCGCTGATAATAATGGGCGATTATATATACCGATTTATCTTGTTTGAGTTGTTTAATCTTTTCCATCAACTGTTGGTCGCTTGGACTGGTCACGCCGATTCCTCCATGATATCGCCTAATTCCCGAAAAAGCTTGTTTGAGCTAAATATACATAAATCCCATAAATTAAGTCAAGATTATTTTCCGCAGCCATGTGATTTGAGCTAGAAGTCCAAAGCAAGGTTTGCAAATGTACTCTTTATTGAATAATATAAGTTATATAACAAATGTTATGTAATTAAAATTACATTGAAGGTGGTCTCGAAGTGGCTCCAAGGACTAAATTCACGAAAACGCAAATTATTGAGGCTGCTTTAGAAATTGCGCGAACCGAAGGCCTCGACAATCTCACCATGAGGAAAATCGCAAAAAAAATGGGCAGCTCGGTAGCGCCGATTTATGTGAATTTCAAAAACATGGATGACCTGATGAAAGCTTTGGTAGATCGGATTATAGGGATTGGCCAGCAACTGTTACATGAAGAAAATACCGGAAATCCGTTTCACGACATGGGGAGGGCCAGCCTGCGGTTTGCCTTGGAATACAGCGTACTGTTTCGAGACCTGGTCATGAAGAAGAACAGCTACATGCAGAGTTATGACGAGAAAATGACACCGGTTTTGATTAGGGAGATGAGTAATGATCCGGAATTGGAGGATTTCACCACGGAGGAGTTAAAAACAATCTTGCTCAAAATGAAGATCTTTCAGTTGGGGATTTCGGTAATGGCGGCCAACGGCCTGCTGCCCCGGAGCTATAAAAAGCACGATTTACTGGAGATGTTATCAAGCGCAGCGCAGGATGTAATTGTATCAGCCCGGCTCAGCAAGGAGCAGCGTCGGGTCGTATAGGTGAATTCAAAAATGGAGAGCCGGGAGTAGCCGGCTGAATTGCAAGGGGTGAGAATTCCGATGCACAAAAGCATTGACCGGGGGATCATGCTGTTTATTGCAGTCGTTGTTGTCAGTGGGTGGCTGGGGGTTCTGGTGGATTCCATTCTCGCCGACCAACCGCCGGGCAATTCTCTCGGGATGGGGATTTGGTTGGCTTTGCCCATGCTAACCGCATTTGCAATTATCGCTTTTTCCAGGATGGGCTGGAAGGATATTGGGATCAAGCCGAACTTCAAAGGAAACGGTAAATGGTACTTGGCCGCAGTATTGATTTATCCGGTGGTAACCACTAGCGTTTTACTCACCGGCGCAGCCGGACAATGGATTGACCTGTCGGCACTTGATCTCAAACTATTATTTTGGGGATTTAGCAGCACGTTGCTCAGCAATTTCATTATAGATATTTTCGAGGAGACCGCCTGGCGCGGGTATTTAACTTCCCAACTGCTCAGATTACATCTTGCTGATTGGAAAATGTACCTCTTGGTAGGCTGTGTTTGGGGAATGTGGCATATCCCGTATTACCTGGTTTTCCTGCCGGAATCCATTATCCAGGCGGTCATGCCGGTCGACCGAATTACCTATGTTTTGATTTCCTTTACCACATTCTTATCGTGGACCGTGATGTTTACTGAGCTTTTCCGGGTAACGAAGTCAATTTGGCCGTGCGTCGTATTGCATATGGTCGAAGATTCACTTATCAATCTCCTGCTTTTGTCTGGTTTTATCAGCATCGCCAGCGGCAAAGAAATCCTGATTTCCCCCATCAATGGAGTCATTACCTCAATGCTCTACTTGGCTGTTGGGCTAAGAATAAGGGTCTATCGAATACGAGCAGACCGGGAGTCCGGAGGAGGGGCACTTAACTGCCGATCCTCCTCAAAGGCGATCCTCTGTGGCCAAGACCGCTTCCGCGGAGCTGACAGATGTTGAATCCGAAGGGAATCGGATAGATTTAACTTGTTATTGCCTGATGCGTAAATTATTTTAAAGTGTGGGGGCGGCCGATGCATACTGGAGATGGCTTGGATCCCGCTGAAATTTGCGGTGAAGGAATGGTGGCGAATGAGTATGATGATTCTGGGAATGGTGGTAGTCGTCGTGATCCTGCTGATTGCCGCCGGGGTTGGGGCCGGGCGGTTGCTGGGCGATCAAGCGGAAGGAGGAGGTGAGAACATGATCAGAACCGTGTATATCTATTTGGTGTTGTTTTCGACCCTGATGATGTCTATCGGCGGTACAGTCGCCGCTTTCATGGCTGCGGCCGATATTGTTGCTCCCACCGCGTATTATCAGAGTTTTGAGGAGTACAAGACGTTTCCCAAAGATCCCGCCAATCCCAATCAGGTCATGAGCGACGAAGAGCTTCGGGCCCGATACGACGCGATGATCGCTGACCAGAAAGCCAGATCGCGTGAGAACGGCGTCAACAGCCTGATCAAGAGCTTCGGCTGGATTGTCATTCCGTTGCCGGTTTTCCTGTATTTCCAGCGCCGGGTGAAAAACCAGCAGCTGTGACCGCTAGCCGGTGCTATGGCTGATATTGTTTGCGACGAAATGCAACGTGCAACCTTGACGGCTCCGAGCCGCTCAAAGTTGCACGTTGTTGTCGGTCTCGAATTTTTCAATGACGAACCGGGCGCTCACTCTGGAGCAGCCGGAATGTGATCAAGAATGTAGGAGCCAACCTCATCCGGAGTGATGTTGAGGACGATTGCCAATTCCTGATACAGATATTTTTCAGCGGTTTGCATGATCTCTTCGTCGGTCTTGGACAGTTTCTTGCCGGTTAGGGATCTCGCTTGTTTTTCCCAATAGACGGACTTGATGATTTTTACCCATTCATCACGATCCCCTGATCGGAGAGCGGTTTTAAAGGTCGCTGCCCGTTCCTTCTCATTGTCGGTCCAGATCGTTTCTTTTTTCGGCATTGCAGCGATGAACGAGGGTAATTCTTCTTTCCTGATAATCGGTCTCATCATGACCGTTGTATTGGTTACAGGGATCTTGATAGTCAAATTGCTGCTGTAAACTGGTTTTAAAATATAGAATTGCTCATCACTATCGACATACTCATCCCGGCCGATATCTGAGATCCGGCATACTCCTTTTAAACCGTAAACCACGTAATCATTGACTTTGTACATAGCTATCTTCCTTGCTTCGAACTAGACGGTGACTGCTGGCTGATGACCGATTCAGATGATCCTGCCAACCGGAATCCTGCCGAAAAACTATTCTATTAAAATTATAGCAATAAACTAATTGCCGATGTAATAATCTGTTGATATAAATCGCTGGTGCCGATTTACTTATCGGCAGACGATTTTACACGGGCATAGGCCTTCTTTTCCCGGGAACGGGGGATCACTTTATCACTGAGGCTTTGCAGCGAGGCGATAATCTCCGGCAGCAGCTTGGCTGGAAATCCAGCTAACAGGTGTTCGGCCGGGATGCTGGTCGCATTCCGGCAGCCGTAGCAGCCGAGACTGACATTAAGCGCTTGGGTTTGCTGGGGGACAACGGTGATATCGACGCAGGCGCCGTTGGAGACGTTGGTGCTGAATTGCAGCCGTCCGCCCTGCTGGTGAATGACGGCCAGGCTCAGCCACATCAGCTGCTCGGGGACGGTTTCAAGGACGATCAGGTCTGGTTCGAAATCGACCTCGGAGAGGGGGGCCAGGGCGATGCCGGTGTACTGGCCCAACGAGAAGCGGGGCATCACCGCCATGGTTTGCTGGGCGCCGGCTTGTTGAAAGCTGCCCAGCTGGGCCATAAATTCGCCGCTTCGGATTTTTTCCGGAACGGGCGTGAAACCCAGCGCCGATGCTCCGTTGGCACAAGCGATGTTGTCCCCGGTGGCTAGCAGCTTATGGCCCTCCCGGGCCTTCATGATGAACTGGCAGAAGGTATATTTGTTCGTCTGGTCATAATCCGGGGCCGAGTCGTTATTGTCAAGCAACTTAATGGCGACAGCTTCGTTTTTCATTCCCAAGAGATTCTTTAAGGTTTCGGCCATGATTTTGTAGTCGCTCATGCGCTGCGCTCCTTTATACTAGAGTTAACCCGCCAATCCCAGTATAGCACTTGGTAATCGTATTATTGCAGAACCGGATGCAACCGGCGGGAGCCGCGGGCTTGGTCGGCGGCGAGCAGGAATCGAGGCGGTTGATGAAAAAGGACCAAAACTGGTGGAGCAAAGTGTTGATTAAAGGATTTCTGCTGTTGATGGTTGTCATGGCGGCCGCCGGCATCGGGATCAATTTTTATATGCAGCAAACGGTCAAAGCCCGGATCATAGCCCTGGAGGCGGCCCGGGGGCTGAATGCCGACTGCATTCTGATTCTGGGGGCCGGGGTTTGGGGGAACGACCGGCCCGGCTTCGTCCTGGAAGACCGCCTGCGGCGCGGGATCGAGCTCCATGCGGCGGGGGTTTCGGACCGAATGCTGATGAGCGGTGATCACGGCCGGACGGATTATGACGAGGTCAATGTGATGAAGCAGTATGCGGTTGAACGAGGTGTGCCTTCGAAAAAAGTGTTCATGGATCATGCTGGATTTTCCACCTATGAGAGCTTATATCGGGCGCGGGAGGTGTTTAAGGCTCGGAAAATTGTGATTGTCACGCAGCAGTATCATATGTATCGGGCACTTTACATTGCGGAGCGGCTGGGTCTCGAAGCCTACGGCGTATCGTCCGATTTCAGAATCTTGGGCGGACAGGACTATCGAGAAAGCAGAGAGGTTCTGGCCCGGATGAAAGACTTCGTGTATGCTGCTGTCCAGCCGAAACCCACATATTTGGGAGATGAAATTCCCTTGACCGGCGACGGCGACCAAACCAATGACTAGAGCATCGTTGAGATCGTCTGGAACTTCAAATCGGATCGGCCGACTGTGAAAAGGAGGAAGGTATGTTTACAAGAAGAATTCCGGTATTGCTGCTGGCTTTGCTGGCCGCCCTGCTGCTGACGTCCGGTTGCAGTTCAGCGGAAAAAATTACCGATGCGAAGCAGCTGGATGGAAAATTGTTCGCTGTTCCCAGCGGCACGATAGCGGACCAACTGGTGTTGACCAAGTATCCCAATGCCAAATTTACATATGTCAATAGCGCCCAGGATGCCTGCCAGGCAGTGAAGACGGGCGCGGCTGATGCCGCCGCTTATGATGAGCCGATCCTCAAGAACCTTGCCGCTAAGAATCCGGGACTAAAGGTTTTGCCCGAAATGATCACGGTCGATAACTACGGATTTGCCGTCGCTCGGGAGAATCAGGCGCTGAAGACAGCGGTGGATGAAATTGTGACGGAATTGAAAGCGAACGGTAATTATGAGCAGATGCTCCGCCGCTGGCTGCCAGCCAGCGGCAATCCGGCTCCCATGCCGGATATCAAACTGGACGGCGGTAACGGCGTCCTCCGCTTCGGGACGGCGGCGATCACTGAACCATTTTCCTTTGTGGACGGCAGACAGCAGGTGGTGGGCTTCGATATTGAACTGGCCACTTATGTGGCCCGAAAATTGGGCATGGAGCTGGAGGTTGTCAATATGGATTTTGGAGCAATGATCCCGGCCCTGGCCGCTGGTCAGGTGGACATGATCGGGGCGTGCATCACCATTAGCGAAGAACGAGCCAAAACAGTGCTGTTCTCCCAACCCTACTACCAGGGCGGAATCGCCGCGCTGGTCAAAGAGTAGGATAGCCTGCAGAGGGTGAGCGAATGTAAAAAGGGGTAGGGGTGCTTCAGAACCCCTACCCCGAAGTTTTTCTGATGGTCAAATTATTCCATAGTGGCAAAGATCAGCTTGGCGATTGCGGTGTTGTCGATATAGTAGCCTCGCACCGGATCATTGCCACGGTCGCCCATGCGGAATAAGTGACGGGCAGCCCGGCCTTTAGCGTAGAAGGGAATCAAGCTGTTGGTGTGATTGCCGCTGTTCCACTGCATTCCTGGCAGCTGGCCGGGCCCGTTGTTGACCAGCGGGATCCAGGCTTTTTGTGAGCTGGAACTGGTCAGATAACCGGTTTCGTGATCGCCGGTAACGATCAGCAGCGTTTCGTTCCAGTTGCTGTTTTTTTCCACCCAGTCAATAACTGCTTCGACTGCCTGGTTAAAGTCGATTTCCTCTTCGATCAGGCGGCCTGACTGATTGGCATGACCGGCCCAGTCGATGGCTCCGCCTTCAATCATCAGGAAAAAACCGTCGGGATCGTTGTCGAGAACATTGAGTGCTCCGCTGCTCATCTCGGCCAAGGTTGGAACGTTGCCGTTGAGCGGAACTTGGTAGGGATCAGCCTTGTCATCGCCGCTGCGGGCCTGCTGCAGAGTGGTGTAAACCTGGGGCACCCCGCAAACCCGGCCGGGAGTGGGGCCGTTCATCAGCGCCTGGAATTCACCGCGTTCCTGGATCAAAGTCCAGGGATCATTGTCACCGTCGCCGTCGGCATCAGCTCCGGCCGTTCCCGCAAACAGAGCATCCCACGTGGACTGGCCCCCCACATATTGATAATTGTTGGGAGTGTTTTTGCGGTGGCCGTTGTCGTCATGCCAGGGATGACCGGCTCCCATGATTACGTCGGTGGCGCTGTTGAGGAGCATTTCCCGGGCAATCCCGCTGTAGTCGTTGCGGCTGGGATTATGCGCCACAAAACCGGCGGGCGTGGCATGACTGAGTTGTACGGTGGTAACCACCCCGGTTGCTTTGCCCAGCTCTTCCGCCTGCTCGCTGACGTGTTTCAGCGGGGCCTTGTTGATATCGACTCCAATCGCAGCATCGTAGGTTTTAATCCCAGTCGACATGGCGGTGGCGGCAGCGGCCGAATCAGTGGCCCCGTTCTTGACATAATCAAGGTTTTTAAAGGCCTGAAGGGGATCATACGATCCATAGTAGGAATACGTGCTCATGCCGAACCGGACCGGGAATTTTTCGTACTTTTGGGCTTGAATCCTGCCGTGCTGGTAGAGGTTGGCGGCATTGACCTGATTGTAGCCGCATCCGTCGCTGATCATCACAATTATGTTTTTAGCTGGGGGTGGGGGCGGGGAAGTTGGAGATTTGGCTAGGGCAACCGGAGCTATGGAGGTTAATAATAGACTTCCGACAATGAGGGCAGAGCATACACGCTTCTTGATACAGGGACCAAATAAATTCATGTTTTCGCTCCTTCCTGGGTTCACGCAATCGACCGCATACTTGGGCTTGTCTCTGGGCGGGCTAGCCTCTGCCCACACTATACGAGGGGAGCGTTAAGATTCCGGCTGGTTTGCATTAATTCCAGTTTAAGATTCGGTGAAGCCGCGGCTTGATGGCAGAAAGCATGTTTATGCGCTAAAATCAGGAAAGAGCGAGGAATTATGAACGGCAATCAACTCACCTACGACGCCGGCTTTCAGGACCAAGATATTTTTCTGCGGGACATCCTATCCGCCCGGCTGCGGCTCTCCCGTTCCTTGGTCACGCGCTTGAAGCAGCAGAGCCGGATCCGAGTCAACGGCAGCGTCGCCCTCACCAACCGGCGGATCCACGCCGGCGACCGAATTACCGTTGACCTCGATTTCGCCGAGCGGAACGAGCTCATTCCGGAGCCGATTCCACTGACCATCATCTATCAGGACGAGGACTTCCTGGTGGTGGATAAGCCGGCCGGACTGGCCACCCATCCCGCCCGGCGGGGAGGGACCGGTACCCTGGCCAACGCGGTGACGTATTACTGGCAGGAGCAGGGCCGGGATTTCCGCTTCCGGCCGATCAACCGCCTGGACAAGGATACCTCCGGACTGGTTTTGATCGGAAAAAGCCAGTTCGCTCATCAGGGCATATTCGGTCGGGGGCATTGCCGTCTGCTGGAGCGGAGCTACACTGCTCTGGTGGAAGGGAGACTGGAGCAAGACGCCGGCCGCATCGACCGACCCATCGCCCGGTTGGATGACTACAGCCGGCGGCGGCTGGTCAGTCCCGACGGCCAGCCGGCGGTTACTCTTTACCAAGTGCTGGCCAGGTATCCGGAGCATACCCTGCTGGCGCTTCAATTGGAAACCGGCCGCACTCATCAGATCCGGGTCCACCTCAGTTCCCTGGGGCATCCGCTGTGCGGCGATCTCTTGTATGGCCAGCCTTCGCCCTTAATCGGGCGTCAGGCCCTGCACGCCGGCCGGCTGCGCTTCGTTCAGCCCCGCAGCGGGGAAATCGTAAGTTTGGAGACGCATCTGCCGCAGGATATGCGGCGGGCGATTGCCGGTTTGGAGAGAATCGGGTGAACCAACTGGGAAACGCTGAAAAAGGATGATTGGAAACCTCCGCTGGCAGCATGAGGAGGAATGAAATGGCAACGATGAACTTCAATCAATACGGCCAATGCGACCTTCCGCCAATTACTCGGCAATGGATTGGTGTATCGGGTGCCGCCTTTTCAGCGGGATTACTCCTGGACCGAGGAAGAATGGGATGATCTGTGGCAGGACATCATCGGTTTGTTTGAGGAAGAGGGAGAAACGGCTCATTACATGGGCTATTTGGTGCTGCAGTCTTCCGACCACAAGCAGTTCGATGTCATTGACGGCCAGCAGCGGATTACGACGCTTAGTGTCTTGATCCTGGCTGGGCTGGGGCTGCTCAATGATCTGGCCGAAGCCGGATTGGACGCTGAGAATAACCGCAGACGCAAGGAACAACTGCGCACCAGCTATATTGGCTATCTGGACCCGGTAAGTCTGGTGTCCCGATCCAAGCTGGAGTTGAACCGGCACAACAATCGCTTTTACCAGACCTATCTGGCGCCGTTGGAAAGGCTGCCGCAACGTGGCCTGAATGCCTCGGAACATCAACTGCGAAAAGCGTTTTTCTGGTTCAAGGAGAAGGTCAAGGCTCGCATTGGGATGGATGCTGAAAGTGGCAAATCGCTGGCGGCATTTATCGATGTTCTGGTCGACAAGCTTTTTTTACGGTCATTACCGTCAATGATGAACTGAACGCATTTAAAGTCTTTGAAACGCTCAATGCACGGGGGGTTCGACTCTCGGCGACCGATTTGCTAAAAAACTATTTGTTTTCGGTGATTAGTCAGAATGGTACCCATGAGCTGGAACTTAAAGCGTTGGAGGACCGGTGGGAGCGAATCGTCGGTCTGCTGGGAAGCGAAAGCTTTCCGGAATTTCTGCGCGTGTTCTGGAACAGCCGCAACCGGTTGGTTCGCAAATCCGATCTGTTCAAAACCATTCGCAAACAAATCACCAGTCGGGAAGAAGCCTTCAAACTGGTGAGGGATTTGGATGAATGCGCCGCATTGTATGCAGATGAGCACAAGATCGAAGCCAGACAACGACAGCTGGCTGATATCGCCACTGCGGTTTGGCGGGTTGAGTTGGGTGAATGACGGCCAAGGCCGAAGTAAAAGCCGTAGCACATTGAAGGGTTAAGGAGATGAGCGGAATATGAGCTTATTCAACATCGATCAGGATAAATGCGAGCGCGACGGGCTGTGTGTGGAGTGCTGCCCGGTCCGGGCGATCGAAATGAAGGACGAAGACGCATTCCCAACTCCGGCGGCGAATGCTGAGGAAATCTGCATCAATTGTGGCCACTGCCTCGCGATCTGCCCCCAGGGGGCGCTCAGCCTCAAAACTATGCCGGTGGAGCAGTGCTCCATTCTGGATAAAAACCTGATCCCCGGAGCGGACCAGATCCGGCAGCTGTTGCAGGCTCGTCGCTCCATCCGCAGCTACCAGCCCGAACCGGTGCCGCATGAGCAGTTGGCTGATCTGATCGATCTGGCCCGCTATGCCCCGACCGGCACCAATAAGCAGCAAGTGTACTGGACGGTGTTCGAAAATCCGGCCGAGGTGCGGCAGCTGTCGGCGCTGGTGGTCGACTGGGCCCGGCTGCTGATCGAAAAAATCGCGGGAACGCCGCTGGCCGGGCTGCTCGAACGGCTGACCATCGCCTGGGATCAGGGCCAGGACCGGATTTTATACAGGGCGCCCCACCTGATCGTGGTCCATTTCCCGGCGGATATGCCTTTCGCTCAGACCGACTGCATCATCGCCCTGACCTATCTCGAGATCTATGCTGCTGCCCTGGGATTGGGCACCTGCTGGGCAGGATTCCTGACCGCGGCAGCCAACACCTACCCGCCGCTGGTCCAGGCGCTGGGACTGCCGGCTGGACACCAGTGTGCGGGGGCGGTCATGCTCGGCCGGCCTGCTCACCAATACAGCCGCATTCCCCAGCGTAACGCTCCCCAGGTTGCCTGGCGCTGAGGACAATCAAAAGGGTGTGCCTTTGTCAAAAAATTAAATTGAAAGCCGCCCAGGCTTGTTGCTTAGGCGGCTGATGTTTTGTGAGCCGTGGCGAGTTCGGCGGTGCTCGCATCTCTTTTAGCCACTAGGGCGCGTGGTAGCCGTTACCACCTCACGGCTCATTAACAATTGTACAATTATTCTTCTTGAGTGCAAACCTGATTATATCGTTAAACGCCTTGGCGCCGACATTGTTAATGTCAATCAAAATTTAGGCCACTTACCGGCTAGAATTTAGGCCACCCCGGTAAAAAAATCAGTTGCCCCCATCTTGTCGGGCAAGAGCTTGCTTAAATCGGTAACTTTCACCGTTGATATTCAAAATGTGAGCGCGATGAGTCAATCGGTCTAACAAAGCCGCTGTCAATTGCTCGTCTAAAAACACCTCCGTCCATTTTGGGAACTCCAGATTGGTAGTGATGATCACACTGCCTCGTTCATGTCGCGATGAGCAGAATTGAAAAAGTAGTTC
>Ga0302252_1000548_pt1 | contig 31269 bp, 29 predicted proteins | sample AAG_RA_Leu_MG_FD_193511 | JGI IMG/M metagenome (GOLD analysis project Ga0302252, IMG submission 193511) | Enriched activated sludge microbial communities from anaerobic digester in WTTP, New Holstein, Wisconsin, United States - AAG_RA_Leu | ecosystem: Engineered > Bioreactor > Anaerobic >... | reverse complement strand
AGACGGTTCGATGAGAGACGCCGAATCCATGCTGGACCAACTCTCATCCTATGTCCAGGAGACGGTCACCGAGAACATCATTCTACATATGTTGGGACGTTGCGATGTGACCACGGTTCACCGATTTATCAAAGCATTGAAACAGGAAGATTATCCCATCATCATCCAACAGCTGGACGATATTCGCAGCTCCGGTATCGATGCCAGTCAATTTACCAAAGATATGATCGCGTACTTGAGGGATATGTTTGTGCTCTCCATTACGCAATCCAGCCAAGTTGCTTTGAAAGTGCTTCCTTTTGAAAAAGTCACGGAGTACCTGGAGGAAGCAAAAGAAATGTCTCCCATATGGTTAGTTAGTCTGAATCAACAGATGGTTTCCATTTTGGCTGATATGCGTCACCTAATGGATCCATGGATACTGCTTGAAATCACGCTTTTGCACTATAAGTTCCTGAGTTTGTCCTCTCCGGAAGCAGTGGTAGCACCCACTCAATCATTACCTATGGATGACAAACCGGCAAAGGCTCCCAAACCACCCGCTACAAAAGACAAACCGGATATAGTGGAATGGAAAACTGCACCTGAAGACGGAATTGAGCTCCCACCGCAGGAGGAATGGAAAAGCTTTCTAAACTACCTGAAACCCAGGGATTTAACCTTATTAACCTTACTACTACCAGCTGAATTCCAGAGCAAAGACGGGGATAGCCTTGTGATACAATACAGTCATGATCACGAGTACCACCTTGATCAGATGACAAAACCAGAAAATAAACATAAGCTGGAAGATCATTATCAAGCGTATTCCGGAAAACCGGTAAAAGTACGAGTACTTGAAAAAGTATCAGGCTCTGCAGAAAAAAAAATAGATCCAAAAAGGAAAATTTTGGAAGAGCCTATTATAATGGATACGCTTAAATTATTTAATGCAACTGTGGAAGAAATTGAAGAAATAAAAGGAGAAGACTGATATGAGTTTGCTGAATAACATCGGAAAAATGAATGACCTTCGTAAAATGCAGGCAGAGATCGGAAAACAGGAGTTTACCGCTTCCAGCAAGGATGGTAAAGTAAAAATCACGATTAACGGCAATATCGCAGTGAAGAAGATTGAGCTCGATCCGGATATTTTTACTTCCATGAAACCGCTGGATCTGCAGAAATCCCTGACTGATGTTATCAACCGTGCTCTTTCAGAAGCGAAAGTGGCTCAGCAAAAATCCGCCCAGGATATCGCCAAGAAAATGGGAATTAACTTTCCCGGTATGTAATCATGTATGAATTCACTCCCAGCTACCTGAAGGCTGTGGAAGAGCTACATAATTTACCTGGAATCGGACCGAAAAGCGCAGAAAAATTAGCTGCCAGCTTCCTGAAAATGAATTCGGAAGATTTTCAAGCCTTTATGACTGCTTTACAGGAATTGCGCGATAAGGTAAAACAGTGTTCCCGTTGTTATAACCTGGCAGAAACAGACTTATGTCCGATCTGCTCCGATCCTGAAAGAGACCAAACCAAGCTTTGCGTGGTGGAAGAGTCGAAGGATTTGGTTGCAATCGAGAAAACAGGCGCCTACAACGGGTTATACCATGTTTTGCAAGGCGTATTGAAACCGATTGAAGGTATTCACAGTCATAAAATCAAACTCAAAGAGCTATTTCAACGGTTACAAAACGAATCGTTTCAAGAGGTCATCCTGGCGACCAATTTTAATTATGAAGGCGAATTAACAGCGATGTACATCGTCAAGGAACTCAAAAATACTTCCTTGATGATATCGAGATTAGCTTCAGGTCTTCCTATGGGCAGCGATATTGAATTTGCTGATCAACTCACCTTGAAAAACGCTTTACGAGGTAGGGAAAAATTTACGGAGGAGATGCTATAATGAGAAACTTCTTCCTGTCCATTATTGCAAATTGGATCTCCCTGCTATTGCTAGACCGATTTTTACCCATCTTGCTTCATGTCAACCAATGGATGAGCGTGAAAGATTGGTTTAGCGCACTCGTTGTCGCAGTGGTGTTGACATTGTTAAACATCCTCGTCCGACCGCTTCTAAAAATTATCGCGATCCCGTTGAATGTCATAACGCTGGGTCTGTTTACTTTTGTCATTAATATGTTTATTCTTTACCTGGCCAGCCTTCTCACAGCAAAATACGGATTCATCATACAACACAGCTGGTTGGTATTATTTGTGGTAGCGATCATATTGAGTATTCTGAACAGCATACTCTACAGCTTATTAAAGTCAGACTGAAAAAGGAGTTACTATGTGCGGAGTGTTTGGTATCGTTTTTGCAGAGAACCGTTCCGATCTCGGAGAATACCTGGTCAAAGCTTCCAGAAAGCTTGTATACAGGGGGTATGATTCTGCCGGATTTGCCTCTTTTACGAAGGAAGGAACGACTCTTTTGAAAAAAGGACCCGGAAAGCTAGAAGAAGTCATTGAGCAATTTCATGTTCAAAAGATGTCTGGCAGTCGCGGACTTGTCCAGCTACGGTGGGCTACATTCGGCGAACCAAACGAAGCCAACTCCCAACCTCATTATGACAGTGACGGAGATATAATCGGAGCCCATAATGGCAATATTGTCAACACAAGCTCTCTGATTGAGGAATTCAAAAAGGAAGGTTTTGTTGTTCGGGGACAGAATGACGGTGAAATGGTCGTTCATGCCTTTGAGAAGTTCTATAACCAGACTGAAGATCCGCTGACGGCGATGCAAAAAGCACAATCAATGCTAAAGGGAGACTATGCCTTCATTGTGGGACATCAAAACGACAACCATCTATTGGCAGTAAAAAAGGGGTCTTCCCTCTATGTCGGCATTGGAAAAGACTTTATCGCTTGCTCATCTGATCTGGCTTCTTTGCTTCAATTTACGAATAAAATAGTCGATATACATGACGGCGAAATGATCTATTACGACCACCAGCACTATCAGCTATACCATCTTGCCACAGGGGAAAAAATCGACAGAGATCCCTATATCTCCCCAATTAAAGTCGAGGTAGCCAATTTAGAAGGTTTTGCCCACTATATGAAAAAAGAGATCCACGAGCAGATCGAGAAAACCAGAGAATTAACCGAATTGCTTGACAACGAACCGCAACTTCTGGAAGAAGCTTCCAAGCTATTCATTCAAGCAAAACAAATCTATATTGTCGCCTCCGGTACCTCTTATCACGCTTCCCTTATCGGCTCTTATTATCTGAACCAGATTGCCCACTTAAAGACGCAAGTCGTGATTGCCGGTCAGTTTAACGAGTATTATGGTCACTTGGTAAATCGACAGGATGTGGTGCTTTGCGTTTCCCAATCCGGTGAGACAAAAGACGTGGTCAACGTCATCAATCCTATTAGGGAAGGCAAGCTGTGCCCGATCATCAGCATGGTGAATATTATCGGTTCCAGCATTGCCCATAAAAGCGACATCACCCTACCCATCGCCGCTGGAGTAGAAACCAGCGTGCCAGCAACCAAAACATTCATGAATCAAATTCTATTGTTCTTGTATCTATCCGCTTTTATCGCAAAGAAAACTGGAAAACCGGAAGCAGAAGAAGCTTTTTCCATTATCGGTACGATTCCCAGTTTAATCGCCAAGACTATCGAACAAGACGAGGAGCCTTGCCAAGCGTTAGCCGACACCATCATCTCCAAAACACGGGATCTGTACTGCCTGGGATATGGACTGAATTATGGCGCTGCCCTGGAAGGAGCTCTAAAAATAAAAGAAGTGTACTACCGTCATTGCGAAGGGATGTACTCGTCCGAATTCAAACACGGACCTCTCTCCATTGTGGAAGATGGGTACCCTATCCTGTTTCCGGCTAGCCCTTTGGAATCAGGCATGGTGATCTCCCATATCAATGAAATTACTGTGCGCAAAGGATTTGTCGTGGTGATTTCACCGTACGATGACGGTTACGCGCGTAATGCCAATTCGTATATCATCACTCCCAGTTGTCATCACTACCTCACTCCTTTTGCCAATGTGGTCTGCATGCAACTGATCGCCTATTTCACCTCTGTATTGAGCGGGTATGATCCGGATTTTCCGAGAAATATCAGCAAAACGCTGACAGTGGATTGACGATGAGAAGCACTGAGAGATCGGTAAACGAATTAAGATCGGTCAATATTACCCCGCATTACCTGCACCATTTGCCTAGCTCTGTTTTGATGGAGATGGGTAATACGCGTGTTCTCTGCACCGCGATTATCGAAGACAAGGTGCCTTTGTTTTTAAAGAACACCGATAGCGGTTGGCTAACCGCTGAGTACAGTATGATTCCGAATTCCACTCCCAATCGGATAAACCGAGAAAACGGAGTGGTTCGTCACGGTCGTCATATAGAAATACAACGACTGATCGGACGGTCCCTTCGAACTGCTATCGATTTAAAAAACCTCGGGAACAAAACCATTCAAATAGATTGCGATGTACTGGAGGCAGATGGAGGCACCAGAACAGCTTCTATCACCGGCTCTTATGTGGCGGTCTGCCTGGCTCTTCAATCGCATCATTTACCTCATTCGCTGGTAAAAAGACAGATTGCTTCGATCAGTACAGGAATACTAAAAAACGATGTGCTATTGGATCTGGATTTTTTGGAGGATTCACAAGCAGATGTCGATTTAAATCTGGTCATGGATGACACAGACAAATTCATTGAGATTCAAGGGACCGGTGAAAAACGTTCCTTCTCCCTGACTGAATTAAATACGATGCTACAGTACGGAACGAAAGGTATTCACGAATTATTCGATTATCAAAACAACGTTCTGGCACATTTTCCTTGGGAGTAAGTCGATGAAGCTTTTAATCGCTTCGAACAACCGGCATAAATTCCAGGAGATCTCTCCATCTTTTGATATGATCGGGATTGAGTGTCTGATGCCTTCGCAGTTACAACTCGCTTTACCTGAAGAGATCGAATGCCACCCTACTTATCAGGAAAACGCCAAAGCAAAAGTTCGTTATTTTCTCTCTGCGCCGACTGATGGCATACTGGGAGATGATTCCGGATTGGAAGTACATGTTTTGCAGGATAAGCCGGGCATTCACTCTGCACGATTTGCCGGCACTGGCAGAGAAGAAGACAACCGACACTATTTGCTTGAGATGTTAAAAAATGTTCCTTTTCCTGATAGAAAGGCTCGCTTTATCTGCGTTCTTTGCTTGTATTGGTTAGGTAAGTTCTACTTCTTTGAAGGTACAGTGGATGGCATCATTCTGGAAAAGGAAACGGGGGATAAGGGATTCGGCTATGACTCCCTATTTTATATTCCCTCTCTGGATAAGACATTTGCAGAGATGACCCAACAGGAAAAACTCAAATTATCGCACAGAGGAAAAGCCCTGGAAAAATGTATCGCTTATCTGAGGAACCAATCCATACCGAAGGTGGGAGTCGAACCCACAAGAGGTTGCCCTCACTAGGACCTGAACCTAGCGCGTCTGCCAATTTCGCCACTTCGGCATTCAAGAACATTGTAAGAAAATCAGGATAAAAGTAAAGCCAGCAAAAAATTTGCACATTTATTAATTTTATTTATAATTAATTTAAATTTATTGATAAATGAAAGGGGAATATGAACGAGAAGAATAACAAACTAAAATTACCGAAAAAGTGCCCTTCCTGTGGCAATCAGCTTCAAATAGTCTCTCTCCAATGTCCTGCATGCGAAACAGAAGTGAAAGGGTCTTACCCGATGGGCTTATTCAGTGGTCTCTCCGAAGAAGAAGAGCATTTTTTGCTCTGCTTTCTCTCCTCAAGAGGCTCTCTGAAAGAAGTGCAAGAACGTCTTAATATTTCTTATCCCACCGCCAGAATCAAACTGAACAAACTGCTGAATAAGCTGGGCTTTCATACCGAAAAAGAGGATGAGGACGAAGATGTCATCATGAGCAATCCTGCCAATCTCATCAAAGATAAGATGAAAACGCTCATTGAGAGACTGGATGAAGGAAAAGTGGATTTCGATTCTGTTTTAAAAGAAATTCGTGAGATCAAGGAGGAAGCTTCCTATGAATCAGAATAGATCAAGTCAGCTTTCCGAAGAACTGGAAACCAAACTACAACACTTAGTGGATACAGGTAAAATCACTCCGGAGCAGAAAAAGCTTTTGGCAGAAGCAATGGAAGGCGAGAGCTACAAAGAGGGAGATTCCGTAGAAATCGGTCTGATCCTCAATACCGAAGAGAAAGATCTAGTAGCCGTGTTGATCGACGAAGACGTCGAAATTATCGGTACCAATGACACTCAGGTTAGCATCATCAAAGGAAACCAATATGTTCAAGTCGAGAAAACGACTAAATCGATTAAAATTCAATCCAAAAAAGGGGAGATGAGTCATTTCCTTCATTCCCGAAACAATAACGATACCATCAAGCTGAATGTACCCATGAACATGCCTTTGCGAGTCAAAACTGTCAGCGGAGATATCGAATTAGCCAACATGAAAAACTCTATCGAGGCCAAGAGCGTTTCGGGAGATATCTATATCGAACATTGCGATGGTAATGCCGAAGCTAGCTCCATGAGCGGAGATATTGAGATTAATTCCCTGCAAGGTAGCTGCACCATTATTGCCAAATCCGGAGATATCGAGATTCAAGATTGTAAAGTCACAGGCATCATCAAATCATACTCGGGCGATTTGAGTATTGAAGATTCTATCATGACCGACCTAGAGTTATCTTCATTCAGTGGAGATATCCAAATTGAAGACACGGAATTTAATGGCAGTATCCAGTGCAAAACTTTTTCCGGAGACGTGAATGCCAATTTACGAAACAGCACGGGTGAATTTTCAGGCACTACGACCACAGGCGAGCATATCCTTACCGATACCGAGGGAAATCAGTTTTCCTTAGGATTGGATCCGGTAAAAGTAGGTCAATCCACCTTAAAAGTATTCATCAAGTCGATTTCCGGAGATGCGACGGTGCACTTGATCAAGCCTTAGTCATTAGCAGTTGCTTTTCGTTTCATGGTGAGACCGTTTCTCGCCAGTAAATAGGGAATGTTACGGATTGTATCCCGATCCAGTTCTTTGATCTCTTCGGACAACTCGTCGAAGGGAACCAGATAGGGAGTTCTTTTTTGACTTATATCCTTTTCTCCGGCTTGCCATCCTAATTTGATTCGTTCTTGCATCCATCGGTCATGCTCATATCTAGACAGCTTGTCTAGCTCTTTTTCCGTAAAAGCAAACAATGGTTCTTTCCAATTGTACAAAACAGTTAAATCCGCTTCTATCAACCGCACTTTATCTACAATACCTCTCGCTTGCTCTCGATTGGATTCCTGTAAATAGGGTGGCAATTCATCCCAAGAAACGATGGATGGATTCGCTTCACTCGATACACCCTTCTCTTTTTGAAGGCGTATATAGTCACCATGAATCGTCTGTGCTATGGTTTCAATCAGGCTGTTTTTCATAATATTGGTATTACTGGCATAACTGATCAAGTCAAAGGTAAAAATCTTCTTAAAAGAGGAACAGGTGCTATTTTCATTATTAATCAGATCGGATATACCGGACACGCTATTCATCAGGAAATAGATTTCAACAGAACTATCCCTCAACAAGCGTTGAATCGTCGCAGCCCACTCAATACTGACATGATAATCAGGCAGAAACAGCAGAACGGAAGAGACGGATCGATTTCGCAGCAATGCTTGAAAGTGGTCAGGATCAGGGATTGTATTCTTCTTAATGGAAATATTGTACGGGATAAAATCAATCACCTCATCCAAACCAGCGTATTTTAGTTTTAGCCACTTCACACGGTTATCACTATCTTCGTCGATCATGATCCATGTTTTCTTTTGCTTTGGTTTTTTCATGACAAACAATCGTTCCTTGCCGGCTACCAGTAGTAAATTCTCCAGCACCTGATGATATCCCACGACGAGGATGTCGTTTGTTTTATCGATCGTTTGGTATATCTGATTTGCCGAAAGCTCATACAGGTTGAAATAATAAAAATTAACGCTACCTGACACAGCTTGTTCAATCTCCTCCCCTTTTAAAGCGTAACACATATCCGAATTCTGGATATGCACAAATACATCGATCTTTTTGCTAGTTTTTCCGATCATCAAAGATTTTAATTGAATAGCCAAGTCTGCATTCCAAGCTTCATTCTCAAAAAAGGCATAAATCTGAGAAGGATGAAGAATACGTACTTTCGAGAACACAGTAGAATCGGTTGGATCCTCAGCCAGCAGCACAATACCTTGATTATGACATTGCTTTTCCAAGGAAGCATCCGGAGAGGGGTCTACCACAATCACCGTATATCCAAGATCTGAAAGGTTATTGGCAACAGAAAAGCTGATTTTATTCAAACCAAATACGATGACATGGTCTGATATAAAGCGCAAACGTAGTAAAAGCCACTGTTTGGCAAGCAGCAAACTAAACAGCTTGAAACCGACAAACAAGGAAACAAAAAATGCCATAATCCTAGCGATTTCCAAAGGTAAAGGGGCAATGGGTCTGAATGGTCCGGAGGATCCTTTCAGTATCTGAAAACTATTTTGAATCCTCGTCAATAACGAATAAGGTTCGTCATACATCACCTCTTGCTGTTTCAGACCAACCATCGCGAGAACAAACACAATGATGCTATAACAGAGGAAAATCAACCATTGGTAATCGCTTATCCAATGTTGAACGGAAATCCAGAACTCACTTTTCTTTCGAGCCAATTTTTTTCCCATTTTTTTCCTTCATCGCTTCTGTTGATTACAAAAAGAGTGTAATGATTTTCTTGAAGAATCCTATATATCTCAGAATGAATATCACCCACTCAATCCGGAAAAAGTTATTTTACACTTTGCCGGTTTTCTGTATAATTATTCTTCGGGTTTATGGAGAGGTGGCCGAGTGGCCGAAGGCGCACGCTTGGAAAGCGTGTAGACGGGAAGACTGTCTCGCGGGTTCGAATCCCGCCTTCTCCGTAGGTTGAGATTGTTATCGTAAGATACCCCCTGAATGTTCTCCAAATCAACATTTTTACAGGTTTGAACCGTTCTGGTTTTATGACAGGGGGACGGGGTTGTTGTCACAAATTTTTGTGACAACAACCCCGTCCCCCTGTCACATACGCGCACTCTTCCATTTCTGACATATGGTTTTAAGGTTTCGATACGCTGACTCTTTGCATATATTCATTCTCCTTTCCTCCTATAGTTTTATTATTTTTTCCCTTCACAAGGGATAGCAAATGAAAAGGTTGCAGGGGTGGAAAATAAAAAAAGCCCCGAGGGATTACCCCAGGGTTTAAGATACAAGTATGATCAGTTACTTTTTTTTGCCTTTTTTTTAATTCCTTTAATTCAGATATATTAACTAAGCTGTTTGATTATATAAGAAGCTAAGTATTCATTAATCTCCGTATGGCGTGGAACTGGCTGAGATTGTTTTGTTTTTGGATTGGAATACCAATCATGGGCTTTACCATGTCGAACTAGAATGCAACCCATACAAAGAAGCTTATTGATTAGTTTACGCCTGTTCATCAGGCTAATACTATTTCTTCTTCTTTCCTGATATAAGGAACTTCTCCAGATTCAAGATCAAATAATAATGACTTTAAGTTCTCTATTAGTTCATCTTTCGAGAGAGCTTGAGTCTGATATTCAGGATATTCATTCCAATAACCTAAATAATATTCTCCATCTTTCCAATAAGTATATTTTCTTGTTTTCATCTATCGCCCTCCTTATCGCATATTATCCTATGAACTTAGGATGAATGCAATATATCAGCGATACGTCATTTTGAATTCACCAGTTTTATGACATGGGGACGGGGTTGTTGTCACACTTTGGTGTGACAACAACCCCGTCCCCATGTCATACGAAAAATATGCTTTATTAGGATGGGTACTGAATTCTGATGGTTTGACTCTTCGAATCATATTCAAAACTTGTATACATATAATCCAATAACAATCGTAAGGGTATAAAAATTTTACCGTTCTGAATAAAGGGAGGTGAATCTATCTCAATCCATTCATTATCAATACGTACTATTGGTTTGTCGATATATAACTCAATCCTTTTATCACCGATATCCAGTAATACAATTTTTGTTTGTTCATCAAAAAGTATTTTTATTTTCTGATGAAAAACAATTTCATTTATCAGCTGTATATCTGCGAATACCTGGTTGTCTTTTAGTACAGGTGTGGACACTTTTTCAATAACCTTTAGTTGATCGTTCACTATTACTTGTTCCGAACCTATTTTCAGCTTTACTATGTTCCCAATCGCATAGACATTAACTTGAATTTCCTGGTTTAGGTCCGGATAATCAGGAAAGTCAAAGTGAAGATAGGCTGTATTCACTTTCCAAGCTTGCAATCGTTTCGCTTTTATAGTAAAAGTAATTTTTTTGTCAGATAGTTTCCCGGTTTCTTTATCACATCGTATAAAATTCTCAGTTCTAAGATTAAAAGATATATCTTTTGGATAAGAAGTATGGAATTTTACTTCAAAAACCTGGTCCTTAAATATTGAATATGGATCAATCTTGATGGTTTCAGACTCCCATACAATTTCCGGTAATGGATCAGGTGGTTTTAAATCTGAGATCGGGATGATATGGAAACGACAGTTAAAAAGGTCCGATACATAGATCTTATTATTTTTAATTTTTGCCCGAATCGGAATAAAAAATTGGTTTGGCTTCTTTGAATAATCCTCTTTTGATCGGCAAAATACCACTTCTCCCTTTTCACCAATCTTTTCAATCACTTCGCCCGTTCTATTGATATGCCATAAACAGCACTGGATCGTATCGGTCAGTAGAAAAGATCCATCAGGATATAAGGAAAGTGAGGAATAAAAACTGCTTTCACTCTTTGGCAGTATGATTTTCTCAAAAAAATCGTTTGTTTCCCTTGAATAAACCAATATTTCCTGATTCACTGCATCTAAAAAGAAGTATTCTTCGCTTGTTAAACCAAATCCTAGAAAGAAAGGCGGATGATCTATGTCAATCTCCGGAGAGTTCATAAAAGAAATGGTATTCAAATGCTGTCTATCTTCAGGATGGATGTCAAAACTCATAAGACAAGGGGAGTTTGCAATATTCTGCGCACTATCCAACACATAGGCCTTTCCTTTATCAATGAGCAGATTTGCTAAATCATGGTTATACATATTCGATTTATACAGATCGATATCAATCAAATCATAGAATCCAGTCTGCCCAACTTTTTGAATATAGATTCTTCCATCATTGAATTCGGTGCAAATCAAATTTTGATTTTCATCAATCTCTAAATCGCGCATAAAAATACCAATGTTAGAGTAGCTATTATAATGTTTACCAAATTGATTAAATTGATTCATTATCGCATGACCTTCTATTGTTGTCTGAATCAATGCTCCGTCACTGTTTATTCCGAAAGTAATGGAATTAAGAACTTGTCCTCTTTCTAAATTGGACTTCCCGATATTAACAATTTGATTACCTTGGTAGCATAGAATTTGGCTTTCCGCTCCAATGCTACTACCTTTAGAAAGGCCTATCATCAGATCCTGGTAGAAAACAAAATCCAACAATGGTTCATAATAATACAATAAGTTCTTTTTGGATTCATAAATTAAATAGATCTCATCTCCAATTCTTTCATATCGTAGAGTGGCGATTAAATAATCCCACATTGCCATATCTGGATTGTATACATAGCAATCTATCAACAAATAATTAGGTGTTTTAAACGAAAGTATTTTTCCGCTTGAGCTACCACGGTTCCGTGATAAATCGATTCGATTAATCACAGATATTCTGTTACCAGCTTGATCAAAAAAATTGAACTCAGCTAAATCATCTATCTCCTCTTGTTTATCACTACTTAGAACAATCAAGTCGAGGTCGGGAAGAACGGCAAATTCATCAGCATTCAGAGTAGACTCTTCAGATTTTAAGATGACTTCAGAAAATACCCTACCGGTAAGATCCATCTTGATAAGTGTGTATTTTGAATTTGTTTCAGAGCTTTCATCAGCAATCTCAGTTTTCACCAGGAATAGCATATCGTTTACAATTTGATACGAATAAGCATCACCACCCGATAAAAGAATAATTCGGACTACTTTTTCAGAGATCGGATCTACAACATAAATTTTGTTCTTGGATTGGGTATAATGAAGCTGGATATAAAGCAGCCCCTTTGAATCTGATTCCATGCTTGTATGAAGCCCACCCCATGACATAAAATCAGAATTTCTCGGTATTCCTTGCAAACAACCAGCAGTAAAATCATCTACCGAAGTGCTTTTGAAAACCTTTAACCAAGAGATCTCATCTAATTGTAAAATATCTATCGGAAATCTCCTGATAAAGTTCTTATTGCTAAGATTGAAGACGGAAATTCCGAATTGATCCAGAACAAACAATTGGTTATTATAGATTTCCAATCCATAGGGAACATACAAATAACCTGGCAATGGTCCGTATCCTGCGATTACATGCTCAGTTGTAGCACCTTCTGAGGTAGATTTGGTTTGAACGATAAAAAAGATAACCAGTAAAAATAAAACCAGTGATTTTTTCATTTTACACCTTCTAATACCGTGTTATTTTTCAAAACGATCGTAACCTTTTGGCTTTTGCTTTCCCAATATACTTGTGCTCCGAATGTTTCTGACAGGAATCTAATCGGAACTAAAGTACGGTTATTCAACAGCAAAGGGGGTGCATCCAAAATCAATGTTTCTACCTGAACCCCCTCTCCGGTTTTGATTCTTTTTTCAACCTTATCAGAAGTCAACCACATGTAGATCGTAATACGATCATAGACGATGGAAATCTTTTGTTCTTGCTGGTTCCAATCTACGTTTGCACCAAATGCTTCGGATATAAACCGAATAGGAACCGATGTACGGTTTTTCATGATGATCGGAGGAGCTTCTAGCGCTACACTTTTCCCATCAACAACTGCTTCCGACTTATTAATCCAGAGTTCTAGAATAATGGGATTCTTTCTTATTACTGACAGTTTTTTGGTGGTTTGCAGACCGATCCGATTCGTAGCAATCATTTCAATGGAATTCGTAAGATGTTTTAAATTCACCTGATAAACGTACCTTCTTTTATTCTCTCTGTCTTCTGATACCGAAATCCCATTAATGGTTACCGATTGGATTCCTGTTTCTTTATCATACGCTTCTACGGTAATGATAACGCTGCTCAATTCTACTTCTGAATTATCTGCAGGCAAAACAATGGTAAGTTCCGGAGGGGTTTTGTCAATCGGAAAATCACTTTTTGTAACATCGAATTTGGTGATAAATATATCACCCGAACCAACTCTTTTCTGACTGTTATTTGTTTCAATCAACGGAAAATCATCACTATACGTATTACCTGTTACATAAACGAATCCCTCCGGATCGATACAAGATGCAGACGCAGCGTCGTAACTAGAACCTCCTAGGTACGTAGAATAAATTACATTGGTGCCTGTTTTATTGAGTTTGGTGATAAAAACATCGTCTGAATCTTGGTTAAATATCCGGTATGTACTTCTCGTAATAGGAAAGTCAGTACTAACAGTGTATCCGGTGATGTAAGCGTTGCCATCTTCATCCACAGAAAATCCATTCGCTTTATCTTCTGAACTGCCACCCAAATAAGTTGAATAGATCAAAGAAGAGCTGCTTATGTCCAGTTTTGTTATAAAACAATCCCAACCAGAATCATACGAACTGGTGGTTATCTGATAAGCACCCGGTGTAACAGACAGATCATGACTAGTTGTGATACCACAGATAAATACAACTCCCTTTGGATCCACTTCTAGCTTATAACCTTTTTCCGAAGAACTTCCCCCAAAATAAGAAGAATAGAGCAATTTGCTACCGGTAGAATTTATTTTCGAAATAAATGAATCTGTACTCCACCCATTCAGGTTTTTTTGATAAGCATCTGAGGAAACAGGAAAGTCAGGACTGTTGGTTTCACCGGTCACATAAGCATTGCCATCTTCATCCACTTCAATGTCAAATGAATTGTCCACTACAATATCATAAGAATTGTCCTCTTCAAATCCTCCCAGAAAAGTTGAATAACGTATATGCTGACCAGTTGGATCTAATTTGGATAGAAAAATGGTTATTCTTCCACTGTAGGTTTTTTGATAAGCTTCAGTGGTAACCGGGAAATCTTTACTAGTACAATTACCGGTGATATAAGCATTGCTATCGCTGTCAAGATCAATTGCTTGAGCATTTTCATAATCACTTCCCCCAATAAAAGTTGAATAAACCAGGATGGTCCCATTTGCATCGAATTTGCTGACAAAACCATCCGATATCCCTTTGTAGGATTCCTGATAGGCTCCTTTCGTTATTGGAAAATCGTAACTTTCGGTGACTCCAGTAATGTACACGTAATTCTGTTGATCTACTTCAATTCCGTTTATGATGTCATACTCAGAGCCTCCAAAGTAAGTCGAGTAAACCAAAGCATTACCTTCTGGATTCAGTTTTATAATAAATCCATCTTCCTGATAATCACCGTCTTTTTCATCCTGATAAGAATCAGGCATAACCGGGAAGTCATTACTTCTTGTAGAACCACACACATAAATGTTCTTATCGGAGTCTATCGCGATATCCATTGATTGATCCTCATCAGAACCACCGATTAAAGTAGAATATACTAACGGATCAATCACTATTGAATTATCTCTTTCTTCCGGGATACCATCAAAAGAGAGGACATTGTGATGGACTGCAAAATGGGATGGGATATTTTGTTTGGTCTCGCAATCATAAACCAGCAAGTTGGTATCCATGATATCGCCATGACTTGTTGCCATTTTCAAGGTGGTTCCTTGCGTTGTTAACTCAGCTCCCTCTACTTTGATTCGCAAATCGTTAAGATTGGCTTCAGGTGAGATATAGTACTCATATTTCAATCCGGCTGGAGAAAAGAAATAGGCCAGATCGATCCCTTTCCAAACATCGGAGTAAAAAATCTTTGAAAAATTTCTACATTTCGATGCCCACCTAGCTGAACGATTACCAATATAGTAATTGTTGTAGTGAGGTAATATCTCAATCCCTGCTATAGCTGGTGAGTGTGAATTGACAAAGGAAAGCTGTATTGAACCATATGATATGGAATTTTGGGTAAAGCTTATTTTTCCAAATGCAGTATTGCCAGCAAAGAGAATAGATTGATCCCATTGTCCTTTATTTTCAGTGAAAAAATGATACCGATTTAGCATTTTCTTGGCATCTTCCCGAGAAAAGATTCTCTTTTCATTACTGTTTACTACCGACCAAAAGGATTGATATTGAAAGAGAAAAGCAATAGGAAAGATGACAAATATGATGACAAACTTTCTCATAAACATATATGGTTTGCCTCCTCCAAAACAACTTTTTTGAATCACATTATTATATAGTATACCTCTTTATTATAATTCCTTACTACTTTCCCTTTACTATAATCCCCGCCTAATGTGCCAGATAGAGGTTAATATGACAAGGGGACGGGGTTGTTGTCACAAATTTTTGTGACAACAACCCCGTCCCCTTGTCATACTTTTTTCTGCATCGTCCCCTCTCTTAGTTTGAATAAAATCGTAGGATCAATTATTTTTATTCTGTTTGGGGAAAGAAGTAATAACCCTGTTCGATAGCGACTTCGCCTTAGAAATTCTCTTACTACCCAAAAAAGTATTCCAGGTGCATGATTTTGCTTGCACATATTTGCATGTGTTTACACATTACTATATACTATGATACATAGTGGCATATGGTATTATTCTTCTAAATTGGAGAAGTAAAAGAATGGAAATAACCAAAGATTTAGTCGCAGCTTCGTCCCGAATCATGATTCTCTCTATTCTTAGTGCCGGTGAAAGCTATGGCTATCAGATACTACAGTCTATTAAATTTCTCTCTGAAAATGAGTGGGAATGGTCTGATGGCATGATTTACCCAATACTGCACAGACTGGAAAATGAAAAACTCATTACCTCCCGATGGGAAAAGATCGGTGAGAACAGAAAGCGAAAGTATTACACCATTACGCTGAAAGGAATTCAATTTTTGGAAAAAGCTGTCAAAGAATGGGCTTTTGTTCATGGAACTCTGCAGAAAGCAGTTGCATTACATCATGGTACGAACTGAAGAGTTGTTAAATCTATGGCGTATCTGGATGAGGAAAACCAGAACCATATCAAAGGAGGATTTAGACGAGATGGAAGATCATCTGATCGAAGAAATCGAGTACTTAATGAAAGAAGAGAACCTAGATGAGGAAGAAGCCTTTCATAAAGCCACATCCCATCTTGGCAAAAGAAAGGAGATCACAGAAACGTTGTACAAACTTAAAAAAGAAAAAACCAGAAAGCGATGGTTAATAGCGACCAACACGGCTTTGCTTTTTACCCTCCTTGCCTTTATCGTTATTTTTTTTCATACTTTCTCATTTGAATCAAACCGTATTAGTCGACATTTGCCTTTTAACTACCCCTGTGATGGTAAAATAGAGCCGGGCTTCGGAAATCGGATCCATCCAATTTTCGGTACTCCTGATTTTCATACCGGAATTGATATTGTAACGCCTGAAGGAACGGAGCTGAAAGCGACAGCAGACGGGATAGTGGAAGAAGAAGGATATTCTGGTGGATATGGGTATCGAGTGATCATTGATCATGGTAATAACATCAAATCACTTTATGCGCATTGTTCTGAATTACTGGTTAAAAAGGGAGATAAGATTCAACGGAGTCAAGTTATCGCGAGAGCAGGTACAACAGGAGTAGCAGTAGAGCCTCATGTTCATTATGAGATCATCCAGGATGGAAAACGGATTGATCCTGAAGCATTTAATAAAAATCTTTTAGATTCAGTCTCAAAGTAGTACTGAATCTAAAGCACCCTCAGATTCACTTCTGTTTCTGTTGCATTTGATTGACTTCGTACTACATTGTTACCATGCAGTTTAGAAATCAACTAAACCAAGAAAAGGAGGAAACAAGTTGTTTTGGAAAAAAATTGTTGATTATCTCAAACAAGTAAAGAATCTTTTTAAAACAAATCTCCCTTCTGGCAATCCGGAAAGTTTTAAAGCCAAACAAAATAGCGAAATCGAACTAGACAAAATCAGAAGAGATGGAGCAATTATCCTAGAAAAAATCAGTCGAAGAATCTAAAAGACACCCATCACTATTTCTTTGGGCTTTCATTCAATAACATCTGATATTTTTATTATATAAAAGGTTTCGCTGGTCATCTTTTCTGTAAGATTTCTCATAAATCCTTTTCATTTAATCTAAATAGCTTATACTGCATATAAAAGTTATTATTTCTTTATAGGAGTTTAAAGATGAAAAAGCTAAAAAGTTACCAATCTTTTTTCTTTGTGGCAATATTCATTGTTTCTTTTCTTTCCATCTGTTTTTCTCATTTTATGCAATCAGCAAAAGCAGAACCATCAGATCAATTTAATGAGCTAAAATCTCCCAGTAAACCGACTCTAAGCCAGTTTCGCCAAATGCAGAATGAGTGGATTGAATTTAAAACAAATTACGGCTCCTTCGTTATTGAGCTAAATCCTACAGCTGCACCAGTCACTTGTTTAAATTTTCACCAATTAGTCGAAGCAGGTTTTTACAACGATATCATATTCCATAGAGTGATCAAAGACTTTATGATTCAATCGGGTGGATATACAGCAAATCAACCCAGGGATCTCGACTATTCATTTCAAGACGAGATAAATCCATTAGAGCTTGGATTGGCAGACGAAGAGATCATACGAAATGAGCATTCTGGCTTTCTATATGATTTTAACATACCCTCCATACAACACACCCAGGGTGTGATCTCCATGGCGAACGCCGGATCCAATACAAACTGCTCTCAGTTTTTTATCGTGACAAAAAGCGACGGAACTCCTTGGTTGAATGGCAAACACACAGCATTTGGCAAGGTCATTAAAGGATTGGATACCGTTTTAAAGATTGAGGCGACAAAAACTGATGACATGGACAAACCAATAGAGGATATCACCATCCTGTCTGCTAATATCATTGAAAAAAGCACTCATTCCATTATTATCACTCTACAAATTGGATCGACTACTGCAGAACTATCCGGAAAAACAGTCGAAATCTCCCCAGCCCCCTATATTAACCGGGGAAGAACGATGGTTCCTTTACGCTTTCTATCTGAAGCATTTGGCGCTACGGTTCATTATGACGAGTCATCTAAAGGCATCGTCATTACATTGGACAAAACTGTGATTGCTTTACAGATCGGCAATCCTAACGCAATGAAAAATGGAAAGTGGATTATATCAGATGCACCTCCTCAAATCAGAAAAAATACAACCTTTGTGCCTTTACGCTTTATATGTGATGTATTTGGTGCCAATACAGAGTGGGACAGCGTTACCCAAAAAATTCAAATCATGTTTTATTCTCTCCATTTTTAAGAAGAAATATTTTTAGTACAGGGGACTGTCCCCTGTACTAAAAAAAATGGTGAGGATGTTATTCATTTTTTTAATAATGAATTAAACTAGTAAACTAGTAGCAGACAAGCTACATCAAAACGATTGCTAAGGAAGGCATGATGAAAAAAAGATTGGTCATTTTCTTACTTGTGTTGCTTTCATTTCAACTTCCGCTTCATACTTATTCGGTGAAAGGATCCACTCCTTGTCCAGTTGATACATCTCCAGATGAATGGAAACTGCAATGGACTTATCCAAAAGCAAAAAGAATAATCAACCTAAAAGAACTTTATATCAAAGAGGATGAAAACTATGTCTATTTCCGGTTTACTTCATACCAACGCTGGAGGTGGGATGTAGAAAAGGAATTTGCATTTGGTGTATTCATGGATATAGATTGTAATAACAATACCGGATTAACAAACGAAGGATGTCATCCGCTTGGAGACGAAGTGTTGATTGGTTTTCATTTCAAAAAAAACAAAGTAAGCGAAGCTTTTATAGGAGTTTACAACGCCGATACGGCGCATTTTGAAAGACAATACAACATGAAACCGGAAGAATACTCTCTCTTGCAAAGATCCCTCACATTCTCTGTACCAAAAGAGTATATCAGTACTAACACCAACATTGTCTGTTTTGATTATATTGTGATGCTCTTGTATAACTACTCAGAAACGAAATCTGAGGCAGACGTTTACCCAGAATGCTATCATGTCTTTTCTTACCCGACAAGAGTGTATCCGGTCCAATAGAACTACCCAAGGAAGTGATAGAGCACATTATCGGATCGGGGAAGAAACCAAAAGAGATTCGAGATGATTTACTGCCAGTCGTGATTGATGGAATGCTGTTTCAATAGCATTTGATTCATTTTTTAAGAATGCACCCCCAACCAAGACAATGCCGTCTATGATACAATGTTATAGGAATAGGAGGACTAATGTTGTATAAAAAGTTGCTGATAATCGTAGTTAGTCTTTGTTTCTTATCCGGTTGTTCTGTCCTTCCCTTGCCAAACTCCTCAGATCTTTTTCCAGAGTCAGGTAGCGAGACTTACAAGGTTGCGACAGTGATTGACGGAGATACTATTTTGCTGGAGGATGGCAGAAAGGTTCGCTATATTGGAATCAACACCCCAGAAAGAGACCAACCTTTTTATTCGGAAGCAACAGACCTAAATAGGCGACTGGTAGCTGATAAAGAGGTTCGATTGGAATTTGATAATGTTACAAAGGATGGATTTGGCAGGACTTTGGCGTATGTCTATGTAGAAGATATATTTGTCAACCTTGAAATAATCAGGGCTGGTATGGCTTTGAAATACAATGACCCGGATAATCACCAATACGATGATCTTTTCAGCCAAACTATTCAAGCTGCAAAAAAACAACATATCGGCATGTGGCAAGAATCAGGCCTTAGCATAGTAATCAGCGAAGTCGTTGCTGATCCTCCCGGAGAGGACGCACTCAGCTTAAATGGCGAGTGGGTATTGTTAGAAAATACCGGAGAGAGAGACATTCTCTTGGGCGGTTTTATCCTACAAGACCAGAACAATCACCGATATGTATTTCCTGCGTTTACTTTAGAAACAAAAAGTAAGGTACGAATCTATACAGGTTCCGGAAAAAATTCACATGATAAGTTGTATTGGGGATCGGATGAACCGATTTGGAACAACAGCGGAGATACCGTGTTTCTTTACGACCAAACTCTCCAACTAGTCACCTCAAAGAGTTGGTAGAGGATGGGGCTCTACAACCACCTTGCTGATTATTATCATCACATTTTCCCATTAAATCCAGAGCAGGTCTTGTTTACCAATGTCTCCTTTCCGAATCCGAATCAGATTTCGCTGCTTGAAGCAGGATGCGGAGTAGGTCTTCTTGCGATGGAACTTGCAAAAACGTATCAAAGGGTAGTCGGAATCGATCTGGATGACAAAATGCTTCAAAAAGCAGAGGAAAGAAAATGGTCGGTGAATTTAGCTAAGAAACCTGTATTTTGCTGCCTGAACATGCTCTCCATATTTGACAGATTCGGAGAAGATTCGTTTGACGGCATCATATGTTACGGCAATACGTTGGTGCATTTGGATTCTGAAGAACAGGTACTGGATTTTTTTACCCAGAGTAGAAAGGTTTTGAAATCAGGAGGAAAGCTCCTGTTTCAAATCCTTAACTATGATCGGATTACCCGTGAAAAAATATCCTCACTCCCGGTTATTGAAAATGAACTGATTCGTTTTGAGCGTTATTACAAATTTCCCGATCATGTAAGCAAAATAGTGTTCAAAACTATATTGCGGATCAAAGAAAAGAAAGACCTGATCGAGAACCAAATACAGCTTCTTCCGTTGACAAAAAAAGTGACAGAATCGTTATTGCTCCAATCTGGTTTTACTAACCTTGCATTCTTTGGAGACTATCAATGTGCCCCTTTCTCCTCTGATAGTGTAATTCTCGTCGTTGCAGTTTCATGACACGGGGACGGGGTTGTTGTCACACTATTTGATATACATCTTTTTGGACAAAAGGGTACCAACTATTTTTTTAAAACGATAAGGTGTCCGGAAACAACGGAACGGTGGCCGGATGTTTTCGGAATGAGTGTTTAGATTCTACCGGAACAAGTAACGACATCCGATCCGAGAGAAAACCTAATCAGAAACTGATATCGCGCGTTTGATACAACCGAAAAGCTCCGATAGAAAAGACGAGAATCAAAGTACATGCTAGGATATGGAAAATCGCCGGCACGCCTTCCGGAGAAATGATATTAATAGCGTTGTAGTAAGCATAAGGTGTTAGTATTTTCATCCAATCCAGTTTGCTATCCATCATAATGAGTTGGTATAGCATAAAAGAAAACAATAGGGTACCTGAAGCCAACACAGGAGCTGTTTTTGCTTTTACTTTCATTGCAGAGCAAAAGAATCCGATGGAAAAAAAGAGCCATTGCAAAAGAAAAGCACCTCCCATCATCTTTTGAATCATCCACGAATTTACCGACTCCTTACCGAAAAAGCGTACAAATAGTAGCGAGAAGATGAAACTCACTAGGTTGAGGAATATCATAAGTACTAAGGAAGCAAGAAGTTTTTGCGTCAGAATAAACCCTCTGGTGATCGGTTTTACATAGAGAAATTCGGAAGTTTTTTCACGTTCTTCTTTTGAAACGATCGTCGCACCGAGTAGTGTTGCATGAATCGTTACTATCATGGTAATATAAGTAAACAGGACACAATAAAATCCAAATGCCGTAGAAAGATCAAACGAACCAACCCCAAACAATGTTTGGAAGATTCTTGGCATCTTACTAATAAGGATATTGATAGATTGCCCTGACTGAGCAGAGGCAGCATACTTGCTCATCCCTGCAGCAATCAGGAAGACCAAGCAAATCCCCCAAACAACCGTTGATTTTACATTTGCTTTAATTTCGTGAAGAAAAAGGCTCATCTAATCACCTCTTTACACCAAAAAATCCTTTTTTTGATTCAGCTTATAGGTAAAAGCCACTGCCCCAATAACAAACAGAGCGGTAATCACAAGAAAAATCCACTCATAGGATTGATTATTTAAGATATAAAGAGGGTTAAAATACTTGTAGGGAAGGATGTATCGTAATTTTTCATCGTCAACAACCGCGTTAAACATGTCCAGAATGAAAAAAGAAAACACGGTGATTAGTGTGATCGATATCGTCGATTTAATTTTTGGTATTATGACTGATAATAATAATCCTAGAGCGAAAAAAATACACTGAACAAACAATAGGGAAAGATTGATTAATAATAGGGAAAAGATGTCTTTCAACTGTAACGGGCTTTTCGAGAAAAACTGCACTAATGGCAAGGTAAAAAGGGTATAAACAGAAGTTGTTACCACCATGGCTTCTAGGCCTGCCAAGATTTTAGACGTCAGAACTTGATATCGAGTGATCGGTTTGGACAGCAAAAAATCAATGGTCTTATCGCGCGTTTCTTTCGATAGCAGCATTAATCCGTTGTTCATAGCTTGTATAGAGCCCAATAGTATCACATAAGCAAATATGAATGCATAGAAGCCGTAAGGAGAGAAAAAAGTATTCAGTGAAATACCTATCAATTCTCTGATCAATTCAGGAAAAGCTTCCAATAGTTTTCTTGTCACCATCGAATCTCTGGAAAATGCTGGAAACAAGGAAAAAAAGAAAAACGCTAGCAAACATAACGTGATTGTCCAAGACCAGGTGGATCTCCTGAGCATTTTTCGTTCATGAGCATAGATGGAAACCATATCAGATCAACTCGTCTTTGCTGTAATAGTGCATGAATACCTCTTCCAAGGAAGGATCTTCGATAGTTAGATTCACGATTTCGGTCTCTGCTAATTTTGTTACCAGATTACGCAAATTTCCTTTGTATAAAAAGTGATAAGTGTTTTCGTTATTGGATAAGTTTACCATGCCCTCGAACTGAAAGAATGCTTTCTGTAAGGGATGGATTGTTTCTAACTTAATTCGTTTATAGTTCTGTTCGACCAAGCGTGAGACATCCTCAACCTGTATGATTCTGCCCTCTTTGATGATCGCAACTCGTTTACATAATTTTTGGACTTCGCTCAATATATGAGAGGAGAACAATACTGTGCATCCCTTACGGTTCTCTTCTTGAAGCAACGAAAAAAACTTCTGTTGCATTAAAGGATCCAATCCGCCAGTCGGTTCATCCAGGATAATTAATTTCGGTTGATGAAGGAGTCCTTGGATAATGCCAACTTTTTTTCGATTCCCAAATGAAAGATCATCAATTTTCCGATTCAGATCAAGGTCCAAAATTTCCGCCAATTGATGAATTCTTTGCCTACAGTCTTTATGATAGAAACTTGCCGAATACTGAAGCAGGTCTATTGCTTTCATATAATCATAGTAAAACACTTCTGAAGGAAGATACCCGATTTCTTTCTTTATCTCAGCAGAATAGAGAATGCAATCCTTTCCAAAAATGGTTGCTGAACCGCCGGAAGGGTAGATCAAGGAGAGAAGAATTCTGATGGTAGTGGATTTTCCGGCACCATTCGGACCGATAAATCCAAACATCTCCCCTTCCTCCACAGAAAAACTAACATCTATGATACCCCTGGCTTTGCCATAGTATTTGGTTAGATTGTTTACCTCAATTACACCCATCCGATACCCCTTCCACAAAAAAGTATTTATTTTTAGTACAGGGGACGGTCCTTTGTCCTAAATATTTAGGACAAAGGACCGTCCCCTGTACTAAAAATTATTTGGAGAAAAATTTACCAAAGAGAGTGCCGATGTCATCAATGATGCTGCCATCCTTGTCAGAATCAAGCAATTGCGTCATCACTCCCATGATCCCGCCACCTTCATTGGATTGAGAATAAGTATTGGTCAGAGCAGAGGTGAGTCCCGACAATCCATCTAAATTCACGTTGCTCTCTTTTTTCTTTTTAGCGAGTAAAGCTAGCAGAAGGGGTCCGAAGCGTTGTAATAAAGAAGCGACTTGGCTCATATTTAGCCCAGTCTGTTTCGACAAGGTTTTTTCGACTGCTTCTTTCTTGTTTAAAAAAATATGGGAGAGCATTTTCTCACCGTCTTCCGTGTCTACATTCTCGAGGAAGTTGTCCGGATCCTCCACGGGATCATCCTGATGCTGCTCAAGTGCTTGATACAATGAAGCAGCACCTTCTTTCGAATTAGCATTCTTATCCAAAGCAGCCAACAAAGCAGGGAATCCGAGTTTCGTAAGCTGCATGATCTGGTCATTGCTAGCGCCTACTTTCGCACCCAGCTTCTTCGTCTTAGAAGCATTGGTCATTAATTCAGTAAAAACCTCCATTACATCCATATGATCCTCCTATAAAGTAATTTTGATAAAATTCGGGATAAAAGGCATCGGCTACCGAATACCCATCGGTAAATCGACAGACGGAAAAGTGAGCGTTACCTGGTAGAGTTTCGCATTCCACTCAACCTTGAAACCGATATTCTCCGAGACAAACCGTAATGGCAAAAAGGTTCTTCCCTCACGTATCATCGGAGATAGTGATTGATCCTGTCGATCAATAGGTACTAGCTTTGTATTGACCAACGCACTGTTTTTTCCGATCCAGAGAATGATCTCGGTTAGATCGCGTTCAATCGTAATTTGCTGTGCTTGGGAATCAAACTCAATTTTTCCTCCGATCGGTTCTACCACAAACCGTATCGGCACCATGGTCCTGCCCGATGATTCGTGAATGAAAGGTGGTGCATCTATAACAGCCGGTTTACCGTTCACTTGGATAATTTCCTGGCCGATAGAGAGTTGAACGATTATTTTTCGTACCCCTTTGATTCGGATCTCTGTTTTGGCCTGATTCCCCACTCGATCGGTGGCTTCAACCATAAATACTTGCTCCCCTTCCATAACCTCGATAGGATGCTGGAAGGTACCATCAGATGTTATCTCAACTTTTTCCTGGTTGATTGTCAAGGTTTCAAGTCCTGAACCATCCTCTTGAATTCTCCCGCGCAGATTTGTCCCTAATGCATACAGCTCTTGTTGGTCCTGAGGGAATTCTACCCGGATGGCAGGGGGAATCGTATCTAATAATATCGGCACACTTTGTTTTGCGGTGTTGCCAACCTTATCTTCCGCCAGGATCTGCCATTGGTTTAAACCTTCTTTTAACAATAGGGTGTCCGCAAAATCCACGGAAGAATGATCGAATGCTTTATCGTTGTTTTGTGATCGAATCATTCGTATTCCTGAGCCATTATCCATCACATGACATCGAACCGGGAAGGATGGCTGGTTCGTCCAAGTTTCTGCGGATGGAGTCATCTTGTCTATCACTGGCGGTTGTGAATCCAGGTAAACCAAAACAGAATCGGCAGCAGTATTTCCACTGATATCGGTTGCTTCTGCTAGTATGGTGTTTGATCCTTCCTGTAGCCGGGCATTGAACGAAAATGAACCATTCTGACCAGTTTGGACAAGCTGTCCTTGTACCGACACAGATCGAAGTCCCGATTCTTGATCAGATGCAAAACCGGTAACTAATACAGAGGGATTTGCAAGCCAAGTACCGGACAAAGGCTGTTGGATGGAGACCCTTGGAGGTATCCGGTCTAAAAATACGACATTGGATGGAACAGAATCAGTCAAATCGGTGTCAAAAGCTCGAACCATATAATAATAATTTTCATTATTTCTTTGCTGATTGTCGATATAAAACAGGATATTCTCCTTAACCGTATCGAGTAAGCTGAAATCAGAGGGAGAGGTAGTCACGCTTCGGTAAATCTTATACCCGGCTACCTCATAGGTGCCCGGTTTCGATGGATTCCAGAATATTCGGCTGGCTGAACCATCCGCTTCTACAGATATAGAGGGAGGAAATGGTGGATGATTATAGAAATTCGCATCCCGAAGATTGGGCAAATCGACTAATTTTGAAAGAGAACTGCTCCAGGTAGCGTCGGTCTCTGCAATATAGGTATCTGAATTTGAGGTGCCGAAGATCAGATATTTTGCATCATGGCTTAATCGGGAGCCGATCAATCCACTGGTCACTGATCTGATAAAAATAGGAACCGGGTCGGAATCGGGGCGGTATGTCCAAAAATTAATGACTGCGGGTTTTTCCGGATTGAAAGAACAGAACACAATGAGCTTCCCATCTTTGGAGGGCGATCCCAAGCTGATGTGTTCATCGGGGAATGCCGCAACTTTCTTAAAACGACAGTTGCTGATCGTATATTCCCACAATGTAATGAAGCCATCCTGCTCGAGAAATCTGGTTAACAGGATCCGGGAACCATCAAAGTAGTATTCAGCGGAGAGTATCGAGCCATCGTACTCATCGGTTAATTCTTTGTCCTGATTTTTAAAAAGATCTCGTACGCAAAGACAGGTGTAATATTCTTCCTGGTTAATGAACTTTAGCTTGATATAGAGAGCCTGCTGGCTGTCATACGAGAATCGTACATCGCTGACGTATCCATCTTTGATATTGCGATCAAATTGAGTCAATTTTTTGGTTGGTACATGATACAACCAAGGAACATATGCATCGGTCTGAAAGGCGACCCAATTCCCATCACGGGATATCATTGTATTATAGGGTATGGTATCCAGTTCATCGATTAGCAGCTCCTGGGTGTTGTTATCCAGGTTTACCAGCCAATAAGAATACAATCTGTTTTGGGCTACTTTGCATAATATCGTTTTGCCATTGTAGGAGGAGGTTATCACAGAAATTTTCGCATTTTTATCCTCTCCCACATTTTCAAAAAGCGTTTGCTTCTCAATTCCGGTCAAACGGGATAGATAAATCTCTCTACCAGAAGCGCTAATAACCCAATAGCGGTCTTCTTCTTTTGGTTTGCTGAAAGACAAAAAGGTATTGGCAATACAAACCACTGCCACTATCACTGAAAAAACCACCGCTCTTATCGGAGAATTCCTGTTTTTCATCATAACATGAATACTCCTACTACGCGATATGGTTCAGCTGTTATAATGATATTGTCGCCGTCGAAACACCGTCGATTTTATGCAAAGCATTCTGAAAAACCTTGATCTCATCAGACTTATCCTGAAGTAACAAGATAATTAATCCCGTGTCCGAGCAGATCATGCCACTGCTCTCATGAAATCCGAGACGCGTCTGAATCAAACAACCATGCTCCGTCAACACTTCTTGAACTGGAACTGCATGCTGCCTGATACCATTGATCTTGATCGCCATAATCTGATGTTTCATTGTGATGAACCTCCTTTGAAAGATTTGTTTCATTGTAACAAAAAAACACTAGAAACAAACAAAACACCATTTTATACCGCATTATGACTAGAAAAGTAATGAATACATCGATAAAACGATAAGTTTACAAACTCATTTGTAAACATTTTTTGGTTTAATTATACTTTTGCATCAGTCATTCTTGAAAATGGTAAACCAATTCGATCAAGGAGTTCAAGATGTTAAAAGTGGGTATTGTACTGTATCCTGGGGTATATCTTCTGGATTTTTGCGGACCGTTGGAAGTTTTTTTCGATGCTCGTGACAGAACAAACAATCCTGTTTTTGATGTATTTACGGTAGGGTTTAGTATTGAGCCAGTTACCAGCCATACAGGCCTGTCTTTTATACCGGATTTTTCATTTCAAGAAGCACCAGAACCAAATATTCTTGTCATCCCCGGGGGAGACCTGGAACTTACTTCCGGGTATCCTGCTCTATGCCAGTGGATTTTAAAATCTTCTCAAAAAGCTGATATAACACTATCAGTCTGTACCGGAGTCTTTATTCTTGCAGACTTGGGTTTGTTGAACGGATTAACAGCAACCACTTGGTTTGGCGCTCTTCCACATCTGAAAAAACGCTATCCCGCAATCAAAGTTGCCTCTAACTGTCGGTGGACAGACAATGGCCGTATTATCACCACAGCAGGAGTGTCTGCAGGTATCGACGGAGCCTTGCGAGTGATTTCCAAACTCATCAGTCCGGATTGTGCCAGAAGAACGGCTCAATTCATTGAGTACCCCTACCACGAGAGCGATTTTAATGCTTGAATACGCTCCTCCGGCGCAGGATGGCTGTAGTACCATACTTTGTAAAGCGGATGCGGATACAGATTGGAAAGATTGTCACTAATAATTCTTTTTAAACCTTGCATGCCCGGTTTTGAAGATTGTAATAGTTGTGCGGAGAATCTATCCGCCGAAAATTCTTGTAACCGAATCAGATAATTCATTGCGGGTTCAATAAAAAATAGCAAAGGACTAGCCATCGCCATCGTATAATAGAGAACCGCATAGCTGGTTTCCACATGAAAAATGCGCTGTATCCAGCCCGAATTGAACAGAAGATTGGCTGTAAAAAAAAGAAGAGTTACGATAACAATGATAAAAAGCAACTGTCTCAGCACGTCCCGGTGCTTCCAATGCCCCCATTCGTGCCCGATAATGGAGAACACTTCATCGATCGGATAGGTTAACAGTGTATCAAACACTACCAATCGCTGCGTTGGACCAATACCAGTAAAAAAGGCATTACCATGGGTGCTCCGTTTAGAAGCGTCCATGACAAAGATTTTTTTTACAGGTATCTTATGTTGTTGTGCAAACAACTGGAGAGATTCTTTCAAATCCCCTTCCTCCATCGGTGTAAACTTGTTGAAAAGGGGCATCAGCAAGGTTGGTCCTATCCACATCGAAATCAAGAAAAATACAACTACCAATAAGGTAAATTGCCACCACCAGATGGGAGACTGAATGACCCATAATACCCCTGTCAAGAAACCACCCCCAAGTATTAATGTGGTGATGATATTTTTTAGAAGATCCACCCAAAAAATCTTCATGGTCATAGTATTAAATCCATATTTTTGCTCTATGCGAAAATTCTCCCACCAAGCAAAAGGAAGGTTGAGAATGAGATGAATCACATAGATAGCTCCAAAAAAGAACAGTCCCTGCCAAAAATAATTCGGTACCCGGGCTAGGTCCCATTTTTCAAGAGATGGTAACACCCAAATAAGAAGCATCACATTAATCAAGAACAAGAACACAGATTTTATGTTGGAAAAATTGGTATTCTCTTTTACATAAGCTTTTGATTTCTCGAATCTTTCTTGCGTAATGATATCCTGTAAAATAGCAGGAACAGTGTGCTCTTTTTTCAATGCATAGATGAGATTTATCCTTGATAAAAAGAATTCAAAGCAAAAATGCAGCCACAGCCATCCGATCCATAACCAAACCATAAAACCCTCCCGCAAAATTGCATTATGAGCTTTCTAATAATGTTTCCGGATGTTGAACCAATTGCCAGTAAAAGCCTTTCTTCTCCAATAACGACAGATGATTCCCCTGTTCCACAATCACACCCTGATGAATGACCAGAATCATATCAGCATCCTTGATGGTACTTAATCGATGAGCAATCACCAGCGAGGTTCTGCCTTTCATTAGTCGTTTCATCGCCTCTTGTATATGCAGTTCCGTTCGGGTATCCACATTGCTTGTGGCTTCATCCAGTATGAGTATCGGGGGATCAGCCAGTATCGCCCTTGCGATTGAAATCAATTGTCTCTGTCCCTGGCTAAGGTTTGTGCCATCCTCAGATAGAACCGTATCGTATCCTTGGGGAAGTTTGAGAATGAATTGATGAGCATTGGCCATTTTCGTAGCTTCCATCACCTGTTTGTCCGTTGCAGCAAGGTTTCCAAATCGAATATTCTCCAGGACAGTATCAGAGAAAAGATGGGTGTCTTGTAATACGATACCAAGACAGGATCGTAAACTTTTTCTGGTAATGTTTTGCAAAGCATAGCTATCTATGGTGATTTTTCCTTGATTGATATCATAAAATCTGGTTAATAGGTTGACTATGGTCGTCTTGCCTGCCCCGGTAGGACCCACTAATGCTATCATCTGCCCCGGCTTTGCATGAAAACTAACCGATTGTAATACCTTTTTTTCCGGTTCATATCCAAAACTAACTTGATCAAATTGCACATCGCCTCGTACCGTCGTTAATTCGACTGCCTTTTCCGCATCAGGCACCTCTTTTGACTCGTCGATCAATGCAAACACCCTTTCTGCTCCTGCTATCATGGATTGTATCTGATTGAACTGATTCGCCATTTCATTCACCGGTCTGGTAAACTGTCGGGCATACATCACAAAAGTAGCTACAAAACCTATCTGAATTCTACCGGTTAAGACCATCCACCCGCCCGCCCCGGCTATTAATCCGTAACTGATATTGTTGAGCACATTCATGAACGGACCGATCAAACCGGAGAAAATTTGTGCATTGGTGCTGGATAAGCACAACGATTCATTCATCTTTGAGAATTCGCTAATGAGAATAGATTCTCTCGTGCATAATTTCACAATCTTCTGCCCGGTAATCGTTTCTTCGATGAATCCGTTTAATTTACCTAACTTTTGCTGCGTTTCGGTAAAATACCGTTTTGTCGCTTTTGCTATTAAAAAAGTGACTAGAAGCATCAGGGGCACGATGATCAAACTGACCAGAGTCAACACCGGACTGATTAATATCATCAGAACCAAAGTTCCCAAAATGGTGGTAATGCTGTTCATCATCTGGGTAATAAAAGTGCTGAGAGTATTGTTGATATTTTCCATGTCATTGGTTGCACGGCTCATTACATCGCCATGGGAAACAGAATCAAAATAGCGTACGGGAATGTATTGCCAATGGGAAAAAAGATCAAACCGAAGTCGCTTCAGAATATTTTGGCTGACTGAGACCATGATAGAGCTGGATCTCCAGGTTGCAAGGGAGGAAAGACTGTGAATAAGCAATAACAAAAGAAGGTAGAAAATTAATTTCTTGCCTGGTATGGGACTGATCAAGTCATTGATCAACCAACCGATTATCATTGGACCGGTCAGTTGGGAGGCGACTGTGGAGACAACCGTCCAAAACATCGCCTGAATAAAGAACCATTTTTGATTGGAAAAATACTGCCACACGCGAAGCAAGGTCTTAATGGGATTTTTTGCTTTATCGACCGGACCTCTGTATTGACCGGGAGGCCCTCCCCGAAAACCGGGACCAAAATGGGCAGGAGGCATGGCTGTTTTTGTTGTTTGAGGATTAGCCATGATTCACCTTTATTTTGTCCTGAGATTGGATGATATCTCGGTAAAGCAAACTCGATCGGAGAAGGCTCTCATGGGTTCCCTGCGCAACGATAGTTCCCTCATCCAGCAAAAC
>Ga0302252_1000545_pt1 | contig 31399 bp, 24 predicted proteins | sample AAG_RA_Leu_MG_FD_193511 | JGI IMG/M metagenome (GOLD analysis project Ga0302252, IMG submission 193511) | Enriched activated sludge microbial communities from anaerobic digester in WTTP, New Holstein, Wisconsin, United States - AAG_RA_Leu | ecosystem: Engineered > Bioreactor > Anaerobic >... | reverse complement strand
CGGTCGGCCCACCTCATCGGTTCAAAATTTTCAGCTGCCGGCAAAGCCGTTTCCCATAATTCTGCGAGAGCGGGTGATTGCTCCATGGTTCAACCCCTTCCTCGATATCAGCCGTTGGCACAGCTGGTTTTCGATTTCAGACTCTGCATTTCCTGATGTAACAGCAGCATCGCCTGGTTTTGCGCTTCCAGGTGGTCGAGTATCAGCCGGATTTCGTTTTCCGCCTTCTGGTTGACCAGAAAGTCGTTGTGGGCTTCGATTCGGTCTTTGGCCGCTTGCCGGTTTTGGCTCATCATCAGCATCGGTGCCGTATACGCCGCCTGCAAAGAAAGAAACAGATTCATCAGAATAAAGGGATACGGATCCCAATGATATGCCCAGCCGATGACATTTAGCACGGCCCACAGGAGCAGAATCAGGCTTTGCACAATAATGAAGGTCCAGGACCCGACGACTTTCGCTACCCCATCGGCAATGCGCTGCCCCGGGGTCAACTGTTCTTCGAATATCTGGTAGGGATTTACCAGCGGTATATGGTCATGCGCAAACCGAGCGGGAAAATGCTCCGGACGGAGCGCCGTTGAAGAGTCGGCAGCGGTTCTGGTCGGTTGCATACGCCGTCATCAGTCCTCCTCTGCAAAATATTCTGTGACTGATAGTTCGCCTGTCGTGGCCATAATCCTGCTCTTTTCCACCGGAAAACAACAAGGCCCCGCCGCTCGGCGGAGCCGTCTTCCCGCTTGCTGGGGGTCTTCGGTGACGCGGCGAGCGATTTTCGCCGCCGCTCAGATCTTGTCCAGGGCTTTCAGAATCCCGTATAGGATGGCCTGGGGTCGGGGCGGACAGCCGGGGATATAGACGTCGACCGGAACGATGCCGTCAATACCGTTACGGGTGGCATAACTGTCCCGGAAGATCCCGCCGCTGCAGGCGCAGGCGCCCACCGCCACCACCAATTTCGGATCAGGGGTGGCGTTGTAGGTTTTGATCAGGGCCAATTCCATGTTACGAGTGGCGGTTCCGGTCACCAGCAGCAGGTCGGCATGCCGGGGCGAAGCCACGAAATGCATCCCAAACCGCTCCAGGTCGTTGAAAGGATTGTTGAGGGCATTGACTTCGTAATCACAGCCGTTGCAGGAGCCGCTGTCGACTTCCCGGATGCAGAGACTGCGGCCGAAAAGCCGGTCGATTTTCCGTTTGACGGCTTCGCCGATCAGGGCATAGGCCTGGTCGGGATTTTGCTGAACGTCAGCTTCCGCCGGCGTCATCCGCAGGTCATTGCGGTCTTTAGCCGCCAGCTCGAAATCCGTACTCATCCGCACCGCCCCCACCGGACAGCTGTCTTCACAGCGAACACAAAACACACACTGGTCGAGATTGATCCCAATTTCCCGCCGGACGGGATCGATCACAATCGCCGTCGTCGGGCAGTGGCCGGCACATTCCCCGCAAAGCGTACACACCTTCTGATCGATAATCGGTTTGCCGATGAACAGGCTGGCATCCAACGGCTGCGCCGGGTAATTCACCGTCAGCCGGGGATAGCGGAATATCTTTTTGATCATCTCGAACATGTTTTTATCCTCGCTTTACAGGTCATTGCCGGCATAGGAAAGGTTGAAACTCTTGTTGATCAGGGGAAAATCGGGCACGATATTGCCCCGGACCGCATGACAGAGAGCCGGCCAGTTACAAAAGGACGGGGTCCGGACCTTGTAGCGGAAGATGGTATTGCTCTCTCCGGTCAGCAGCCAATGCAGGTTTTCCCCCCGCGGCGCCTCGTTCAATCCGAAGGCCCAGCGGCCGGGCGGCAGCGGCGGGACGGATGCCCGCACCTCACCCCCGGGCATCTCCCGAACCGCCTGGCTGATCAGTCTGATCGATTCGAAACACTCTTCGATTTTGGTATTGATCCGGCAGTTGACGTCCCCGTTATGATGATGCGGAACAGCAACAGAGAGCCGGTCATAGGCGGCATAGGGAAAGGCTTTCCGAATGTCGGAGCAGATTCCTGCCGCCCGCCCGGCGGGACCGACCGCATTCAGATCGACTGCGATCTGGCGGGGCAGGACTCCGGTGTTCTCGATCCGGTCGATAAACAGGCTGTTGCTCTTAATAATCCCGACTGTATCGGTCAGTTCCGCCTGGATCCGGGCCAGCAGCTCCAGCAGGATTTGCTCCTTGCCGGTCACGAAGTCTTTGCGCACTCCCCCCGGTTGGATGACGCTGCGCAGAAAGCGCATTCCGCACAACTGGTCGGCAAGCTGGTAGGCCCAGCCCCGCAGCATCCGGAATTGGAAAGCGGCAAATCCGTAGGCCACATCCAGGCAGACCCCGGCCAGATCCCCGAGATGGCTGGTCAGGCGTTCCAATTCGGCAAATACCACCCGGATATACTGCGCCCGCTCGGGCACCGCCACTGCCCCGATCTTTTCCACCGCCTGGCAGTAAGCCAGCGCATTGGCGATGGTTTCATCCCCGGATATGCGCTCCGCCAGATAAAGTCCGAACTCGATGCCTTTGCCTTCGGCCAGCTTTTCAATGCCTTTATGGACAAAATAGAGCTGGGCTTCGAGATTGATGATCGGCTCTCCGGCCACACTGAAGCGGAAGTGACCGGGCTCGATGATGCCGGCATGAACCGGCCCGACTGGGATTTCGTAGACCCCTTCGCCCATAACGGTATTGAACGAGATCTCCTCCGCCGCCATCGGCGGCCGGCTATGGCCGGCAAAATCCTTGCGCAGCGGATACTCGCCCTGCGGCCAGTTGCGGTGGAGGACCAACCGCCGCAGATCGGGGTGGCCGGCAGGAACAATCCCGAAAAGGTCGTGGATTTCCCGTTCATAGAGAGCCGCCGCCGGTATTTGGCAGGTAATCGAAGGCAGCTCCGGCTTTTCCGGAGCGACCGGGATCTTCAGCACCAACAGCCGGCCGGCTTCCCGTTCCCCAAACACATAGTAGGCAGTATAATTTCCGGTCCGGCTCCGCTCGTCAGCAGCGAACAGCGCAATCAGCGGATAGCCTAACTTGCGGTGGACGTAGCCGCAGATTTCGGCGATTCGGGTCGGATTGGTCTCCAAATACCATTCATTGCCGTTGATCAGCTGCCGATTGCTGATGTCGGCTTCAAATTTTTTCACTAGTTGTTGGATCGGTTCTCTACCCTGCATGCGCCTGGCCTCCGATTATTATTTGCTGCGCCTGGAGAAGCAGCTGCTGCAAATCAGGGGGAAGATACAGTCCGGTCACCGCTATCGCCGCCAGCAGCAGCATGAGCACCACCGTTCCCGGCAGATTGTTTTCTCCCCGCACCAGTTTGCCACGGGGACCGCCGTAGAACATCCGGAACATCGACAACGCCATCCCCATGAAAACCAATGCCAGCAGCAGAATGAAAACTGCTCCCAGCAGCAGCCGGTCAGCCGCGAAGACCGCGCCGATAATGCTCAGTTCGCTGCTGAAGACGCTGAACGGCGGGGTCCCGGCGATGGCGAACAGCCCCAGCAGGAAGACTGGACCAGACACCGGCAGCAGGCTCAACACTCCCCGAATCCGGGCGATCTCCTTGACCCCATACTTTTGCAAAACGGTTCCACAGGAAAGAAAGAGCATCGACTTGGTCAGCGAATGATTAATCATGTGGAGCAGCGCCCCGAAAATCGAAGCCGGCGTGAAGATCCCCACCGCCAGGGCGATGATCCCCATGTGTTCGATACTGGAATAGGCCAGCAGCCGCTTGTATTCCTTTTGGGTTAGAATGAAGATCGCCGCCGTGGCCATCGAGAGCAGGCCGATTGCAATCAGGAGCCGGCCGGTAAACGCGCTGCTGCCCAGGTTCTTATTGACGATCGCCACCGTCCGGATAATGCCGTAGAGGGCGCTGTTGAGCAGAACTCCGGAGAGCAGAGCACTGATCGGCGAGGGCGCCTGACTGTGGGCTCCGGGCAGCCAGGTGTGCATCGGGGCCAGTCCCGCCTTGGTGCCGAAGCCGACCAGAATGAAGATGAAGGCCAATCGCAGGATCGGGCTCTGCAGGGCTTCCGCCTGGTCGTATAAAGCGGTCCAGTCCAACAGCTGGGGCGGGTTGAGTACGCTCAGGGAAGACAGATGGAGAAAGATGATGCCCAACAATGCGACCGCAATCCCGACCGAACAGATAATCACGTATTTCCAGGCGGCTTCAACCGACAGTTTGTCATTGTAAAATCCGACCAGAAAGGCCGATGCCAGAGTCGTCGCCTCGATCGCAATCCACATCATTCCCATGTTCTTGACGGTCAGGGCCAGCATCATGGTAAACATAAACGCGTACATCAGGAAATAGTAAATCCCCAGCCGGCGTTCATCGACCTGGCCGTGACGAAACTCCGCTTCCAGGTAGCCGACCGAATAGACGCTGACCAGGAAGCCCAGCAGCAGTACGATGTCGAGGATAATCGCGCTCAGCCCATCCAGATAGAAGAATCCGCCCAGCGCGGGGTAGGTTACCTGCCCCTGCCGTAATACTTCCCGGGTCAGCCCGCCGGCTCCGCCGAGGAGACCGGCGGAAGCCGCCAGACTCAGCCCGTGGAGCAGATTCCTGCCGGGCAGGAGCAGAAACAGTACAGCGGTGATGCCGGTCACAGCCAGCAAAAACAGTCCCATTGTCCTATCCCCTTAAATTCTTTAATTCATGCAGATTAATTGACTCAAACTTTTCGTTGATTCGGAAAACCAGAATTCCCATAATCAGCACCGCGGTGATCATGTCGATAAAGATGCCCATGTCAACGATGAAGGGCATGCCATGGGTCGAAAACAGGGCGGTCACGAACAGTCCGTTCTCAATCACCAAAAATCCCACCATCTGTCCGATCGCTTTCTTGCGGCTGATCATGAACAAGAGACCAATCAGCACTACCGAAACCGAATTCACCACCTGCATGTTGATCGTGCCGGCGTTGATGCCCGCGATGGTCGAAATCGAGAAATAAGAAAACACCACCAGTCCGCAGCAGATCAGCACCAACAGCGGAATGTTGAGAAAGAAGTCCTTTTCCACCCGATACTCGACTTGGGCAAAAGTCCGGTTGAGCAGATTGGGAATATAGATGACCTTGAGGCTGACGATCAAAAGACCGACCACCAGCACATCGACCCGGCCTTCCAGCCGGAGGCTCTGCAGCCCCATCATGCCCGCCGTCAGTGCGATCAGCAGGGACTGCAGCCGGAAGGTCGCAATATAGGAGCTGATCCGTTTATTGGCCACCAAAACAAAGGACGAGACTAGAATCAGAACCGAAAGGGCATCGAGATAATTGGCCATGGTTACCTCCCCAGCACGAAATACTGCAGGAATCCGAGAAACGACAGAATGAACGCCAGCGCCGCCAGGTTGGGAACGCTGAACAGCCGGAGTTTGACCGTGCTGGTTTCGATCACGGCTATCCCCACTGCCGCCAAGACCACCTTGAGCAGATAGAGCAGCACCGAGAGCAGCACCGCTCCCGAACCGGTCATGGTCAGCAGCTGATCATGGGGCAGAAAGAGGTTGACCAGCAAGGTGATCAGGACCAACTGTTTGACCGCCGCCCCCAGCTCCATCAGGGCCAGCTGCCGGCCGGAATATTCCAGGACCATCGCTTCATGGACCATGGTCAACTCCAGATGGGTGGCCGGATCGTCGACCGGAATCCGGGAGGTTTCGGCCAGCAGCACAATCACCAGCGCCAAAAAAAGCAAGAGATATACCGGGTGCAGCAAGGGCGCAGTCACGAGCTTCATCGCGGCCATCATCTCCCCTACCGCGGTCGATTGGGCAATCAGTCCGACGGTCAGCATCGAAACCAAAATCGACGGTTCGATCAACGCGGAAATCATCGCTTCCCGGCTGCTCCCCATCCCGCCGAAGGTGCTGCCGGTGTCCAGCCCCGCCAGCATCATGAAAAACCGACCCAGTGCCAGGATATAGACCAGCATGATCACATCTCCAGGGAAGCCGGCGGGGATGATCAGGGTCGAAACCGGAACCAGCACCGCCGCCGCCACCGCCGTCGCCAGCACAATATAGGGAGTAGCGGTGAATATCCAGGAAGCCGTTTCCGAAACCACCGCGCTTTTCTGCAGCAATTTGTAGAGATCCCAGTACATCTGCAGCAGGGGCGGACCCTGCCGCTTCTGGGTCAAAGCCTTGCTCTTGCGGATGATGCCGTTGACCAGCGGCGCCACCGCCAAAATGGTCAGAATCTGGATTAGGATATAGCTGCTTGGATTCATCGTTTCCGCTCCTCTCTCCTTGCTCAGACCAGCCGATTGTAGAGCATCAAGGCCAGCATCGTCAGAAAGATGTAGAGCAGGTACATGTGAATGCTGCCGGTCTGGACCCGATACTCCAGCTTGCTGGAAAATCGGTTGATCAACTGGAGCCCCGGATCGTAGAGATATTTTTCAAAAATCGCTTCGGTTGACACTTTATATTTCATTAAATCGGGAAAATAGGGTGATCGGCCTTCTTCGACCACCAGTTCCCGGCCCGGCCGATACAGCAGCCGAAGGACAATCCGCAGCGGTTTGGAAAATCCGGTGGCGCTGTACTGCATCCGGGAATTGATGGCTGCAAATCCACAGTCCCAGGTGCCGTACCGGCGCTCCCGACCGCTGCCGCCGAGCACCCGGAGCAGGATTCCCGCGGCCAGCCCCACCCCCACCATCACCGCCAGCGCGGCCGGCGGGGAGATGCTGGTGCCGGCAGCTGCCAGCGGATAAGATACGGTTCCCCATCCTCCCTGCAGTCCGCCGGCGATGGCAGTCCCGGTCAGCGCAACTCCGACCTGATCGATCAACCGCAGAAAACCAAGCGGGTATACTCCCGCCGCCAGGCACAGCCCCGCCAGCAGCCCCATCCCGAGCTGCATCGAAGCCGGCGCTTCCCGGGCGTGAAGGGCATGTTCGCTTCGGGGCAGGCCAAGAAAGGAAATTCCAAACAGCTTGACGAAGCAAGCCGCGGCCAGGGCTCCGGAAAAGGCGAGCGCCGCCACCGCCAGCGCAGCGATGATGTTGATCCCTGCCTGGCCGGGGCCGATGCTGCCAAGCAGCGCCTGGTAGGTCAGCCATTCGCTGACAAAGCCGTTGAACGGTACGATCGCCGAGATGGCCAGAGAAAAGATCAGCATCAGCAGGGCGGTGCGGGGCATCCTTTTGATCAGCCCGCCCAGCTCCTCGATATCTTTGGTGTGAGTGGCCAGCTGCAGGGCGCCCGCCCCCAGAAACAGGCCGCCTTTGAAGAGCGCGTGATTGAAGGTATGAAAGAGGGCGGCGGCGAGAGCCACTGCTCCGACCAGGGCGTGGCCCTGAGCCAGAGCGGTAAAGCTGACTCCCAGCCCGATCAGAATGATGCCGATGTTCTCGATGCTGTGGAAAGCCAGCAGCCGCTTGATATTATGCTCCATCAGGGCATACGCCACTCCCAGCACCGCCGAGACCAGCCCCAGCCCCAGGAGCAGCATCCCCCACCAAGCGTGCTGGAGTTGAAGATACCCCAGCACAAACCGCAGCAGCCCGTAGATTGCGGTTTTGATCATGATCCCGGACATCAGCGCCGAGACATTGCTGGCCGCCGCCGGATGGGCGTAAGGCAGCCAAATATGCAGCGGAATCACCCCGGCTTTGGTCCCGAATCCGATCAGAAACAGGATAAACATCACATCTTTGGCCCAGCCCGGAATCGTCGCCGACCCGGCTAGCAAATCGAAGGACTGGGTAAAACTGAACATGAGCATGAATCCGACCAGCAGAAAGGAAGTGCCGAGATGGGTCATAATAATGTAAATCGTGCCGGCTCTCTGGTTTTCTTTCTGTTCCGATTCGAATACCACCAGAAAATAGGAAAGCAAGGACATGATCTCCCAGGCAATGAAGAAGAACACCGCATTGCCGGCGGTCAGCACCCAGAACATGGACAGTATAAACAGCGCATAGAGAAAATTGAACAGACCAACATCGCGCCGGCCGAAATAATGCTGCAAATAGCCAAAGGAGTAAATGGAGACGCAGCCTCCCAGAACCGATAAGGTCAGGATGAAAAAAGCGGAAAGCCGGTCAATCACCAAGTCAACGCCGATCAGGGGCAGGGCGGATTGCAGCAGGCTAACGCGAAGGGGAGCTTCGACGACTGTCAACTGCAGCAAGGAGGCCGCCGTTCCCAACGCCGCCGCCGCGAGGCAGAGCCCGTGAGCAGTCAGGTTGCCCCAGTGCGGATGCTTTCTCAGCAGCAGGGCGGAAAGAGCCGCTCCCCCATAGAGCAGCATCATCAGGAGATATACTTGTTCCGGCCGAAATCCCACCATAATAAAAAAGCGACCTCCTCAAATCACAACCTCATCCCGGACTGAACGCAGACAACTCCTGCCCTCCCCCAGCGGGGAAAGCGACCGGTGAAATAGCGCTCAGCATGGGCGTTGTGTTCAGGGGCCGCAGGCGGTGCGGACGGCAAAGTCGCCGTCCCCTAGTCCGGGTGGTAAATGTCCGCTAAAAGAGCAAGAAATCAAACATCGCTCCGCCCTCGTCCAGGATTGATGTTTGACAATACAGGCTCTATACTCAATGAAACCATGTCCACTAAGGGACGAGTCACCGTGTTAGGTTAACATGTCCACTAATGTTCGTCAATAGCTTTGGAGGGTCATCGCTTGAACAAAATGCGGCCTGTTTCGGCTCCGGGTGCGGATCTGATCGAGCAGTTTCTGGAGTGGCTGGACCATCGGGAATTGAGCCCGAGAACCCGGAGTGAATACGCGGCTGACCTCCGGCATTTCATCGGCTGGTTTGAATATCAGGGGATGGACAACGGAGAGGCGGTGCGGATTTTTAGCTTTGAGCAAATCGCGCTCAATGAATTGGGCGCCTATCTGATGGCAATGAAAAAGCGGGATCTGAAACCCTCGACCATCAACCGCCGGCTTTCTTCCATAAAGCTGTTTTTCGATTGGGCGTATCGGCACGGCTTTGCCGCCGTCGATCTGGGCCGGCAGCTTAAACTCCCGCCCCTGGCCAAAGCGTCCCCCCGGATAATGACCCGGACGGAAGAAAACCGCCTGTTCGAGGCGGTCCGGGCCAGCGGCAATCCGCGGGATCAAGCGCTGATCGAATTACTGGTGCATACCGGACTGCGGGCTTGGGAAATTTCCAGCCTGCAGCCGGCAGACGTACAATTGGGGCCCCGAAGCGGCTGGATTCGAGTCGGCCGGGAACCGCAGCGGACTGTTCCGCTCAATCCAGCCGGGCGGGCGGTGCTCGGCCGCTATCTCGAGATGGTTCCAGCCGACCGCCGATACCTTTTTGTCTCCGAAAAAACCAGCGACCGCTTAACCGACCGGGCTTTACGTCATATTCTGAAAAAATACATGGACAGCGCCGGTTTGAGCGGATTCAGCGTCTATTCCCTGCGCCACAGTTTCGGCTACAAAAAAGGCGCCCGAACTCCGATGCACACCCTTGCTCAGCTCATGGGCCACGGCAGCCTCAAGACCACTCGCAGTTACCTCAAGCCCCGCTCATAAGTAGATCATCTTTCGGGTCATTCCGCCGTCAATCACCAGATTGCTGCCGGTGATAAAATCATTCGCCGGGTCGGTCAGGAAGAGACACGCCTGGGCGATATCCTCCGGACGGCCGACCCGCCCGGCCGGATGCTGCTGATGGTCAATTGGCTGCAGCTGCTCGTAATCGCCGGTTTCGATCCAGCCCGGGCTGACGGCATTGACTCTGATCCGGTCCGGCCCCAGGGAAAGAGCGAGGGCATGAGTCAGCGCCAGCAGTCCGCCCTTGGAGGCGGCATAGGCCTCGGAATTGGGCTCGGACATCAGCGCCCGGGTGGAAGCGATATTGACAATCGAGCCTCCGCCGTTGCTGCGCATCAATCGAGCCGCTTCCCGAGAGCAGAGAAAACTTCCCCGGAGATTGGTGGCGAGAACGTAATCCCACTCCTCTAGGCTGAGCAGATACGGCGATTTGAATATCCCCAGCCCAGCGTTGTTGATCAGCACATCCAGCCGTTCGAACCGGTCGCCAATCCGCCGCATGGCAGCTTCGATTTCCAGCGGCCGACTCAAATCCACCACAACGGCCTCGCTCTCCCCGCCTCGCTGCCGGAGCAACTCCTCGGTTTCGGCCAGCCGCTCCCCATCCTTATCCAGGATCACCACCCGAGCCCCGTGGTGAGCATAAGCCCGGGCAATCGACCGGCCAATCCCTTTCCCCGCACCGGTAACCACCACAATTTTGCCAGCATAGGCCATCCTCGACTCCTCCTTTCCAGCTGCAGCCGTAAAAAAACCCCGCACCTGGGTGCGGGGCCGGCTCTTCATCGGTTCAGCAGACCGTGGAGCAAAATGTCCATGGTCTCATCCGCCAATTTATCATTGTATTCCTGCTGGTAATCCTCCATCCCCGGATAACGGCTGATAATCGGAGAAAACATAAAGTACCAGAGGACCATCCCCCGGAGATTGATTGCCGTCAGACGGGTGTCCACCGGCCGGAAATAGCCGTCCTCAACCCCCTCCCGCAGGATTTCTTCGATCAGCTGGAAGTGCCGGGTCCAGTACCGGTCGATCCACTCGCTCAGGTGATTTTCCTCAAACAGCACCGCGTGGAGGATGAGCTGGGTGTTTCGGGACTTGCGGCGCAGAAATTCGATATACTGCCGGAGATAACATCGCAACCGGTCGACCGGATCACCACCGGTTTCGGACACCGTCTCGATAATGGCATTGAGCTCGCTCAAGGCCTTGACGATCACACCGCGATAGAGACCTTCCTTGGTATCAAAATAGTAGTGAATCATCGCGCTGTTGACCCGGGCGTGATCAGCGATCTCCCGGATCGAAACCCCTCGGAAGCCCCGGACAGCGAACAATTCCTCCGCCGCCGCAATGATTCTGAGTCGGGCGTCTTTACTCGATTGTTCCGGCCCGGTCAGGTTCAGCTCATAATTCTCCATATATCACCTTTATACCTGTTGCTCCCGATCTTCCGTCTCGTTCTTGTCCCGATTATCACCGGGGGCACCAAGCTTTGTCAATCAACGCCCAGAAAAAGCGGGGCAGGTTGATTCCTGCCCCGCACCCTACAATCCGAACTTCCTCGAAGGTTTTTGATCTGGTCTAATGATGATGGCCTTCGCCGGCCTCGTGTTCCTCAACATAGAACGGCCATTTGTGCATGAACCACTCGTTGAACAACAGCGGAATGATCCACCAGAAGATCCAGATCGGCGGTTTGTTCATGACTTGGAAGGCGGTGTTCAGCGGTTCGCCGTGGGCAGCCAATTCGTGCATCTGCCAGGCAGTCGGTCCGGCAGTGCTCAAGCCCGGCCATGTCCCTGTCAGCGGCCAGCAGATCTTGTACCAGACGAACATCCAGAGCCCCGCCAGGGCAAAGACGCCAAAGAAGCGGATCCACCAGCCGGCGTTCCACATTCCCGGTTGGTTGGGCCAGTCATCAAAATAATGATGCCAGGCCAGGAAGGGCATGATTGTCGCCGCCGCAATACTGGCATTGTGATAGCAGCGGAAGCCCCAGGACCCTTTTACGCCCATTTCTTTGGCCAGCGCCGGATCGAGGGCGGTGTCCCACGGAATTGGACCCCACCACATACCGATGATGTAATAGGTGATCTTGGTAAAGATATAGGCAAGAATGATCATGCCGATGGTGCCCACAATCCCCCGCAGCGGCTGGGTCTTGACATAATTCCAGGGCCAGCCCTGCCAGGTGTTGGCAGCCAGGAAGAGAGCGATGACCGTCCATTCATACATGGCGAAAATGTAGAGGTAGTTCTTGGCCCCGATCGGAGCAAATTTCGCATACCAGATCGGCGCATAGCCCCAGTTGACCAGCCCGACTGCTTTAGCCGCCTGATCCGGAGTGAGGCCGGACTTCATAAAAGCTGGAACTGTGACGTTGGCGAAGTGGGGCACTACCAGAATGCCGTAAACCAAGATGGTTATCAGCGAAGTGATGCACCATTCCACAACCCCCGCTCCCGGCTGCGCCAATTTGCCGCCGAACGGCCACTTTTGAAACATAATCGACCAGAAGGGATAGGTGACGAATCCGGTCACCACCCAGAACGTGATCGCCGCCATCTTAATATCCATGGCGGTGTGATGGAGGTGTTCGAGCTCGACCCCAGTCGGTGCCGGCAAGTTCAGCGCTTGATAAATCGCCAGCTTTTGTTCCATCAGCATTTCTGTGCTTAAAAAGGGCAGGATGACTCCCAGTGATTCGAAAAACACGTAGATCAGGAACCAGCTGATGAATAAATTGGTAGCCAGCATAGCCAGGCCACGCGGCAATGGGGATAAGTTCTGGAAGGGATAGTCGCCGAAAATGATGTGCTGCCACACGCCGACAACGATCATGCAGGCGAGAAAAGCAGTGAAGGGCTGTTCATAGAGACGGAGCATCCCTTTGGCCGGGTCGCCGATAATGTACCAGGTCACCCAGGCAATAAGGGTAAAAACCACTAAGGAAATAATGCCAGTCAAGGGCTGCCCCCAACGGGGAACGATTTTATGTGCTCCTGCCATCTTCTCACTCCTTTCTAAGATACCTCAACTGATTGTCGAAGCCCTGAATATCTGGATTCGTCGATGGCTGTGTCGGCTGGAAGATCTAAACAAGAATCGATGCTGCGAAATCCGAATCCGCGCACTATTTTCACAACCACCTCCCCATTTCTGGAAGCATTCACCACTAGCAATTAATCGTTTGATTTAATCAATCGATTAATTGCTAGTATACGTTCGCATTTTTTCCCAGTCAAGGGTGCTCGTCCGGCGCCATTCCCTGCAACATCGGCGATTCCGCCGCCCGGGGGCTCTCCTTTGTCGACAACCACTACCACCATCCGAAAACTTGCTCGAGAAAAATCAATTGGGGCCGAAATGTGTCGAAATGTTTATTTTGGTGTTACATTTTTTATTTTTCGTGTTACTATTGATTTATAACCGCTGGCTCATCTTGCCCATTCTTGATTCTCGGAAAGGAGGTGAACCCGCACCGCCCATCTGAAACAAAGGAGGGAAGTTCATGCCTGTCGCAAGCAACGCCAAGATCATCGAAATATCGGCCGAATGCAAAGCCTGCGACCACTGCTCTGCGATTTGCCCCACTGGGGCGATCAGCGGTGTTCTCGGTCAGCAGCATACGATCGATGCCGCCCACTGTGTCAACTGTGGCCAGTGTCTGATCAATTGTCCCTTCCAAGCGATTCATGATCTCAGCCGGCTGGATGCCGTGCAGGCGGCCCTGGCCGATCCCCGTCGGTATGTAGTGGTTCAGGCCGCCCCCGCTGTTCGGGTCGCTCTGGGCGAAGAGTTTGGTCTGCCCCCGGGGGCAAATGTCAAGGGCCAGATGTTCGCCGCTCTGCGCTCCCTCAAGTTCGATCAGATCTATGACACCGAGTTCGCCGCTGACCTCACGATCCTGGAAGAAGGCACTGAGCTCATTGAGCGCATCCTCCATTCCCGGGGACCGCTTCCCCAGTTCACCTCTTGCTGCCCCGCTTGGATCAAGTATGCCGAAGATCGGTATCCTCGGCTGCTGCCCCACATCTCCACCGCCAAATCCCCGCAGCAGATGTTTGGAGCGGTGGCTAAGACCTATGCGGCGCAAAAACTGCAGGTTGATCCGGCCCAGATGGTGGTCGTCTCGATCATGCCCTGCACCGCCAAAAAGTATGAATGCGCCCGTCCGGAAATGATTGCCAGTGGCTATCAGGATGTCGATATCGTGCTTACCACCCGTGAACTGGCGACCCTGATCAAGCAATCCGGGATTGATTTCCTCGGGCTGCCCGACCAAGCAGCGGATAAGCTGATCGGCTCCTCGACCGGTGCGGCGACCATTTTCGGGGTAACCGGGGGAGTCATGGAAGCGGCGTTGCGGACCGCCTATGAAGTATTGAGCGGAGAGCAGTTGGAGAAAGTTGAATTCCGGTCGGTGCGCGGGCTCGCTCCGGTCCGGGAAGCAATCGTAGAAATTCCGGTCAAAGCCCTGGGTAAAAAAGTCCCCGTCAAGGTCTGCATTGTGACCGGACTGAAATATGTTGATCCGGTTGTTCTTGATGTTCTGGCCGGCCGAAGCCCCTATCACTTCATCGAGGTGATGAATTGTCCAGGCGGATGCATCAACGGCGGCGGCCAGCCGATTCGTCGGGATTTCTAACCGAAGGAGGGAAGTTGCCATGAGCGTACTGATCGAGAAGAGCGGCCTCAACCGCCGCCAGTTCCTGAAAGGAGCCGGTCTGCTGACTGCGACCGTGGTGATCAGCGGTTTGCTGGCCAAATTCGGAATCAAGGCCTTTGCCCGGAGCACCGCCTACATCGGGCAGCGTGCCGCCGGCGTCTATTCCCTGGACGAGGCCATGACTATTCGCCGTTCCCACCAAAATCCGGAAGTACTCCAGCTCTACCAAGAATTCCTTTCCCCCGGGGAAGTCAAGCCGTTGAGCGAGCGCGCCCATCATCTCCTTCACACCCGCTACGGCAGTGATATTCCGGCTCTGATTGCAGATCTGAAAATCCATGCGCTGCATGCAGCTTAAGGAGGCCTGTTCACTATGCGGGGAAATCACATTCAGGTATTGAAACACGCCCCCCAGACGCGACTGATGCACTGGGTGCACCTGATTTCTTTTCTGGGGCTGGCGGTCACCGGTTTTGGCTTTTACTTTCAATTGGTTGCCGTTGACTATGCGTTTGGCGGAATCGGCAATTCCTCCATTGTCCACCGCTGGCTGGGAGTCCTGTTCGTCGCCGGCCCGTCTCTCTACATTCTGAGCAATTATGACCGCTTCGCCCGGTTCATCGATACCATCTCCAGCTTCAGCCGGGATGATTTTCAGTGGTTCAAGACCATGGGCGGCTACATCCCCGGGCTCAAAGGCGACGTGCCCCCTCAGGACAAATACAATGCCGGCCAGAAAATTTTAGGCTGGGTCGTTATTTTCGGCAGTCTCTTCTTTATCTTGACCGGCTTTCCTATGTGGCTGTTCCGGCACAGCCTCCCGGCCTCATCGCTCAATCTGCTTTATACAATCCACCTGTGGGACGCGGTGCTGTCCACGCTGGCGGTTCTCGGCCATTTCTTCTTGGCCGCCATCCATCCCAAATCCCGGGTGGAATTCGGGAGCATGATGACCAACGGCTATGTCGATGCTGCGTTCAGCCGCCAACATAACGAGAAATGGTACGCCGATCTGCACGGCAACGAATGATGAATAACGGGCTCCCCCTGGACGCATCGGCCTGGCTGCAGGAAGCGATTGCTGCGGGCGTGCCGGTGCGTCCCTTATTATTACGGTTGCTGACCGCAGACGATACTGAATCACTGCTCGCTCTCCAGTCAGCCGCCGACCGAATTCGGCGGCAAACGGTCGGGGATCAGATCCAGGTGCGAGGAATTATCGAATTCTCCAATCACTGCCGCCGCAATTGTATCTATTGCGGAATCAATTGCCATAATCAGCGGCTCCCCCGCTATCGGCTTACCCCCGAAACGATTTTCGAAACCGCGGAAGCGGCCGCCGACCTCGGTATCGATACCATAATCCTGCAATCCGGGGAAGATCCGTATTACACTGCAGACTTGTTGGCCGGTATCGTGCGCGCCGTGAAGCAGCTGGGCGTGGCCGTCACCCTCAGTGTCGGGGAGCGGCCCCCGAACGAATACGCGCTCTGGCGGAAAGCCGGCGCCGACCGCTATCTGTTGAAATTCGAAACCAGCCGACCCGAGCTTTACGCTCGATTGCATCCCGGTTTTACCCTTGCTCAGCGCTTGCTGAGTTTGGATCAATTGGCGGCGCTCGGCTATCAAGTCGGCTCCGGCACGATGATCGGCCTTCCTGGGCAAACCGCTCCGGATCTGGTCGACGATCTCTTGCTGATGCAGCATAAACAGCTGGCGATGCTCGGAATCGGTCCCTTCCTGCCGCACCCGGACACCCCCTTGGGTAACGTTCCGGCCGGCTCGATCACCACCTGTCTGCGGGTAATCGCCCTGGCCCGCCTGCTTCTGCCGACTGCGCACATTCCAGCCACCACCGCCCTCGCCGCCGGAGCTGGCGATGCCCGTCCGGCGGCTTTGGCCGGCGGGGCAAATGTGCTCATGGTTACCATTACTCCCCGCGAATACCAGCAGCTCTATGCTATCTATCCGAATCGGCAGCGAGCCCTCCCAGCTCCGCAAGAACTGCGGCAAGCAGTTGAGCCGTTAGCGCGGCGAGCAGCTCGGCTCCCCACAAGCGAAGAAGAAAGAAGGGAATCGTAATGGCTAATTCCATTCAGAAGTTCATTTCGGAACATGAAATCTGGTCGATGCTGGAAGCCCAGAACGATGTACCCCGCCAACGCTTGGACGACATTTTAGAGAAAGCGCGGGCCGCCCAAGGTTTAGAGCCGGCCGAGGCCGCCGCTCTCCTGCTGTCCCAAGAGCCCGCAATTCAAGAAGAGATGTTCCGTCTCGCCCGAGAAATCAAAGAAACGATCTATGGTCGGCGCCTAGTTTTATTTGCGCCGCTGTACATCAGCAATTATTGTGTAAACGACTGCCGGTATTGCGGGTATCAGCGTTCGAATGGGGAAATGCCGCGCCGGAAGCTGTCCCAGCCGGAAATCGCCGCTGAAACCCGAGCCCTGCTGCGGATGGGGCATAAGCGAATTGCCTTGGAAACCGGTGAGGATCCAAGGCATTCTCCGATTGAATATGTATTGGAGGCGATGCGCACCATCTATGAAGTCGAGGAGGGAAAGAATCAGATCCGGCGGATAAATGTCAATATCGCCGCTACCACCGTCGAAAATTATCGGGCTTTGAAACAAGCCGGAATCGGAACCTACATTCTTTTCCAGGAAACCTATCACCCGTCTTCCTATCGCCTGATGCACCCGATCGGCCCCAAATCCGATTTCCTCTGGCATTTAGAGGCGATGGACCGGGCAATCGCCGGCGGGATTGATGACGTCGGAATCGGAGTTTTATTCGGTCTGTTCGATTATCGGTTTGAAGTCATGGGCTTGCTGCTCCATGCCCGCCATCTGGAACAGGCGCACGGAGTCGGTCCCCATACCATTTCAGTCCCGCGACTGCGGCCGGCGGATCAAGTCTCGCTGGAGCGTTTCCCTTATTTGGTAAGTGACGAGGCTTTTCGGCGGCTGATTGCGGTTCTGCGGATGGCGGTCCCCTATACCGGAATTATCCTCTCCACCCGCGAACGGCCTGGCTACCGCGATGAACTCCTCAGCCTTGGCATCAGTCAGCTCAGCACTGGTTCCTGCACCGGCGTGGGTGGCTATCAGTCGCCCGCCAATGAACCGGCCGACCAGTCGACCTGCCAGTTTGGTGTCGAAGATCACCGCTCACCGGAGGAGATGATCCGCAATCTCTGCGAGAATGGGTATCTGCCCAGCTTCTGTACCGCCTGCTACCGCAGCGGACGCACTGGCGACCGGTTCATGTCCCTTGCTAAAACGGGACGAATCGGCGACGTCTGTCTGCCAAATGCGCTGCTCACCTTCAAGGAATACCTGCTCGATTACGCCGGACCGGACCTGCGGCAACTGGGAGAAAAGGCTATTCAGCTCAATTTGCAGCAAATCCAGAATCAGCCGATCCGAACCGCAACCGCCGAGCGACTGTCACTGCTCGAGGCGGGTGTTCGAGATCTCTATTTCTAAGGAGAACACTATGCACCAAACCCCCAGCGCAAATCGCTTCCACATTGCCTTCGCCGGCCGCACCAACGCCGGCAAATCCAGTCTAATCAACCGGCTGAGCAATCAGGAAGCATCCCTTGTTTCCGATATTCCGGGGACCACCACCGATCCGGTGCGGCGGGCGATCGAGATTCTCCCGCTCGGCCCCTGTGTCTTGATTGATACGGCAGGATTGGACGACAGCGGAAAGCTGGGAGAATTACGAGCCCAAAAGAGCCGGGAAGTGTTGCGGGAAGCAGACCTGGTGGTTGCGGTTTTCGACGCCACCAGCGGTCCCCACGATGCCCGGCGTTTCTTTCAGCAGGAATTGGCGGCGTTGTCGATTCCGCTGCTGGGGGTGGTCAACAAATCCGATCTCCAGCCGGTCGATCTCCCGGCCTGGCAAAGAGCCCTTCCCTTCCCGCTGCTGGTGGTCAGTGCCGCCCGCGGTGAAGGGCTCGGCTTGTTACTGGAGCACATTGCCCGCCTGGCTTCGACCGAGACTCGGGAACCGGGGATTACCGCAAGTCTGCTCCAGCCCGGTGAGGTCTGTCTGCTGGTGACCCCTATCGACGACTCCGCCCCCAAGCAGCGGCTGATTCTTCCCCAGGTTCAAGTTATCCGGGATATTCTTGACCGCAACGGGATCGCCCTGATAACTAAAGAACGCGAATTGAAAACCGCGTTCCTGATGGCGCTCGGCCAAGTCCGCCTGGTAATTACCGATTCCCAGGTATTTCCCTTGGTTGACTGCCAAATCCCTCCGGAAATCCCCCTCACGTCGTTTTCAATCTTGTTCGCCCGCCATCGCGGCGATCTCTCCACGCTTGTCCAAGGTGCTCTTGCCGTCGACAACCTCCGTCCCGGCGACCGGGTGCTGATCGCCGAAGCCTGCACCCATACCCGTCAGCATCAGGACATCGGTCAGGTTCAAATTCCCCGGCGGCTGCGGCAGCGAATCGGCGGCGAGCTGGACTTTCATTGGACAAGCGGGAGCAGCTACCCCGACCGGCTGTCCAATTATCGGCTGGTCATTCACTGCGGCGGCTGTATGATCAGCCGCCGGCAGATGCTGCGTCGAATAGCGGCCGCCACTGACCAGCAGGTACCGATCGTTAATTACGGAATTCTGCTCGCCTACCTGGCCGGCATCCTGCCCCGGGCACTAACTCCTTTTACCGACGAAATCGATCCCTTGCTCCTCCGGCAAATTGCCGGTCCGGCTCCGACTTAGAAAGCCCCTTCCGCATTTGCAGAGAATCTAGTTATGCCCGCTCAAATGTCCGCGGCTTATTATTCCGTACACGATATCGTTTTCAGCGCGCTTACCGCAAACTGGTCGGTGGCCGGAGCGTAATGGTCCTTGGCGAAAGCCACCACGGTGTAGGTCCCGGATTGATTCGCAGGGAAAGAATAGGCACCGCTGCTCGAATAGGCTCCGCTCTGGTGCCAGCCGCCGTCCGGGGATCGGTACCAGTATTGGTATTCCACCCCGGTGATCCCGCTGGCCGCTGCCGTCAGGTTGACCTGGGCGCCGACCCCGACTGCGGCGGGAGCGGTCAGCTGCAGGCTGCTGCCGACATTGAGGATGAACACCCGATAATAGGCGGCCGCCCAATTGCCGGCGGCGATATCCTGCTGGTCGAGAGCGTAAACCGCGATCACGTAGCTGCCCGGCTGGAGATCGGAAAGGGCATGGCTGTTGGCCGCGGAATAGTCCCGGACCACCCGCCAGCCGCTGCTGTCATGCAGCCAGAACTGGTAGCGGGGGCTCCCTCCCTCATCGGTCGCGACCGCGCTGAAAGTGGCATTGCTGCCGACCGGCTGGGCGCCGTTGGGGCCGCTTACATTCAATTCCCGAACCGCCTGGGATTTGGTGAAATCGATCTGCAGCGGCCGGCTGCTGATGGCCGTGTCGAAACCGGCGCCAGCCGCTTTGGCATAGGCCAGCAGAGTATAGGTCCCCGGAACCGACCGGGTGAAACTGTAGCCCGCCGCCGGAGAATAACCACCTAGACTGGACCAGCTCCCGTCTTGGGGATTCTGCACCCAGATCTGAAACTCCGGATGCTCGAAGGCCGGCGCGGTCAGATTAACTGTCACCGTCTGCCCACAGGTCGCGGAGTCGACCGTCGGCGTAATCAACACTTCCAAGCCAGTAGGTTGTTTGAGCTGGCCCAACGCGGGCAGCACTCCCGGACTTCGCCGGTCGATAGTAGTCCCGTCTCCCAACTGGCCATGTCCGTTGCTGCCCCAGGTCCAGACGCTGCCGTCGCTTTTCAGGGCGGCGCTCTGATAGGTCCCGGTGGCGATGGCGGTCACTCCATTGAGCCCACTCGCCGCCACGGCGTTGTGCCGGTGAATATTGGTTCCGTCCCCCAGTTGCCCATTGCCGTTGTAGCCCCAGCCCCAGACCGTGCCATCGGTTTTCAAAGCCAGGCTGTGATCATTGCCGGCCGCCACCGCCGTCACTCCGGCTAGTCCGCTGACCGCCACCGGGAGTTTGCGGCTGGTGGTAGTGCCATCCCCCAGCCGACCGTATTCGTTGTTGCCCCAGCTCCAGACCGTGCCGTCGCTTTTCAAAGCCAGGCTGTAAAAGGTGCCGGCAGAGATCGCTACCACGCTGTTCAGGCTGCTCAATTGCACCGGGGTAAGGCGTTTGTTGTTGGTGCCATCACCCAACTGGCCATGATCATTCGCCCCCCAGGCCCAGACCGTGCCGTCGTTTCTCAGCGCCAAACTGTGATTGTTGCCGGCAGCTACCGCCACAATCCCGCTTAAGCCGCTGACCAGTACCGGACTGCTTCGCTGGGTGGTGGTGCCATCCCCCAGCTGGCCGCCGAAATTAGCCCCCCAGGCCCAGACCGTACCCCCGCTTCTGATTTGGAGACTGTGGCCGGCTCCGGCCTCCACTGCTACTGCTTCGCTGAGACCGCTGACCCCGACCGGAACACTGGAATCATCGGTCGAGCCGTCCCCCAGCTGCCCGCTGGAATTGGCGCCCCAGGCCCAGACACTGCCATCCTGCTGGAGGACCAGGTTGAAATTATCACCAGCCGCCACCGCCTGGATTTGGCTCAAGGCGGCCAATCGCACCGGAGTGCTGCGGTCGGTGGCGGTGCCATCTCCCAGCTGGCTGTAAGTATTCATACCCCAACTCCAGACGCCGCCCTCGCTGTTCAGGCCCAAGCAATGGCCGTAACCCAGCGACAGCGCTTCGAACCGGCCCCAACCGACAGCCTGTGGGGTATTCCGATCGGTGGTCGTCCCGCTCCCGAGCTGACCGTAATCGTTCTTGCCCCAGCTGCGAACAATACCGCTATTGGCCAGAGCCAGGCTGTGCGCGCCATCCGCCGCCACCGCCGTAATTCCATTCAGACCAAGCACTGCCACTGGAGTCAGCCGACGACTGAAGGTGGCGTCACCCAGCTGTCCGTAATCATTGGTTCCCCAGGCGCGGACGCTGCCATCCTGCTTTAATGCCAGGTTGTGGCCGTCGGCTGCCGCGATCGCCCCCACTCCGCTCAAACCACTGACCGCCACTGGAGTTTTGCGGCCGGTAGTACTTCCGTCCCCCAATTGGCCACTGTAATTGGCGCCCCAAGCGCGGACGCCGCCGTCGCTCTGCAGCGCCAGGCTGTGGTAACTTCCGGCCGCTACCGCCCGAATCCCGGTCAAGCCGCTGACCGCCACCGGCGAGTCGGCGCTGGCGGTCGTGCCGTTGCCCAGCTGGCCATAGCCATTATAGCCCCAGGCCCAAACCGTGCCGTCGTTTTTGAGCGCCAGACTGTGGCCATCCCCGGCCGCCACCGCCACCACCTCGTTCAAGCCGCTGACCGCCACCGGCGTGCTCCGGTTGCTGGTGGTCCCGTTTCCCAATTGGCCGTATTGATTGCGGCCCCAGGCCCAAACCGTGCCGTCACGCTTGAGGGCCAAACTATGCACCGCTCCAGCCGCCACCGCCACTACCTCGTTCAGCCCGCTGACCACCACCGGCGAGTCGGCGTTGACCGTGCTGCCATTCCCCAATTGTCCGTAATTGTTTTCGCCCCAGGCCCAGACCGTGCCGTCATTCTTGAGGGCTAGGCTGTGCCCGTCGCCGGCCGCCACCGCCGCTACTCCATTCAATCCGCTGACCGGAATTGGAGTCCAGCGGTCGATCGTGGTTTCTTCCCCCAACTGGTAATGGTCATTCCGGCCCCAAGCCCAGACTGTGCCATCGCTTTGCAGTGCCAGGGAATGACTGTCACCGGCAGCGAGCGGAACAACCGCTTGTTCTGAAGCCGCCCCCGCTGGCTCAACAGCCGAAATCACTCCCAATACCAGGAAGATTGCCAGCGTTACCCCTCGCCACGCCTTCATGTCGTTCCCCTCCATCTTCTTCTCCCCTTTGGATCAGAGCCCCGTCCTGTTCAACCGCTCCTGATTCTGCTTCAGGAGCAGTTCACGGTCCTGACCGCAGTCACCGCAAATTGATCGGTGGCCGGAGCGTAATGGTCCTTGGCGAAGGCCACCACCGTATAGATCCCCGGCTGGGCGGCAGTGAAAGCGTAGCTGCCGCTGGTCGAATAGGCTCCGCTCTGGTGCCAATTGCTATCCGGCGATTGGTACCAGTATTGGTACTCCACCCCGGTGATACCCGAGGCTTCCGCCACCAGGTTGACTTGGCCGCCGACCCCGACTGTGGACGGAGCGTTCAGCTGCAGGCTGCTGCCAACGTTGAGGATAAAAACCTTGTAGTAGGCGGCGGTCCAGTTGCCAGTGGCGATGTCCTGCAGGTCCAAGGCATAGACCGCGATCACGTAGCTGCCCGATTGCAGATCGTAGAGACGGTAGGTGTCAACCGCGGAATAATCTTGAACCACCCGCCAGCCGCTACTGTCATGCAGCCAGAACTGATAGCGGGGGCTGCCACCGACATCGGTCGCGGCCGCAGTGAAGGTGGGATCAACGCCCACCGGCTGGGCACCGTTGGGTCCAGTCACAAATAACATCCGGACCGCCTGGTTTTTGTTGAAGTTTATCGTTATCGGAGGACTGACGACCGCCGAACTGTAAGGCGCCCCCTGGGTCTTGGCGAAGGCCATCAGGGTGTAAACCCCGGGCACTTGTTTGGTGATAATAAAACTAGTGGAGCTGGAGTAATCGCCCAGACTGGACCAGCTCCCGTCTTGCGGGCTTTGCACCCATAGCTGGTATTGGGGATTGCTGATGGCAACCGAGGTCAGATTGACGGTCACCGGCTGCCCGCAGAGAGCGCCGATCACAGACGGAGTCACCGATACCCCCGGTTCGCCGCTCGTCCCCGGCTGCTTGACCAAAGCCAAGCCCAGCACCTGGACCGGGGATTTGCGGGTGGTCGTGGTACCGTCCCCGATCTCCCCGTACCAGTTGGCCCCCCAAATCCAGACGGTACCGTCATTCTTTAAGATCATGCTGTTGTATATTCCCCCCGCCAGATACGTCAGTTCTCCACTCAAGCCGCCCACCTGCGTCGGGCGAACGCGGTTGACGATACTGCCGTCCCCGAGCTGGCCGTATTCATTCCAGCCCCAGGCCCACACCGTGCCGTCCTGCTTGAAGGCCAAACTGTGATCGGTCCCGGCCGCCAGCGCCCCGATGCCGCTCAAGTCGCTGACCTGCACCGGGGTCCAGCGCCTGGTGGTGGTTCCGTCACCGATTTGGCCGACATCGTTCCAGCCCCAAGCCCAGACCGTACCGTCATTCTTCAACGCCAGGCTGTGGCCGCCCCCGACCGCCACCGCCACCACTCCGCTCAAACCGCTGACCGCCACCGGAGTGTTGCGGTTGAGGTTGGTGCCGTCCCCCAATTGGCTGTGACCATTCCAGCCCCAGGCCCAGACCGTACCGTCGTTCTTCAGCGCCAGGTTGTGAGCATTGCTGGTCGCCACCGCCGTCACTCCGCTCAGTCCGCTGACTTGGACCGGAGTGTTCCGGTCAATGTTGGAGCCATCCCCCAATTGCCCATTGTCATTCCTTCCCCAAGCCCAGACCGTGCCGTCATTCTTCAGCGCCAGGGTATGATAGCCGCCCCCGGAAACCGGCCGGACCGGCGGGTCCGGCGTCGCCCCCGCCCCTCCCGCTCCGGCCAGTATGATCAGTGCCATCACCATCACCAGTTCGATTCCTCGCCGCCAGCCTTTTCTGATTCTGCTCATGGTTCGCTCCCCCTTTCCGGAATAGAAATCTCCGACGTCGTGAATCCGGTCACCCTCAATTGCTGTTCACGGTCCTGACCGCAGTCACCGCGAACTGGTCGGTGGCCGGAGCATAATGGTCCTTGGCGAAAGCCACTATTGTATAGATCCCCGGCTGGGCGGCGGTGAACGCGTAGCTGCCGCTGGTCGAATAGGCTCCGCTCTGGTGCCAGCTGCTGTCCGGCGCCAGGTACCAGTACTGGTATTCCACCCCGGTGATGCCTGAAGCTTCTGCCAGCAGGTTGACTTGGCTGCCGACCCCGACAGCAGGAGGAGCGGTCAGCTGGAGGCTGCTGCCGACGTTGAGGATGAAGACCTGGTAGTAGGCGGCGGTCCAGTTGCCGGCGGCGATGTCCAGCTGGTCGAGGGCGTAGACCGCGATCACGTAGCTGCCCGATTGCAGATCGTAGAGGCGATGAGTGTCAACCGCGGAATAGTCCCGGACCACCCGCCAGCCGCTGCTGTCGTGCAGCCAGAACTGATAGCGGGGGCTGCCGCCGACATCGGTCGCAACCGCAGTGAAGGTAGCGTCGCTCCCCATCGACTGGGCACCGTTGGGCCCGGTCACGACCAAGGCCCGGACCGCCGGAGACTTGGTGAAATCGATGGTTGCCGGAGGACTGACGACCGCCGAACCATAGGGCGCCCCCTGGGATTTGGCGAAGGCCATCAGGGTGTAGACCCCAGGCACTTGTTTGCTCAAGGTGACGCTGGTGGAGCTGGAGTAGTCGCCCCAGCTGGACCAGCTCCCGTCCTGCGGGCTCTGCACCCAGAGCTGGAATTCGGGGTTGCTGATGGCGGCGGCGGCCAGGTTGACGGTCACCAGCTGCCCGCAGGGAGCGGTTGTCACTGTCGGCGACACCACCACCCCCGGCTCGCCGCTTGTCCCCGGCTGTTTGACCGGGCTTAGGCCCGATACCTGCACCGGGGTTGTCCGGGTGGTGATTGTACCGTCCCCCAATTGCCCGTAATCGTTGTCTCCCCAGCTCCAAACCGTCCCCGCCCCGTTCAGCGCCAGGCCGTGATTATAACCAGCCTCGATTGCCACTGCGCCACTCAACCCGCTGACTTGCACGGGATTCTTGCGCTGGGTAGTGGTTCCGTCCCCCAGCTGCCCGTCGCCATTGTTACCCCAGGCCCAAACCGTACCGTCGCTCTTGACCGCCAGACTGAAATACCCACCGGCCGCCAATTGTGCAATATTGTTGATGCCGGCGACTTGAATCGGCGCATTCCTCTGAGTTAACGTTCCGTCGCCCAGCTGGCCGGCGCTGTTCCAGCCCCAGGCCCAGGCAGTGCCGTCATTTTTCAACGCCAGGCAATGGTAGCCGCCGGCGGCGCCTTGCTTCACCCCGCTCAGCCCGCTGACCGCCACCGGAGCGGAGCGGTCGATCGTTGTCCCATCCCCGAGCTGGCCAAAGCCGTTTTTACCCCAGGTCCAAACCGTACCATCGCTCTTGACCGCCAGGCTGTGAAAGGTGCCGGCGGCGATCGCCACCACTCCGCTCAAACCGCTGACGGGCACCGGGCTGTGCCGGTTGGTGGTAGTGCCCTCCCCGAGCTGCCCACCCCAATTGTCGCCCCAAGCCCAGACCGTGCCATCTGCCTTGAGCGCCAGGCTGTGATAATCGCCGGCGGCCACCGCCACCACTCCACTCAAGCCGCTGACCGCCACCGGCGTAAGTCGATCGGTGGTCGTACCGTCGCCCAATTGGCCGGAATCATTCCAGCCCCAAGCCCAGACCGTGCCATCTACCTTGAGCGCCAGGCTGTGATAATCGCCGGCGGCTACCGCCGCCACCCCGCTCAAACCACTGACTGGCACCGGGGTTTTGCGCTGAATTCGGCTTCCGTCACCCAATTGGCCGTTGTCGTTAACCCCCCAGGCTGCCACTGCGCCGTTTTCAAGCACCGCCAGGCTGAAGTTTTCCCCGGCGGCAATCGGCACTACCTGCGGCCCGCTGTCCGCCCCGGCAATCCCGCTCCCCAGCAAAACCCCCGCCAGCACGAATACCCCCAGCAGAGCACCTCGCCGCCACCCTGTACTCGATTTCCGCATGCCACTTCCTCCTCTCCGCAATCACGCCGCACTGACGATGAAAAATCCATATCCGCTTTCCATGCCCTAATTCTCCGTCTTGATTTCCATCGATGTTTCCGCCGGGTTGCAGGCAGTTTGCCCCCCTCATTACATGGCAGATATTGCTAATAGTTCTCGCTGCCGGATGTCGAATCCTTTAGCGAATCAAGGTTTGTTCTGTCGAATCCCTCCCTCCCGCTCTCTTCTTCCAGCCCAAAGAAAAAAGGCCTCCACTTGGAAAGCCTTTCATACTTCCGATCAACCAATCGGCCACCGGTCGTTGTCCTCTCTTCCGGCTCGTCAACTCAGCCGTCAATCCCGGCCGCCGGGCCGAAATCCTGCTCTGGCAAGCCAGTGCCGTTTCGCAGGAGCACCTGGGTTCCCAGCGGCAGCCCCACTTTTTCCGCGATCACCGGACATTTGACCTTGAACAGCAGGTAGATATTCCCTTGTTCCTCCCAGAGGGTTTCAAAATTCCCCTGCCCCTTGGCGATAATCAGGTCCGCCGCTCCAAACCGCTGCCGAAGCTCCGGACCGCAGTCCGCCAGCATCGTGCCCGGAGCATCGGTCCCGTTGTCAATGATCTCAACCACATGCTGCAGGCCGACCATCTCCGCATCGCTCCGGGTCGCGTCGTTGATAATCGGCCCTCCCCGTACCACCAGCGTCACTCGCTCCGCACCCAGCTGCTCGATCAGCAGGCGGTCAAAGGCGATTTCCCCGGCATTATCGGCAATATAGAGAATCCGCCGGGCTTCCGCCGCTGCCTGCCGAAAGCTCTCGGCGTCACCGACGAACGGCTCCGCCAGGGCTTGTTCAATCTCTGCCCGCACATTCCCTTCAGCAATCTCGCTGCTGGTGCCGAGGTCGATCACATTACCGGCAATCGCCAGCCGAACCGCCAGCAGCAGTTGATCCGGAGATTGCGCAATCATTTCCCGCAACTCCGGCAGCATCCGCAAAACCAGCTGATTATGCTCTTCTTTCGCCAGCCGATAGGGATCCTGGTTTCCGGAACGCTCGCGGATAATCCGGTTGGTGATCTGGGACAAAGCCGGGGGCGGCTGGTTGAGGTCCATATCTGCCATCCAATGCAAAACTTCGCCCATGATCTGCGCCCGGCAGTTCGGGTCGGCTGCCGCCAGCCGAGTCGCCGCCACCGCCTGGCGAGCCAGACAGGGGATGCAATCGAGAGTTGTCTTCATCGCTTCCCATCCTTTTGGTTCAGAGTTGTAAATGGCCATGTTCCCTTGAGAAACATGGCCGAAGCCCTGGAAATCTGGATATTAAACTCGAGGTTCAAGGGGCACTTCTTGCTTAAATACCGTATATCTTCTGCAACCCGTTTATATCCGGCGGTGCCAGCGACCGTTTTTCAGTTTCGCCGGCACTGGCATATCCGTACATTGTCACATCAGAGTATTTTGCATTATAAATGTCGTCGAGACCAACCGCGTGGCCGAATTCATGGGTGGCGATATTTTGCAGATCCATTGCCTCCGGAGCCCCGTTCGTGCTCCAGGCAAAGTAAGCGGTATTGAAGAGCATGTCGAACTCCAGGATCGCTTTACTCCGCCGATTGAACCAATATGAAGTCACAGCGATAACATTGCTATCAGCATACGCTCCAAATTCCACCGCATTCTTATTGTCATATACTCCGTAATGAGCAGCATTATCTTCGGCCACCGCACCAAACAGAGCAACGCTGGTCTCCGCGTCCCAGGTATCGGAGGATGCTGTTATGCTCGCCATCACCGCGGACAAAGATTCCCCTGCAGCCGGTGCGCTGCTCAGATTTACGACGTAATCTTCTTGCCATAACCATTTCACGCCGGTTAATTTATACCCCAAGTCGGTTTTGGGAGGGCGGGCGGCATCATTGGGTTTGGCATAATGGATGAAATCTACCCGGGTTAAGTCTCCATATTCAGAAATAACCGGCGATTTCTCCGGAGCCTGCCAATGCTTCTGTCCCTCCTCTGCTAAAGGGATGACCATAGCGGCAGCCAACGAAGCGCATACCATGATTTGGACAGCGACTAAGAAAGCAAGCCCTAACCACCTTTTCATCCTGTCGTCCTCCTTTCCCCATTTCCCGAATAAACTCACATTTATCATATCACAGCAGCAGCTGCTCCGCTCTTGCCGATGCTACCGCCGGCCGGCCCATAAAGTCCGCTCGGCGGAGCGGGGGTCGTCCACGACCGTGGAAGTCGTATTAAAGCGCATTGTCGCTCGGCGGCTGAGTTCATACCGGGGCCAAGCGCATTCCCCGGTGGCGGCAAATGCCGCCCAGGCGGCATGCATAACATCCGCCAGCGGCGGTCGGCTTCAGATCCTGTCGTTCCGTGCAGTTTCGCGCACATACTCAGTCGACCACTGCCGCTCATCGAAAGAGCTTCCGCACATCAGCCACTGTCGGGGTGATCCTCGCAGCGCACAGCCGTTCTTCTTTCATTAAGTTTTTTGATCATTGAAGTGCTGTCGAGCTTGCTTTCTTGCGCAATCTGCGCAATCGTGTCAAATAAATGATTGCACATCAGGCATTTCCCTATAAGATTTTCATATTCTCGAAACACCATTTCAGTTTCCGGACATTCTAACATGATGTCAATTACTGTCATATCTTTGTCGATCATGTGCTCACTCCCCCTTTTTGATTCCAAGTCCACACCGGAACGCATCACCTTCAACTTGCATGTGAGGAAAGCAAGAATTGTTTAATCCGGTTTAATCCACTACTAAACGCCTCCTAGAATCAAGACTTCCCGGCTTTTTTGCCCGCCAACTTTTACCATTTCGCTTAATCCATTTTAAGGTTTTTTAATCTGGGTTGCAGCAACTTAACATTCCCCGGAGCCCTTTTTGCGAAGGTTTGAGGCCCAATTCGCGACCATCTCTGCCTCTGAAAATCCCGAAGTCGAAAGTTTGCCAAATCGTTTGCACAACCGCGAATAAGCTTCTGGCGTGATTTGATTCCGGTTTTTCTGCGTTCTTAAATCGCCTTTATACCCAGGGCTTCCTTCTCTCGCTCTTGCCGTTTAGCATCCCTTGATTTTTGTTCATGCTGCTGATTAAGGCATTTTCGCCCCAGAGGCGCATATTCTCCGCAGCCACACCTGCAAGAATCCAAGTTCCCTTCTCTTGCTGACTACACTAAGTAACCACGCAAGAAAACGGTTGTTTATCCGACCTTTAAGCGAGAAATATCCATTTTCCCCAATTACCGCACGGAAATCAATCTTTACTGCGAGATGTAGGCTACCATGTTTCTAGAATACCTTCTCTGATCCATTCAACAAAAGCCTCGAGGCTAGTGAGTTCACTCGGAGGATGGCGCAGGAAGATCCACGGAACCTGGGATTTAAGACGGTAAGGTTGCCTTTCGCCGGTTCCTATGAAACACTCCCGGTCTTTCGGTCAAGCAGCATCGACCTGTACTTCGGAGGCTTACTCTGACATTGAATCTTTTTCGAGAAAGATCTTTTTACCCAAGCCAATTGGCGCGGGCATCCCCAGGATCTGTCTACCGAAATTGAGAAAAAATGATAATTTCACTATGAAGGGTGGCTAATGCCCGGGAGCAGTTCATGTTAAAATGATTTCAAGCTGAATCTATCTTGACAATAAGGAAACTTTTCAGCGCCACAAACACAAATCGCTTGGTGGCGGCCTCTCCTCTCTATAAACCGTGATGTTCGCTCTCGTAATTGGGTAATCTTTCCAGCCGAATAGTACACAAGGAGGAAATGCATGCCCAAACGGACAAATGACTTCCAGAAACTGATAGCTAACATATATGAGCAACTGTCAACTCCGGATGAATTGGTAGTCGAGTCAGCACTACTCAAGGAACCGGGAAGTGGGGTAGATCGCGAGATTGACATCTTGCTCCAAAAGGAAATATTTGGTGCCATTATTCGTATTGCTATTGAATGTCGCGGAAGAAACCATAAGGATGATATCCAATGGATTGATAGCCTAATCGGAAAATATCGCGATCTCCCAGTCGATAAAATCATCGCCGTATCGAAATCAGGTTTCTCAAAAGCTGCGGTGGAAAAAGCTGAGATTAATCGTATTGACACGTTGACTTTGGAAGAGGCGCTAGAAACGAACTGGCCCAATGAGTTTAAACGACTTGGGATAGCGAAAGTCATTCGTCATGATCGACCATATAGAGTGCAAGTAATTACAGATGAAACAGTTGAGAATTCAATAAACACTTCCACATCCTTGTATACTGGCCAAGGACAACAGATCGGAACGATTCAAGAAGTTGCGAAGATAATATACGAACAAAACAAAGACACCATCACGAAAGAAATAAGCAAACACTTCCTGTCGTTTTTCAAAACACTTGATGATTTCAATAAGCATCAAGTGTTAGTGTCTGTTCCAGTTAATCCTCCACATCCAACCTTCATTGCTGATGGAAGTAGGCGACTCTTGGTTAAACAGGTGATACTAGAAATGTTGTGCTCTTATTCATACGAACCTGCCAATGTCAGCCATTACCTTTTGGGCAATAGACAGGTAACTCAAGCGACCATTCGTGATGAACAAAGCGAGGGAGAATTTATCATCAGAACCATACAAGAAGCGAAAAATCCCAACCAAGCCAATGTCCGCGTCGAAAAAGTCGATGTCAAGGCCAAAATAAGTAGCTAATAGGACGCGAAAAAAGCCTCCCACTAAAAAACATGCACTAGCTGATCCGCTGCACTTGCGATTTTTTGATCCAGATGCGTATAAACCTTTTGCCCTGATCAAACAATGTCATTTCCTTCAACGACCGGCTAATCTGCCCTTTCTAAAAGAGAGGATCAATCCCACAAATCATCTATGGTAGTATCTTTGACGCGAAATGTGACCGCGTTACTCGTTTCCTCGATAACGTGAACCTTCATGAACGTGGTCTGCCCACAAGAGTCGTCCGCTATGATGGGATCGTCAACACTTTTTCGGACAATTTGCTAAACTACTGCCTGTAGCTGGCTCTGCTGCCACTGTTTGAGATATTGGACTGGGCTGAGATAACCCAACCTTCTTTGTGCTCTCCGGCGATTGTAGAAAACTTCAATGTATTCGATGACCGCTTGCCGGGCTTGCTCATATGTGGGATAACATCGCCAGTGGACGATTTCCTATTTCAAGATATTTCAACAATAACTCGCACTAGCATGCGAATCTATCGGGAAATTTGGCATTGTAGACTGGATCTCGTTTCTTTTTCTGCATTCTTGAGCATCTAGCACATATTTCAATAAAATAATAAATCCTACGACATTCTTAGCCCCTCGTTTTATCTGGTTGCAGGAAATTGAAAAAGCCCCGCGCACGCGCGGGGCTGGATCTGC
>Ga0302252_1000539_pt1 | contig 31586 bp, 31 predicted proteins | sample AAG_RA_Leu_MG_FD_193511 | JGI IMG/M metagenome (GOLD analysis project Ga0302252, IMG submission 193511) | Enriched activated sludge microbial communities from anaerobic digester in WTTP, New Holstein, Wisconsin, United States - AAG_RA_Leu | ecosystem: Engineered > Bioreactor > Anaerobic >... | reverse complement strand
AATCCTTAAGGACTGTGTCCTTTTAGCTCACTTTGACATCTTGCGATGTCTCACTGACTTTAAATAATTTCGATGGCTGTGCCATCTTTAAAAAATAAGCCTGCTGTTTAGTTTTCAAGGTTCAATGCGATGTGACTTATATATCTTACCACTTCGAGACTTCAAAGTCAACATCTTTTGTTTGTTTTTAATTTCTTTTGTGTTCCAATTCTCTGCCGCTCTCGGCGACATAGACTAATATATCAGCTTTGCTTTCGCATGTCAACACATTTACTCATAAAATTACACACCTTCTTTCCAAAGCGTATATTTTCAACCTGCACAAGCACCTTTAAACATAAGGACCTGCTGCTTTTATACATAAAAAGCGCAGCAGGCCCTTATCAAACACCTATTTGCTTGTAGGCTGTATCTATGCCTTTAACAGCCTCATTTTTTTAAGCATTACCACAAGCTTCTTTCCTCTTGGAATCGCGAGTATCTCCGATTCTTTTATTATTCCGACCCTGAAAAGCAGAACTCCATATGCAGCCATGCCTATGCATATTGAAACTGCACACGAGAGATTGTTTCCAAGTGTACCTACTACAGCAGCGAATGAAACCCATACGACTCCTCCCATTACAAGCGATGCCAGCATAGGCTTAACTACGGAATCCATAATCTCGAATTTAATGTTCATATATTTCTTTATATACACGAAATTGAGCACGGCAGCCACGCCGTATGCAACCACTGTTCCCAGCGCAGCGCCCTTTACGTTTATCGAAGGTATCCCTGTGAGGATGTAGCTTATCCCTATCTTGAACACCGCTCCTATTGCAAGGTTTTTAACCGGAACATACGCTCTTCCAAGGCCTTGGAATATTCCCGTGAAAGTCTGCGTGTAACCCAGAAAAACCACACCCAGGGAAAGGTAAAGCAGTATGTCGCCGGCAGATGCAGGCTCATTTGGGAAAAGCAGCTTCATTATAGGGACAGACAGCACAGCGAGTCCAAAAGCGGCCGGAAACGAGGCTATGCTCGACACCTTTACTGATATTTGAGTATACTCCCTTGCCCCATCCATATTCTTTTGTGCCATATACTGTGATATAAGTGGAACAAGGCTCATGGAAAGCGCAACTGTGAGCACCTGCGGAAGGTTGACGAGCGTAGCAGCCATCCCTGTAAGCTGGCCGTAAAGACTTGAAGATTCTTCAACACTAAAGCCTATGGTTTGAAGTCTTCTCATTACTATGGCCGTATCTATGAATGTCATTATAGGTATTATACCCGCACCTATGGTTATAGGCACCGCAATATTCAGCAGCCTCTTGATAATCTGTGACGACGATTCCTCACCGAAATCACCCGGGTTGCTCTCGATTTCGCCATGTATATTTTTTTTGTTCTTGATGTATATATAGAACATGAAAAGCGCCCCGAAAATCGCCCCCGCTGTAGCTCCAAACGACGCTCCCGCCGCAGCGTATTCCTTGCCCCTGTCAAGCAGGAAAACGGCTAGGAACAATCCGAGTGCGACTCTGAAAAACTGCTCTATTATCTGAGATATGGCTGTAGGCTTCATGTCCTGAAGCCCTTGGAAGTAGCCTCTATATGATGACATCATTGAAACGAAAAAAAGCGCCGGAGCAATTGCCTTCATGGAATACTCCGCCTTTGGATTTTTAAACCAGGTGCCGACTAGAAATTCCGAACCAAAATAAAGCAACAGCGAGCTTAGTACGCCTACAGATATCAGGGCTATGAACGACACCTTGAATATCTTGTGCGCTCCTTTTCTATCCCCGAGTGCAATTTTTTCAGACACAAGCTTCGATATGGCCGTTGGAAATCCGGCAGTGGATATCACCAGAAGCAGCACGTACATAGGGTATGCCGTCGAATAGTAGCCTATGCCTTCAGAGCTTATTATGTTGGTGAGCGGTATCCTGAAGAACGCTCCCATAACCTTGACTATTATGCCCGCTATTCCCAGTATGAAAGCTCCCTTTAAAAAGGAATCTTTTCTCATGTGTATTTCCTCCTAGATTTTTTACCATTAAAACTTTTCAGGCTCGGACATGCGCCCGAGCCGTTCATTAACCCACCAAAGAATCAATTCTATATGAGTCTATTTTTTAGTTTCATCCTTGAGCAGCTTTTCAACCTTTGCCTTCTCGTTAAGTCCGGCAGCGTATTCATTATATTTGTTCTGCTCAATCTCGCTCTTTATTGAATCCTTTACCTTGTCAAATGCTGGTATCTCGTCTATCCTGTCAGTCACCTTTATTATGTGGTAACCGAACTGGCTTTTGACAAGCTCTGATATCTGGCCTTTTTCAAGTTTAAATGCCGCCTCTTCGAATTCCGGCACCATTACGCCCTTGCCGAAGAAATTAAGATCTCCGCCATTTTGAGCTGAGCCCTCATCCTGAGAATATTTCTTGGCAAGCTCCGCAAAATCTTCTCCCGCCTTGGCCTTTTGAAGCACCTCGTTTGCCAGCTTCTCCTGTTCCTTAGCCTTGTCTTCAGGCAGCGGATTCATGCTATCATCCACGGTCTTAAAGAGTATGTGCGACGCCCTGACCTGCTGATTCCTGTAGTTTTCCTTGTTCTTTTCAAAATAGTCTTTGATTTCTGGATCTGTGAGCTTTAGCTCGGCCTTGAAATTCTTTTCAAGCTCAGCTACAGCTAGCTCTTTTCTTAGCTGGTTTTTGATGAACTCATCGTCAATCTTGTTTTTCTCAAGGAAAGTCTTCATGTCCGCACTTTTTGCCACATTGTCCTTGAATTCCTTGAGCGCCTTGTTAACCTCAGAATCTTCAACTTTTACGCCTTCCTTCTGGGCCTCCTGGTATAGCACCTCGACCGATATCATCGTTTCGAGCACCTGCTCCTTAATAAGCTCATTAAATGTCTTTCCGTCTCCGGCGTCCTTAGTCCATATTTCCTCGCCGTAGAGTCCTTCGTATCCTTTCTTGGTTAGCGCCAGGTTCTTTTCAAAATCCTGTGCCGTGATGAACTTGCCGTTTACTTTGGCCACATTTTCACCTGATTTTCCGGAGCTGCACGCCACAAGTGAAATAGCCAGCAGGGCAATTATAACAATGTTCGTAATTTTCCTCATAGCTAACATCCTTTCTATTTTTATGCTGACATATTATTGTAACATCTTTTCCATCACCATAGCAATTTCTGTAATCAATTTGTAATCTTCTTTTTCCTCTTTCGGTTTGAACATATAGTATGGCTCTATATATATCTTATCATTATGGTGCTTTATAGCTTTTACTCCCATTCTTTTGCCGAGAGATTTGACATAAGCAGTCATTATGAGTGTCCTCACAGGCACTGGTATGTCGGAGAATCTGTCTTCTATCTCCTCTTCCACCTCGTACATTTCTTCCCTGGATTCTATTGATGCTATCTTCTTATATATTTCTATCTTTGAAAGTTCGTCTTGTATATAATCCTGAGGGATATAGGCATTGAGCTTAAGCTCTATTTCTGTGTCTATTTCTGGTCTCACCTCTTCACCCTTAAGCCTTCTTATGGCGTCCGAGAGCATCTTCACATACAGGTCATAGCCAATGGCAGACATGTGCCCGTGCTGCTGGGAGCCCAGGAGATTTCCAGCACCTCTTATTTCAAGATCCCGCATTGCAATTTTGAACCCCGAGCCGAACTCTGTGAACTCCTTTATCGCCTTAAGCCTCTTTTCTGAGATTTCAGTGAGCATCTTGTCCTTTTCGTATACCAAGTATGCATAGCCCTGTCGCGAGGACCTGCCAACCCTGCCCCTTAGCTGGTACAGCTGAGATAGGCCCATCTTGTCAGCATCGAAAACTATCATCGTGTTGGCATTTGCTATGTCCATTCCTGTTTCTATTATTGTTGTGCATACCAGCACATCGGTTTCCCTTTGAAGAAAGCGCATCATAACGTTCTCCAGCTGCCTTGCATTCATCTGGCCATGTCCGAGGTCTATCCTTGCGGAAGGCACAAGCTTCTTAATCTTGGCGGCCATATCCTCTATTCCTCCGACCCTGTTGTATACAAAAAACACCTGTCCGCCTCTTGAAATCTCTCTTTCTATGGCGTCAGCAATTATGCTCTCCTTGGCTTCCACAACGAAAGTCAGTACCGGATGCCTTTCTTCGGGCGGTTCCTCTATTATACTCATGTCGCGTATGCCTGTAAGCGACATATGGAGCGTACGTGGAATTGGCGTTGCAGACATGGCAAGTACGTCCACACTCGATTTCAGGCTTTTAATCTTTTCCTTGTGCTTTACTCCAAATCTTTGCTCCTCGTCTATGACAAGCAGCCCAAGGTCCTTGAATTTGATGTCATCTGACAAAAGCCTGTGTGTGCCTATTACCACATCGACAAGCCCTCTCCTTATATCGTCCGCTATGTGCGATTGCTCTTTTCCAGTCTTGAACCTGCTAAGCACCTCTACCCTTATAGGGAACTTTTCGAACCTCTCCCTGAATGTGTTGTAATGCTGCTGCGCAAGTATTGTGGTCGGAACAAGCACCGCAACCTGCTTTGAGTCCATGCAGGCCTTAAACACAGCCCGTATAGCCACTTCGGTCTTGCCATAGCCTACATCGCCGCATATGAGCCTGTCCATAATACCATCGGACTCCATATCCTTTTTGACTTCCTCTATCGCTCTTTTTTGGTCCTGAGTCTCTTCGTGCGGGAAGAGATTTTCAAATTCGAACTGCCATGGAGTGTCATCCCTGAACTGATAGCCTTTCATACCCTCGCGCCTTGCGTAAAGCTCAATAAGCTCCTTCGCCATCTCTTCGACTGCCTTTTGAGCTTTGGCCTTGGCCTTGTTCCACTCGCTCGTTCCGAGCTTGCTCAGCCTAACCCGCTCTCCTTCGCCGCCTATATATTTTTGTACCTTATCGAACTGGTCCGTCGGGACGTAGAGGCTGTCTCCGGCGGAATAGACAATCCTGAGGTAGTCCTTTGTCACATCGCCCACCACGAGCTGCTTCATCCCCTCGTATTTGCCTATTCCGTGGCTTTCATGCACCACGTAGTCTCCTATTTCCAGTTCCATGAAGCTTTCAATTTGTCTGGCGTTCTTGGATCTTATCTTTTTCTTCTGGAAGGATTTCTTGTGAGCCCCCAGTATCTCAGTATCCGTTATTAGTGTGAAGGCGCAGTCCAGGTAAGAGAATCCGGAGCTTATGTCTCCGGGGGATATTACAATCTGAGACGGCCTTATGGAGTATTCCCTGTTGCTTGTGACCATGGCTTCTATAGAATGCGCAGAGAGCATTTCCTGCAAGCCTTTCGCCTTGTCGGGACTGCCTATTGATATGAGTACGCTGTGTCCTTTTTCCTTGAGGAATTTTATTTCTCCTGCTGCCATTTCGGTCTTGCCGCCAAAGCTCGGGACCTCCCTTGCCGAAAAACTGTATGCCGCAGCCTTCTCGAAGCCTTCGACGTCCTTTGGCAGAGTAGCGAGCATAAGGAGCCTTTTGTCCTCAAAGCACTCCTGAATGCGGTCCATTCCAAACAAAAGATCTCCCTGCTCTTTACTTGCTTCTCCGCGCTCGAGACTTGCAACGAATATCTCGGCAAATTCGCTTGCATAGTTCCTCTGCCTCTGGAGCACTCTCTCGGGCTCGTTCATCAAGACTAGCGAAGCCGCGCCCATGTAGTCAAGGAGAGTGTCCGGCTTGTCGTATATATAGTCTATATGGTTTTCTATGCCTTCAAAATAAATGCCTTGAGAAAGCTTGTCCATCTTTCCTGCAAGCTCTTCAGAAAGACCCTCCGTTTCGGGTATTTCCCCTGCCGTTCCAAGCCCCACGCTCGGCTTATATATCACTTCTCTTGCCGGAGCTATTGTCACAGAGCTGATTTTTTCAATAGACTTTTGGCTGATTGCATCAAAGCTTCTCATAGAGTCTATCTCGTCGCCAAAAAGCTCTATTCTGACAGGGTTTTCAAAACCGGGCGAAAAAATGTCTATTATTCCGCCCCTTACGCTGAACTGGCCTATGCCCTCGACCTTGCTCTCCCTTTCATAGCCCATAGCCGCAAGACTTCTTGAAATAGAATCTACATCTATTATGCTGCTTGAATTTATCTCTATGATATTGTCCAGGAAAACACTCTTGGGCACGTATTTCCTCATAAGATTGTCTATGCTGCTTACAATGATGATTTTCTCGCCTTTCGAAAGTCTTCTTAGCACGTCTATCCGCTTGGATTCCTCATTTCTGTCCCTGGCCTCCATCGAATAGAAGAATATGTCGCTGCATGGCATGTATGCCGCGGCTTCACCCGCATAAAACCTTATGTCCTCGTATATCCGCTTGGCCTCAAGGTCGCTGTGAGCTATTATAAGGCCTTGCTTAATTCCGCTGTATTTAAAGAGCGCCGCGCTAAAATGCGCCTTTTGGCTCTGGACAAGTCCATGCACGTGCAATGGGCTTTTCCCGTCTTTGATGTTTTCGATTATCTGATTGAATTCATAGCATCGTTTCAGGGGGCTCAAAAAAAGATCAGCCATTGGATGTCCTCCCATTAACCGTTGTATTTGTTCATTGCGGCTTCAACGCCGCCACTGATTATTGACTCAGCCGCCTCAGCCGCACGCTTTTCAGTCTGTGCAATCTCCTTCATCTCTTCCTTTGTGAATTTTGAAAGCACAAAAGATGCGAGATCCCTGCCATCGAATGGCCTTCCGACTCCTATTCGAATCCTCGGAAAATCGTCAAAGCCAAGGCGGGAAATTATAGATTTCATTCCGTTGTGAGTGCCTGCGCTCCCCTTTTTCCTTATTCTTATTCTCCCAAAATCCGTGTCTATGTCGTCGTATACCACTACAAGCTCCTCCGGGCTTAGCTTGTAGTAGCTGAATATCTCAGCAAGCGAATCTCCGCTAAGATTCATGTATGTCTGGGGCTTTACAAGCAACACCTTCTGGCCGCCTATGAAGCCTTCCCCCACAAGCGCCCTGTGCTTTAGCTTTTTTACGCTTATGCCGTGCACATGCGCTAATATGTCTATCACGTCAAAACCCACGTTGTGGCGGGTACATTCGTATTGGCCCCCGGGGTTTCCAAGTCCTGCTATCACAAACACTCTTCATTTCCTCCTTCAAACAATGTCCATAACCTACAAAAGGCGGAGAATTAATATCTCCGCCGGTTTCAAGCTCTAGTCAAACAGTCTGCTTACTGATTCATTTAGGAATATCTTCTTTATAGCCTTTGCAAATAAAGGTGCCACTGATTCAACTACTATCTTGTCTAGCTTCTTTTCATCAGACAGAGGTATTGTATCCAGCACTACAAGCTCCTTTATTGCAGAATCTCTTATTCTCTCTATCGCTGGCCCCGAAAGCACAGGATGCGTGCAGCATGCGTATACTTCTTTTGCTCCAAGCTCCTTTAGTGCGTTTGCTCCATTGGTTATGGTGCCTGCCGTGTCTATCATGTCATCTACTAGTATTACGTTCTTGTCCTTAATGTCTCCTATTATGTTCATTACTTCACAAACGTTCGCCTTAGGCCTTCTCTTGTCTATTATCGCTATTGGCGCATCAAGCAAATTAGCGAAGTTTCTGGCTCTTGTAACGCTTCCAAGATCGGGCGATACAACCACAAGATCCTTGAGGCCCTGATTCTTGAAATGCTGGGCGAGTATAGGCACTCCCAGAAGATGATCCACAGGTATGTCGAAATATCCCTGTATCTGGGCCGCATGCAGGTCCATTGTAAGTACTCTTTGCGCGCCTGCCGCGGTGAGAAGATCAGCCACAAGCTTCGCAGTTATTGGATCTCTGGCCTTTGCCTTTCTGTCCTGCCTTGCATAACCGTAGTATGGTATTACAGCTATTATCCTGCCTGCTGATGCCCTTTTAAGTGCGTCTATCATTATTAGAAGCTCCATTATATTGGTATTAACCGGAGCGCTGGTGGATTGAATAAGGAATACGTCTCTTCCTCTTACAGATTCGTTGAAATTGACAGAAATTTCGCCGTCACTGAAAGTAGAAACTACAGCATCACCCACAGGAACCCCCACAAGCTTGGCAATCTTTTGAGCCAGCTCGGGATTGGAATTCCCGGTAAACACCTTGATTTCATTTCCGCTGCTATTGAAATTCATTTCAAAAAACCTCCCAAATTTACATAAAAATTTAAGCAATAATTTTTCCAAGCAATTTAATCTTTTTTACCCCACTTGCCGCTTTTGAGATAACCTTCCTTAGTGGTCTGCCTCTGTCTTGCTATGGCAAATGAATCCTCAGGCACATCGTCGGTTATAGTCGAACCTGCGGCTATATACGAATTCTCGCCCAGCTCAACAGGGGCTATCAGATTTGTATTGCAGCCTATGAAGCTCCCGTCGCCTACCTTCGCCCTGGATTTTTTCTTGCCGTCGTAGTTGACAAACACTGTGCCGCAGCCGATGTTGACATCCTCGCCTACGTCAGCGTCTCCTATATACGAAAGGTGCGAAGCCTTGGAATTGTCTCCCACGTTTGAATTCTTGACCTCCACAAAGTCGCCTATCTTGACATTCCTGCCAATATTGCTGTTTGGCCTCAGGTATGCAAAAGGTCCCACCTTGGAGCCGCTGCCTACAGAGCTCTTTACTATTACAGAATTCTGTATCTCACAGCCATCGTCAAGCCTTGAGCTGTCAATAGTGCATCCCGGCCCCACTGTGCAGCCTTCGCCTATTACGCTGGCACCCTTTATTGTGCTTCCAGGATATATTACAGTGTCAGGGCCTATCACTGCGCCACTTTCTATATAAGTAGCCGCCGGGTCTATCAGTGTAACACCGTTTAGCATATGGAATTCATTTATCCTCTTTTTCATGAGGCATTCGGCCTCCGAAAGCTGAAGTCTGTTGTTTACTCCCATTATCTGGTCGCTCGTCGCTCCAGCATATGCTCCGGCCGTAAGTCCTTTGGCTCTTATTATTTCGACTGCATCCGTAAGATAATATTCTCCCTGCGAGTTGTCGCTTCTTATCTCAAGCAGTGCCTCGCGCAGGGCCTTGCCCTCAAAGCAATACATTCCAGAGTTTATTTCGCATACGAGCCTTTGCTCCTCGCTGGCATCCTTTTCCTCAACTATTCCAAGAAGCTCGTCGCTTCCTCCTCTTATTATCCTGCCGTAGCCCTTTGGATTTTCCATGAGCGCCGTAAGCACACTTACCGCAAAGCCGGCTCCCTTGTGGAATTCAATGAGCGACTTTATCGTTTCGCCTTCGATAAGCGGCGTATCTCCGCAGAGAATCACTATGGTGTCGCTGTCATCTATGTAATTATTTGCCATCATGACTGCGTGGCCCGTCCCAAGCTGTTCCTCTTGAACCACCACTTCGACTCCTTCGGGCAGACAGTTCCTGACCGTTTCAGCGCCATGCCCTATAACCACGATGTTGCTTTGGGCTCCGGCCTCAAGCGACGCATCTATTACATGGTTTACCATCTCCTTGCCACACACCTTGTGCAGGACCTTTGGAAGCTTCGACTTCATCCTGGTTCCTTTGCCAGCGGCAAGTATGATTGCTTTTATGCCCATTTGAGTTCACTCCTATATGATAATGTACGTTTCATACCCTTAACATTGTTTACAATTTCCATAATTAATATAGCACTTTTTAAATGAAATGTATACTTATATATCGACTTTTTAAACAAAAAAAGAACCTTTGTCAGGTTCCTTTTCTATGTCGTAATTATTTATTCCAGCTCAAAGTCAGCGCTGACTTCGGCAAGCGATTTTGCCTCGTCATACGCCCTAAGTATAGCATCCTGCAGCCTTTCCCTTGACTGCATATTTATAGGATGTGCTATATCCTTGAAGCCTCCCTCGCTGAGCCTTTTGCTCGGCATTGCCACAAAGTAGCCGTTTTTTCCCTCTATCACCTTGATGTCGTGGATCACAAGCTCGTTGTCGAAAGTTACTGAAACTACGCCTTTCATCTTGCCATCATCGAGAACCTTTCTGACTCTAATATCAGTGATTTGCATTTTGTCCACTCCCTCCAAAAAAGCATGTAAATGCCTGGCTGAAATATGTATATTTAAAAACTGCCTTAAGCTATATTTTACATAAAAACTCATAAATCTTCAAGAAACTTCGAAATTTTCTGAAGTTTTTGTACAAAAAAAACGCAGGCTGTTTTGAGCAACTGTGCCTGCGCCGCTTTGTGTCTATTTAATTTATTATTTCATCATTAGGTACTGTCTCGACCAGGCCCGTTTCTATGGTTACCAGCTTCATAAGCGAAATACAGCCTTCTACCAGCTTTTTCTCCGGAGCATTTGTGGATATCAGGACACCCTTGCCGACCACATCAGCCTTGAACTCTTTCATGAGATCCTGCATCCCCTTTAGAGTTCCCCCGCCCCTCATGAAATCATCTATTAGTATTACCTTAGAGCCCTCCTTAAGCGACTTCCTGGAAAGCGACATCGTTTGTATCTTTTCATTCGATGCCGAAGCATAGTTTATGCTGAGTGAAGAGCCTTCTGATATCTTTGAATTCTTTCTTATTATGACAAGAGGAAGATTCATTGCATTCGCAGTTGCCAGCGCCAGCGGGATGCCCTTTGTCTCTATTGTGACCACGCAGTCGGCAGCGCTGTAGTCTATATATGTCGCAAACAGCTTTCCAACCTTTGAAACTACCTGCGGGCTGTATATTATGTCAATCAGGTAGAGGAATTTTCCGGGAAGCACTCTTTCTGGATCATTTATCTGCTCGCAAAGTTCGCTTAAGAACTCCCTTGCATCTTCACTTGAAACCTTCGGTATATATTTGACTCCGCCTGCGGCTCCGGCTATTGTTATGACCTTGCCTAGATTGAGCTTCTCGAATACATTTTTGACTATGAGTATGTCTTCGCTTATTGTGGACTTTGCAGCATTGAATTTTTGCGTGAAATAGCTCAGTGTGAATATTCTATTCGGGCTGTCTGAAAGAATTTTAACTATTCCTCCAATTCTTTCATTCCTCTTGAATTTCATACGCTTCCTCCTTAAAGTAATTCCTGTGTAGATATAATGCAGAACGCTTTATTGTTAATTCGTTATATTTTCAGGTCATATTGTGCTATAATTTAAAGTGCTTGTCGATATGTTTTTAAAAAAGTGCACGTTCAGCGCCAGATTAATCTTCTACATTATATACGAAAATTTCGCATTATTCAAGCTCAAATGTTCACTTTTTTATCATTTATGGAGGTAATTAAAATGCATATACATTTCATTGGAATAGGCGGCATAGGCATGAGCGGGCTGGCCTTCATATGCCTGAAAAGAGGCTACAAGGTATCGGGATCCGACTCAAAAAGCTCCGCCATAACCGAAAATCTTGAAAATTCAGGAGCAAAAATATACATAGGGCAAAAATCCGAAAACATCCAGAGCGGTACCGACATTGCAGTATATACTGCCGCTGTTTCTTCTGACAACGAGGAGCTTGTTCAGGCAAAAAGCCTTGGCATCAAAACAATGGACCGCGCCGAATTCCTTGGACTTTTAATGAAGGATTTTTCAAACTGCATAGCCATAGCGGGAACCCACGGCAAAACCAGCACCACCTCAATGACTTCTGTGATATTCAGTACGAACAACCTGGACCCTACAATACTTGTGGGAGGCAACCTGCCCCACATAGGCGGCAATGTGCGCGTGGGCGGTTCAATGCACTTTATAACCGAGGCCTGCGAATATGTGGACAGCTTCCTCAAGTTCCACCCCACAATAGCCATAATAACCAACATAGACGCCGACCACCTGGACTACTTCAAGGACATAGACCATATAAAGGACTCATTTTCAAAATTTGCAGCACTTGTGCCGGAGGGCGGCCACATAATTGCAAATGGCGATGACGAGAACATCGCCGATATGTTTTCAAAATGCGAAGGTAAATTAAGGGGCGAAATAATAAGATACGGATTCGACAGCTCAAACGATGCTGTAATAGAGGGGCTAGAGTTTGACAAAAGCGGCCATGCCTCATTCTCCCTGAAGCTCCATGGCGCATCTCTTGGAAGGTTCTCACTTGAGGTTCCCGGAGTCCACAATGTGCTCAACTCCTGCGCAGCAATATTAGCTTCGTATGTATGCGGCCTCTCGCCTGACGACATAGGCGCTGCCCTGTCAAGCTACACCGGCGTAGGCAGAAGATTTGAGCATATGGGAGCAGTAGGCGGCGTCAAGTTCATAGACGACTACGCCCATCACCCCACAGAGATTATGGCCACACTTTCAGCTGCAAGGCGCGCCACTTCGGGCAAGGTATGGTGCATATTCCAGCCTCACACCTACACAAGGACCAGGCTCCTGCTTGAAGAGTTCTCAAACGCCTTCGACGATGCAGACAATATCATAATAACCGACATATACGCCGCCAGGGAGGTTGACAGCGGTGATATCCACTCAAGGGACCTTGTAAGGAAGCTTGCCGAAAAGAATAAAAATGCAAGCTACATCTCCGGCTTTGATGAGATAGCTTCATACGTGCTTGAGAACGTGCACGAAGGAGACATGGTGATAACAATGGGCGCCGGTGATGTAAACAAGATAAACGACATAATATTCAAAGACAGATAATATAAAAAAAATGCCGAATTCAGTTTCGGCATTTTTTTTGACTTTTTTATTGCCTTGCAGACTCCATAAAATCATATACTGCGTTGGAGAGGGCTGCAAACTCCTGTATTGTAAGAGTCTCCCCCCTTCTTTTTTCATCTATTCCTGCGCTCTTTATCACCACCGAGGAGTTGTCCTTTGAGATTCCAAGCTCGGAGCTTGAAATGCAGTTGAGCAGCGTTTTCCTCCTCTTTGAAAACGAAGCCTTGACAACCCTGAAAAACACATCCCTGTCTTTTACGCTGCACGGGGGCTCATCCAGCAGGTCCAGCCTTATTACAGTGGAGTCCACATTCGGCTGGGGCATGAAAACCGTCTTGGGGACATTTGCCACTATGCTGGTTTCGCAGTAGAACTGTATTGCCACCGAAAGCGCGCCGTAGTCCTTTGTAGAAGGCTGGGCATTCATCCTGTGGGCGACTTCCTTTTGTATCATCACCACTATTGTCTTTACAGGTATATTCTCTTCAAGAAATCTCATTATTATAGGCGTAGTTATATAATAAGGAAGATTCGCAACAACCTTGACCCTCTTGCCCTGGAATTTATCCTCCAGTAGTTTTTTTATATCAAGCTTGAGTATGTCTTCGTTTATTATCTCCACATTTTCCCTGTCCGCGAGAGTCTCCTGGAGTATTGGGATGAGGTTCTTGTCTATCTCTATAGCTACTACCTTCTCGGCTCTCTTTGAAAGCTCCCTTGTGAGCGTTCCTATTCCGGGACCTACTTCTATGACGCAGTCGCCTTCTTCTATATTGGCTCCGTCTACTATCTTAAGGAGCACGTTTGAATCCACCAGGAAATTCTGTCCGAGCGATTTTGAAAACTTGAATCCGTATTTTTGCACTATATCCTTTGTAACTTTGGGCATAGAAAGCCTGTCCATATTACTCCTCCTCGAGCTCACCAAGTGCAAGCTCAAACTCTTCCCTCTTGACTCCATAGCTGTTTAGCCTGTTTAGAAACTGCTTTGCATTGCCATAACCGATTCCAAGGATCGCCCCGAGCAGATCACGCCTTCTGGCAGCATTGGCATCTCCGTCCAGTCCCTCTCTGAGCAGGTCCATTCTCGAAAATTCGCTGCCTGGAGTTTCAAGCTCGCTTCTTACCTTCGAGAGCGCCCTTAATATGCTTTGCGGCGATGCGTTTTCTATTCCGATATCGCCGTTACACATGGCCTCTTCCCTTGGAAGGAAAGCATGCTTGCAACCCGGCGCTATTTTCGAGACCCTCTTCCTTATCTTTTCACCTGCAAAATCAGGGTCAGTAAACACAATTATTCCTCTTCTGCTTGCAGCCGCTCTTATCCTCTCTTCAACTCCGCTTGGAAACCCGAAGCCGCCTGTTGCTATGAGTTCTGCATCCACGGCTCTTCTCACAGCGCATATGTCGGACTTTCCCTCTACAACTATTATTTCCTTTATCAAAAAATCACCTCATAACATAGAAATGGAAAGGCCAGAGCCTTTCCACATCCGTTTCTATAGAGTTAATTATAACATTTTTTAGCCTTGCATCAATATTATTATTTTAGTATATAGACCTTTACATTCCTCTTTCCGAAACTTCTCGCCTCGCTCAGAGATTCCATATATATGTCAATTCGGTTCCCCTTTATTGCGCTGCCAGTATCCTCTGCAATGCAATAAATTCCAAGAGGCTCTATGTAGAGCTTTGAACCTAGCGGTATTACTCTCGGGTCTACTGATACTACTCCAGGCCTTACTCGTGTTCCACTTCTTGTTACGCCGTAATTTCTGTCTCCCGGATTCTTGCCGGTACTTTCATAGCCTGCTGTATATGCGCTGGCTACCATGTTTATTGCGCTTTTAAAGTCCCTTGTCTCTCCCCTTGATGTGAGGACAAAGCTTTTTGTGCCTCGCTTTACAAGCTCCTCCGCAGGCGCTGAAACCAACTTTTCGTCAACAAGTCTCCTGTCTACTTCAACTCCGTCTTCAAGGACTACCTCATAAGTTACGCTTTTCTGGCCGGCCTTGCCCTTTTGAACTACCTTTGTTTTGCCCGCTTCGAGAGAGTCATCTCCCACAACGGTCACCTTGTACGGTATCTCCTCACTCTCTTGAACCTGCTTCATCTCAATCCTTACTACCTTTACAGATGAGCCCGGCTTCAAGCTGCTCCCGAGTGATGGGTCAACCTTATCCTTTTCTCCAAGTTTTATCTTTTGCTGCCTCATGAACTTTTCTACCGTGTCTGCCGCAGTTAAAACTTCATTTGTTTTGCCATCGATACTGAGCGTGACCTTGAACGCTCTATAAACTTTTACATCCATTCCGTCTGAAAGTTTTTCATCAAGCGACGGTTTCACCATGTCATTTTTTGAAAGCTTCACACCATTTTCCTTCAAAAGACCCGCTACATCCTTTGAGAAAGTTGATGCTTCGATTTTTTTATCGTCTACTATTATTGTAACCTTCTTGTTGCCCAGGTCATATATCCCTATAGAAATCGATAAAAGGAGCACTACTGCCAATACGCATACATGCCATTTTTTTATCATTTTCAGCATGTCAAGTCTTGACTTCATATAATCACCTCCTGATATATAGGCCTTGACTCATTTTATTTCATTTTTGACGGCTTGTCAAATCGAAATGTTTTTTTATTTTTCAAAATGTGGGTATAATTATCATACATCAACACTTAAAGGGGGTATGCTCTATGCCACAAATTTTAGCTTTTTTCGATGATTCACAAAAGGCATACAAATGTCTTGCCGATGTGAAAAAAAATGCTTCTGTAAATACGCTTTCATATACAGTCGCTAAAAATGAGTATTCAAAGGAAGGAGTTGATAACTCTGGAATACCAGACAATCTCGGCTCAGTTCCAAAAATTGGATTGATAGCAGGCCTTGTGCTTGGACTTGTTGTGGCAATGGGAGTTCCCAGCCAGATTTTTTCATCACTTTCCAGTTTTGCCATGATACTAGTCAAGATAATAGCATTTGCGGCTACAGGAGGAATTACCGCCTTTCTTGTAATGGTATACCTTCGCCACTTCAAACAAAAGGAGCACTATGACGTATCCAGGGGAGGCCTTATACTCATAGTCGAGAATCCTGGCGATGACAAGGACAAACTTGCCGACATAATCAAAAAATACGAGCCTGAAAAGCTAGCAGTTTATTAATAATATGATGTAATAAGATTTTATACTGCTGTATCGTTTTATTTTTATAGTTTTATAATTCTATTAATGTTTCTATTTTGTCGTATGGGGTATATTTTTGAAATGTGGGAGATATAAAAAGATAGGGGGAAAATTATATGGCCAATATGTCGAACATCTTAGCATTCTTTGATGAAGCGGAAAAAGCCTCAAAGTGCCTAACCGAAGTGAGAAGGATTGCTTCCAAAAGCGTCAAAGCTTATACTGTTGCGCAACACGAATACACAAAAGAAAAGGACGAGGTTCAATTCAAGAAAGATGACAGATTAAGAACAGCCACCAAACTCGGAGCAGTTGCCGGAATAGCTGTGGGCGTGCTTGTGGCACTCGGATTCTCGCAGGGACTTTTTAAATCAGTACCCGCTTCCATAATAATACTGCTCATAGCATTCGCAGCCAGTGGCAGCCTTGCCGGATTCCTGGTTGTAAACCACAGGCTCGATGAGAAGGAGAGGATTTCAGAACAAGGCAAAAGAGGACAGCTCATACTAATAGTTGAATGTCCTGAAGATGAGACTGAGAAAATAACTACTGTTATCAATAGTTTCTCGCCTGCAAAGCTTAGCACATATTAGTAGTTTCAAGATGATAATTCATTAAATATCAAAGGGCTGCCGCATGCCGACTAAATTGTCGATTTGCAACAGCCCTTTTTGTACCTATTCTTTAAAAAACTGCTATTTTTTTATATTAAAGAAATTAAGCGCATTTTCGCTAGTCTGCCGACACACCTGCTCATAAGACAATCCTCTTATCTGGGCTATCATGGCAGCTACATGCTCAACCTTTGTCGGATCGTTGCGTTTGCCCCTGAACGGAACAGGAGTTAGATACGGCGAGTCCGTCTCTATGAGCAGCCTCTCAGGAGGAATCTCCCTGACAACCTCCGCAGTCTTGTTGTTGCCCTTAAATGTCACAGGCCCTGCTATGGAAATGTGGCAGCCCAGCTTTACATATTCCATGGCCATCTCCCTGCTTCCCGAGTAGCAGTGAAGCACGCAGCCTATGCCCGCAGCTTTGTATTTTTTTATTATTGAAAAAGTGTCGGCATGTGCATCACGGTCATGTACTATTATTGGCAGTCCAGTCTCGTTTGCAAGCTCAATCTGTCTGATGAAGATATCTTTTTGAACATCCCTGGGCGAAAACTCATAGTGGTAGTCCAGGCCTATCTCTCCTATGGCAACTACCTTGTCGGATTTTGAGAGCTCCCTTAGCCTGCTGATGCTGTCCTCATCTGCGCCAGAGGCTTCGTGAGGATGTATTCCTACGGCCGCATATATGAAATTATACCTTTTTGCAAGCTCTATTGCCTCTAAAGACGAAGGTATGTCGACACCGGGATTGACTATATACTTTACGTCAGATTGGCTTATCTTTTCAAGCAAATCGTCCCTGTCTTCGCTGTATTTCTCGTCAGTCATGTGCGCGTGAGTATCAAATAGCACTTAAGACACCTCGCATCCGCTTTCTATTCCTTCGACTGAAGGCAGCACAAGCCTTGTATCATCCTCGCTTACCGCAGCAAGTATCATTCCCTGGGATTCCACGCCCCTTAGCTTGACCGGCTTTAAGTTGCAGACAACAACGATATGCTTTCCAATTAGTTCATCTGGCTTGTAGTAATTTGAAATTCCGGACACTATCTGTCTCGTTTCGCTGCCAAGCTTTATTTGGAGCACAAGCAGTTTGTCGGCCTTTGGATGCTTCTGGGCGTCCATTATCTCGCCCACCCTGAGCTCCAGCTTGCCAAAGTCATCTATAGTTATTTCTTCCTTGTGCTCTAGAGGCTTCTGCTCCGCCTTCTCCTCCTTAGGCGCGAAAATCTCTTCTAGTGCCTCTAATTCGCTTTCAATGTCAAGCCTTGGGAAGAGTATTTCACCCTTTGACACCTTAGTCCCCGGAGTGAGCTTTCCAAAACTTTGCACGCTTTCCCATGTCAAAAGCTCCTGCTGAGCGCTGATTCCAAGCTGCCCGAATATCTTCTTTGAAGTAACATGCATAAGCGGACTTATTAGCACTCCAACTATCCTTATTGCCTCGGCAAGATTGTAGAGCACCGTGTCAAGCTCGTCCTTCTTGCCCTCATCCTTTGCTAGCGCCCAAGGCATAGTCTCATCGATATATTTGTTTGTCCTTCTTATGAGCTTCCATATGCTCTCCAGACCCTCACTAAACTGCAGCTCATCCATTTGTCCTTCAAATTCCGAATAAGCGCGAACTGCTTCATTTGCGAGCTCATCGTGAACTCCTCCCTTGACCTTCGGCGATGGGACTGCAGAGTCGCTATATTTTTCTACCATTGTAACCGTTCTGCTTACCAGGTTTCCAAGGTCGTTTGCCAGGTCGGCGTTGAGCCTGCTCAGGAAATTCCTGTTTGTGTAGCTGCCGTCCTTGCCGAATGTAAATTCCCTGAGAAGGAAGTATTTGAGAGCATCTATTCCATATCTTTCTATAAGCGGCTCCGGATATACTATGTTTCCCTTTGACTTGGACATCTTGTCATCTCCGAATAGTATCCAGCCGTGTCCGAATACCTGCTTTGGAAGCGGAACATCAAGAGCCATAAGTATAGCCGGCCATATTATCGAGTGGAATCTCACTATCTCCTTGCCTACAAGCTGCACATCCGCAGGCCAGTATTTCTGGAATGCGCTGTCGTCATCAGACATGAAGCCAAGGGCTGTTATATAGTTGCACAGCGCATCAAGCCATACGTATACGACGTGCTTTGAGTCGAATGGCACTTTTATACCCCAGTCAAAAGTCGTTCTTGATACGCAAAGGTCCTCCAGATTTTCATTCAGGAAGTTGCTGAGCATCTCATTTTTTCTGGCCTCAGGATAGCAAAACTTCGGATTGCTGTTAAAGTGCTCTATCAGCCTGTCCTTGTAGTTTGAAAGTCTGAAGAAGTATGCCTCTTCCTTTGCAAGCTGGGCTTCCCTGCCGCAGTCAGGGCACTTGTTGCCTTCAAGCAGCTGCGTCTGAGTCCAGAAACTCTCACAAGGCGTGCAGTACCATCCTTCGTACTCGCTCTTATATATGTCACCTTTTGCATACAGCTTTTCGAATATCTTCTGTACTGCCGTCTTGTGCCTGTCCTCTGTAGTTCTTATAAAATCGTCGTATGATATCTCCATCCTGTTCCAGAGTCTCTTGATGTCTTCAACCATTCCGTCAAGGTATTCCTGAGGTGCCAGCCCCTGAGCCTCCGCAGTCTTTTGTATCTTCTGTCCGTGCTCGTCTGTGCCTGTAAGGAACCTAACGTCATACCCTGTGAATCTTTTGAACCTGGCTATGGCGTCCGCAGCAACTGTTGTATATGTGTGTCCTATGTGAAGTTTGCCGCTTGGATAGTATATCGGCGTGGTTACATAAAATGTATTCTTGTTCATGATTCCCCTCCTATTTAAGTTGACTTAATCACTATTTACCCTAATTCATCCATCGTCAAATTTCATGTTTTCATTTGTTCAATAAAAAACGCCCCTGAACAACGTCCAGGGGCGAATATTCTCGCGGTACCACCCTAATTTGCCGTTTGGGCAATGCCCAAAGACCTCTTGCAGGCTATAACGTGCCTTACTCGCTCCACCCTGAATAATCTCAGGCAGAGGGCTCCGGGGCCATCTTCAGCATATCGTTCCTTGCCGGCTTTCACCATCCCCGACTCTCTTATAAAGGTCCTGCCTGCCTACTCTTCCCTTCACAGCCTTTTTCTTATTATATTGCTTTCTAAAATGTTATAGCATTTTCTGACCAATGTCAATAAGCAGCTTTTCATTGTTGGACTTCATATGACTTAGCACATCTGAAAAATTGCTAAATTCCACAAAATCAATCCCCTGCTCCTTAAGCAGGCTTGCCAGTTCGTCTTTGGCGTATATAATATCTGCAATGAGCCCTGCGCATCTGTCCGAATGGCCATCGCCCACGTATATGACCTTTCTGCCTGTCTTCAGGAGTTTTATTATTTCCAGCTTGCAGCTGCCGCATTTGCTGCAGTTCCTGCTGCTGTTTGGGAAATAACCTCGGAGTCCCTCCTCATCGAATTTTATCTGGTTTGAAAAGTACTCTATTCCCGCTAGATTGTTCTGCAAGAGCACAGGTTCAATAAGAAGGTCGTATCCGTCGCTTACAATATACAGCTCCATTCCTGCAGCAGCAAGCTCACGCCTGAACTCCCCGAAGTAGGGATCTATCTGCATGCTTCTTGAAAATCGCTCGAGTTCAGACGGCGTTATTTTTATCATGTCTAGCAGCATCTGGCTTATTAGCCTTGCATCATGCATACCTTCCTGCCAGAGTCTGTCAAGCTCCCTCCATTCACCTCTTGCATAGTTTTTAACAAGCTCGACGCATGTATCCTTCAATGTTATCGTACCGTCAAAATCGCAAACCACAATATATTCCATATATATCACTCCCGCCGCTGTTTCCTATTGTTTATATTATATCATACGTTCTTGGAAATACAATCAGTCTATGACTCTAATGCCTTGCAGCAGGCTGTTTTGTACCGATTCAAGCACTTGGCATGCCTTCCATATTGCTTTAATCTAATTTCCTTTTTTGTGTTATAATAGCTTTGTATGTTTTTTGACAAAAAATAGTTGTCGAACAAATTTATAAAGGTGGTACTAATGAAAAATCTGACGCTTCTTACAGATCTTTACCAGCTTACCATGATGAACGGTTATCTCAACGAAGGCATTCACGATGACATAGTAGTCTTTGACATGTTTTTCAGGCGAAATCCGTCCTCGGGGGGCTATACAATAGTTTGCGGCATTGAGCAGCTTGTGGACTACATAAATGATATTCATTTCAGTTCAGGCGACATAGAGTATCTAGAAGGACTTGGGCTTTTCACGCCAGACTTTCTTGAAATGCTTAAAAACTTCAAATTCACAGGGGACATATACGCGGTTGAAGAGGGAACATTCATGTTCCCAAGCGAACCCATAGTAAGGGTCAAAGCTCCTCTATTCCAGGCCCAGCTTATCGAGACTACCCTTCTGAACATAATCAATTTCCAGTCCCTGATTGCAACAAAGGCCTCCAGGGTGTGCCATGCGGCCCAGGGCGACCCTGTGCTGGAATTTGGACTTAGAAGGGCACAGGGTCCTGATGCCGGGATATACGGAGCCCGCGCTGCAATCATAGGCGGGTGCAGCGGAACCTCCAATATGCTTGCCGGCAAGATGTTCAATGTGCCTGTAGTCGGAACGCATGCGCACAGCTGGATCCAAAAATTCGACTCCGAGCTCGAGGCCTTTATGGCTTATGCCCGATCATATCCTGACAAAGCCATGCTGCTTGTAGATACCTATGACGTACTCAGCAGCGGCGTCCCTAATGCCATAAAGGTATTCGACCATATATCAAGACTGGGACACAAGCCAATGGGCATAAGGATAGATTCGGGCGATCTGGCTTATCTTTCGAAGATGTCAAAGCTTATGCTTTCGAAAGCGGGCTACAGCGACATTTCGATAACTGCATCCAACGACCTTGATGAATACAAGGTGCAGGAACTCAAAAATATGGACTGTGACATTAACTCGTGGGGCGTTGGCACAAAGCTTATAACCTCAAGCGATTGTCCTTCACTCGGAGGAGTATACAAGCTGTGCGCAGCCTCACAGGGCGATAAGCTTGTTCCAAAGATAAAAATATCCGAAGATCCTGAAAAGATTACGAATCCTGGCTTCAAAAAAGTTGTTCGGATATTCTCTGAAGAAGGCCAGGCGGAAGCTGACCTTATTATGCTTGAGGATGAAAAGATAGATACTCAAAAACCTCTTACAATATTCCACCCCGTATACAACTGGAAAAAGAAAACATTCGCCAATTATTCGGTGCGCGAACTCCTGAAGCCTCTCTTCATAGGCGGCAAGTGCGTCTATAAAAAGCGCAGCGTAATGCAAATACGGGATTTTGTAAAAAACGAACTGGGAACCCTGGGTGCACATTACAAACGCATATCTTCGCCCGAAACATACAAGGTGGACCTTTCAAACAAGCTGTGGCTGCTAAAAAGGCAGATGCTACATGATTCAAAGGTAGAATAGCATGTATTTGTTAATAAATTTTTCAAATAAAATTATGACAATTATAAAATATATGTTGACTTTTATTGACAATATTGTTATTATTTAATTAGCTTATTTTGTCGAAAAATGCTATATCATGAGGAGGGTTTTAATTTGAAATCTACAGGAGTTGTAAGAAAAGTAGACGAACTGGGAAGAATAGTAATACCAATAGAGCTTAGAAGGAATCTGTCAATTGCAGAAAAAGACGCACTTGAAATTTATGTTGACGGAGAGTCAATCATACTTAAAAAGTACGAGCCAGCCTGCATTTTCTGTGGAAATGCAAAAGACATAAAAGTATACCAGGGCAAGAACATATGTCCTGAATGTCTTAACAACATTTCGAATCTATAGTAAAAAATGTAAAAAGGCAGACTCTGGTCTGCCTTTTTTAATCTTCTTTATTTAAATCAAGATTATAGAATGATTGAATTTTTTGCGCATCTATATATCATGCACTTCCCTGTACACATCATTTTTGGCAATTCCTCTTTTTTTGGCTACAGTTTTTATGGCTTCTTTTTTGTCCATTCCCTGCGAATCCATGAGATACTCCACATACTCCCGATGGCTCATCTCCTCCGTAATATCTTCTTCTATCTTTTTTTCCTCTTTCGAGCCGTCAACAATGAGTACGAATTCTCCGCGAGGATGATTTTTTGAAAAATGCTCGACTGCAGTCTCAAGGGTGGACCTTATATGCTCTTCATGCAGTTTGGTAAGCTCCCTTGATATGCATACCTTTCTGTTTCCGAGGCCCTCAAGCATATCAGAAAGCGTGCTCAAAAGCCTGTGCGGAGCCTCATAAAATATTACCGTGGCCTTTTCGTATCTGAGCTCCTCAAGCTGAGCCCGCCTTTCTTTCTTGTCCCTGCTCAAAAAACCAAAGAAGAGGAATCTTCCGGTTGGAAGGCCGGAACCCACAAGCGCAGTCACAAATGCAGATGGGCCCGGAAGCACCTCCACCTCAATTCCGCTTTCTATGGCAAGTCTCACGGCATCTTCGCCCGGGTCAGATATTCCAGGCATTCCTGCATCCGACACGAGGGCTATGCTCTGTCCTTCTTGAAGCTTTACCAAAATCTCGCTCCCCTTCGAGAGCTTGTTGTGTTCGTGATAGCTCATAAGGGGCTTTGATATTCCATAGTGGTTGAGCAGTCTTATTGTCCTTCTTGTGTCTTCGGCTGCGATTACGTCTACCTTCTCTAGAACCTTCAGCGTCCTCAGGGTTATGTCCTCTAGGTTTCCAATGGGCGTTGCACATATATAAAGTTTGCCGTTCATACCTATATCACCCCTATACTCTTGCTTGAATATATTTCCCTTATCTGGCGGGTGTATTCGCCCGAGGCTTCATATATATAAAGAGGCTCGAGTATCTTGAGCTCCGGTCTGCCTCCCTTCGTGAACTGGATAAGCATCATGTTGGGACTCTTGCCGGCGCTCGGATGTACAAACCTTATCTGCTTTGGTTCAAGCTTGTAGCTTCTTGCGAGGCATATTATGTCCGCCAGCCTTGTAGGTCTGTGCACCATGAAAAACTTACCTCCGCTCATGAGCAGCCTCGATGCCATGCAGATTACATCCTCAAGCGAACACATTATCTCATGCCTCGATATGGCTTTCTTATCGTTTGGATTCTTGACACCTGCAGGGTGCATGTACGGCGGGTTGGATGTTACCACATGGAACGTATTGAGCGGCAGATGCGACGGTATGTCCTTAATGTCCATATTCAATATTTCAACCCGCTCCTGGAGACCGTTGAGCTCCACGGAGCGCCTTGCCATATCCGCCACCTCTTCTTGAATCTCAACACCCAAAACGCTTGCTGCATTGCTTTTGCCTGCTATTAGTATGGGTATTATACCCGTGCCCGTTCCAAGGTCGACAACCCGTTCGCCTGCCTTTGCCTTGGTGAAATTGGCCAGCAGCACGGCGTCAACCCCAAAGCAAAAGCCGTCAGTATCCTGTATTATCTGCAGGCCGTTTATCTGCAGGTCGTCTATTCTCTCGTTATCCTTAAGTTTCAATTCCATGTTCTTATCTACTCCATAACATTGATTGCATATCAGTGGGCATAACACCCCTACATGCCTCTCTAAAATTTTAATTCAGTGTACGTTCAAATTCAATTAAAAAAAGCGGCATGACCGCTTTTTTTAATTTATTTATCGCTCTCGAGTTGCTTAAGCTCTTTTGCAAGTTCGGCATCAATTGCATCCTGCTTGCCCTTGCTCCTTTTAGGTGCCTCTATAAGCTTTATTTCATGCAGCTCGAATTTCCTGATTTCCTTTGCTTCATCCAAAAATACATCGAGCCTCTCCCGAAGTATATCAACAGATGTCACTACACCCCTGCCAAAAGGAGTCATCACTATCGAATTTACAGGAGGAGTTTTGCCGAGTGTCGCCTCATATGTTGAATGCTCGTAGTTGAGGCAGCAAAACAGCCTGCCACAGACTCCGGATATCTTTGTGGGATTAAGCGACAGGCTCTGATCCTTTGCCATCTTTATAGACACCGGCTGGAAATCTCCAAGCCATGTGGCGCAGCAAAGCGACCTTCCACAGCAACCCAGACCTCCGAGAGATTTTGCTTCGTCTCTTACTCCAATCTGCCTTAATTCTATTCTTGTCTTGAATACGGCTGCAAGGTCTTTTACGAGCTCCCTGAAATCCACCCTGCCTTCTGCTGTAAAGTAGAATATGAGCTTGTTCCTGTCAAATGTATATTCAGAATCTATAAGGTACATGTCAAGTTTGTGGCTTTTGACCTTGTCGTTGCAAACCTGGAACGCCAGCATGGCATCTTCCTTGTTCTTCTGATTCGCATATATGTCTTCCTCTGTGGCTATCCTTATTATCGGCTTGAGAGGAGATATTATTTCCGAATCCTCTACCTCTTTGACACCTACAACTATTTTGCCGAATTCAAGACCCCTTACAGTTTCAACTATGACATGCTGGCCCTGCGCCGGCTCGAATTCGTTCGGGTCAAAATAATATATCTTTCCTGCTTTTTTGAATCTTATTCCTACAACTTTTACCATCTTATCACCTCTTGTATATTTAAAAGCATGGCCTGGACGCTGATGGCAAGGTTGCAATTGCTCCTTAGCCTCCTTTTGCAGTTGTCCAATTCTTCTATTATGCGAAGTATCTGACCTGCTGAAAATTTGTCCCCCACGCTGTCGATAAAATCCCGCCTGTCGAGATTTATTGTAAACTCCTTGTCGCAATTCATCTTTATTAGTGCCATATCCCTAAAATAGGTGGCTATTATATCTAGTATTTCACTTGCACTATCCTTATTGCTTTCAAAAAATGATGTGAGCGAAAAAATATTGACCGTATTCCCAGCCAGCACAGTTTCTATGAGTCTCTCTGTCTTTTCCCTGAAATCCGAAAATTCCTGTGACTCTATGAGATTGAGTGCGCGCGAAAGAATTCCATTTGAAAACGCCGCAATGGCATGAGCCCTCTCGCAGGATAGCTGCTTAATTTCAACAAGATATCCCTGCACCTGCTTTTGCGATAGAGGAAAAAATCTCACGAGCTCACATCGCGAAGCCACCGTGGGCAGCAGCATAGACGAGTTCTGGCACAGCAATATTATTACAGCGTATTCGGGAGGCTCTTCCAGAGACTTAAGCAGACTGTTTTGAGCCTGTATTGTCATCTTGTCCGCCTCATCAAGCAAATACACCTTTCTTTTCCCATACGGTCTTACCAGGATATCCTGGCACATGCTCCTTATCTGAGCAATCTTGAAGGACGCTCCGTCAGGCTCAAGCATGCAGAAATCCGGGCTGTTTCCCGGCTCTTTGCCTTCAAGCAGCAGTCTGGCGTATTCCAGCGCAAACGTCTTCTTCCCTATCCCTGAGGGGCCTTCAAATAAATATGCATGGCTAATCCTGCCTTTTTCTAGCGAATTTATTATAAATCTCTTGGCAGTCTCCTGGCCCAAAATAGTATCAAAGCTCATTTGAACTGATTCCTCCGACAAATTGCATACATTTACACTTTATTATATCATAAGTTGGCATATAAATATCTGCTTAAAATCCGCATCCTAAGCCCTGTGTATGGCTGCAATTATACGGCTGTATATTTCCTCGTGTATTTCCTCTATACTCCTTAGCTTCCCTTCCAGCACACACTCTACAGACTTCCAGCCGTATCTTTTTGCTATCTGGCGGGCGTTTTCATATGTCCTTTTCAAGTAGTCGCCGCTTTTTTCGTGTATGTCTTTCTCGGACTCGCCTGTGAACTTGTTGTTTCGCTCTTTCATCAGCTCAATGCTCACGCTTGGAGGCATATCCAGAAAAATCACCTCGTCAGGTGCAGGAAGGCCGAATTTTTCAAATTCAAAATCCACAAGCCACTCCAGGTACTTCTCCTTTTCAGCATCATCATCTATCTTGGACGCCTGGTGAACCATATTTGATGTGGTGTATCTGTCTGCTATGACTATCCCGCCGGCCTCATAAAATTCCCGCCATTTTTTCTGGAATGAGGCGTATCTATCCACAGCATAAAACGCTGAAGCCGCATAGCAGTTTACATCCTCCGGCCTTTCGCCAAACTCGCCTCCAAGGTACATCTTGATAAGCGCTGAGGAGTCGCTCCCGTAGTCTGGGTACTCTACCTTCCTTACATTGAAGCCCTCTGCCAGGAGCCTTTCAAAAAGCTTTAAGGTCTGGGTGGCCTTGCCGCTTGAGTCTGTTCCGCTTTCTATCACAAAGAGTTTTCCCTTCATTTCTACCTCCATAAAATACACTCTTAAATATATAACCATTTCAAAAATATGTCCTCATGTGGAAAATGATGTGGATAAGTCTGATGCTGTTTCTGTCCAGGCATATTCCAAACACTTGTCTTCATAAATGTTATCCACATTACCCACAGTTTTTTGTGAAGTTTTGTCGATATATATGCACTGTGCATCTCTATTATAGTACATCTATTTGAAAACAAAGGCAATAAAAAAGACCCCAATAAATATTGGGGTCCGTAAGAGCATATTATCTCTTTGAGAATTTTGTGTATAGTTATTACAATTATTTCACGGGCTTTTGTTAGTTGTGTGATAGTTGTGTCTAAAACCCCAAGTGCTTCTACAAGCTCTTATCCAATCAAATTAGTTATTTTCATGAAAATTTAGAGCTTCCATTTTGGCTTGTAACGCGATTTAATGTGCTTGGTAATAGTTTAGCATTACCATTTTTATATTAATCTTTTAGAATAGGCAATTCACTTTCACATTTGCAATCACCTAAGGTAGTATCAAATCGTAAGGTTTGTTCATAATCACTTCCTATTTCAATAATGTGTAAATAACCTATACTTTTTCGGCATTTTCAGGTCGCAATAGAGAAGCAGGCGCTATGCCTGCTTCTTTTTGATTGAGATAGTCTCGCCATCGAAGTGCATCTCTATCTCTCTATTTTCTTCGTCGAGCCCCATTTCGTGGGCCCAGTCGGCAGGTATAGACACGCGGAACATCGTAGCTCCTCCGCGCTTGCCACCGGATTTGGATATTAGGAGTCTTGCTTCTTTGCTTTTTGTCATTTCGCCTGCCTCCTATTCTTCCATATCCCATATTATCCTTGCCACTTCGTCGCCCTTTTTAAGCAGCCTTGCTCCGCCGAACTGTGCATTTAGATTTTGCGCTGCTTCGTATTCTTCTTCAGCTGTAAGTATTCCGCAGGCTATTTCCATGTGGTCGTATCCTTGTTCCTTGAGTTCGCTGAATATGGTTTCTGTTATATATACCACTGGCACCATCATGTCCAATTCTTTTGCTGCTGCTGTTCTGTTGTGTCCGTCTATTATTTCGAGTCCTTCTTCCGTTTCTATACATACGACCGGCGAGAAAACTTCTCCGCTTTCTTTTAGAAACTCTATCATAGATGTTAAGTTGTCTTGAGAAAACTCTGTGAATATAAGCTCTGTAGCTTTAACTGTCTTTTTCATTTTCCTCGCCTCCGAATTAATTTGTTTTGTTATATTAATTATATACCCCTCATCGTACGATGTAAACAGTTTTCGCTAAAATAGTTTTAATTTTTTACAAAAATAAAAAAAGGGGCCTAAGCCCCGTCCTCGTTATATCCTAGCAGATTCCGTTTTCCGTCGCTCTCGTCACTCAGATACATCTTAAGATGCTCGACTGCATCCTCAATCATATTGTCGATTTCTGCCCGTGTGAAAAATAGCCTCACAATCCACGGCAGCACATAATAGATCCGCTCTACCACCATGGCATATTTCAGTTCGCCGGTTCCAGAGCCGAGTTCTTTTTCAGCTTTGACCACCAGCGACAAAATTATTTTTCTCACCGTGTCCCGCTTTCCCTTTCGCCACAGCGTGGCCATGCAAAACAGGAATGCAAGAATGAACAGCAAATCTATCAAATGCAATTTCACAAACTCCATCATTTATTTTTCCTCCTTCATCGCCCTGTAAATCATGGTAATAATCTCTTCTCTGGTGCCAAAATCCTTCAATCGGCTTCCATCTGACACATTTTTCACCTTTGCCCACTCGATTGCATCTTTCGCAAAGTCAGAAACTACGATTTCAGCTTTTGGCGCATTTGCAGGCTTTATGGCGTTATATTTAAGTTCGCCAAGCTTTCTATCAATGCCTTGCACAAACGCGTCCCACATTGGAAGCAGTAACCTCGGACAATTTTTGTTACTCCAGTTTTTGTGGGTTCTCAACCTACCAGTCTCCCAGTCTCTATCAAAGAGCATTTTCGCTATTAACTCAGTCGCATCTTCGATTACTTTGGCCTGATTTCCACTTTCGCATATTTCGATGCTGATTGACGTTTTGTTTCCGGCCGAATTCCCTGAGTGATATGCAACTTCATCGAGGGGTATGGCTTCAATAATTTCTTTTTCATCAACGACTATGTGGAAGGAAGCCGACCTGGTGTTGTTGGGATTCGTCAGGTAGTTCCTTTCGTTTCGAGCTGTCGATTTCGGATTGCCGTTGTTATGGATAGTGATGTAAAGCGGGGACATTTTAGTCCCCGGCCTTTTAGATTTAGATTTTGGTATATGATCTATTATGTAGTCCATATTTTAGCGCCTCCTACGGTAATCTAGTAGCTGCTGTTGTAGTGGCAACTGTCAATGTGGTTTTGATTTCATCGACAGCATCTTCTATTGAGTCTAACTTATCGAGCCTCGAAACCATATCAGCCATGATTTTCTGGTTGTTATCTATCACCACTTGGTTATTGTCAATAACTCGCTGTAGTCGCAATTCTCGCTCGTTTGACGTCTTGAGTGTATGCCATAGTAAAACAACAAATAGTACAGCTGTAAGCCCTTGTTGCGTTGCCATTTCAAATATTTTTGACTCCATACTGTGTACCCCTCCCCTATTTTTCTATAGTGACTTTCTGTGTTGCTTCATCCCAACCAACGTTACATCCAAGAGCCTCGGCCACAAATCTAAGTGGCACCATCGTCCTGTCATTCATTATTACCGGCGGCGCATCCAGAGTTACCGCATTGCTGTTGACTGTAGCCATTTGCTTTCCTATAGTCAGTTCGATTTTATTCGCATATACTTTTTCAGGCATTGTTAGTATCCCCCATCCGTTCTTCTCATCTTTTCCTGCTGTCCCTATATCTCGGCAATTCTCTTGAATGAATCGCTTGAAGCCTTCCGGAGTGATTCTATGCGACTCCTTAAGGAGTGCCGCCATGCCTGAAGGAATCTGCGTGGCTCCCGAGGTGTGCGTGATTGGAATCATGTTGCCGTACTTGTTCGGGCAGTCCAGGCTTGTGTAGCCAAGGAAGTCGAGCTTAGGACCGTATGAACTGTAGCCTTCCGCCTCGTTCCACTTGGCGTTGTATGCGCCCACAACAAACCAGTAAGGCGACAGCGCTGGCCATGCATCTATGGGATCTCCTTCGTTGTCGCTGGAGTCTATCATGATGCACCCTTGCTTGTAGAGCATTTCTGAGAGCGCTTCAAGCTCCGTGCTCCAGTTTGACTTTCTTAGGCTGCAGCATATCACATCGGCACCCCAGACGGCGCACTCCTTGAAAGCCTGCTCAAAGCTCATGCCGCCTTTCATGACGTTGATTTCTCGGGCCTCTGCGTCCGGAGCTGCTTGCTTGATTAGCCATGCTCCATTATGATGAGCTCCGGCCTCAAAGCCTATTATGGCAACCTTTATGTTTTTCCCTGTAATGCCTTGCTTATGCCATTTGCTGATGTTCAGTTTCTCAAGTACTATTTTAACGTCCACGGTTTCACCCCCATGAAAAAAGGACCCGAAGGTCCTTAGTTATACAACTAAATGTTTCCTGTATTCTATTTGCACGTTCTCTTTACTCATTTTTGCATAATGCTCTGTAGTGCCTATGTTCTCATGTCCTAGTATATTCTGTACTGTCACTATGTCAGCGCCGTTGTTGAGCATAAGTGTGGCCAATGTGTGACGGAATAGGTGTGGATGCAGTTTCTTGCTGATGCCTGCATGCTCTCCTATGTCTCCGACTATCTTCTGAATTGACCTGTGCTGCAGCGGCCTATACGGCTTCCTTTCCGTAGTAAACAGATAGTCGGTATCGTCCTTTCTCCAGGCAAAATATTTCTTGAGATGTATCTTTGTTTTGGCTGATATATAGACAACTCTTTCTTTGTTTCCCTTGCCTATTACCTTGAGACTGAGGGTGTCGAAGTTTATATCTGATTTTTTCAGACCGACCACCTCGTCAAGCCTGCACCCTGTTGCGTATAGAAACTCTACAAGCGCCCTATCGCGGGGATTAGTGCATGATTCCCTGACTATCTCAAGCTCCTCAATTGTGAGGGCTTTTCTGAGCCTTGTTTCACCCTTGATAGGCTTGAGCTTCTTGGCGGGGTCCTTCGTGATGATCTCCTCATCCACGAGCCACCCAAAGAACGATTTGAGCACTGACAGCTTAGTGTCCAGCGTGCTGGCCATGTTGACCTCGTAGTATTCGCCCAGGTACTGCCTGATGTCGTTTGTCGTGATGTCGGATACAAGCTTGTTGCACTTTTTAGCAAAGTCATAGAGCTTGAGCTTGTACTCTGCGATTGTCTTGGGGCTTAACCCCTCAATCTTCTTGGCTGCTATATACAACCCTATTTTGTCCTTGATATCCGGTTGGTATGCAAAGTCATGGATTTCCTTGACCTCATACATTGCTATAACTCCGGATATCCTTGTCATAAGCTGCCGCTGGTCGATGCCAGGGACAAGTGTTGCCACTTCGTGCATAACCTGATGCACCAATTGAGAATTGCAACTAGACATAAAATTACCCCCTGTTTCCGCACAGGAGGCTATAATTTACCAAACTTGTGGTATAATATAGATAGCTCCCATGCGGAGTGTAGTTTTTAGGGATCCCATTTACTTTTGACCGAGTGTGGGGTCCCTTTTACGTGCCGCAGCACTTATCCATATTATACCCAAACGTATGTTTGTAAACGTCTTAATTGAATTCTCTTAAGTTATTGCGCAATTTCATCCTATTATGACAATACTTCTATTGTCTTTTCTGCAACTTTGATTTCAACCTGCGCTCTTATAGTCGATTCTGTACCATATTCAAGCGTAACAACCGTTTCAGGTACTTCTTCGATTGTTTTCTTCT
>Ga0302252_1000538_pt1 | contig 31600 bp, 30 predicted proteins | sample AAG_RA_Leu_MG_FD_193511 | JGI IMG/M metagenome (GOLD analysis project Ga0302252, IMG submission 193511) | Enriched activated sludge microbial communities from anaerobic digester in WTTP, New Holstein, Wisconsin, United States - AAG_RA_Leu | ecosystem: Engineered > Bioreactor > Anaerobic >... | reverse complement strand
GGAGATGGTCCCGCCGTAATTGTCGAATCCAACGGTGGGGGGCAAACTCTCGAGCAGTCCGGGCTTTTCTCGAAAAGTCATGATTCCCACCGCGTCTTTGGCTTCCATTTTGTTTCGGCATATGGCCGAACCCTCAAAAAGGTGGGTGATGTTCTGCCATCCGTATTGGGATACCGTGCTGTCCTTCCAGGGGCAGGTAAAATCAAAGTTTAATTTGTGGCCGGAATAGAGCACTCCCTGAAACGTGCTTTGCACAGCTCGTGGAGCGTAATTTATATCATTTTCTGAGAAGAAGAAGCATTTTCGAAATTCTGCCGATCCTCCATAAGCCGATTTAGTAATGGTTATGTCGCCTTCGGCAAAGACAACACTCAGGGTGTCAATGTCTGATGTAATCACCGCCGTTCCGGTGACGTAAATAAAGGGGGTGGTTAAGAAATCGGATTCGGTCAAATCGGCATCACCGTTGATTATCCGCCATACCCGGCTGCCGGCCGGACGCCCCAGATCCGCCTGCGCCAGCAGCTTCATTCGTTCAAAATTTACAATTGGGGAAGCGTAGCCGCTCAGCCGGGGATCAAAATCCAGCTTAACCATATGGCCGGCATTTGAATCGAAGACCGAGCCCCCGCGGGAATCAAAAACGCCCAGGTCGCTTTCGATATTGAGCTCTCCCCAGGGATCCTTCTTGTCCATTCTGAAATCGAATTTAATATTATCGTTGCCGCTGACCAACACCGCCAGGTCGAGCGGTTTCCCGATCTCCGCTTTCACCGTCCGGGTGAATCCGTCGGGCATCACAACCGTCGAATAAACGACCGCCGCTCCCCCGGCGGTAGGTCCGCGCAGAGTGGCTGTTACGCTTTCTCCCCCAAGCAGCCCAGTCAAAGTGGTCGTGGCATCGATTTCCCCCACGTTGTTGCTGGTATTGAGGAGCGAAGGATTTTGCAAATACAATGATTGCATTTTGGTCAGACCGGCTTCCGCCAGATACTGTTCAAGCAGGGCTTGCTGATGGTTGCGGGCGATTCTGGTCGTCAAGCCGCTCATGGTCAACATGCTGAGACCGATCAGTGACAAGCAGGCAACCACTAAAAGTGTCAACACCAAAACATGTCCTCGCTGCTGGCGGAGCGTGCTTTCTATTGCCCGGGGTATGAATCGGAGCTGCATAATTGTTCATACCTCAATAACCTGGTTACTGACCGATTCGGAGATACGCTTCGTTCTCCAGGTGGCTTACTTTACTGCCGTTTTGCATAGTCAAGGATATCTTAACGCCGTTGAGAACGCCCATCGATGTTTTTGCCGCAAAGGATACATCACTTACCCATGGAGTAATTGGATTGCTGGTCGAAGGCAATGAGGCATATTCCGTAAGAAAAAAGTCACGATACAGCGTTGCCGCCTGGACCCGGTAGGTAAGTTTATTGCCGGTACTGTTGACCAAGGTGAGAGAATGGGTGCCGACCGACACCAATTTTCGGGCCGATTGAACTTCCCGGACCATATAGTCCATGCTGGCGCGGCCATATTCCTGGATTTCAGCTTGTATCGCCGCCGATCTTTGTGCTTGCTGAGCATTGACATAGGCCGTAGTGGCCAGTGCCACCACTATGCCGGTGATGGCCAATGCACCCAGTAATTCGATTAAGGCAATGCCCCGGCATCCGAGACGCCGCCATATCCTCTTAAGCAGATTACTCATCACTTGCTTCTCACCAGGGTGACCAATTCGGTTTTCAGGGCTTGACCAGACATTTGCCATTCCACCAGGACATGTACCTTGGCCAGATCGAGCTCCTCATCATAAAGCGCGATTTCAATCCGGGGCGATATCCCTTCCGGAATCGGTTCCAAATAGCCCAGATCCGCGATCTCCTCATCCTGCCAGGTTCCCTGCTGGGAAAGCAGATCTTGATTATGCGTCCGCATAAACTCCATCAGACCTTGCGCATAATTGAGCGCCTGCGCTCTCCGGCCGGTGCTCCAGTTGGCAGAGGAAACGGATGTAAATATCACAGCAGTAACTGAAACCACCATGATCAGGATCACGCTGGCTACCAATACTTCGATCAAGCTGAGCCCTTTTTGGTTGTTCAGGAGATTTGCTGATGATTTGCACACCTGGCCCTCACCCTGTTGGCATACTTATTTATGGTATTAATTTTATGGTATCAATAAACGCAGATACATATGTAATATGCTTTCCCCCAGCAATAGGCTGACAAGGCCGCCCAATGCTAAAAAGGGACCGAAAGGAATGGCGTCCTTGCGGGTTTTGCCTAAGAACAGGATCGAGCCCAGACCCGCCAGTGAGCCAGCTAGGAAACTGAGTAAAAGTGCAATTAATCCCAGCTTCCAACCAAGGAACGCTCCCATCACCGCCGCCAGCTTGATGTCTCCTCCACCCATTCCGCCCTGTGACAATACTGCTACCAGTAAAAGCAAACCGCCGAGTAAGCCCATACCCCACAAGGAATTCGCAGCCATACTCCAGCCTTGCAGAAACGCCAGTAAAAGCCCGATTATCAAGCCGGGAAATGTAATCAGATCCGGAATGATATGATAATCCACATCAATCCAGGCAACGACCACCAGCAGACAGGCAAATATCGCGGCGCCCAATCCGGCTAAAGTGAACCCGATTGCCGAGTAAATCAAAGCAAATAAAACTCCGGTGGCCAGTTCGTTCAACGGGTAGCGCCAGCTGATATTTTCGCCGCAGCCCCGGCATCGACCCAGCTGAGCTAAATAACTGACTATTGGCACCAGTTCCCATGCTCGGAGTGATCTGCCGCAGGTGATACACCGCGACCCCGGAAGAAGCAGCGACTCCCCCCGGGGCAGGCGGTGAATAACGACGTTAAGAAAACTGCCAATAAGTAAGCCGAAAAGGAATAAAATTGTCACCATCGTTTTCCCATGATTCATTTAGTGTGTATGTGCCGTGACTCTATGTGTTGTTGTATTTAGAACGTAAAGCGTTGCACTATTTACTGGACATGTTGCTGCTTCTTTTAAATAACCTGCGTTGACAAGTGTTGTTTGAAATCCATCAGCGGAAAGAGCCGAATAATCAAGGTCACCATTTGCAGTCATATGATCCACAGCATAGCGTTCAACAGCGTCATCTAACATTTGCACATTAGCAGAGCATGAACGAATTCTTGCTTGTGTTATGGTGCCCGTTACCCGCGGGACTGCAATCAGCGCTATAATCCCGATAATAACCAGCACCGCCATCAGCTCGATGATGGTGAAACCTTTTTCGTTGCGGAGCATTTGGTTGATTTTAATCAGCATTCATTTCACCTCCTTTCCGTTCACAATCATTCCGGGGTGTTTGCCACATCCCAAGAAACGGTTTTAGTTGATCGAACCCATAATCTCGAACATGGGCAGCATAATGCTGATAACCACAAATCCGGCGATAAAGGCCACAAAGACGATCAGCAGGGGTTCAATCAGCGGCATCAAGGTAGCCAAAGTCTGATTGACTTCCTTTTCGTAGAAATCGGAAAGATGGTTAAGGATGTTGCCAAGAGTACCGGTTTCCTCACCGACGGAAACCATGTGGACAACCATCGGATCAAAGCTGCCGGCCGCATCCAGCGCCCGGGAAATTACTTCTCCTTCCCTGATTCCGGATTTCGCCTGGGCAATTGCACTTCCCATTACGATATTGCCGGCGGTGTCCTGAACCACCTCAAGCGCGGATAGAATCGGGATGCCGCTTGAAACCAACAGCGCCAGTGTTCCGGCAAAGCGGGCAGTTTCAATTTTTTGAATCAGTCTGCCGATTAAGGGTAGTCTGATCACGCCCCGATCATAGACATTTCGTCCCCGTTCGGTCTTGATCGTCAGACGCAGGCCCACCGCCAACAGGATCAGGGCGCCGATTATGAACCAGATGTTCTGGCGGGCTCCGGTGCCAACTTGCAGGAGAATCTGAGTGGGCAACGGCAGGGTTACTCCCATGTCCTGAAAGGTGGTGGCAAACCCGGGAACCACGGCTACCACCAGGAATCCAATAGCGAGGAACGAAAACAAGAGCAGCATGGTCGGATAGGCGGTAGCATTGCGGACTTTGCCTTTGAACTCGATCTCTTTTTCGATCGCCCTGGCCAGTTTGGTTAGGACTTCATCCAGGGCTCCAGTCATTTCTCCTGCTCTGACCATATGCACATAAAGGCGGTCAAATATTTTCGGAAATTTGCCCAAGGCAATGGAGAGCGATTCCCCGCTTTCAACGTCTTTCTTGATCTCGGAAAGGGCTTTTCGGAGAAAACGGCTTTCAGTTTGCCGTTCGAGGATGTTGAGGACCCTGACGAGCGGTAATCCGGCGGCAATCATTGATGCCATCTGCCGGGTAAACATCGCCACATCACGGATATTGACCCGATTGGAATAAAAGGAGGAAATCTGGATTTCGCGGTTGGCTTCCTTTTTCGGAGTCACAGCGGTGATGGTGTAGCCCATACTGAGAAGCCGACGGACCACCAGTTGCTGATTTTCAGCTTCAATGTTCCCGCTGATTGGATTGCCTTTGGAATCGTAGGCCTGGTAGGAGAAGATTTGTGTCAAACACCCCACCTCTCTGCTGTCTCTCGCCGCCCGGGAATGGCTCCCGGGCTGATTGCGGCGGGGGGAGAAATGCTTAATTCACAAATTAGCATTTTTTTAGTCGTTTGTCCATATAAAACCAGCGATGTTAACGAAATACTTCTTCTAATTGTTTCGCTCTTTTTTCAACTTCCTCCAAAGCGATTAAGCCTTTCTGGTAGAGGCTCTTCAACGATCGATCCATTGACAGCATGCCCAGCTGATTGCCGGTCTGAATCGGCAGATCCAGTTGATGGGTTTTGCCTTCTCGAATCAGATTACGCACCGCCCCGTTAGCCACCATGATTTCGACCGCTAATACCCGGCCCCGTCCGTCTTTGTGCGGGATGAGCTGCTGCGAAACGACGCCTTGGAGGGTGCTTGCCAATTGCGTGGAAATTTGCCGCTGCTGGTGCGGCGGAAAGACATCAACAATCCGGTCGACCGTCTGCGCAGCACTGGAGGAATGGAGCGAGGCCAAAACCAAATGTCCGGTTTCAGCGGCGGTGATGGCAGTGGATATTGTTTCCAGGTCCCGCATTTCACCAACCATCAAAACATCCGGGTCCTGCCGCAGCGCAGAACGAAGGGCTTGCCCGAAAGAAATCGAGTCGGAGCCGATTTCCCGCTGATTGACCATCGCCCGACGATGACGGAAAAGGTACTCGATCGGATCTTCCAAGGTAATGACATGACAACTTCGTTCGTTGTTGATCAATTCAATCATCGAAGCCAGGGTGGTCGATTTTCCGCTGCCGGTGGGGCCGGTGATTAACACCAGGCCGTTTTCCTTGCGGGCCAACTGCGCCACCACCGGTGGCAGTCCGAGTTCCTCCATTGAGGGAATAATGTGCGGAATCAGACGGATCGCCATCGCGTACGCTCCCCGCTGCTGATACGCGTTTACCCGAAATCTTCCCGTTCCGCCGATACTGTAAGAAAAATCTACTTGTCCGTTGGTTTTCAATCGCTCCATGTGATGGGGCTGCCCGCCTAGGATCTCCTGAATGAGGGTCCAGACTTCATCCACGGTTAATATGCTCTGATTTCGATCCGATAATGAGCCGTGGATTCGGAAAACCGGAGGACGACCGACTGTAATATGCACGTCGGAAGCCCTAATCTCAATCGCCGCATTGAGAATGTCGTCGATCTTGCGCACTTCGCATCCTCCATTTCTCAGCTGCCCAAATACACCGATTTTATTACTTCACTGAACGTGGTCAAGCCTTGCGCCGCTTTCGAAATCCCATCCCGAATCAGTGTTCTCATCCCTTGGCGAAGTGCCGCTTCTTCCAGTTCCGATTCAGATGCGCGAGCCGTGATCAAATCCTTGAGAACAGAGTCGAGCAGCAACACTTCATGAATGGCTATCCTCCCCTTGTATCCGGTGTTGTTGCAAGAATTGCAGCCACCGGCCCGATAAAAGTTGCGATCGGGTATAAATCGCAAATGCTCGGCAAACTGAGCCTCCACATCGCTGCTCAGTACCGATGGAATCCGGCATTCCAGGCAGAGTTTTCGCACCAGTCGTTGGGCGATAATTCCGCCTAAAGCGGATGCCAGCAGAAACGGTTCAATCCCCATGTCGATCAGCCGGGCAATAGTGCCGACGGCGGTGTTGGTATGTAGGGTGCTCAAAACCAAATGGCCGGTTAAAGCAGCATGCACGGCCAAACGGGCGGTTTCTTCGTCTCGGATTTCTCCCACCATGACAATATCCGGATCCTGGCGCAAGATGGCCCGCAGCCCATTGGCAAAAGTCAGGCCCGCTTTGGGATTGACCTGAACTTGGTTGATTCCCGGGAGCATGTATTCAACCGGATCCTCCAGGGTGATCACGTTTTTTTCAGTGTTGCTGATGTGGTTCAAGCTGGAGTAAAGAGTCGTCGTCTTGCCGCTGCCGGTCGGACCGGTGGCCATAATGATGCCGAACGGACGCTGAATCATGGCTTGAAAGCGATCGTTATTCTCCGCCTGGAGATTCAATTCGGTCAGATCGAGCAGTCCTTGCTGGCGGTCGAGGATCCGCAAGACGACTTTTTCGCCAAAAACAGTGGGCAGGGTTGAAACCCGAAAATCAATATCTCGATTTTCGATCACTATTCGAATCCTGCCGTCTTGGGGCACACGCCGTTCCGCAATATTCATATTGGCCATGATTTTTAATCGTGAAATCAGGGCGGCCTGGGTTCGCTTGGGCGAAGTCATGACTTCAAATAAAATGCCGTCAATCCGATATCGGATGCAAACATCTCCTTCTCTGGGCTCAACATGGACATCGCTGGCTTTCGAGGCTACCGCCTGGGTTACGATGGCATTGACCAGTCGAATAATCGGGGCCTCTTCCACCATTTCCCGCAGCTCGGCTTCCGAAACTTCCTCGGCCGTCCCGAAATCATCCAATCCGACTACGTCCTTCATCATTTTTTCCAGACGGCCGCGGATGCCCAGACCGGAAATTTGATTGAGGGTCCATTCCATATCGCCTTCACTGACCATAACCGGAGATACTTCGCAACCAGTGGCCATGCGCACATCTTCAATCGCCCAAACGTTCAGGGGATCAACCATCGCCAGATGCAGGCGATTGCCCTCGCGGCGTAACGGCAGGATTTTATGGCGCTCAATCAGTTGGGTGGGAAGGAGTTGGATGAGCTGGAGGTCGATATCGGCGCGGGTGATTTTGACAAATGAAATGCCCCAGTGCGCTCGCAGGGTTTCCATCAAATTCGATTCCGTAAGATAGCCCAGTTCGACTAACGAGGAACCTAGTCGTTTGCCGGTTTTGCGTTGATATCGCAGCGCTTCTTCCAGCTGCTCATTGCTAATCAGTCCGCTTTTTTTCAATAGTTCACCAAGCAGAATATGCCCTTTTTCCAACAACCTCCCCCCTCACTACCATGAATATTCCCTATTTCGCGCTCCATTCCTGCAAGAAATCGTTCAAAACCGGGATTACTGTCTGTTCCGCAACCGGAGTTACGATCGGCGGGATGCCGATATGCGCCGGCAATATCCATCGGACTGCGCCATCCGCCGATTTTTTATCGACTTTGAGTCGTTGGAGCAGGGGCTCAACCTGATAACCGGAGAGATCCAGCCGCAGGTTGGATCGTTGCAGCAGCGTTTCCAGCCGCGATTGTTCCGCCTCGGACCACAAATCGTTCTTTAGAGCCAGCCGGCCGGCGAAGGCCACTCCAGCTGCGACTGCCTCCCCGTGGGAAATTCGGGCGAAACCGCCTTCCGCTTCGAGCGCATGGCCCAACGTATGGCCCAGATTTAAGAATAGTCGAACGCCTTGGTCGCGTTCATCCGCTTCGACGATTGAAGCTTTGAATTGGCAGGTTTGCAATATAATTCTGGTGAGCAGGGAAGGATCCAGATTCAAAATCGGTTCGAGGTTTTGTTCGAGCAGCAAAAATAAATCATTTTCCTCCATGATACTGCACTTGATGATTTCGGCCAGGCCGTTGCGGATTTCCCGAGCCGGCAAAGTGCTGAGCGTGGAAATATCGGCCAGAACCATTCGAGGCTGATGGTAGGCGCCAATCAAGTTTTTACCTCGCGGGTGGTTTATTGCCACCTTGCCGCCGATACTGCTGTCAACCTGAGCCAGTAGAGTAGTCGGGACTTGGATCAGCGGAACCCCGCGCATAAAGGTCGCCGCGGCAAATCCAGTGACATCGCCGACGACTCCGCCACCCAGGGCAATCCAGGGAGAGCGGGGTTCCATTTCCTGCTCCAAAGCATAATTATAAAGAGACTCAACCACTTCCCGGCTCTTGGCGATTTCCCCCTCGGGAACCAGGAAATGATTGCATTCCAACTTCGCTTCCGCCAGGCTTTGTTGCACAGTTTCCCCATATCGGTTTTGCTGGAAAACCGTCTGATTGGAAACGACCAGGGCTTTGCCGGTCAGTCTGAGATCTTGCAACATCTGCCCCAGCAAGGGCAGAATATCTGTCCCCACCCATAGCGAATACGCTTGTCCGCCCGATCGGACAAGCAATTGATGCGACGATTGCTTGCGAACCCACCGATATAAGCTCTTGACCAAATCCCGAATTGGCGACTGGGTAGTATCCAAAACATAATCAGCCCGAGCGTATATCGCTTCCCGCTCGATCAGCAGCTGCTTGATTCGATCTACTGAGCTGTCCTCCGCCAAAAGCGGGCGCTTGTTGCGTTGCACACGTTTGTGCAGCGCCCCCGGTTTGGCTCGCAGCCAGACAATATGCCCGATGTCGGCTAAGATCTTCCAATTCTCGGGGTGAAGCACGGTGCCTCCCCCAGTAGCGATCACGGTGTTTGATGCGGACGTCAATTTTTGCACTGCCAGCCGCTCCTCGGAGCGAAAACGGACTTCTCCAAATCGTTTGAATATCTCAGCCACCGACAGCCCGGTTGCGTGTTCAATCGCTTGATCTAGATCGATAAAGGCATACCCCAGTTTTTTTGCCAGGTGTCGGCCGACGGTTGATTTGCCGGCTCCCATGAATCCAATCAATACAATATTGGTCTTCTTGTTATTTTCCCAGGGTTTCTTGTACATATCTCCAGTATTCCTGCCAATCTCGTAAGAGTTCTTCCATATTGTCCCGAGAAAAGCGGTCCAAAACCGCTTGGGCTAAAATATAACTGACCGCCGCCTCGCCAACCACACTCGCCGCTGGGACGGCGCAAACATCAGAGCGTTCCACTGCTGCCAAACCTGCTTCCAATGTTTCCAGGTTAACGCTTTGCAGCGGGTGCGACAAGGTGGGAATCGGCTTCATCGCCGCCCTCACTACCAGCGGCTGTCCGTTGGTCATGCCGCCTTCGAGTCCGCCGGCTCGATTGGTCTGCCGGTATAAGCCCTGCCGTGATGAAATAAAGATTTCATCATGAACGGAAGATCCGAACTCTTTGGCCATATCGAAAGCCCGACCGATTTCAACTCCCTTGATCCCCGGAATGCTTAGCACTGCCGATCCCAATTGTCCATCAAGCCGCCGGTCCCAATGCACATAGCTGCCCAATCCCGGCGGCAGCCCCCAGCACTTGACGACAAATATTCCGCCCAAAGTGTCGCCTTGACTTGCCGCTTGTTTGATTGTCCCCATCATTCGGTCTGAGGTTTCCCGGTCGGGACAGTACACCGGTGAATCGCAAACCGCTTTTTGCCATTCGGCAAACTGCTCGGCGTGCATTTGGTCAAAGCCATCGACCAAAGATGACGGCATCGATTCGGCTCCGATCTGTTCGACCCAGGCTAAAATCGAAACTTCCAAGGCCGACAGCAAGTTCCGGCAGAGACTGCCGATCGCTACTCGGGCGGCTGTTTCCCGGGCACTAGCTCGCTCCAGGACATTACGGATGTCTTGGTGGCGATATTTAATTACCCCCCCCAGGTCGGCATGACCGGGGCGTGGATGTACAATTCGTTTTTCATCCACCGCTGCCTCGCGGCCGGAAGCCATAACCAGCTTCCAGTTGGCGTGGTCCTTGTTTTCAATCAGAATACTTATCGGGCTGCCCAAAGTGATACCGCCCCGAACCCCTGAAAGTATCCGGATACGATCACTTTCCAAGCCCATGCGCTTGCCCCGGCCAAATCCACCCTGTCTGCGGGCCAAATCCTGGTTAATTGCCTCTTCCGAGATGCAAAGCCCTGCTGGAATGCCTTCCAGGATGGCGCTGAGCGCTGGTCCATGTGATTCGCCGGCAGTCAAAAACCGTAATCTGCTCATAATTGGATCTGCACTACTCCTTTCCTCGGCCCATCCCAATTTAGGGTGGGGTGTCTGAAACTCTCACCCGTCCAATAACCGGGGTAATGACAATGTATTTTTTGTCTCCGAAATTGTTTTTTAAAGCGATGGTGCCGCCTTGGCTGGGGGTGCCCAGAATGTTATAGGAAAGCAGAATGCGGTTGTGCTCGTTTTTGGGAATGGATATAAAGTCATAACTGATACCGCCGCTGAGCTGGCACAGGGTGCCGTTCGGCAGCAAGCGGTACGATGAGCCGTAGAGAAAAAACTCGACGCTCTGGGGCGATCCGGAGGCAATCGATCGCTCTCGATTATCGCGTAACGTCCAGCAGATTTTTTGGGCGTCACTGGCTAAACGCTGCCGAGCCAAGACCGGTTCAATGCGGGGAGCGGCGATGAGCCCCAGGATGCCGAGCACTATCAGGATAAACATGACTTCCAATAAGGTCAATCCTGATTCCGACTGTTTACCGCAAAATACCATGCCATTCATCCTTTATTGCCGCGAGCGGCTGGATTCATTCAACGTTCAGGGCCAAATGGCTTTCAGCCGCTTGCCGCATGACATCGACCGGAGCCTCCCGGCCGGTCCACCACTCAAAAGCTGCTGCTCCCTGATAAACCAGCATCCCCAAGCCATCCATAACTGCACAGCCATTGTCGCGGGCAGCACTCAGCAATGCGGTCGGCTCAATCCCATAATTTAGGTCAGCTACCAATCGCGGTTTAATGCTGCCGGCTTGTTGGATCCAGCTGACGAGTTCGGATTCGGCCAACTGATGCCGCGGTATTGTATTGATCAGCAGATCCGACATTCCCAGGTAACGAAGCAATTGCTCTTGATTGAGACGATCTGCGGTTACAGCCCTTCCAGCCTTCAACATCGTTTCCTGGCTAAGCGTCCAGGCTCTGCCGAAAGTGCGGTTGAGGATAAACAATTGCTCAACTCCAGCTGTCGCCAGGGTAAATGCGAGCGCCCGGGCTGCCCCGCCTGCACCCAGCATCAGCACCCGTGCTCCTTGCGGCTCGAATCCGCTATCTTCGATCAAAGATCGCAGGAATCCGCTGCCGTCGGTATTATGGCCGATGGCTCCCTCCGGACCAAAAGCAACAGTATTGACCGCCCCGACGATGTTGGCCGCTTCGGTCAAGGAGGTGCATAGGGAATGAACCACTTCTTTCAACGGGGAGGTAACATTCAAGCCCTGGATGCTCAATTCCCCCAAGCCTTGCCAGGCAACACGTATTTTCTTCTCGCTCATCGGAAAGGCGACGTAGACGCTATCCAGCCGGCAGTGTTCAAAAGCTGCATTGAACATGACTGGAGAGAGAGAATGGGTGATTGGGTATCCAATGACTCCGTAAACCTTGGTTTTTCCGGTAATTAATCTGTTTTTCATCATATCGTTTCACCATTCCGAGCCAAAGGAATGCAGCGGTATTCCAGGAACTGCATGAATGCCCTCTCAACGACGCGAATGCAGCGGGTTCCGATGAACTCCCGGGGGGTGAGCGGAGTAACCAGGATGGTGTGCAAGCCCATCCGATTACCGCCTAGCACGTCTGTAAACACCTGGTCGCCGATCACCGCTACCTGCTCGCGCGGTATTCCCATGATCTGTAGTGCCTGGCGAAAAGCACGCAATCCCGGTTTATTGGCTGATGGAATAAAAGGAATCCCGATCTTTTGAGCTACCGCCGGCAGCCGAGGACCGCGATTATTAGAAACTAAGCATAAGCGGAACCCGAATTGTTTTGCTTCCAGCAGCCATTCGAGGATTTCCGCTGGTATCTGGATTGAACCCCAAGGAGTTATCGTATTGTCTAAGTCCAGAATAATGCCCGTTAAACCACAATATTCTAGACTTTCAAGGGAAACTTCACTGACCGCTGCAACCTGCCCAATCGGTCGCAAAATATCTATCCAAGCAGCCATAGCCACCTCACACTTATTACCAGAATTAGGTTTGAACAAAATACCCTAAACGTATAATACACTTATTGTAAGAATTCCCACAAGAAGTAGCCGGGGGTGATCTGCTTTACTCCTGTCTGGCCAGAATATAAATCCTCGGCTACAATAAGGGAGTATGGCAAGGTGTCTTGCCCTGATCGATCGATCAGCACAGACCAAGGAGGGGAAGCCGACAATGAAGGGAGAAAAATCCAGGACTATTCTAGCGATAATCATTCTCTGCGGCTTTCTAATCAACGCCTTTGTGATCGCCCCCGCCGCCAAAGGCTGGTCTGAGGAAATCAGATATATGTTTGGATTGGAAACGGCTCCCGATCAGAGCCTTGACCTGACCGGCCTGCCGCTGTTGCAGCCGTATGTCGAAGAACCGACGGACATCCCTGCGCCTGCTACGCTGCCGTCCGGACCGGCTACTGATAATCGGCAGGAACCCAAACCAATTTCTCAACCTACTGCTTACCTGACGTTTGACGACGGACCTTCCGCCACGATAACTCCGCTGGTGCTCGATATTCTCAGAGAACACCAGATTAAAGCGACTTTTTTCGTCTTGGGCTGCCAAGTTGACCGATATCCGGAGATCTTGCAGCAAATTGTAGCAGATGGACATGCAATCGGTAATCATACCTACAGCCACGGAATTCGTTCAGTTTACAGTTCCCCTTCTTCACTGCTGGCTGAAATAACCGCCTGCGAAGAATCGATTTATTCCACCGTCAATATTCGTCCCCGAATTTTTCGATGCCCGGGAGGCTCGGCTCCCCGTCTGACCCAAGAAATGGCTGAGCTCCTGCGCTCCCATGGCTACATCCATCATGATTGGAATGTTTCCACCGGAGATGCAATGCGCGGCTCACCCCTTCCTCCCGATCGACTCGCCGCCCTGGCTTTGCGGGGGGCACAAAATAAAAACTCGGCGATAATTTTAATGCATGATTCGCATTATAAGAAGAATACCGCCGCCGCTCTGCCTGAGATCATCAAGGGTTTGCAGGAAAAAGGATTTGTTTTCGCCGCGATCGATGAAAATACCGTTCCCGTGCAATTTGTAAAATGAGGCAAAAGAACGGCAGATTTTCTCTCCACAGGATAAAATGGACACCCGCACGCGGGTGTCCATTTTTGGTTTCAAGGGGATTACTCGTTCTTTTCCGCTTTTTTGGCGGCGATAACCTTTTCCGCCATATTGGCCGGCAACTCTTCATAACCGGTGATCTCTAACCGAAAAGATCCTCGCCCTTGAGTAATCGATTTAAGATCAATCGCGTACTTCTGCATTTCCGCCGCCGGCACCGTCGCTTTGATGACCTGATATTTGCCCTTGGGTTCGATGCCCAGAATTCTGCCTCGCTTCGAAGTCAGGTCACCCATTATATCCCCGGTAAATTGATCGGGGACGGTGACTTCCACCGTGGCGATCGGCTCCAAGAGCACCGGTTTGGCCTGTTCCAATCCCTTGCGAAATGCCATGATTGCAGCCAGCTTGAAGGAAAGTTCATTGGAGTCGACCGTGTGGTAAGAGCCGTCATAGAGGTTGACCTTGACGCCGCGCACCGGGTAGCCGGCTAGTACTCCCTCCTGCAGCCCCTCGCGCACGCCCTTTTCAACCGCCGGAACATATGATTTCGGTACAGAACCGCCGAACAGCGATTCGGTGAACTCGAACTCGGCATCGTAACTCGGCCCTACCTCCAGCCAGACATGTCCGTATTGCCCATGGCCGCCGGTTTGTTTCTTATGCTTGCCTTCCACTTTAACCGTCGAGCGAATTGCTTCGCGATACGGTACCGACGGTTCCTTGACATTTACTTCGACCCCGAACTTTTTCTGCAGCCGCTCAAGGATGATGTCGAGATGGGATTCACCCATGCCGGTAAGCAATGTTTGCTTGGTCTCGGCGTTCTTCGACCAGCGCAGAGTAGGATCCTCGTCGATCAGGCGGTTGATAGCAGTGCCGAGCTTATCTTCGTCACCTTTACTTTTGGGTTCGATCGCCACTGAAAAGAGCGGCTCCGGAAAATCTATCCCGTCCAGCACAATTGGCTTGTCTTTTCTGGTCAGGGTGTCGCCGGTTGCCGTTTCAGTAAGTTTGGCTACCGCCGCAATATCGCCGGCCGCTAATTCAGTTACGGTATCCTGAGTTTTTCCCCGCATAATCAATATTTGGCTGATTTTTTCATCTTTTTCTTTTTGAGCGTTAAACACCAGGCTGTCGGATTTCATCGAACCGGAAAAGAGCCGGAAAAAAGTAAGTTTGCCGACGTACGGATCAGCCAGGGTCTTATAGACCAGGGCTGCCAACGGTTCGGCCACCAGATCCCGGCCTTCGGCGGCCAGAACATCTGCCGGCGAGGGGAGTGATTCGACAATAAAATCAAGCAATGCCTGAATGCCGATATTCTTGGCGGCTGATCCACATAAAACAGGAATCAGCGAACCTTTGATAATTGCTGATTTAAGCCCTGAGTACACTTCTGCCGGAGTAAGCTCTTCCCCATCCAAATATTTGGCAAGCAGATCGTCGTCTCCCTCAGACGCCGCTTCTACCAGCTGGTCGCGAGCAGCCTGCGCTTCATCCGCCATATCGCTGGGAATGGGTGTCTCTGCAAACTTCCCGCTTGCGTCCCATTTGAAAGCTTTCATGTGAAGCAAGTCGACAATACCGCAAAAACTCGACTCTGAACCAATCGGCAGCTGAACAGGTACCGCTCTGTGCCCAAAGGCGGTATGCATTTGTTCGAGGACTCGGCTGAAGTTGGAATTCTCGCGGTCAAGCTTGTTGATAAAAGCAATGCGCGGAATATTCCGAGCATCCGCTTCTTCCCAATACACTTCAGTCTGAACTTCCACCCCGGCTACGCCACAAACAACCATACACAGGCTGTCCGCCACCCGCATGGCCGCCTTGACCTCAGCGCTGAATTCAGCAAATCCCGGGGTGTCGATGAGATTAATCTTGTGTTCTTTCCATTCCACCGGGAGTAGGGTCGCATTGATCGTCATCCGCCGTTTCACGGCTTCGGGCTGATAATCACTCGTCGTCGTTCCGTCTTCCACCTTGCCCAGTCGGGTTATATGGCCGGCATCAAACAGCATTGCTTCGGCAAGAGATGTTTTTCCCGCTCCGCCATGGGAAATCAAAGCCATGTTTCGGATTTTACCAGTCGGGTATACCTTCAAAACAGCTGTCCCTCCTTGATTCCGGAGCGGTGCCTACTCCTTTACGAGCAATCGCCCGTTCCGACAACATTCTTATGTAGTGTACCAAAACGTCTTTTTCGCAGTCAAGGCAAGCGGCGTTTTACTTTAGTTGCGGTTTGCTGAATTCCATTTTACAAGCAGCCAATAGATAACTGCCGCTCCCCCCATAAACAACAGCAATTGATAAGCAAAAAACAACCGGAAACTGTCGATTACCGTTAACAGCAGCGCCAGAGAAATCGGCAGAACAAGGCTGAACGTCAAATTCCAGGGCTTGCGCTGCTCTTTTGGTTTTAGTAACTGCGGCAGATTAAATACCCCTATGAATATTCCGGCATTTAAAATCATATTCAGCCAAAACATATTAATCAGCCCAAAACCGCTCAAATGAAGGAAAACTTTGATGCAATTGAGCTCGCAGCGCATGGTCGGTCAAATCGTAATGAATGGGAGTAACGGAAACGTAATTGTTTTTCAGGGCCATCACATCAGTATCAGCCGCCTGATCCTCGTCGACAATATCGCCGGCCAGCCAGTAGTAGGTTCGGCCCCGGGGGTCTTTGCGCTCACTGAAGACATCGACATAGCGGCGAACACCCAAGCGGGTAATGAGTATTCCCTGAATCATTTCCTTGGTTACAGCCGGAATATTGATGTTCAGCAACATTTCCGGATTTAATCTCCCGCGTTGCAGCAAACGGCAAAACCGCTTGGTGAAATCAACTGCCACGGAATAATCGGCGTTGGTATCATAACTTGATAAAGAAACCGCCAGCGAGGGGATGCCTAAAATTGTGCCCTCCATTGCGGCCGAAACGGTCCCAGAATATAAAACGTCAGTTCCTACATTTGACCCGCGGTTGATACCAGCTATCACCAAATCCGGCGGAGTAGTCATCAACGCCGAAATCGCCAGTTTGACGCTGTCGGCCGGCGTTCCGTCCACCACCCATCCTTTGCCCATTCCGTCGGTGAAGCAAAACTCATCTACCCGAATCGGATAATGAACGGTTATACTGTGTCCGGCCGCGCTTCGTTCCCGGTCCGGTGCGACCACCACAATTTCCGCAAATTCCAAGAGAGCCTCCCGCAGGCTTTGCAAGCCGGGAGCCATTATTCCGTCATCGTTACTTAATAGAATCAGCACGAATAGTTGACTCTCCTTTTCACTGCAAAGCTCCGAGCCGGTTGACCGGCCAATAGGTATAAAAGGCTTTCCCCTTGATATGATCAAAGGTTAACCAGGCATTCCACAAATGACTGTCATAGCTGTGATTGCGATTGTCACCCATGACAAAATAGGAGTTGGCAGGAACGGTAACCGGGCCGAATCGATACAGCGGTTTCTCAAAAAGATAGGTTTCCGTTAAGGCTTCGCCGTTGATGAATACCTGACCACCCCGGACTTCAACCTCATCTCCCGGCAAGGCAATAATTCGCTTGATGAAATCTTCTTTTTGGCCGGTTTCCACCGGCGGTTCAAAGACAATGACATCGAGTCGCTCGGGCTGCTGAAACCGATAGATGAATTTGTTGACCAATACCCGATCGTTCAATTGAATAGTGGGCAGCATTGATCCGGACGGGATTACACGGGCTTCGACAATATAGGCGCGCAGAACCAAAGACAGTAGAATTGCGAGCACAAGAATCCCGGCGGTTTCGCGCAGTCCAGCCATGATGGTTTGCGACAGTTTTTGGTCTTTCATGCGTTGTTCCATCCTATCAAACGCGAATTATGAGGTTTACACCCGATAAATTGAAATTGTCATCGAATCGCTCTGCATGTCTTTGGTTAATCCGAACATAAGACCATGCTCCTGCAGATTTTTGTTCAAAAAGTCAACTACTTGATATAATTGCGGTCCTGACGGCATGGTTTTGGTTGCAAAGGGGATCAGACGGGTTTGGCTTTCAGCGGTTGTTGACTGCTCTTCCACTTGGGTTACACTCCTCTTGCATTATATATCAATGCCAATGCTTCGGCTCTGGTCGCGTCGCTACTTTGAAACACTCCTCTTACTGCCGAGGTAACCGTTTGTGTGCCGGGTTTCTTTACTCCGCGCATCGTCATGCACATATGTTCCGCTTCGATGACAACTAATACTCCCCAGGGCTGCAGTTTCTCCATCAGGGAATCGGCAATTTGGGCGGTAAGCCTTTCCTGCATTTGCAGTCTTTGGGCAAATCCCTCCACCACCCGGGCCAGTTTGCTTAATCCGGTTACTCGGCCGCGTTTAGGTATATACGCGATATGGGCATGGCCGAAAAAGGGTAAAACATGATGTTCGCACATCGAAAACAACGGAATATCCTTGAGAATCACCATTTCCTCATGGGGTTCACTAAAAAATACTTCCAAGTGATCACTCGGATCGTGCTGCGTCGCAGCGAGAATTTCCTGCAGCATTTCTGCGACCCGACGCGGCGTACCGCGCAAGCCCTCGCGATCGGGATCTTCTCCAACGGCTTCAAGAATTTCTCGAACAGCATGCTCAATTCGTATTACATCCACAATCCGGCCGAAGCCTTTTTCACCTGCCTTACAAATATTCTGTGATCATCTCATGTATTGCATTTTATCATCAATCCCGTAAGGCGAACATAGAAACCCAATTCTTTCGCTATTACTAACCTAATTTTCAGCAGCAAGCTGTGCTAGAATTTAACGTGACAAAGAAAGGGGTTGAGGCCATGCACCCTATCAAGAACGCAGCGCTTTCGATTGTGATCCTGTTGGCCGTTATGGCTGTTGGTGTGTTCGGATTCATCTTTTTCGAGCACCTGAGTTTTATTGAAGCGCTGTATGTGACGATAGTGACCATGACTACCACCGGCTACGGCGATATTGTCCCCACAAGTCCTCACGGGCAGGCATTTGTTGTTTTCCTGCTGATTTCCGGAGTCATGGCAATCGCTTTTGTATCAACGAACATAGTCGGGATTGTAATTGAAGGCCAATTACAAAGTTTTTGGGGGAGGCGCAATATGGAAAACGAAATCAAAAAGCTCCACAATCACATTATTGTGTGTGGAGCCGGAAGAGTCGGCGAACATGTTATCCATCGCCTGCGGCTGGAAAATCAGAGTTGTGTAGCAATCGAACAGGATGAAGATATCTGCGATCACCTCAAAACCCGTGGCATTTTGTATATCTGCGATAACGCGACCAAAGACGATGTTCTGGTTCAAGCTGGAATCGAGCATGCTTCAGGACTAATCAGCGCTCTCCCCAGCGACGCCGACAATGTATATGTTACCCTGACCGCCAAAAGCCTCAATCCGGGATTAAGAATAGTCGCCCGCATGGAACGCTCTGAATCAGAAAACAAACTGCGTCGGGCTGGGGCTGATCAGGTTATAAGCCCGACTATTCTGGGCGGATTCAGAATGGCAACCGCGATGCTGAAACCAGCCAGCGTGGATTTCGTGGAAACAGTGCTCAACCGCACCAACCTCCAAATCGTCCTGGAGGAGCTTCTGGTCAAAGACGGCTCCCCACTAGTCGGATTGCCGATTAGCCGTTCTTTGCTCCGAGCAACTGCCGGCATAAATATTGTGGGAATTGTCCGTGACAGCGATTTAATTCTGAATCCCGCCGCTAGTGAAATTATCCGCGCTGGAGACCTGCTCATTGTTTTGGGGAAGCGAGAACATTTCAGCAAGATTGAAGAACTCATTGCCAGCAAATAGCCGTCAAGATGACCGTCTAGAATTTTGGCAGCCGGAAGGGGCTGACCATGAGTGCAGCTAAAAGCAAGGTTATTCCGACAATCATCCAGGTTGCCAGATAACCGGCGAAGAGGACCGTGATTGCCATCAGTCCGCCGGCAATGGTAATGGGCATACCCAGGAAATAGTCACTGATATTGAGGATGTTGAATCGAGCCAACCGAATAGCACCACAAACCGCAAATGTAACCGCCACCATAAATCCAGCCACACCCATAGGTTGCTGTAAAGAAGCGACAAAGACCAAGATCGCTGGTGCCACCCCAAAAGAAACCAAGTCGGCCAAAGAATCCAACTCCTTGCCGAATTCAGATGAAACTCGCCAAGCGCGAGCAACTTTTCCGTCCATCCGATCCAAAACCGTCGACAGCAAAATCGTGAAAGCCGCTGCCTTGTAATTCCCATTCAGAGTGTAAATCAGCGAAAGCATTCCCAACAGAAGATTGGAAAGCGTCAAAATGTTAGGTACTAGCGGCTTGACGGGTGTTTTCTTCATTCCGTAACCTTCCAATTATAGTTTCTCCCCCTCGCACCCGATCCTTTACACCTACTTCAAGCATGCTGGACATCGGCAGATACAGTTCGGTACAGGAGCCAAATTTTATTAAACCGAAAATATCACCGCGAGCAACAGCATCCCCTACCTTCGGCCAGCAAACAATGCGACGGGCGATAAGCCCGGCAACTTGTTTAACCAGAAACCGGCTCCGGCCATCATAAATCCCGATCAAAGTCTGCTCATTACGCAGCGCCGCTTCCTCCCTATAAGCAGCCAGGTACTCTCCCGGTTTGTATTCAACGAACTCAATATTTCCTGCTACAGGCATACGATTGACGTGAACGTTGAAAATGTTCAAAAATATGGTTATTCGTTTCGCCTGGCTCTTTAAATAATGAGGTTCATAGGCATCCTCTATCCCGACAATTACTCCGTCGGCCGGAGATACAACAATATCCGGTTCCGAAGATATTCGGCGGGGTGGATTGCGGAAAAACCAGGCAACAAAAAAAAACAAGGCGCCCGGAACCACAACTAACACCGGATACAACCAGTATATCAATGCCGCGGCGACTGCCAAAACGAATAAATATGGCAGCGCATCTGGCATTATCAGACTGCTAGGATTGGATTTTATGACGCTGCACCTCATCTCAACCGTATTGTATCAGCTTTGCCCGTCACCGGGAACTATTTGTTGGTTCTTTGCCGAAGTCGGAGCTGCTCTGCGCTGGCGTGCATGATTGTAAGCGACCATGTATTCACTGGCCGCCCGACTCCATGAATGATCGCGACTCATGGCATTGCTGCGGGCCTGCTTCAGCCTGCTCGGTTCCTGCCACAATGACTGACATCTGGTGAAAGCTTCCAGCAGTGCTGATTCCGAATAATCATCAAATATGATTCCAGTACCTTCGCCATTGTCCAGAGCGATATCCTGCACTGAATCAGCCAACCCCCCGGTTTTTCTGACTAGCGGAATTGTTCCATATCGCATAGCAATCAATTGACTGAGGCCACAGGGTTCATATTGAGAAGGCATCATTAAGAAATCCGCACCGCCATAAATCAAATGGGCGCTTTCTTCAGAGAAGGCAAGCTGAATCGCTAATCGTTCCGGATACTCCCGGCGCATCGCTTCCAATTGGCTTTGAAATCTTTGCTCCCCCTGGCCGAGTATGACCACTTGAACATCCTGATCCAGCATGCGAGCTAGCGCTGACACAAAGATGTCCAATCCCTTTTGCTCGGTCAACCGCCCCACCATGGCATACACCGGAACATTTACGGTTGCCAGGCCGTACTTTTTCTGGAGAGTGAGCTTGTTCGCTTTCTTGCCTCGCTGGACATTTGATTTGCCATACATCCGGGGCAGCAAGAGATCTGTCTGAGGATTCCATTCCTCGTAATCAATGCCATTGAGGATCCCGGCCAATGCCGATGACCGTTGTTGCAAAACACCCTCCAATCCGAATCCCAGGCCGGAATCCTGAATTTCGCGAGCGTAGGTCGGACTGACTGTCGTCAGATAATCGGCAAATAGAATTCCACCCTTGAGAATATTAATCTGGCCGTAATACTCGAGCAAATCCGGCTGATATAGCGATTCCGGCAGACCTAGGTCGGGAAGAATCCGAGCAGGAAACAAGCCTTGGAATCCCAGATTGTGAATAGTCAGCAGAGAGGCCGTGCGGCTGAGCTGCGGGTGTTCTCGCGCAATGTCCATCAACACCGGCAACAGCGCAGTCTGCCAGTCATGGCAGTGAACGAGATCTGGTTGCAGGGGCAGCTTTTCGATTGCTTCCACCACCGCCCAGCAGAAGTACCCAAATCGCTGGGCGTTGTCAGTAAAATCTTCGCCGTACCCATCGGTATATAGGCCGGCGCGGTTCCCAAAATACTCGTCACTTTGAACAAAATCGACGGCAATCCCCTTATGCTCGATCGACCACACGTTACTTTCGCCCTGTAGCGAACCGCGGTCAACTCTTAAACGATAATCAGTCTTAACCAATTGGGAACGGAAGCGCTCTTGAACCACCGAATATAAGGGCATCATGATCCGAACGGTAATTCCTCGATTGTGCAATTCCTTGGCCAGGGCCATAGTGACATCGGCCAATCCCCCCGTTTTGGCAAATGGATAGACCTCGGAAGCGACGATCAGGACCTTCATCTGTTTACTCCTAGCAAGATTTCACTCTTCAATTACATGGCCTTTGGGGATCACCGAAATCCCTGAATCGGATACAATGAACCGCTTGCGATCCTGTTCGGAATCGTAGCCGATCACTGTGTTGGCAGGTATCCACACGTTTTTATCGATTACTGCCCGACGAATCCGGCAATGCCGTCCCACTCGCACTCCTGACATGATAACCGAATCCCGTATCTCGGTGTAACTGTTAACTCGGACATTGGTGGACAGGACCGAATTATATACTTGCCCTCCGCTGATTATGCAACCGTCACAAACAATCGAATTGAGGGCCATTCCGACTCGATTATCATCGGACTGGGCAAAAACAAACTTTGCCGGCGGCACTTGTTCGCTGTAAGTCCGAAACGGCCATTCTCCATCGTACAGATTCAGTGACGGGACAACTGAAACCAAATCCATATTAGCTTCATAGTAAGCATCCAATGTTCCGACATCTCGCCAATAGGGAGTCACTTCGCTGCCCGGTTCACGGAACTGATAGGCAAAAACCCGTCTTTTTTCCTCCACCATGCGCGGAATAATGTCTTTACCAAAATCATGATTAGAATGGACATTGGTCGCGTCATGTTCGAGAAATTCCATCAGCGTTCTGATGTGAAAAACGTAGATGCCCATCGAAACCATCACTTTTTGCGGCAGTCGCTCGAGAATCTCCGGTGATTTGGGCTTTTCAATAAAACCGGTGATTCCGCTTTGGGAATCAATTTCCACCACGCCAAACGCCGACGCCTGTGATTTGTCGACTTCAATTACGCCGATTGTTGCCTCGGCTCCGGTTTGCAGATGAAAATTCAGCATGTAGCGATAATCCATTTTATAAATATGATCGCCGGACAAGATCAACACATACGTGGGGTTTGCGGTTGTTATCTGATACATATTCTGATATATTGCGTCCCCGGTTCCCAAATACCAATTTTTGTTTATTCTTTGCTGCGGAGGAATCGCGGTACAGTATTCGCCCAGGGTATGGCTCAAAAATCCCCATGCCTGACGGATATGCCGTTCCAGCGAATGCGACTTGTACTGGGTCAAAACCATAATTTTACGCAGGCCGGAATTTATCGCGTTACTCATAGTGAAGTCGATGATCCGATATTTGCCGCCAAAGGGAACCGCCGGTTTCGCCCGATGATGCGTCAACGGATAAAGTCTGCTTCCTTCCCCGCCGGCGAGCACTACTGCCAATACTTTCTGCAAATTAACCATTAGATTCACCTTTACTTGTGTTCAGAAGCACTGTAATTTCAGCTAATCCTTCGTTACTGAATCGATAGTAACAGTTCTTACCGTGCTTGTCGCTTGCCTCAGGCTGGCGAAAAAGTTGCCAGTCCTTCTCGAAGCTGCCGGAATCGGATGCAACAAATACGATAGCCAACCCGGGCTGAGCTTGATCAGTCTGATATCTGCAGTGCAGCTTGATGCAATCACTTCCAAAATAGTACATCCTGTCTATTTTTACAACATGTTGTTGTTGAAGTTGATCTTCATACAATTCCTGTACCTGGACGTTGATGACAATCCCATTTGGATCATTCTGAACAACGCCGTATTCCAGCAACTGTCTCCGCCGCAGAGGCATTGGGTGCCACACTCCACTACGTTCTTCTGCCAACCGATGCATACCCCACTCCGTCAAATTGGCCGGTTGCAAGCGATTGATCGCTTTTTGAGAATCATTCAATTCCTGGCCGGGTCGCAAATGACTATCAATCCAAGCCATGATGCTTTCAGCCGCCAGCTGCTCAGTACAAAATTCTGCTAAAAAGAAAAATCGGCCTGGCAATACATCAATTATGGCTAGAAGTCGGCCGATGTTGACCATGATCCGACTTGGCTGCTTTACATCCTGAGTCAGAATCAGTACGGGAAGCCTCTCGGCAGCAGATAGGCTTTTCTGGGTAAGCATGAAAAAAGCCAGCCGCAGAAAAACAGCCAAACAAGCCGACTGGGCATCCTTTCCGCTGCCTCCGTGAAATGACCAAGACGGATAGAGACAATTACGCAATCTGTGCAGCAATTGGTATGCTTGCCGCTGCTGATGCGGAAAATACCTCGCCAGCAAGCTTCCGAAATACTCATGTCGAGTCGGCGACAACAGGATCCCTTCGCTTGAAATGTCGATCCATTCCCGGTGCAGCGGTAATCTGCCTCTGATCACAGACAAAATTCGCTGCTCAATTCGCTCCTGTAAAGATTCCGCCAGCTCAATAAAACCCGCCGCAGCTTTGGTCATCTCCGCATGGTCCTGAGGCAGCTGGAGCTGCATCAGACGGTCTTTGAAATCACGCAGCGGCAAACTGCGAAGCTTTCCATTTTTCAGTTCCGCCAACAGCTGCAGCAGGGAATTAAAAAAAAGCTGTTGTTGTTCGGCATCATCATCTAGCTGCAGCTTTAAGAGGCGCAATCTGCCGAATCCGGATTGCCGATTCGGCCATTCGCGAGCCTTTCGATCAGATTCCTCCATCATAATCTGTCGGCGACAGTGTTTGTGTCCGGCATCGGTTGCATATATAGTTCGTGTTCCTTGCGCCGAAGGGGTCATTTCCATGGCCATGGCTAACGCTTCGCCAGCCCCCAGCGTCTTTAACAGTTCGGTGATCTTGCGATCAAGATTATGCTCGAATTCAGCTGGATAGAAGAATCCCTCCCACTGCCCCGGTCGTACTCCTAGTACCCTGCCCGCCCAAAGGGAGTAATCATGGATCTGAAACCAAAGATCGTCCGGCCGTTTTGAAAGGTCTATCCGGTTTGAGCCGCTCAGGCCAGCCACTAATCTGATCTGGCTGGAGGCGATTAACAGCGAATAGAGCGAACTCACCTGCGGATCAGCCGCCAGGCCCTGTAAAGTCCGTCCCGGAAAATGAATGTTTATCGAGAACTCCGGGTCTTCCATGGCAGCTCGCCACAGCACCCCCGCCAGCGTTCTCGCTACCGCCAGTGCATTCGGCGTCAATGTACCCGAACGCTGGTCGCCGATTTCTATCAGCAATATTACGATTGTCATCTGGTCAGACAAAGATCTACCTCCTCGAATAACTGGATTCCGAACCAAACTGATTTTCGCTGTCGCCGGCTTACTTTCCTGCTGAAGAGACGATGATTCGAGCTTGACTGGTATGGTAGTATTTTATTGAGATTTTGAAAAGGAAGTACCGCACATGCGCGATTCATTGATTAGAGATATTAGTCTGGCTCCAGACGGGGAAAGAAAATTAGACTGGGCCCGCCGTTTCATGCCGATTTTGCAGTACATCGAAAAGGATTTTCAGGCTTCCCGCCCCTTGCGCGATTGGCCGCTTCTCCTCTGCCTGCACCTGGAGGCCAAGACAGGGCTTTTGGCGCTGGCATTGCAGGCTGCCGGAGCTGACGTGACCATAGTCGCAAGCAATCCTCTGTCGACGCAAGATGATGTCGTCGCGGCATTGGTCAAGAAAGGCATCCGTGCCTTTGCATGGCATGGAGCCACGATGGATGAATATTTTCATCACATTCGACGAGGGCTGGATTATCGACCCCGCATTATTGTCGACGACGGTGCCGATGTCATATGTTTGCTCCACCGGGATTTCCCGGAGTTACTCCCTAATATTCAAGGAGCCTGCGAGGAAACTACCACCGGAGTTTCTCGGATTAGAGCCTTGGCTCAGGAGAAGCGGCTGGCTTTCCCGGTCATTGCCGTTAATGACGCATTAATGAAGTATCTGTTTGATAATCGCTACGGCACCGGTCAATCTGTTTGGGACGGCATCATCCGTTCAACAAACCTATTGATAGCCGGCAAAAAAGTTGTTGTGGCTGGTTATGGCTGGTGCGGCAAGGGAGTCGCCAAACGGGCGCAGGCACTTGGTGCTCAGGTCATAGTCACCGAAATCGACCCCGTCAAAGCCTGTGAAGCCGTCATGGACGGGTATGCAGTGATGGAAATGACCGAAGCCGCTGCTGCAGGCGATTTTTTCATAACGGTCACCGGTAATATCGATGTAATTCGCAAAGAACATTTGGAACGGATGAAAGACGGCGCGGTATTGGCCAATGCTGGTCATTTTGATGTTGAAATCAGCAAGCCTGATCTGCTGGCTCTGGCATCAAGCGTTCGGTTGGTCCGTCCTCATGTCGAAGAGTATCGGTTTGCCGACAGCCGAAAAATTTACCTCTTGGCTGAAGGTCGACTGGTTAATCTTGCCGCCGCTGATGGCCATCCGATTGAGGTCATGGATACCAGTTTCGCTTTACAGGCGCTTTCGGTGCGTCATATTGCCGAAAATGCTAAACAATCTTCCGGTATCTACCCGGTTCCAGAAGCGCTTGATTATGCGGTAGCCGGATTACGGTTGAAGACCTGGGATGTTTCCATAGATGTGTTGAATGAAACGCAGAAACACTATCTTCAGTCTTGGAATGAATGAGTCCCGTTTCTGGAAGAGGTTTGACTTGCCTGCAGCAATATGCTATTCTTGGGTTACTGTGCGGGTGTAGCTCAATGGTAGAGCTCTAGCCTTCCAAGCTAGCTACGTGGGTTCGATTCCCATCACCCGCTCCAAGCGCCCGTAGCTCAGGGGATAGAGCGCTGGCCTCCGGAGCCAGGTGCACAGGTTCGATTCCTGTCGGGCGCACCATATTCGCCTATGCCGGAGCTGCTCGGAAAACGAGGAGCTTTTTGTTTATCTGATCACTTTGGTAGAAAGGGGAGATTCAAATGCAACACCAAATTACACTGATCCCGGGAGACGGCACCGGCCCGGAGTTGGTGGCGGCGACCCGGAAAGTCATCGACGCGGCCGGCCTTGATATAGTTTGGGAGGTTGAAGACGCCGGTATAGATATCATGGAGACGGCTGGCACTCCTCTGCCGGATGACGTTCTCCTCAGTATCCGCAAGAACAAAGTTGCTTTAAAAGGGCCGATTACGACTCCGATCGGCACCGGATTTCGCAGTGTAAATGTAGCGTTGCGTCATGCTCTCGATTTGTATGCCTGCCTTCGCCCCTGCAAGAGCTATCCCGGGGTGCGTTCCCGCTATTCCGATGTCGATTTGGTCATTGTCCGGGAGAATAGCGAGGATTTATACGCAGGAGTTGAATTTGATCTGGGTTCCTCGGAAGCCGAATACATTCGAGCCATGAGCGGTGGCAAAATCAAGCAGCCCTCCGCCATCTCGATCAAGCCGATATCGCCGGCTGCCAGCGAACGAATCGTCAGATATGCTTTTGATTACGCCGTCCGCTACAAACGGCGAAAAGTGACGGCAATTGCCAAAGCCAATATTATGAAATTTACTGATGGTCTTTTCTTCCGAATTGCCCGCCAAGTCGCAGAACAATACCGGGGACAAGTCGAATATGAAGAAATGCTGGTTGATGCGATCTGCATGCAGCTTGTCCAAAGGCCGGAAGCCTACGACGTTCTTGTCACTGAGAATTTATACGGGGACATTTTGTCGGATTTGTGTGCCGGTCTCGTCGGCGGTCTTGGTGTTGCTCCCGGAGCCAATATCGGGGACGATGCTGCGGTCTTTGAGGCAACCCATGGTTCTGCACCAAAATATAAAGGATTGAATAAGGTAAATCCAACTGCCGTGATCCTGTCTGGAGTGCTCATGCTCCGCTATTTGGGCGAGCACGCCGCCGCCGATAAAATTGAAAGAGCTGTTTCGGAAGTAATTGCGGAAGGAAAGTTTGTGACGTATGATCTCAAGCTGGACCGCAACGACCCCAGCGCGGTAGGCACCTCCGAAATGGCCGATGCCATCATCGCTCGGATGAAAACACTGTAAATATTATTGTTGAAATTTATTATTAAAGCTGGAGACCTCGCCCTCAGGAGCGATCGTACTCCAGCTTCAATTTCTTATTGAGCATTCTGCCGAACTCTGCCGCTGGCTAAATGCTTGCCAACTGCCGCAGCCAGTCTTCCGTCGCTTTCCAAGCGGCGTCATGACCACCGACCAGAGCATGATCTGCTCCCGGCAGAATTAGCAATCGCTTGGGTTCCCGAGCCAGAAAATAAGCCTGTTCCGATTGAGCTTTGGCAACAATCTGATCATTCTCGCCATGAATAATTAATATCGAACATTCGTTCAATTGTTGGATGATTTGCAGTAAATCATGGTTGAATAAATCACGGACAAAGTCCGGCCGCAAGCAAAAAACTAATTCTTTGTCATCCATTAGGGTAATCGTCTCGCCGCTCTGTAACCGTTCAAAATTCGCCTGTAAGATATTTCGGAAAGTTGCTTCCAGATCAAATGGTGTTGACCACAATGATAACCCGAAGATTCTCCGGTCAACTGCAGCCGCCGCTAACGCCGTCGCGCCTCCAAAGCTTCGGCCGATCACAATCGTCGGCTTTGCCGTCAGATTGCTCAAAACGTCCAAAGCGCTGCGCAATTCTTCTCGTTGACGAGTGAGGGTTATCTTCGAAAAATCACCTTCACTTTCACCGACACCGGAAAAGTCAAAAATTAAGACCAAACAACCAAGCATCCGCAGTCGTTGCGCAAACTCCACAGCTTTGCCCCCGCCTTCTTTGCTCCCGCGAAAGCCGTGAGTCAGAATGACCGGTTGCGCCCGGCCCATATCCTCTGGTCGAAAGACCATTGCTGCCAGCTTATTGCCGGCGAAATTTCGAAAATATATTCGTTCCACTGTGTTGCCGTTTGTTACATTGGTTTTTTGGGTTTATTATGTTCATCAGCATCAAATCGCAATTTGTTTTGGCACATATCACAGACATAAACTGTTTTGGGATTAAGTCGGATCTTGTCATAATCTTTGTGTACCGGTATAACTTCTTGCTTCTTGCCGCATAGCGCACAGCGCGTTACCACCACATCATGTTTCTCTTGCTCCACAATTCCACACTCCTCTATTGTTGAATAAGCCGGATGGAATCAACCCGTAAATAATTGAATACTGCAATCTTGTTGCCGTTTTCATCGTACATCGAAATCATGGATGAACCACCCTGATAAAACATACCCGTCGATTCAAAGGACAGCGACTGAATATATCCGATCAGCGGGGTGTCGTTTCCTGAAAAATACACTTCTACCTTCATCATAGTCGGGGTCGGTGGTTCCAAGGAAATAGCTTGATAATCACAGCCAGTTCCCAGTATCATAATGCCCACCAAGAGAATCGCTACTAATCCCAGCACCATGATTGCTTTGGCTTGTTTCCCATTCATGCTTCGCTTCCTCGCGCTCGTTGCTTATTGGTGACGCGGGAGCAATCCCCGACTGTTAATGGTCGTTCCCCGGATTGGACGAGCTTTTTTCACCGCCCATTGTCGTAACTGCTTGTCAACCAGGAAATGAAGCGTGCCTGCCGGAAAGGTGCCGTCAGCACGCTTTATTCCAGCCGGCATGTCCATCAGAATTTCAATTCCCTGATCAATGTGTGAAATACCCCAAATGTGGAATTTCTCCGCTGCGACTGCCTCCAGCACCTCTTCGTCTAACATCAAATTGCGCACATTCTGACGGGGGATTATGACTCCCTGGTTGCCGGTCAATCCGCGGTCGCGACAGACTCGGAAAAACCCTTCGATTTTGAAGTTTACCCCTCCCACCGGCTGAATCTCTCCCTGCTGGTTTACTGAACCCGTAACTGCAATTCCTTGGGCAATCGGCCTGCCGGAAAGGCTGGACAACAACGCAAACAGCTCGGCGCTGGATGCGCTATCGCCTTCGATGATGCCATACAATTGTTCAAATCCAAGACTGGCCGAGAGGCTTAGCGGCTTGTCCTGAGCATACTGGCCACCTAGGTAGCCACCGAGAATCAGTACTCCTTTATCGTGGATTTGGCCGCTCAATCGGCTTTCCCGTTCTATGTTGATAACTCCTTTTTCGCCCATATAGGTTTTAGCCGTGATCCGGGACGGTTTGCCAAAGGTGTGGTCGCCAAGGGAATACACTCCCAGTCCATTGACCTGGCCCACGACCAATTGTTCGGTATCAATCAGAATCGTTTCATCAATAATTGCTTCATGAATTCTCAGCTCATATCGATTTGACCGAAATACTCTTTCCCTTACTGCCTGCTCAACATGTTTGGCAGCGACTACCGCTGACCCTTCTTCTTGCGCCCATGTGGCAGCTTCAACAACGATTTCGGCAATTTTATTAAATAGCAATGAGATTTTACTTTGATTTTCAACTTCTCGAGAACTGAACTCCACAATACGCGCAACCGCTTGGGGTTCGAAATGAGGAATAGCTTCTTTGTGACAGACGCTACTGATGAATCGGGCGTAATCCTGAACGCTGGCTGTTTCCCTCTTGATTTCAAAATCAAAATCAGCCTTCACCTTGAACAGTTTTCGGAATTCCTCGTCATAGGCATGCAGCAAATCATAAAGATATGGCTCTCCAATGAGAATTACCTTCATGCTGACTGGAATCGGTTCCGGTTCCAGCGTCACCGCCCCACCCAAATTCAAATTGCGAAAAACACTTTCGATGGTAATTTGACTGTTGCGCAACACCCGCTTCAATGCGTCCCAAAGTAATGGGGTGCGAATCAAATCTATCGCTTGGAGGATCAGGTATCCCCCATTCGCCGCATGGATTGCACCTCGTTTGAGTTTAGTGAAATCGGTTGCCAAGACACCAAATTCACCTTCGTAGTCGATCGAGCCAAACAATTTGCTGAATGTTGGATTCGTTTCTTCAATCACCGGTTGGCCTTTGGTCTGAGAGTTGTCAACCAGTAAATTGACTTGGTAACGATTTAGCACACTGATCCGGGTAAATCGTTTAAACATGAGCATGGGATTAGGAGTCTCCTCCCGCTCCGTGAAAATTTCTAAATTATCGATAATATCCCGTTCAACTTCGGCGCAATATTTGGTTACCTCCGCAAATGATTGGAATTTTGTTCTGAGCTCTTTAAACAACGGCTCCAGTGTTTCCATTGCCACTTGTTTTTCAAGATCCGCCACCTTGATTTTTGTTTCCCGTTCCACTTCCCGATAGCGACGCATCGTTTCATTCATTTTTTCCTGGACTTTTCGGTTGCGGTTCTGAATGTCTTCCTTAACCGGATCAGGCAGGTTCTCATAATCTTCCTGGCTGACCGGCTGACCGTTCATTAAGGGCATACTGGCCAACCCAGTTGCAGTTTTGCTGATCGCAAATTCATACTCTCGAGAAAAGTTCTCCAGTTCCTGATAAAGAGCGCTGGTTTCGGAATAGAACTCCTCCAGCAGAGCACTCTTCAAGCGTTCAAACTGTTCACCGGCGAATACCCGAGGAATCTCCTTTTTGACTTCTTCCAGCAGGTGTTTCATTGCTTCTCTTAATTCCAGTCCCTTACCAGCCGGGAGTTGAATTGCTTTGGGTTTTTCGCGCTCCTCAAAATTATATAAATACAACCAATCCGCCGGTGTGGCACCCACCAACGCGAACGCTTTCGCCATCGTCCGGGCGAATGTGGTTTTGCCTGCCCCGCTCAAACCGGTCATAAAAATGTTATGTCCGTTGCTCTTAACCTTGAGTCCAAAAACAAATGCCTTGCGGGCGCGTTCTTGCCCAATAAGACCTTCCAGTGGAGATATATCAGCAGTCGTTTTAAATTTAAACTGCGAAATGTCGCAATAATTTTTTAATT
>Ga0302252_1000537_pt1 | contig 31633 bp, 18 predicted proteins | sample AAG_RA_Leu_MG_FD_193511 | JGI IMG/M metagenome (GOLD analysis project Ga0302252, IMG submission 193511) | Enriched activated sludge microbial communities from anaerobic digester in WTTP, New Holstein, Wisconsin, United States - AAG_RA_Leu | ecosystem: Engineered > Bioreactor > Anaerobic >... | reverse complement strand
TTTCCCCCATCACTCCCCACAACTTCGGTCAAGTGGCAAACACATTCCGGTTTATCAACAATAGGTTTAAAACGCATAATCCAGCCGGATTATAAAAAAAATAACTTCGTTAAGTTCCCAGCCGGCTGACGGAAGGGCTTGTGCAGTAGCGGGGGTTAAATTCTGATTTTATCAAAAATAATTACACATGGCGGTTGGTGGTTTGGCACGCTGGGGAGTTAACATCCAGCGGCGTTATCCGCCGTTAAAGATTAGTTAAAGGTATTAAAAATTCCGTATCAGCAATATCAACCACAGTGACAGGAACTGCTTATTATGCCCAGTTCTTTATTTTTCGTTATTATAAAATTCAACTGTCGATAATAATTCATTCGTAAAGTTGAAGATATCATCGAGCGATTGCAATTCGTGTTTTGTCTCTTTTTTCTCTTTATCGAATAATACAATGTATTTTTTCGATTGACCATTTAGCCATAATCTACACACTGGTTTGCGATTATTATCGTCCAATATTACGCTAAAATATGTTTGCGAATCCCTAAAGAATATTCGAGTAGAATCAATTTTAGTTCTAAGAATACTTTTAACAATGTAAAAACTATTAATTTCATCTTCCGTTGTAATTAATTTGTTTTCGTCCGATTCTTCTTCATTTTCTTTTGCTTTCGTACTGTCTTCAGTAGGTTTTGTTTGATTAATTGCATTCATAAGCCTGTCGCTTACGGTGTCATTGAATGTTTGCTCAACCGTTTTCTTAACAATTTCAGTAAACTGAATCATTACTTTTTCTGTTGCCTTCCCGTCATAAACTCTGCTCACGAAAAACTTCACAAATTCTGGAGATGGATTTGCAAGTTGAGAGTTTAAAATTGTTTTTATTGCGTTTGAATATTTTAATTCGCTTGCAGTGTTCAAGATTGCTCCAATATCAAATCCATTCTTATGAAACTTGATAAGTTCTTTAATTTGTTGGTCTTTTATTTTCGTGATGTCAAAACTAAAAAATGGTTTCTCATCCATTTTGTTGGCAGAATCGAGGTCAGTGTAAAATAGATACTGAACACCATTTGTTAACAATGCAAATCTTGCATTAGTTAAGTGGAAATACTTGTGTAATTGAGTATAATGCTTTTCTAGGTTTTCAGAATGATTCTTGCACTCAATTATTAAAACAGCTTGATTTTCCTTTAAAATTGCATAATCAACTTTTTCAACGTTTTTAGCGCCATAGTCAGTTACAAATTCGGGTACAACCTACATTGGATTAAAAACGTCGTATCCAAGAACTTGAATGAAGGGGAGAACGAATGCACTTTTTGTTGCTTCTTCTGTTAGGATTTGGTCTCTTAGTTTTAAAACCTTTTCTCCTAATTGTTTTATTTGGTCTTTAAATTCCATAACTGAAAGTTTTTATGTTATTAATCGAAAGACGTCTGTTTCATCAATCTAAAATTGGGCATAACGGTTCCGTGGTTACAACTACAGGGGATTTAGTAGCCAGCTCCGTCATCCCACGTTATAATTTTACCAAATATACAAAATAATTCCATAACCACATCTGCCCCATTGCCTTAAACCACGTGTTGTGTGCAGCTATTTTAGTCATTAGCAAAATCATCTAATTTTGTAAGTAAATCATTGAAATCAGACGTCATATAAGAAGCATAGTTTTCTAAGAATGGGCTTTTACTCCCGCTAAAGTAGACAAAAACAGGTTTTTGATTATTGTGGGAATAGATAATTTCAGCTAATACTCCTGGTGACAACTTATCGGTCGGGTAAATTACAACTGTAGCATCTGATTGGTCAATAAACCTAAAATCTCGTTCAATTGTCCTAGCTTTAATAATTTTCTTTGCTGTATCAGTCACATCAGCAATAGTGTTGGGTAATTCAATTTTATTACCGTAAGTCAAAGACATATCTTTTATTGCTAAAGGGTTGAATACTACAAATAGTTTTTCAAGTTTTTCGAGAAATTCTGTTTGAATTTGAGTTAACAATTCAGGATTTGAATCTTTTATTGCTGTAATTGGATAACTTAAATAGATTTTTTTCTTGTTCGTATAAAAGAAATCAAATAGATTGTGAATATTATGATTTCTAGCAATTATATAAACGGGTTTATTAAAGAAATCAGCTATCACTTGTGTAACAAATTCTTCTTCAATCATCCAATTTTGTGTTTCTTCAAGATTTGGAAGTGTGTCATTATCCCATTTTGGATTTATTGAATTTATTCTAAAAACTTCTTTTACATCATTAACTATATTTATGAAACCTTCAATCTTAAATCTGGAAAGATTTCTGAATGATAACCCCTCTATGATTCTATGTTTCCATCTAAAAGTAGCATGAATGCCAATTAGGTGTAATTCAACTTCAGGATTTTTTAACTTAAGTATTTCGATTTCTTTTAATGCATTTTCACGTAATGTACTTAACAAATTTCTATCAATGTCAAGCACTCGGTTATCAGTCAATTGAATATCAAGTTTACTTGCTTCATTATAGATTAATCTTCCAACATCATGAACTTGAGTTTTTCTTCCTCTATCATTTGCATATTTTTCTAACTCATTTAGTAATTCAATTCTTCCAGAACCAGAAATACCAGTTATTATCCATTTTTTCATAGTATATTGGGTTATTAGGATGTCTTCATATAGTTACACCCAACTCATTTATACCCGCCACTCTACAGCGTCTAACTTCCACATTTGGATGTATAAACGCTATAATGTGGTGTCTTACCTTTAAACTCAAAAGTAATATAAAATCTCATTTAATAATAAACCAAACACATTTACTTATTAACAACTCTCCAGATGTGCCGCTGGCTTTAGTTAAACTTTTGCTTACGTGGGTTTCAACTTTTTGTGGTCTTTTAAATCATTGGCAATGAATGATTTTTGAATGCACCGCAAATCGGCTACCGCTTAAACCATCCTGGTGGCGCAGCTGCTACCTAGACAGGGCAGGATGGCCGATAATGAAATGCTAAGATCCGCCTAAAAGTGAGCGGTTTTTCCAGCAGTCAACAGGATTGCCACATGGAAAGGAGTGTCCATGCTTCATGACATTCCAAATAGCCGCATGGGTCGTTATTATTACACAGCAGGTCTATTCATTATTGTTTCTATCGTCTGATTCAACCTGTTAGCAGGCTGAAGCTTGTTTGTTAATTTTCGGCTTAAGTTAAAACCTAAGCCTAGCAAGGGCATAAGCCGAACGATGGGCACCCACCTCTTTCACATGCCCGGCTGCAAAATTAGCTGCCACCTAAAAAGTAATTCGATATTTAGAATACGCCCAAGGGCTTATTTTTATACCTTTAAGCCGGCGATAATTGTGGAGGTTACCTTAACAACCTGCTACGGGTATTCAGGCATACATGTTGACTTTAAAAAATTAAGCTATGACAGGAATTGTTCTGGTTGGAATTCTGGTGGTGTTGGCTGTGGTGGGCATATCCATACTGCTGATTAGGAAGCCCACAGTGGATATTAAGCCCCAGCTGCGTGAGGTTGAAAATTTGATGGTGGGTTTTGGCGCCACCCTCGACCGTGTAGAGAAGTCCATAAAGGACGAATTTCAGCGGAACCGCGCGGAAACCAACGAAATTTCAAAAACCAACCGGGAGGAGCTTACCAAATCGCTCGATACCTTCAGCAGCACTTTTGAAAAAAGCGTTAAGGAGCTTAACGACGTGCTTAAAGCCAAGTATGACGAACTACGGAACCAGCAGGCCGATTTCAACAGGCAGATTTCCGATGCCAACAAGGCCAACCGCGAGGAGCTGGCAAACAGCCTTAAATCGTTCGAGACAAAATTTACCGAGAACATCCGGGAGCTGAACGAGCTGCTTCGTCAGAAATTCAGCGACTTTTCGCAGCAGCAGACCGAGGTGAACCGCCAGCTGACGGAAAACATAAAGGACGTGAAGCAATCGGTTGATAACCAGCTGAAATCCATTCGTGAGGACAACACCCACCAGCTCGACGAGATGCGGAAAACAGTTGATGAGAAGCTGCAGAAAACACTTAACGACAGGCTTAGCCAGTCATTCGAAACGGTTGGCAAGCAGCTTCAAGCCGTACAGGTGGGGCTGGGCGAAATGAAAAACCTTGCTGCCGATGTAGGTGGACTAAAACGGGTGCTAAGCAACGTGAAAATGCGTGGGGGAATAGGTGAAATCCAGCTCTCCATGCTGCTGGAGCAGATTCTTGCACCCGACCAGTACGAAGCCAACGTTAGAACCAAGCAGAACAGCGCAGACCTGGTGGAATTTGCCATTAAGCTGCCCGGAAAAGACGACTCCGGGAAAAACGTATGGCTACCTATTGATGCCAAGTTCCCTAAGGACATCTACGAGCAGCTTCAGGATGCCTACGATGCCGGCGACCAGAACCTCATTCTGAACGCCCAGAAAAATCTGGACAGCACCATTAAAAAGATGGCAAAGGATATCAGCGACAAGTACCTCGACCCACCCGATACAACCGATTTTGGCATCATGTTCCTGCCATTTGAAGGAATCTACGCCGAGGTTGTTCGCAAGGCCGCCCTGCTCGAAGACCTTCAAAGAAACTACAAGGTGATTGTAACCGGACCCACCACCCTGGCTGCCATTCTCAACAGCCTGCAGATTGGCTTCAAAACCCTGGCCATTCAAAAGCGTAGCAGCGAGGTTTGGCAGGTGCTAGGCGCTGTTAAGAGGGAATTTGAGAATTTCGGCGGGCTGATGGAGAAAGCCCAAAAGAACATCCAAACCGGTCTGAACCAGCTGGACGACGTGATGGGCAAGCGCACCCGCGCCATCCAGAAAAAACTGAAAAGTGTGGAGGCGCTAAGCGAGGCCGAAGCCAAAAGCATACTTCCCGAAATATCCGAATCGGCTATTGTTGATGATGAGGATGACGATTTGGGTGAGGTATAGCTAAGCTCTTATTTAACCTTAATTCGAAAAAAACCAAATAATCCAGGGTGCAACATTGAACAACAACAATGCAACAACCTAAAATAACAAGCCATGCTAAAAGCAAAAATTTTGATGGGAAGCCTGCTGATTGCAGCTTCTCTGGCTGGAATTTCACAGGAGGTTCAAATGGACAATAGCAGAGTAAAGCAGCTCACGCTGAACAACGGTTTAACCGTAATACTTGACGAGAATCACGCTCAACCCAAGGTTTTTGGATTGGTTATGGTAAAGGCGGGCGGTAAGAATGACCCTGCCGATGCCACCGGAATGGCACACTACCAGGAGCATATGCTCTTTAAGGGCACCCAAACCCTTGGCACCATCAGCTGGAAAGAGGAAAAACCTTACATTGATAAAATTTTTCAACTCTACGACTCCCTGGGTAAAACTTCCGATGAAGCTAAGCGCAAGCAAATTCAGCAGGAAATAAACGAGGCATCGCTCAAGGCAAACAGCTTCGCAATTCCCAACGAGTTTAGCAACCTGGTGAACGAAATAGGCGGTTCGATGCTCAATGCCGGCACCGGCCCCGACTACACCGTTTTCTACAACATGTTCCCTTCAAGCCAGATTGAACGCTGGCTCGACCTTTACGCCCATCGTTTTGTTGAACCTGTTTTCAGGGGTTTTCAGGCAGAGCTGGAGGTGGTTTACGAGGAAAAGAATCTATACAACGACCAGTTTTTCACCAAGCTGCTGGAGGAGTTCCAAAAGCAGTTCTTTAAGAATCACCCCTACGGACAGCAAACGCTCATTGGCTCCATTGAGGATTTGAAGAACCCCTCGCTCACCAAGATGTACGATTTTTTTAAAACCTACTATGTCCCCAACAACATGGCACTTGTTCTCTCCGGCGATTTCAACTCCGACGAGATTATTCCCGTTATCGAAGAAAAATTTGGCAAATGGAAGGAGCATGAGCTACCAGAAAGTAAGATTTGGACAGAAAAACCATTTAACGGAAGGGAGTTCTACCAGGCCAAGCTTTCCCCGGTGAAAATGGGGCTTCTGGGATTCAGAGCTCCGTCGGCTAAAGACGATGGTTTCCTGGCAGCAGAGGTGGCTACCCGCATTCTCAACAACAGCTACTCCACCGGATTGCTCGACAAGCTAACGCTCGATGGAAAGCTGCTGGCCGCTCAAGCTTTGCAAATGCCCTACCTCGACCATGGCGCCGTTATTGTGGTTATGCTTCCAAAGATACTTGGCCAAAGCCTTGAGGATGCTGAATCACTGGTTAATAATGAACTTGGTAAACTTAAACGAGGCGAATTTGACGACTGGATGCTGGAGGCTGTTAAGCTCGACCTCTACCGCAACCACGTTACCACCATGGAGAAAATTGATGGGCGTGCGCTCTACCTGGGAGAAGCTTTTGCCAAAGGGCAATCCGCTCAGGAAGCGCTCGACTACCCTAATAAAATAATGAGGCTTACCAAGGATGATGTGGTTGCTGCAGCTAACCAAATCTTCGGAGATAGCTATCTGGCCTTCTACTCTAAAATGGGCTTCCCCAAAAAGGAAAAAATAGAAAAACCAGACTTTAAACCCCTGTTGGCTAACACCGAAGCTAAAAGCGAGTACGCTAAGCATTTCTTCAACCTACCATCCAAAAAGCCTGATTTCAACCCCATTGTATTTGATAGGGATGTTGAAACAGTTGAAATAGGCAATGGGCATAAGCTGATGTGCGTTCAGAATCCCGCCAACGATATTTTTTCCCTAACAATAAACTTCATGATAGGGGAAAACACCATGCCCCTGCTTCGCCTGGCCTCACAGGGAATGGGCCTTAGCGGCGCCGGCAGCTATAACGTAACCGAGTTGAAATCGGAGTTTGCCCGAATTGGCGCATCGTACAACATCACCTCAAATGATTACAGCGTGTCTATTGAACTACAGGGAGTGGAAAGTGAACTTGACCGAGCGCTCGAGCTTGTAGGAATGCTGGTAGGCGACCCCCGCCTTGAGCAGTCGAAAATTAAAACAATAGTTGACGGGGAGACTACCGCTCGAAAAGTTGAACGTTCACAGCCCGACAATGTAGCTCAGGCGCTACTGGAGTACACCCTTTATGGCGATAGTTCAAACTACCTAAACCGCCTATCGTCGAAGCAGCTTAAGAACTTGAAGGCCGAAGAACTGGTATCAACCTTTAAAAAAGCAACGGAGTACAACACTCAAATTTACTACTGCGGAAAGACAGGCGCATCAAATGTAGCCGCAGAGGTGAGCAAGCATGTCCCATTGGCTGCCAACCCAAAACACGATACCAACTCAAAGGACAGGCTGGCCAAGCATTACAATGAAAACACCATCTACCTGGTTGATAAGCCAAAGGCCAGACAAAGCAAGGTGTTTGTATTTATCAACGGCCAAAGCTTTACACCTGCAGATGCAGCTGTAATAGATGCTTTTAACGACTACTTCGGAGGAGGGTTCTCTGGACTTATTCTTCAGGAAATAAGGGAATACCGCTCGTTGGCCTACTCTGCCGGAGGAAAATTTAAGTTGCCCCGCCAAAAAGGAAATCCAGCTGATTTTATAGGCTACGTTGGAACACAATCCGATAAAACCCTGACGGCCATGGAAACATTCAACGGGCTGATGCGCCAGATGCCCGAAAAGCCCGAACGTATGGGCCTTATAAGAAGCCACCTCGAACTTTTGGCGCAAACCGACCGACCAAACTTCAGGGAGCTGGCCTCAAGGGTTGACGAGTGGCGTGACCAGGGTTTCGAGGCCGACCCTGCCTTTGTTAAGCTACCTGCCTACCAGCTGCTTAAATGGCAGGCTATAGAGCAATTCTATGCCGACAGGATGAAGGGTAAGCCGGCTGTTTACATGATTGTTGGCGACAAAAAGCAAATCAACCTTAAGGAGCTGTCATCGTTTGGAAAAGTGATTGAACTCAAGGAGGATAAGCTGTTCAACAAATAACTTTGGGAGAGATTACTGAAAAGTAAAAAAAGACCAATACGCGTATTGGTCTTTTTTTGTTGTGACCCCGAAGGGATTCAAACCCCCAACCTTCTGATCCGTAGTCAGATGCTCTATTCAGTTAAGCTACGGGGCCTTGTGTTTCAAGTGCAAAATTATTCAATATTTCCATACCATGCAACCATTTCCTGCTGAAAAAAAATAAAAAACCGTCATTTCAACCAGTAAAATTTACTCCTTACCAAAGCGTTAACCGGCTGATTTAACTACAAATCAGGCAATTATCAAAACAATAAAGGCAACCACTTGCAAACGCCTGCCTACAACAAATTGCGCATTAAACCCAAACTGATATTCAGAAGGGATATGGGAGCTATTAAATTGGTTTAAGCATGGGTGGTTAATAAAAAATCCCCAACTTAAAGGGGATTTTATCAGCTTACTCTCCAATATCGAGCTTGCGTTTTTTCTCCTTAATGCGTGCCTTTTTACCCGTGAGGTTGCGCAGGTAGTATATTCGGGCTCTGCGAACTTTTCCCTCCTTAGCCACTTCAATTTTTTCGATAAATGGGGAGTTAAGCGGAAAAATCCTTTCAACACCTACACCACCTGAAATCTTTCTTACGGTAAAGGTTTCGGTTGCCCCCACGCCTCTTCTCTGAATTACGACGCCCCTGTAATTCTGAATTCGCTCCTTGCTACCCTCAACAATTTTGTAGTGAACTACAACGGTATCACCACTCTTAAAGGAAGGATGCTCCTTTTTAGAGGCAAATGACTCTTCTGCAACTTTAATGAGGTCCATTTTAGTTTGATTTTTAAGTATAACTGGGAAATGCAATATTACCGGCACCCATGTCCTGGTAAGAGATTACACTTCAAATTGGGCGCAAATTTAGAAAATTAATATTAATAAACAGGTAAATTAAAGCCAATAATTTGATTTTTTTCATGAACCATATGTTGAAACACCTCTGAGTAGGCAAACCGCTAGCGGGGATGATAAGGGGAGTAAACGCTTGCCCTCAACGATTTCAACCAGGCTCATCCGAAAGATAGTCAACATCAAAAACATCTAACGCGACCTTTTTGTCAACCGGTAAAAATGTGCATTTGAGGGGAAAGAAAATGCGGAGGAAAAATTTTCCTCCGCATAGCTAGGTGGCTCAATAATACTAGTGCCCCCCTTTGTTTTCAGGTACAAGAAGTTTATCGCCGGTAGCATCAATTACTGCTTTCTTCCACCAGTCGGGGTATTCAGGATTGCTTACCCGTGCTGGACACTGGTGGTACTCGTTGTAAATAAACTGACCATTCTCGTCAACCTGCTTCACATTCCCATCCATGAACTTCAGCAGCAGGAACTGGAAAAGCTTTTCCCAACGCGTAACAACGTAGTCGCCAGTATTAACGGAGTAGTCGGTAAGGAACCTGATTGCCTCGGATTGGTTTTGCTCGTAGAGCTTAAGAGCGGTAGCATCTACAACCTGGGTGTTGCTAATAAACCTGCCCTCCAGCTCGTCCTGCACCTTTTTAATATCCTGGCTCATCAGGTCGTACCTAAGGTAGGCGAAGTTGGAAACCTTATTAAAAGTCCAGAAAGCACAATGGTCGCAGTAGGTGAGCATGTCGCCCTTACCCTCGGCGTACGATTCGGGAACAGCTGTTATACCGCAGTATGCCGGGAAATAAACGGTTGAGGCCACATCGTCAACGCTGAACCAGAAAATACCACCAATTGGGTCGGGCAGCCAGTTCCGAGCCTGTGCAACAAACGAGAAGCCAGTTTGCTGGGTGGCAGTTGCGCGTTCGTTAACGTACTCCTTACCCTCGTATTTCCACTCCATAGGACGCCAGCGATATGGCATGGCATGAGGACCAGCTCCAGGATCCTTCCGCATGTCGAGCTCCGTTCCTTCCAGATGGTCGCGCATGAAGTTCATCATGTCCTTAACGGAAATCTTCCTTTCGGGCTTGATGTAGAGCGGCATACGATGTTTTAGGTTATGCCCTTTGGCATAGTCGAAGTAATCCCACATGGACTGGTTTACCTCCTTAAAAAACGACCATACCCGAATCTCGCAAGCACGGGCAGCACCAAAATCGAGCGGAGCATAGGTATCGGAAAAGCTAAAATCCTCATTTGTGCCGGTATAGTATCCCTTGGTACGGGCGAAGTCAATGACATCAGAAGAGTAAACCACCTCAACACCCGGATCGAAAATCTTGTCAAGGTTCCTGGAGCTTATAGAATTTTTCAGATTTTCTTGTGGGAAGGTGGTGATGCGGGCCTGGTTGGCATGTCCCGAGATGTAGCCGTCGGGAATACGAATGGCTACCCAAACAGCTCCCTTATCGGCATTGTAGGATTTCTTTGTTTTCTTGTCAACCTTCAGGTTAGTCCCCTTTCCAATCATTTCAAAAATCCATACCTCATTTTTATCAGCCACAGAGAACGATTCCCCCTCGCTGTAGTACCCGTACTGCTCCACCAGCTCTGCCATAACCTTGATGGCTTCACGAGCGCTCTTGGAACGTTGCAGGGCAATGTACATCAGCGATCCATAGTCGATTAATGCTGTGCTGTCCTGAAGCTCCAGGCGCCCCCCGTAGGTGGTTTCACCAATGGATACCTGATGCTCGTTCATGTTTCCTACCACCGAGTAGGTGTGGCCAACCTGGGGAATTTCACCCAAATACTTACCGGTGTCCCACTCGTATATTTTCATCATTGTGCCTGCAGGGTAATCGGCCGCAGGACGGAAGTAAAGCTCGCCAAACAGGTAGTGGGAATCGGCAGAGTAGGTAATAAAGGTTGACCCGTCGGTTGAGGCACCCCTGGTTACCAAAAAGTTAGTGCACGCCCACCCCGTATCAGCAAGAAAAGCAAAGGATACCAGAGTAAAAATTTGAACAGCAAGTTTTCTCATAGCTTGTCATTTTAAGAATTAGCAAATTGCAAACCTAGCATTTATTTCGATTTTTCTGCAGGATGAAGGTTTAATCAACCATATTCTTCACCATCAGAATTATAGGTATAGACATCCGGAAATGGAATCGGCAGTAGCACCGGTTGATGAGGCAAGCGCCGAAGGGGTACCGTTAAGGAAAAGGGCTGCAAGAAAGGCAAAAATCAAAGCTTCCTTAAAATCAACCAGCATGTTTTCTGGAACTACCACGCGATGTTTCACTTTTTCTGTAATGAGCTGCACAAGAAATCTATTCCTGGCGCCACCGCCGGTAACCAGCATAGCACCTGGACTAATTTCTGCTGTTGATTTAGAAATCTGAATGGCAATATGCTCGTAGGCTGTACGTAGCTTATCCTGAAGGGATGCATTGCAGCTTGCAAAAACAGGAACTACCTTTTGCTCAAACCACTCCCTACCGAGTGATTTCGGCCCGAGCAACCCGTAAAACTCCAGCTCATTAAGCCGGTTGAGCAGGTCATGGTTAACCATCCCTTTTGCACCAGCATTGCCATAAGCATCATACTCCATTCCCAGCTGGAGCGAAAGGAAGTTGAGCAGCATGTTGCATGGTGCAACGTCGCAGGCCACCCTTTCGTTGTCAACATTGTCGAAGCTTATGTTGGCTATTCCTCCAAGGTTCAGGCAGATGTCATAACTGGTGAAAAGCAGCTTATCACCAATGGGAACAAGGGGTGCACCCTGTCCATTTCGACAAATGTCAGCAGCGCGAAAATCGGAAATGCACGGAATGCCCGTTTCTGCAACTATAGCAGCACCCTTGCCAATTTGAAAGGTATAGCCCATGCCAGGATTGTGAAAAGCAGTATGCCCATGCGAGGCAACCACATCGGCATGGCGGTTTATTTGCTTCAGGAAACTAAAAACCTCCTTCCCAATAAAGTGGCCATAATCGTAATCGAGCTTTGATATTTCCCACGCTGTCAGCTTTTCAATATCACTTAGCTTGATTTTTACTTCAGCACTATAAGGGACAGTATTGGCTGCTTCAATGGTGTAGGCCCACGAATCTGACTTTTTTTCGAAATGAGCTAGGCAAATATCCAAACCATCAAGCGAGGTTCCAGACATTACACCAACTACGCTCAACGGATTTTTGTTGAAGAGCTTTACCATCACTTGTTCTCGTAAACGCTGATGATCAGCTGCTGCGAGGCCTTATCAATCAAGTTGTAAAGAGTTTCAGCAGAAGGATTGATGCTGCTGTTCACCACGCCGTCGAAAAAGGAGCTACTAAGGGTAATAATGCTTTTTGTTGTAGCCTCCCCAACACAATTTGCCACCGGTATAACTCCCTTATCGGAGTATATGGTAAGCTTTGCAACTACTTTTGGTTTAATCTCATCCTCTTTAAGCTGAACGATTTTCCTAGCAGAATCAACGTGATTTTGGGTGGTGTACTTAGCAGAATGCTCCGGAACTAATTCCAAATCTAGCTTAATATAGTACTTTGATCTTCCCTTTGAAAGGGCTTTATTTATACTAATATCCGGAAATCCGTACATATCGTAGGAAAACTTATCACCATAGGCATCTATGGGAAGTATAATCATACCTACCTCACCCTCGAGCCTTCTTTTTATTATATCCCACGAAGTGTAAAGTATAAGGTTGTCAATCTTGTTTACCTTACTGCTAGCCTGAGGCTCGGGGAACAGGTTGCTATAACTTTCAAGTTTTGCCCGATAGTCGGGGTCAACGTATAGCTTGAATGAGATTAGCGAAATTTCCTTTTTGCGGTATCGCTGCGCTTGCGCCTGGTCAGCCAAACCTAGAGCTGCCAGTAAAAACACGACCATTATAGCTGTAATTCTTTTCATCCCCCAATCAATTTATAAATTCCGGAAAAAACTCTACGAGCAAAGATAGTCAATTTTTCAAACGAGCTCCGGGTTCAATAAATTGTACTTTTGCTACAAATTTCACGTTTGTAGCGGGGTTCTCAATTGCTTCAGCATAAAAGTGGCAGTGAGCTGCCAGCAGTTAGCTTTTACACCCGGACTATGGAACCGGAATCGAAGTACCAAAGGTAACCTGTCACATTGGGGTAACCCATTTGCGACAGGAGTTCCGAATACCCTGCCACCTGCTTCTTGTGGGCATTCTGCTGCTCGCCAAATTTAAAGTCAACTACCACGGCATGGCCATTGCTAACCATCACCCGGTCGGGGCGATAGGTTTGCCCGGTTGGGGTGAGGATGGAAGCCTCAACTTTCAACTCTTGCCATTTTTCTGAAAACCAGTCAGCTACAGCATCATTCTGAATAGCTTCGCTGACATGCTGTTCCAACGCAGGAGCTTGCTGGAGAGAAATCAGGTCTTCTGCAACTAGTCGGCTGACGGCCATGCTCACATCACCTTTTCCCCTGATCATTGAAAACAAGCGGTGCATAATTCTCCCGTGCTCTACTCCTGAGGTAACGGTTAATTCTTCATCCTTAAAAAAATCGGATGCCTCAAGGTGTCCTGCCAGGGAAGGAATTTTTTTCCCAACAGGGTACTGCTCCATCAGCCAAACATCGGGGCGATTCTCTACCTTACTCTCGGATGTTTTTGGTATTGGAGCAACCAGCCCAAACTGGTAAACAGCTAATGCTGAAATATCGGCAAACCTGTCATCGGTAAATTCAGGGGCATCCATATCTTTAACAATGGAAAGAATGATGTCTCCGGTATCCTGCACCGTTTTGGGGTCATCAGCCTGGTGGCTAAGCATGACGTAAAGTTCGTTCTGAGGTCTTGTAAAGGCTACGTAGAGCAGGTTTAGGTTATCCACCATGGTTTGAAACTTCTCGGCAAGGTAGTCGTCTCTGAAATCGCTATCCTTAAGGTAGTCGGCCATGCCTATCAGGAATTTCGGGTAATCGCAGTATGGTTCAGTAGCAGACGACACCCATAATGCTTTTTCCTTGTCGTTCTTAAAGATGCTATTGCTGGCGTAGGGGATAATCACAACCGGAAACTCAAGCCCCTTGGACTTATGAAAAGTTAAAATGTTGATTGCATCAGCCGAGTCGGGAAGCGAGAGGGAAACCTCGTGTCCACGGTCATCCCACCACTCCAGGAAGCCAGCAACTGAAGCCAAGTTCCCGTGAGAGTAGTTCAAAATCTGCTCGTTGAGCAGGGCTATATAGGGCAACTCCTGCTTCAACTCCTGCAAATTATAGCGAAGTAAAACCTCCTCAAAAATGGTTGAAAGTGGAAGATTTCTAAGGCCAGTAAGCCAGGCAATCTCGTCATCAATATCGCTTCCAACGAAGGTATGCTCCCAGCTGGTTGAAATTTTAGCTACCACCATGCTCTCCTTGCAGAAAACGCCCCTTGACACGCCATCGTTGGTGTTTAATATAAGCTTAAGGGCCGAAATAAAGAGCCTAATAGCATGTGATGAGTCGAGTAGCAGGGCATCCTGGCTTACCAGGTTAAAGGAGTCCGCCCATTCAGGATTTTCGTTTTTGAGCGATAGCAACATGTCGGCAATCTTTTTGCCCTCGCTGTGTTTCCTAACCAGGATGGCTACATCTCCGGGTCTGTACCCACGTTTCAAGATGTCGGGTATCAGCATTGAGAACTTGCGTTTTAGAAACTCATCATACCTACCTGCTTTAATATTCTGTAAGCACGATACCTCCACAAGTCCACCTATGGCTTCATGAAATTTGCTTTCCTGTGCTGCACCTCCATACAGCTTTTCGACTACTTTCAAAAGGTCTTCGGGAGGATTATCCTCAAAGAGCCGATTAACCCAACCCTTCAACCATGTTGCAGCTTTACCAAAGAATTGGTTGTTAAAGTTCACAATCCCGGGAAGACTGCGAAAGTTTACGGACAAATTGCGGGGTTCCACCTCAAAGTCTTCCTCAAGCTGCGAGGCCAGTATTCGCCAATCGCTGTTACGCCAGCGGTAAATTGCCTGCTTCACATCGCCAACCACCATGCTAAAACCATCCTGAGCCAAGCTATTGCCAACCAGAGGTTTAAAGTTTTGCCACTGAATAACCGAGGTATCCTGAAACTCATCGAGCATGAAGCTATCGTAGCGGGTACCGATTTTCTCATAAACAAACGGTGCGTCGTTCTCCCCAATAAACTCACGAAGCAATGGTCCGCTATCGGCTAGCACCATGACGTTATCCTCTGCCTGAATCTCCTTGATGTACCTTCGTATCTCATTGACTATGTAGAGCCTATTCAGATTGGAACGTAGCGCCGTGGTTGTGTTGAACATTGAGCGGTTGTCCTCTATGTACTCAACCAGCCTGGCCAACCCGGGCTGTAACGATTGTTGAACTAAGTGTTGCAACTCCGATGATTTGCCTGGATTTGCCTTGACGAACTCCCTGCTCATCCATTGATCGCCAGTGTAATCTTGTGAGGCTACACTTGCCCTTTCACCAACTTCAATGTAATTAAACCCCAAACTAAAATTTGCGGTTTTCTCTATAAATCCATAAACGCCGCCCGACTTATTCTTAAAATCATCAACAGTAAAGCCGTTGCTGCTGATCTCCTGCATCAAGGCCTTGCCCATGCTGCAAATTGTTTGAACTATGGCATTTAACCTCTCCGTGGCCTGAGTGGTAATGTTGACCAGCAACGATTTATCGCCCATTTTGGCTCTTTCCTCGTCGGTAAGCAACCGGTACTGCTCGGAGTAAAGCAGGTTGCCCAGCTCTACCAAACTTTTCTTAATATCAGGGCTTTTTCCCTGATCGAGCTGATAGAAGATCATGGATTTTAAGTGAGTAAATAGCTCTGAATCTCCGTTAGTGCTGTCGAGCAGCCTGTCAACAGCCCTGTCGAGAATAGCATCATGCTCAAGCATGAGCTCGCCCAAGCTATGAAAGCCTACCTCCCAGAGCAGGTTTTGAATGACACGCTGAACAAAGCTGTCGATGGTGCTAACGCTGAACATGGAGTAGTCGTGGAGGATAGCATGCAGAACCGATTTGGCATTTTGGCGTATGGTGGTTTCGGACAATTTAGATTCTGAAATAATAACCTCGAGCATCGGGGTGCTGGCACCACCAGCCAGCTGGTTCAACTCCGAAAGTATGCGCTCCTTCATTTCGGTGGTTGCCTTGTTGGTAAATGTTACCGCCAGTATAATCCTGTAGGCATAAGGGTTAGTTACCACCATGCGGATGTACTCGGCAGCCAGCCTGAAAGTCTTTCCAGAACCAGCGGATGCCCTATAAACAACAAGCCTACTCATAGCAACAGCTAAAAATCAATCAACTCTAAAAATAGGAAAAATCTGAATAAATCCACAGGGTGGGCAGAATGTTGCTGGAATTATAAGTGGGTGTTAAAGGATAAAGGTTAAAGGATAAAAAAAATCAAGCAGGATTCAAGAACCTGTCCGCCTACTGGCGGAACTTGTCCGGCTCCTGACGGAACTTGTCCGCCTACCGGCGGACAAGTTCCTGAATCTGGAATTATTTTTTTCTTTAACTGTAGAAGCTTCCAGCTAGACGCTCCAGCATACTCAGGGTTCATGAGTAACCACAATCAAACGTTGCGTGCCATCCATTTTAACCTGCAGAGGTTTAGGAAAGCGGACATGCCTGAAATATTTAGTTTCGTTGTAAGCAGGTAGCTCATCGAGCTTACTCCATGCAATTCGTGCGAAGCTATCGTTGTTAGGAACAGAGCAGTATCCCACGTTCATGGAAATAACATTGTGAAAAAAGTGGGAGCCGGATGAGGCATCGAGGGGAAAATCATCCAAGCTAGTCTCGACAATTACTTTGGCATTGGAAATTTGTGGCCAAGTAACGGGAATGCCAATCCACCTATCGCGGGTTCCCCACCTTCCGGGGCCAATGAGAATGAAATTTTTTCCCTCAGTAGCCAGCTTTTCGTTAATAGCCTCAACCTCTAAAGCCATTGTCGGGGTCATGGACTTATCAAAAACATTTCGTTTGATGTACACCACATCGTAAAGGTTACTAATTGAGCCGTTACCCATTCCTGTATTTGAAAGGAGTATGACACTATTCAAATCGAGCTCATCCAGGTTCACCTTATACTCGGTGTAGTTGCCAATAAGAGGTTTAATTTGAAGCAGGAAGAATGAAGCCTTGAAATTGGCATCCTTATTCAGATCAACAGCAAACTCTATTTCGCAGGGGGAGCCAAAGGCTTCCTTTACAATGTCGAGGATTACATCAATTGTTTGGGAAAGAGGAATATAGTTGTACTTGAGAATATTAGGGAAATTGATAACCCTCGGACCCGGTTGCCCGATTCCGGCAATCAAGCTATTATTGTTGGAGCTATAAACCGATGCACAATGCTTTAAATTACCATGTTGCTCGGCATAGCTCATATCCAGACGCGCAAGGGCAGCCTCGTCACCTGAAAGCAAGTCGAAGTCTGGCCTGCTGAGGTCAATGGCGAGAAAATCGGTTTGAGAATTTTTTACCAGGTCCTCCAGGGTGTAGTTAATTAGGGTTGGGTACCGGGGGCAAAACCGATAGGATTTTCCTCCTTCAACCACATGCTTACCAAGCCCCACGGCTATATTGGCAAATCCATCTTCGGGGTTAATGTGCCCAAAGGGGTAGTAGTTGTATGATTGTGCAACCCCGCTGATATGGGGATAGTAGTAGTTTTCGAATTTGTTTCCCACCACCTCCTGAACAATAACGGCCATCTTTTCATCTTCAATCTTAAAGTTAATGGCCTTAACATAGGCACGGGCTGTGGGTGAGAAAACGGAGGCGTAAACCAGCTTTATGGCGTTCATCAGGCTTTGAAGTCGGATTGAGCGGTCGGCATGGGCATTAGGAATCATGTAGGTGTCAAAAATACCCGCAAAAGGCTGCATAATGGAGTCTTCCAACATACCTGAAGATCGGATGGCAAGTGGCCTATAGTAAATCTGCAGCAACCTGTCCAGCCTGATTTTCAGTTGATTTGATAGCTCCGCCTTCAGAAAATACCGTTTAATCTCATCGTAGCTTTTAGCGCTGAAAACCACCTCGTAAAGGCTATTGTTAGCCATGAAGTTCTCAAACTCGTTTGTGCCGATAATGGATGTTCTTGGGGTGTGCAGGTTGATGTTTGGGGTGTACTGCGAAACATCAAACGTGTAGAGCAGGGTGTTGATAAACGACAATCCCCTCCCCTTTCCCCCGAAAGAACCATCGGCCAGGCTAACAATGTTGCTTTCGTCAACCATCCAATCGCTATCAAAGGTAACTATCTTCCCTCTACGCTTTTCCTGCCTGTACTTCCTGAGGGACAAAATAAGGTACTCGCGAATTTCATCGGGACCCGAGAAATCGTCTATTCTTGAAGGATGTATGATTCGTGCAACTTGAATTTCACCCCTGGCGGCCAGCCACATGGAAAAGTGATTCTTCTGGGCATGATACAAAAGGCTCTCGTCAGGTATTATCCTCAGAGCCTTCTCAAACTCCTCCATGGTGGAGGCAATGGTAATGGGGTTGCCCTCGCTATCCTTAAACACAAAATCGCCAAATCCCAGGTAGTTGCTCAGGAAATTCTTGATGTCGAGCATCAGGCTCTCCGAATTCTTGTCCAGAAATGCCACCTTGAGCTTAAGCGCGGTTTCCTCATTGGACCTGTCGAACGACTGCAGAATAATGGGCAAATTGGGCAACTCCTTACGCACCTGCTCAACCAGGCTCACCCCAGCATGCTCGTCCAGCTTCCCCTTCCTAAAGAACTTGACATCGGAAATCACGCAAAGCATGAAATCCTTGTAACGTGAGAACAGCTCCATGGCCTCCTCGTAGTTCTCGGCCAGGAGTATTTTTGGTCGAATCCTAATCCGTAATACCTTGTAAAGCTCGTCGGTGCTAACATCCTCGATCATCCTTTTGGTTTGGTCAAGTACACTACCATAGAGTAGAGGCAGGTATCGGGAGTAGTATTTTGGGGAGTCCTCAACCAACAGGATTAACCTTATGAGCGCAATACGGGTATCATTCTCAATATTGACCCTATCCTCGAGTAGCTTGATCATGGAGAAAAAAATCTTTGGTTCCCCGTTCCACACAAACATCCTGTCGATGCCGGTAATGGCAACAGGATTTTTCTCCATCTCATCAACAATCACGCTATTATTTACCAGCAGGTAAATTGGAATATGGTTGTACTCGCCCTTAATGCGCTGGGCCATCTTTAGGGGGGTAACCGTATCGGCGCCCATCATGATGATAATCATGTTAAAGTAGCGCTCCTCCAGCTTATCAAGAGCCTCATCAAGATTGGAAACCCCTGTAATTCGGGGCACGCTGGAAAGGCTCAACTTTGTGTACTCTCCTAGAATATTGTCCGTCAGCCGGTCCTCCTTCTCAATGCTGTAGGCGTCGTACAGCGTGGAAATAAGCAAAATCTCATGCACCTTAAAGGGCATCAAATCGTGGTAGATATCCCTATCTACATTCTGCTGGTTGATAAATCGCTGAAGCAGGCTTTTGCTTTGGGGCTCAACCTCAAAACCTCTACGTTTTGGCTTAGCCTTATCTTTAAGAACTTCCTGACCCTTTACGCTGTTAATATAGCCAACTATTATGTTGGATAGGTTTTTAATCAGGTCGCGCTCTTCCTTCAGAAAAGGGCCTTCATCAGCTTCCGGAAATTTTTGGGTGTAGTAAACCTCCAGTAAACCCCTTATTCCATCAATAGATTCAAACTCCTCCTTTTGGCTCCAAGGCGTTTCCCTAAAGTTACGGGTTTGAAACTCATACTGCCCATACCTAATCCTTACTGCTGTGTACTCGGGGTACTGCCAAGCATCTGCTAAAACAAGACAAAGCTGGTAAAGCGTTTCAGGAATTGGCTTGTTCTCCTTTATTATGGAAACCAAGTTGTTAATTGCAGCCAACTCCTTCATCCGCTCTTTCGATATGGCGAGCAGGCGGTAGAATTCCTCGGGATTAGTTTGATTTTCCATTGATATCCTCAAAATCGACTTCAGAAATCCATTCCAAAATATAAAGGTAGAAACATTTATGGGACAAAGAATACCTCTGGTATAATTTGATTTAAGTACATGCACAATTACAAGTTGTTGGCTAATACTGTAAGATAACTACCTGGCACCAATTAAACCTACTTAACTCTGACCATTTTTACCAACTACACTTAAAACTACAAACTACAGAAAATCAAACATCTAGTTTAGTATTTCATCTTTTTCAGATAATTTTTATTGATTTTTAATATTATTTTATCTATTTTCAATAATTTATTATTACTTTTGTTTCATCAACCTTAAAAATAATAGCAATGGCAACAAGAACAAACAACTTAGTATTTTGGGGCTTATATATCGTGGCTTGGCTCATTTTTATCGGCTTGTCCATTGAGGCAGGAGGCTTAATAGTAAATTTCTTTTTCAGTCTGTATAAGCCTGAATTTGTCCAAAATCTTTATCAAAAGTTGGACTTAACTGAAATGTATAACGACAGTAGATTAGCTTTTTTCGGTGTCTATAGCTTTATTCTAACCATTTCAATTTTAAAAGCCTGTCTATTTTACACAGTTATCAGACTAATGCACAAAATGGATTTGTCAAAACCGTTCAGCACCTTTGTTGCAAGACAATTTTCACTAATTAGTTATTACACCCTTTCAATTGGACTATTAAGTTTCATTGCCAGACAGTTAGTTAAAAATTTAATGCATCACGGTTTTGTTACCGACAACTTGAACCAATTTTGGGCAGACAGTCAAGCATTTATTTTAATGGGAGCTATAATCTATATTATTGCGACTATTTTCAAAAAAGGCGTGGAAATTCAAAATGAAAACGACTTAACAGTATAAGCTATGCCCATAATTGTAAACCTAGATGTAATGATGGCAAAGAGAAAAATGTCTCTAAACGAACTCTCGGAAAAAGTTGGTTTAACGTTATCAAACCTTTCCATATTAAAGACAGGGAAAGCCAAGGCAATAAGATTTAGCACATTGGAGGCAATTTGTAAAGTGCTGGAATGCCAGCCCGGTGACATTTTGGAATATGCTGATAGAGAACAAAAAACAACAACCCAATAACCAAAGTGCTTGCTAATGCCCAACTGATAAGCATAATTCAACACTTATGATATTAGGAAACTTGAATGCCATATTCGGCTTAAGGTTTTCAAATTCTGTACCTTCGTAAATACCCAAAAGACTGGTTAAGCAAAAAATTTATCTAGCACCCTAAAGGGGTAAATAAGAAGGACTGGTTAAGCGGTACACCGGCACCGGGAAAAAGTAGCTACCCCACTGGGGAACCAGGTACCTGTCCCAAAAATTCCAGTAAACCAATCCGTCGTCCGACTGGGGTTCGAGCAGGTAGGCAGCCAACCGACCTAGCTTTTGCGAAGTTTTTACCACCATATCGCCCTTGTTAAAACGGCGGCTCACCTTTTGATAGCTGCCATTGATGGTGTTGCAGTAATGCCCCTGATTCAACCGCCTGTCGGGAGCAATGGAGTCAATAGCAAATTGCTCAACCGTCAACGTAACACTATCGGTAAGCATTTGAAATTCAACACCATGCTGCCGGATAAGCTGAAGAACATTCGGGTCCGGCACAGGCAGGATGTAGGCGTAGGGGTAGGCAATACTTTTAACCGGAATGTAATCGGCAATGTAGGGCACGGTAACCGTGCGCTTGGTGTCGGTTTTTCGGAATCGTTCCCTGCCATGCTCATCGGTGTATGCCTCTGCCTCGTAGGTGAGAATGGTGATCTTCTGGGGCGTGGGGGTGCCCGAGTACTTCACTGCAAACGAATCGCTGCTGGCCGCTTGTGAGCCAATAGCAAGCGATATGCTGTCGGCCCTTGCCAGCATTTGCATGATTTCCGTTTGGTATGCCAGAGCATAATCGGTTATGGAGGCAATCAGGTTGTAGCACCCCAGCACGCGCTCCCGATAACCGGCATAAACATAATTCTCGTTAAGTATTCCCAGGCGATTCCTTATTCCAACGTAGTTGGAGAAGTAGCGGGGTTCAGAGGCATAAGAAATCCAACCTTCCTCGTAGTTTTGCTGGTTAATGAACTCACCGTAGAAGCAGTTCAGCGTGCCGTACTTGCCACTTAGGGTTTGCGATACCCAGGGCATCATCCTATCGCGCATGTAGCGAATAAGCTCCCTATCGCCGTTGGGATTCATCATCCATGTAAAAGTAACAGGTTCCTGGTGATAGGAGCCATTGGTGGTGTGGCAGTCCACAATGATAGCCGGATCCCAGCGGTTAAGCACGTTGGCTACAACTCCCCTCATTTCGGGCGATTCCAGCTTCATAGCATCACGATTCAGGTCGAGCCATTGACCGTTCTGCCTCTCGCCTACCCCGTTAGCAGGCCCATTCTGGTACGTTCTGTTCAACTTGCTTATTCGGTCGTTACCATCGGCATTCAAATCCGGACAAATTAGCACCACTAAATGTTTCAGCAGCTCCGGGTCGCGCTTGGCAACCAGGTCGCGGGCAAACATCAGCGAGGCTTCCTTGCCTTCAACCTCTCCAGCGTGAATGTTGGCCTGAATGTACACCACCAAACGGCCATGCAAATCCTTAGGATCTTTCGGCACTGGATTTCCAATTACTAGCAGCGGCAGGTCCTTACCCTCGGTTGTTGTGGCAATTTTTTCCACCCGTAAAAATTTGGACGTTTTCTGCAGCCTTTCAACATATGCCATCACCTCGCTGTGGGTAGAAGTTGAGGTAAAGTTGCTGCTCTCGGCAACAGTTAGTAGCGGTGGTTGTAGGTAAGCCACAGCTGGCAGAGCGGCTAGTATAAAAATGCAAAGTAACCTTTTCATCAGTTCCTAATATTATTGTTAGCTATGTCCAGAAAAAATAAACTTTAATGAATTTTGAGATATTTAAAAATCATTCCATCCAAGCATTTAAAAATGTAGCAGGTGAGTTTACATGTTTTGAAACTGCATCCCTTTGGTTACCCGGTTTTTAAACACAGGAACACGGCTTTTGACCGTTTGCCTTTTTAATGGTTTAACAGCTAAACCATGTAATGAGAACTTTATCAAAATATAAAATTATTCCGGAAAATGCCATGAAAAGAAACCTGCTTACCGTATCATTGATGGTGCTTGTCAACACCATAATTTTTGGGCAAAATATCCCAATAGAAAAGGCCAACTACGAGCTACCCGCCCGCTTCTCGCCAAAAAAAGTAGAGAAAATGGTTTTCAGCACAACTGTTCAGCCACACTGGCTGAAGAACAGCACACGCTTTTGGTACAGCTACGAAACGCCAAGCGGAAAATCGTACATTATTGTTGACCCGGCAAAACGTAGCAAGGGTTTTCTCTTTGATAACAACAACATGGCCGCACAGCTCTCGCTGCTGACTAAGGAACCATTTGATGCCCAACATCTTCCAATACAGAAAATTAAGTTTATCAAGAATGAAACAGCTATCCAGTTTGAGGTGAAAAGCACGCTGGTGGATGAGGACAAATCGGATGAGGATGAGGAGAATGACATGGTTAAGAAAAAGGAGGGTAAAGCCAAAGCAAAGCCCGATAAGAAGACATACTACTTTGAGTATGACCTGGCTACCCGAAAGCTAATGCTATTAGAGGACTACAAAAAACCCAAGGAGAATCCGGAGTGGGCTAATATTTCGCCCAACGGTGAGATGGTGGTGTTCAGCAGACATCACAACCTATACTGGATGGATAAGGAGAACTATGAGAAGGCAAAAAAGAACGAGGACGACTCCACCATTATAGAGCACCAGCTTACCACCGATGGCGAAAAGTACTACAGCTACGGCTATACCAGGGAAAACGAGGACAACGTGGATGAGGAGAAAAATAAGGATAAGCGCAAGCCCACCTACATTACATGGTCGTTCGATTCCAAGCTGTTTGCCATGACCAGAACCGACATGCGAAATGTAAAGGAGCTATGGCTGGTTAAAACGCTATCGTCGCCACGGCCCACGCTGGAAACCTACAAGTACCACATGCCAGGTGAGAAAGAAGCACCAAAGGATGAGCTGTTGATATTCAATTTGGCTCAGGACACCATCATCAAACCCGATGTTGCCGCATTTAAGGATCAGGATTTAATGATTCTGAATGCCCGGGTAAAGGCTAACGAACGCGACGACGACTATGTTGCCACCAGGTGGCTGTCGAAGTATAATGATAGGCTCTACTTTGTTCGCACATCAAGGGACCTAAAGCGCGTTGACGTTTGCTACGTTGACACCAAAACCGGCAAGGTAAATGTTGTAATCGAGGAGAGGCTCAACACCTACATAGATTTTAATGGTATAAGCCTGATTAACAACGAGAAGGAAATTATTCACTGGTCGGAGCGCGACGGATGGGGGCACTTCTACCTCTACGACAACAACGGCAAATTCATCCGACAGATTACCTCCGGACCCTTCCACTGCGAGAATTTGGTGGGTTACGATGAATCCACCAAAACGTTGTTTTTCACAGCCAACGGTTACGAACCCAACGAAGACCCCTACTACCTGCACCTGTACAGAGTTGGGCTTGACGGGAACGGAATGAAGCTCATCAACCCAGGAAATTTTGACCACTACATCAGCATGGATGATGGCAATCGCTATTTTGTTGACAACTACTCCCGGGTCAACACCAATCCCGAAACCAGGCTACTCGATGCCCAGGGCAACGAGCTGCTTGCACTGGAAAAAGCCGATTTAAGCTTACTCTTCCAGGCTGGGTACAAATTCCCCGAAATATTCAAGGTAAAGGCTGCCGATGGCATTACCGACCTGTTCGGGGTGATGTACAAACCATTTGATTTTGACTCCACCAAGCTCTACCCGCTGATTGAGTATGTTTACCCGGGACCGCAAACCGAATCGGTTAACAAATCGTTTTCTGCTCGCCTAGACAGAACCGACAGGTTGGCGCAGTTTGGGTTTATAGTGATTACGGTTGGTAACAGGGGCGGCCATCCTGCACGCTCCAAGTGGTACCACAACTATGGCTATGGCAACCTTCGTAACTACGGGCTTGCCGATAAAAAGGCTGCTGCCGAGCAGCTAGCCTACCGCCACAACTACATTGATATTAACCGGGTGGGAATACATGGCCATTCGGGAGGAGGCTTCATGACCGCCGCTGCCCTCCTTACCTACCCCGATTTCTTCAAGGTTGGGGTGTCCAATGCGGGCAACCACGAAAACAACATTTATAACCGCTGGTGGAGCGAGAAACACCACGGGGTTAAGGAAATAACCGATACAAGCGGAAAAGTGTCATTTGAGTACAGCATTGACAAGAATTCGGAAATTGCGAAGAACCTGAAGGGACACCTGCTGCTTACCACCGGAGAAACTGACAACAACGTGCATCCGGGTAACACCATCAGGCTGGCCAATGCGCTGATTAAGGCAAACAAGCGTTTCGACTTATTCATGTTTCCCGGCCAAAGGCATGGCTACGGCGATATGACCGAGTACTACTTCTGGCTAATGGGCGACTACTTCAGCAAGTACCTCATTGGAGACTACTCAACCAGCGTGGATATAACGCCCATGAACAACGAGATGGAAAAACGGTAAAGCCAAGCCTTAAGGTTTAGCCATTCCTTTTCATGTTTAAACTACTGACAAAAGGAAAACATCCTAGTAAAAAAAATTATAATTTTAATTTTAACAGAAATGAGCAAAAACAACCTACTAATCGCCTCGGCCATGCTGCTATTCGCAACCCTAACCGCACAGGGGCAAGAGCCGTCAAACCCGTTTTTCAGCGTGTACTCCACACCATTTCAGGTTCCACCGTTTAACCTGATTGCAATTGAGCACTATGCCCCGGCATTTGAAAGGGGAATTGAAGAGCAGAAAAAGGAGATTGAAGCCATAACCAGCAATCCCCAAGCTCCCAACTTTGAGAATACCATTCTTGCATTTGATAAGTCGGGAGAACTGCTAACCAAGGTAAGCAGCGTTTTCTACAGCCTTAACAGCGCCAACACATCACCCGAAATGCAAAAGGTGGCAAGAGTAATTTCACCTCTGGTAACAGCCCATCGCGACAATATCAACCTTAACGATAAGTTATTCCAACGGATAAAGGCGGTTTACACGAAGAGGGATAGCCTAAAGCTGGATTCGCTCCAAAAAAGAACGGTTGAAAAATACTACAACGATTTTGTTCGCAACGGTGCCAACCTCGATGAGGCAGCAAAGGCAAGGCTCAGGGAGATAAACCAACAGCTTTCAGAACTGGGACTCCACTTTGGCGAAAACCTGCTGGCCGAAACCAATAAAAATTTTAAGCTGGTAATCGACAATCCTGCCGATCTCGATGGCCTACCAAAGGACATTGTTGATGCGGCAGCCATAACCGCCAAGGAATTTGGATTAGAGGGTAAATGGGTATTCACCCTTCAGAAACCCAGCATGATACCCTTCCTGCAGTACGCCAAAAATCGAAACCTTAGGGAAAAACTCTACACCGGGTACGCCATGAGGTGCAACAATAACGATGAGTTTGATAATAAGAGCATTATGCTTCAAATCGTAAATCTGCGGGCTGAAAAGGCCAAACTGTTGGGATACAAAACTTATGCCGACTACAGTATCAGCAACAACATGGCCAAAACACCTGAAGCTGTTTATGATTTTTTAAACCAGGTGATGGAACCTGCACTGATAGCGGCCACCCGCGATAGGGATGACATGCAGGCCATCATCAACCGGGAGGGCGGTACATTTAAACTGGCTCCTTGGGACTGGTGGTACTATGCCGAAAAGCTGAAAAAAGAAAAGTTCAACCTTGACGAATCGGAGCTAAAGCCATACTTTAAGCTTGAAAACGTGCGCGACGGCATGTTCTACGTGGCCAATCAGCTCTATGGAATAACATTTACCCGCCGAACAGACCTTCCCATCTACCATCCCGACGTGGAGGTTTTTGAAGTAAAGAACGAAACCGGGGCACATATTGGGCTGCTCTACCTCGACTACTTCCCGCGAGCCGGCAAAAGAGTAGGGGCATGGTGTGGCCGTTTCCGACAGCAAACCTACGAAAACGGAAAACGAATTACCCCAATTGTAACCATGGTTACTAATTTTACCCCTCCCACTGGAAACACCCCAGCCCTCCTCACATGGGATGAGGTAACTACCCTGTTCCACGAGTTTGGCCATGCCCTTCACGGCTTATTTACCGATGGCCCATACGACCGCATTGCCGGAAGCCTACCCCGCGACATGGTAGAGCTGCCCTCACAAGTGATGGAGAACTGGGCCGGAGAGCCCCGCGTTATTAAGGTTTACGCCAAGCATTACCAGAATGGCAGCCCTATGCCCGAAGACCTCATCAACAGGTTGAAAAAGAGCATGACCTTTAACCAGGGTTTTGAAACCGTGGAGTATATTGCTGCATCGGTGCTTGACTTGGATTGGCACAGCATAACCGAACCTCAGAAAGTTGATGTGCTGCAATTTGAAAACAACTCCATGAAGCGAATTCATCTGCTAGATGAGATATACCCACGCTACCGCACCACCTACTTCAACCACATCATAGGTGGGTATGCAGCCGGCTACTACGTTTACCTTTGGGCGGCTGTTCTTGATACCGACGCCTTTAACGCCTTTGCCGAAACCGGTGATATTTTTAACCATGAAGTGGCCACTAGATTCCGCAAACACGTATTAACTGAAGGGGGAAACGATGAGGGAATGATTCAGTATGTTAAGTTTAGAGGGAAAGAACCCTCGGTTGAACCCCTTCTTAAAAAAAGAGGATTTAAATAGTCTTTCGGAGTGCTTTTACATATTTAAGGGTTTGTTTGGGTCAAATGGGCTGTAGCTAAATGCTGCAGCCCATTTTTTTTTCAAATCCAGCTCAGCTGCCCACCATGCACTTTTGGTCAAAAATTCCATTCACAGCCCGACAATTGCCGATTTAGATAAGAAGGTAACGGTAACAAGCTTATAAACAGATATTACCAACCCATAGAAAACCTCCACACATCATCAGACTCTACCCAAACTTATCGGTAAGACTACCCAAAAAATCCTAAAAAGTAGTACCTTTGAATTTTCAACACCAACCCGAATGAAAAGGATAAACATATACTCCGCGTTAACGGTGTCATTGCTGGTAGTTTCCTTTGGCTGCCATAAGCCAAAACCCTACGACCTGATTGTTGAAAATGCCATAATTTTTGAAACTACCGAGGGCAAAGCATCTCCAGCACTTAAAACCATCCTGATAAATGCCGACACAATTGCCGGAATAGTTGATTACGAAACACCTGTAAGAACCAAAAAGGTAGTGGATGCCGACGGTCGGCTTGTAACACCCGGTAATATTGATACCCATGTTTGCCTTCAAAATGTGATTGAGGGTAGTAAAAACCCGCAAAGCAGCTATCCGAAAGTTTTAACCAACTACTACCGCAACAACTTCTCCAGGAGGTATTTGCCCTACGGAATTACCACAGCTTTAGACTTAGAGCCCAATGACAGCTGGACCAGCCAAATACTGGATTGGACACCCAATCCTAAATTTACAACCCTGCTTGTAGCCTACCAGCTTCCAAAAGTTTCATTTATAAGCTCCAATAGACATACCACTCCCAATATAGACAGCATTGCTAAGGCTCTGCAATCAAAGGGGCTAGGATATGTTTTTCTGGATGAACAGGAAGCTGTTTTTCCACAAAAAGTTTACGAAATGCTGAAAGGAAAAGGAATGGTTGTCTTTACTCGTCCCCATTTTGGAACTTTTTTAAGGGACTCCAGCAAAAATATAGTCAGCATTTCAACACTAATAAGCAACGCACTGCACTACATTTCTAAACAAAACGATCTTTCGCGTCAAATCAAAAATGTCTATGGCAGCATCGATACCTTCCCAAAGGAGTTGTTCATTCTGGAAGCATTCAAGTATATGGTAGAGAATGAGCCCGCGCTGCTTGATAAGATTGCCCAAGAGTTTGGTAACAGGAAGGCTACCATATCATCTGATTTGTATGGAATGGCCGAATTTGCCGGACTCACACCCGAAAGGAATTTATCCTTAACCCTTCCACGCGAGCTGCAGCACAGAGCGGAGTACAACTTCAACCATCTGCTCAGCTATGTAAAAAAACTTCACGATATGGGCGTAAAACTCCTCATCGGAACTAATAGCCCGTTAGGAGGGCTGGCCTATGAAACAGAACAGATGCTGCTGTCTGAGGCTGGAATCCCTGCCTCAGATGTACTAGTAATATCAACCCTTAACGCTGCTGAAGCATTAGGAATTAGCAGTAAAACTGGTTGTATAAAGGTGGGAAGTAAGGCCGACTTAATTATTTACGATATGAACCCCCTGGAAGAACCTTCAAACTTTACCTGTACTAGAAGGGTAATTAATGGTGGCAAGCTATACAAGCGAAACAGCCAAAAAACTGAAGAATCGGAATTGTAAAATCCTGATCCCTCTTCAAAATTCAAAGGGCTACTTCATCTCCTCTATAATTCTTCTCACCTGGCTTACCTTGGCATCAAGCATTTCGGTGCTTTTAGCCTCGGCAATGAAACGTAGGTAGGGCTCGGTATTTGAAGGGCGAATGTTAAACCACCAGTCGCTGAACTCCACCCTGTACCCATCGAAATCGTAAATGGCAACGGGCTTTTCGGTAGCAGTAAAAAAGTAGCGCACGGCATCCATCGCCTCCTGCTTCTTTTCAATCCTGAAGTTAATTTCGCCAGAGTTGGCGTAGGTGGCAATGCTACCAATTAGTTGGGAAAGGCTGATCCCTTTCCTTTTCATCTTACTTACAACGTTTAAAATGAGGATACAAGCCAGCATTCCAGAGTCGGAGTAAAAGAAGTCGCGGAAGTAGTAATGTCCGGCAAGCTCGCCGCCAAAAATCCCGTCAAGCTCGCGTAGCTTCTTTGCAGCAAAAGCTCTTCCCACCTTCCATGTGTGCATGGTAGCACCCATTGGGGCGAGATACTCGCCAACCGCTTTTGATGTCCTGATATCCTGCAGGACGTTCCCCCGAAATCCTTTTTCCTCCAGAAAGTAGTGGCCAAGCACGGCAATCATCAGGTCGGGTGAAATAAAGTGCGAGTGCTCATCAACAAACATCACCCGATCGGCATCGCCATCGAAAATAATCCCAAGGTCGCATTTCTGCTTTCTCACCAGGTTTTGCAGGTCAACCACATTCTCGGGTATAAGGGGGTTAGCCTCGTGGTTGGGGAATGAACCGTCCAGCTCATCGTAGATGTACACCGGGCTATTGCCCAGTATGTCCTTTACCAAAAGTGCAGCCATTCCGTTGGAGCAGTCAACCGCAAACTTCAGGTTTGAATAGTCTTGCTTGAAGCTGTTGAGGAAGGTGATGTAATCCTTCCTTATATCATAATCTATTACCCTTCCGGTGTCCTTCACGGGTACCACACTGGAGCTTTTCATCCTCTCCTCAATGAATTTTAAACCGGTGTCGTAGCCAATAGGCTCGGCATTCCTGCCCGATACCTTCAACCCGTTGTACTCCTTGGGGTTATGCGAAGCGGTTATCTGTACCGATGCCGTGAAATCTCCCTTGGCGGTTGCGTAGTAAACCATTGGCGTGGTGGCTAATCCCAGGTTATAAACATCCGCACCAGCATCGGTTATACCACGAGTCAGGTAGGTGAAAATTTCATCGGACGACATGCGAACATCACGTCCTACCAGCACCCTGTCGGTTTTCAAAAGTTCAACGAGGAAAAAGCCAATTTTATAGGCATCATCCTTGTTAAAATCCTTGTTATAAATTCCACGAATATCGTAGGCATGAAAAGCACCCATAGTCCTGTTTACCGGTTAAGTTATCATCAATTTACTTTGGCTGGCAAAATTAAAAACATTATTCCTTGTTGAAACCTTTTGGCCATAATATTGACCAAAGTCAGTAAAAAAGAGTAAATTTGATAGGTTAAACAGAAAATTATGCGATTCCGAAGTAAATTGATATGGGTTACGCTTTTTGCCATAGCCATGGGGCTACTGGAGAGCGCCGTTGTAATTTACATGCGCGAGCTCCTATACCCTGGTGGTTTTTCCTTTCCTCTCTCCCCAATTCCCGAGAGGTTGGCAGTTACCGAGCTGCTTCGGGAGTTGGCAACCCTGGTTATGCTTGTTGGAGTTGGCGTAGTGGCCGGGAGGAACTTCCCTGAGCGTTTTGCATGGTTTATTTTCAGCTTTGGCGTTTGGGATATATTTTACTACGTTTTCTTAAAGCTGCTTATAGGCTGGCCCACCTCGATGCTAACATGGGATTTGCTATTCCTCATTCCGGTTACGTGGACTGGCCCCGTAGTTGCCCCGGTAGCCATATCCCTTATGATGATTACCCTTGCGTTGGTTATTTTAAAATCAGCAGGCAAAAACTCAGGTTTCCGAATAACAGCAATTTCATGGGCAACTCTAATTGCCGGAGCCATGGTTGTATTCCTATCATTTATTACCGATTACACTAGGTTTATTCTGCATAGCTTCACTTTACGGGAGCTATGGTCGTTGCCATCAAAACAAGCTCTGTTCGATTTGAGCGTACAGTACATTCCCTTTTCATTCCCATGGATGATATTTGCTGCAGGCAGTGCTGTAATAATAGCCGCAGGTATTAGAATTTTTAACGAAAACCGATAGCGTTAATAGCTAAAAAAACGTGAATGCCGTACAGGCTCCCGCAAAAAGCCGTGCAGGTTTAGTTTTCCTTATCATTCACCATCAA
>Ga0302252_1000535_pt1 | contig 31674 bp, 24 predicted proteins | sample AAG_RA_Leu_MG_FD_193511 | JGI IMG/M metagenome (GOLD analysis project Ga0302252, IMG submission 193511) | Enriched activated sludge microbial communities from anaerobic digester in WTTP, New Holstein, Wisconsin, United States - AAG_RA_Leu | ecosystem: Engineered > Bioreactor > Anaerobic >... | reverse complement strand
TAAACTTAGCAAGGCAAAAGGCGAATTGCTCACACTTACCACCCAAACAACGCTTTTCGACCGCACAAAGGCCGAAAAGGCAGCGTGGGAAAAACAGGTAAAAGCCCTTACCGAAACAGTAAAGAACTTGGAAACCGAGCTGGAGGAAATCCGCAACAGCAAGATTTACGAGAATGCCTTTGAGTGGCGTTTCGAGTTCCCCGAAGTATTAAATAACGAGGGCGATTTTGTGGGGTTTGATGTGGTGATTGGGAATCCGCCTTGGGGAGCTTCATTATCGAAAGAACAAAAAGACTTTTTGAAAATAAGGTTTGATAAAATTGATAGTTCAACTCCAAACACCTATGCCTATTTTATAGGTCTCTCTTTTAAAATTAGTCATTCTTTTATTACTCAAATTTTACCTGACAGTATTCTTGTTAAAGATTTTGAAAAAACTAGATGTTTGTGCATGAATGGCTTGTATAATTTATCTTGGTATCAAAACACTGCAATCCCAGATACTTTTAGACCATTTATAGATGTAGAACATGATGTTTGTATATTGTTTATTGATAAAATAAATTCGTCAGAAAAATCAAAAATCTATACAAGATTTTATAACAACTCTGAGTTAATAGAAAATGAGAGAATTTCACATAAGACAAACTTCATTCTAAAGGAATATGACAGCACATATAATATTCTGTTAACTACTGAAGACATATGTATTCTAAACAAACTTAGAGGATTTCAAACATTAGATAACTTTCTCCAATGTCATGAAGGAATTCATTCAGGCAATATAAGAGAAAAACTTTTTTTAAGAACAAAAACTACTGGTGATGAAAAATCAATGTTTCTGGGAGCAAAAAATGGAGACAGAATAGAAAATTACATATCTTTTGTTTCTGGTTGGTATGTTGATTACAGAGAAAGTATTATTGACAAAGCCAAGGGAGAATACGCATCTTTAAGAGATGTAAATATTTTTAATAAACCAAAAATATATTTAACAAGAACTGGGAATCCATTTAAAGCATTTATTGATGAATACAATTATGCATCTAATAACTTCTTTTCCATTCAATTCAAAAACTACAAATTGAATAGTATAGATAATCTTTTGCCTATACTTGGTTTACTTAATTCAAAATTTGCAAACTACTATATTAGAAGAATTATTGCACCATCGCTAGGCAATACCTTTGTCGAAACAAAAATTATTCACCTTCTCAAATTACCTTTTAGCCCTATGCTGTTTGAGTCTATTGAATTAAAAAAAATTATGTCTGATTTAATTGCTATTAAAACGAATAACCGAGATTCAGATATCACGCATTTAGTATTTAAAATCGACCAACTCGTTTACCAACTTTATGACCTAACCGAAGACGAAATAAAGATTATAGAGAGTTGCTAACTGCTAATAAAAAAACTAATTTTGCCGCATGTACTACCGCCGCAAAATATTACTAGGATTGCTCGAAGCCTTTGACAATAGGCTCGAAAAGATACAGCTTCAGAAACTGCTAATGCTTGTTACAAAGCAACAGCAAAAGCCCGACTTCCATTTTGTTCCCTACAAGTATGGCTGTTATTCCTTTCAGGCCAACTCTGACCTTGGCACAATGGCAAAGTACAATCAGGTTATACTACAGGGTAACGAGTGGGTTAAAATTGATAATGAAAAATACTTATTAAGCCTAAAAGAGCGAGATAGGCAAGCAATTAAGTTAATCAAGCAGCTATACGGTGCAAAAACATCCAATGAGCTAATTAGGATAACCTACATAAAATACCCATACTTGGCCATTAATAGCACTGTAGCAAAGGATAAATTAAGTTCCGATGAATTCGACAAAGTTTTACAAGCAAAGCCAAAATCCGACAAAACAATTCTATTCACTATCGGTTACGAGGGCTTAAGCCTTGAAGAGTACCTGAACAAATTAATACTAAGCGACATTAAAGTGCTTTGCGATGTTCGGCGTAATCCGCTAAGCATGAAATTTGGCTTTAGCAAATCGCAGTTACAAAAAGCCTGTCAAGGAGTAGGAATTGAATATGTCCACATTCCAGAGTTAGGCATTGAGTCCGATAAACGTCAAGTACTAAATACCCAATCCGATTACGATAAGCTCTTTTCGTTGTACCGTTCCGAAATGTTAACGCAAACGTTGGATTATCAATTAAAACTGATAACTTTACTTAAAGAGAAGAAACGTATTGCGTTAACCTGCTTTGAGGCCAACATAAATCAGTGCCACCGTAAACACTTAGCCGATGCAATAGTAAATCTTTCAGACTTTAACTACGAACTGAAGCATATTTAAAATGGCTAAAACAAAAGTACTTATTGCTGTTAAAACCTACCCTACGCTATCTTCCAAATATGATGAATTAGTATGTACAGCAGGGTTTCGTGAAGACGGAACTTGGGTGCGAATTTATCCTATCCCCTTTCGTAAACTCGATTATGATATGCAATACAAAAAATATGATTGGGTTGAAATAGATTTAGTCCGTAACACCTCTGATTTCAGACCCGAAAGTTTTCGACCTTACTCTATTGACGAATCAATTAGCATTGTTGGTCATTTAGACACAGATAATAACTGGTTACTTCGCAAAGAAATTGTATTAAAAAATGTGTATACTAATCTCGAAAAACTAATTGCAGATGCAAAAGATAGAAACAAGTATACTTCCTTAGCAGTTTTCAAACCGACTTCAATACATGATTTTATTTTTGAACCCATTGAAAGAGAGTGGGACAAATCAAAACTTGACAAATTAAAAGCAAAAGCGCTTCAGCTTAATCTATTTAAAAATGCTGAGAATCCTTTTGAAGTAGTAAAGAAGTTACCATATAAATTTTCCTTTGTTTTTTCAGATGATTCAGGAAAAAGAAGTACTTTGATGATTGAAGATTGGGAAACTGGTCAACTTTATTGGAATTGCCTAAAAAAACACGAGGGTAATGAGCAAAAAGCATGCGCCGATGTTAGACAAAAGTATTTTGATGATTTCTCTAAAACAAAAGATTTATATTTCTATTTAGGAACAACCAGAGAATTCCATTTAAAAGCCCCAAACCCATTTATAATAATTGGCACTTTTCATCCAAAAAAGGATGCTCAATTGAGTTTGTTTAACATTTAAGGCTTCATCAATGCAACATTTTTGATGGAGAGGGAAGGTTAAGGTGATAGCTCTACCAGTATCTGGGCAGGAAAAAGTTACTTTTTTCCCCTTTTGTCTTGAAAAAGTATTTATTTTACCTCCCTTCTATCCATAAAATGCTGCCTTAAATTAATAGAACTTAGTCATTAACATTTCTAAAAATGAAAAAATTTCTTGCCTTCCTAATCATTTTGCTGTGCTTGGTGCAGCAATATTCTGTTGGGGTTAACACGCCTGTAAGTTGTTTCCCTCCTGTTAGTGTGGCCGGGAGTGATTTTTACACCTACTTTGCCGACCGAACCATGCGGATTGACTACCGCCATTCAGGCGATGACAAAACCGAAAGTTTCGAAATGGCCAAAATTGCTTCTGAAGGTAGCTGGGCAGGCAGAACCAACCATCTTAACGACCCATGGAAGCTTGGACTTTACTTTTTCGAGGTAAAAGATGCTGCCAGTGGCAAAACTATCTACTCGCAGGGTTTTTGCAGTGTTTTTGGCGAGTGGCAGACAACTGCCGAAGCCAAGGCCGGTGTTAAAACCTTTAACGAAACCATTCGGTTGCCCTGGCCAAAAAATGAGGTTAACGTGGTGCTGCAGAAAAGGGATTCGCTTAACCGGCTTGTGCCTGTTTGGAACTTAACGGTTAATCCGGTTGAATACGAAGATCTGATACCCACAAGGCCATCTGCTTTTGAACCTAAAGTATTGCTGGATAATGGCGATCCAAAATTTAAAGCCGACATTGTCATCCTTGGCGATGGCTATGCTGAAAATGAGGACTCCCTTTTTTGGAAGGATGCACAGCGGTTTTCCGACGCATTTTTTAGCGTTGAACCTTTTAAATCGAGAATTGCTGATTTTAATGTCAGGGCAGTGCTTGGAAAGTCAACGCAAAGCGGGATTAGGCTTCAACGTAAGGATTTTTATCCCGATAACCTGCTAAAAACCAGCTATTATGCTTTTGGAATTGAGCGCTACGTGCTCGCATCCGACGATTGGATTGTTAAGGACTACGCCTCTATTGTTCCCTACGATTTTATAGTAATTCTCATGAATTCTGATAAGTATGGTGGTGGGGGCATTTTCAACCTGTATATTACCGCCGCTGCCCACTCCAGAGCATCCGAATACGTGATGGTGCATGAGATGGGGCACCACATTGCCGGCCTAGCCGACGAGTACTACACCAGCGACGTGGCTTACGAGCCTGCCAACACCAAGGTTGAACCCTGGGAGTTTAATATAACAGCCCTTATAAATCCCGACAGCCTGAAGTGGAGGGATCTCGTAGCCCCTGGTACACCTATACCAACTCCATGGAACAAGGTGGAGTATGAGCAGGGTGGCGGTAACAAAGTGCTGCTTTCTGACCCTGCCGCCGGAAAGGTAGGGGCATACGAGGGGGCAAACTACCTTAGCAAGGGAATGTTCCGTCCGGAGGTCAACTGCATCATGATTGCCGGAAAGGAATTTTGCCAGGTTTGTAAACGAGGGATTAACAGGGTTTTGGACCTTTATTGTGAGTAGGCAGCTGTCTGAACTGCTACAAGCCTACTACTATAAAAATACCCATTCTTTTTTACCAGCATGGTTTTTCTGCTGTATGGTCGGTAATTAAGGGCATTCAATACCTATTCTACCAAAATATACATTAATATTTTTTACCTATAGATAGCAGGGTAGAATAACTTTATGGTTTTCTAAAAAATTCAGCTGAAAAATTTTTCATTCAAAAAATTTTGTAACTTCCATCGGTAAAATAACTTATGAGAAATGGATTCCAACGTTCTGGTTTCGTTGTTGGTCATCCTGCTTCCATTGAGTTTTATCTCCGAGCGGATAACCAACCTGGTAAAACTATTCCTGCCAACCTCCAACTTTTTGTCAATTGGGAATGTACGCTACAGGGAGAACAACCCCCTACTGGAGAAAAAGCGTGAACGCAGAATATTCCTGATCAGCCTTTTATCGGGCGAATTGGTTGCCTTCTCACTCAAGGCAGACCTTTTTACTATTCTGAATAGCGGAAAATTTGGGTGGGACGAGCCTGCATCGGGCTTTTCGTGGATTATTGGCTGCCTGTTTACCGGCTTCTTTCTGAGCTGGGGGAGCAAATTCTGGCACGATTTGCTGGGTATTATCCTAGAGGCCAAAAACATGCGTAGGGCTATTATTGACGAGAAAAACCTTGATGTACAGCTTAGGGCTTTTGGTACACAAGAAACTAGCAGTCCATCTGAGGAAGTGGCTGCTGTTACGATCAAGCCTAATCAACCACAAGCAGCTAAACCAGAATTCGTGCAGGATAAGCCTACACTTCAGCGAATTGCCAAGCTGCATCCCCTGCTTCGCGAGGAGGCCAAGGAGATTTATTTGCAGATACTTGCCCAGGGCATTGCCGTTCGCTTCACCGATACGCTGAGGACCTTTGCCGAACAGGATGAGCTGTATGCTAAGGGAAGAACCAAACCCGGAAAAATAGTTACCCAGGCCAAAGCCGGACAATCGTTTCATAACTATGGGCTTGCCCTTGATTTTTGCCTATTGTTGGCTGACGGAAGGGAGGCTTCGTGGGACAGGCACACCGATATCAACCTGAATTTAAGATACGACTGGGATGAGGTGGTTGCTCTTTTCAGGCATTATGGATGGGAATGGGGAGGCGACTGGGTTAACTTTAAGGATTATCCCCATTTTCAGAAAACTTTCGGGCTATCAACCGCCCAGCTGCTGAAGCTATATAACCGTAAGGAGGTTGATGGAGAGGGGTATGTCGTTATTAAAGAGAATGAATTTAGCTAGCTGGCGTTAATAATTTTTCTTAATGTAGAAACTTGCAGCTCCGATTCATACTGTTACCGTCATACTTTTTACAAAAGAGCTTCAGGAAACCATAATATCATAGTAAAATGGGCAAAAGAAAAGTATTTCTTTTCATTGCTGCTGCTCTACTGGCTATTTGGGTTGTAGGAGTTGTTAGAGATTTCGATAAGCTTTGCAAGAAAACTCCCAATCCCGAATACCAGAACTTTATTACACAGCAAAAGCAGAATTTACAAAGGACAGTTGAGCAGCTGACAACCGGTGAGGTAATTAGAGTTGATGGCGCCAACTTGTATCGAAGCGACAACTGCATTGGCTCTAACTTTGAAGGGGCTGAGGTGAAGCTGGCTGGCATTCAGCTATACGACAGCATATATGGCAGTAAGTCTGTTAAACCCTACTATACTTACAGCTGCAACGGCGCCATTCTCGATCCCGATCATCCCCTTTTCGGGCTACCTGATATAGAGGTGCTTATTGGTCCGGTAACCTACTACGAACCGGAACTTTCGGGAGTGCAAGCCCTTATGAACTTTGGCTTTAGCAGGGATCCTAAACCACATAAGACCTTCCGTAAAGCTCTTTACGATAGCACAGGTAAGAAGCTACAGGTTTTTGAGATGCAGCTTTGGCTAACCTATTTCAAGGTTGCTATCAGCGTTATATCCAACCGCGATAAACCGCAGATCACCCCAGACGATGAGTCGCTGAATGCCCGAATATACCCGGGGAAATGGTACTGTAGCTCAAAACCTTTGATATCGGTTAACGATCTGGAGCAAAAGGAAGAGTACAAAAACCATCAGTATGGCGATATAACCTTTGTGCTAGAGGTCAACCCCAACGCTTCGCCCTGGTACATTAATACCGGAAGCGTTCATACTGCCAGACCCGACATTGCTGTTGGGGCAGTTATCTGTAAGGAGCTGGTTAAGCGTCCGGAGGATGAGAACATGATGCACCTTCAAACCCAGCGGGGAATGCTTACACCCCTCTACTTCAAACCCTTTGAGCGTACCGTTCAACCCGAGAAAATTGATAGCATTGCCGGCCAGGTTGAAACGGAGATTCAGGACTATAAGAATTTCGATATTTGGAACAAACCGTACTACGCCAGACTGTACTCACGAAATATCGGCTCCCGACAGAAAGGTTTTTTCGGACAGAAAAAATTTGACGAACAGGTAGAATACACATTCTTGCTGCCATTGCTCGTTGTTGGAAGTTGGGATGTTCAGCTCCCGTGGGATGTAATGCCCGAAATGCAAGCACCTGTTCCCTATTACAGGGGTTTTAACTTGAAAAATCTTTTTCCGGAATGGGGTATAAAATCTGGTGGCTGGATAAGTGCCGGTTTACTTGTTGCTATCGTCGTACTGCTGCTGCTTTGGTTTTTGCCTATGCTCCGACGTTAGGTTTCATGATTTATCAAGGCAACTTGCTTTCGCCTGAACTCCGAAAGCACTATGGCGGTTGCCATAGCTACATTTAACGATTCAACCCTGGCTCTGCCTCCAGCAAAATCGGGAATATGAATTTTTTGGGTGATGCAGCTCCCAACTTCGGGGCTTATTCCGTTGCCTTCATTTCCCATTACAATACAACCGCTCTCCACCCCTGGTAAATCGTAAATGCTTTCACCCTCAAGGTAGGTGCCAAAAATTGGACTGTTTTTACTGTAAGCCGACAGTTTTGTTGGTAAATTGCAGTAGTGAACCTTTATGCGGGCAATAGCGCCCATACTTGCCTGAACTACCTTAGGAGAGAAAATATCTGCCGTATCGTTGGAGCATAGAATGGTGTCAATCCCAAACCAGTCGGCCAAACGAAGAATGGTTCCCATGTTTCCCGGATCCTGAATGGAGTCGAGGGCAAGTACAAGCTGGTTTGCATGGTTAATGGGCTCTGCGTTGTACAGGGGCATTTTTACCAGAGCAAGAACAGGCGTTGGAGTGCTAAGTGCGCTGATACGATTCATCTCATTTTCCGATACCAGTGTAGTAGCAATTTTTGAATCTACCGTAAACATTTTTTCAAGATTCCCGGTATGGTAGATTTCAGCTACATCAAGATGAGATTTCAGAAGTTCAGAAACCAGCCGTTGCCCCTCGGCAACAAATAGTCCCAGCTCATTGCGGTGTTTTTTTTGTCGTAACGATACGATTCGTTGAATATTTCTCCTGGTGAGCATAGGTACGATTTTTCGCTGTAAATATAGATATAATTTTATCCCGAAAAGCTGTAAAGTGTTGTATGTAAGAGTACTTTATGGAGTATTCGGCTCATGTACTCTACGAAGTTTATTCAGCACAAAACATTAACCGCTGGTCAAACAAAGTTCGCTTGTGCTGTAAAATTATGCTAATTGCCATGTATTGTAAAAACGATTTTATAAATTTCCGAGCCATTTATAGTCAGTTAGAGGAATGCATTTTTTGAGGATTTTCAGTAGGATACGTAAAGAATTTATAGCTTACAGGCTTATACCTGTAATGCTGGGAGTTGTTTTTGTATCCGGTTGCAGCATAACACGAAATGTTCCCGAGGACGGGTATTTGCTGAACAAATCCAATATAAAGACCGACAGCAAGGAGATTTCAACCCGCGACATGGAGGATTACCTAAAGTTAAAGCCCAACAAGAAAATTTTAGGTTTTCGCTTTCACTTACGCCTATACAACATGGCAAATCCTGAAAAGAATAAGGGTGTAAACAAGTGGCTTAAGAATATCGGGGAAGAGCCCGTAATCATGGATACTAACCTTATAGCTGAGGGTTCGAGAAATCTCCTAAACTACCTTCAAAGCAAGGGATTCTATAATGCGAAGGTGGAAGATTCAATATACTACCATAAAAAAAAGGCAAACGTAATCTACTCCGTTTACCCCAACGTTCCCTACCGCATAAAATCCCTAAGCTACCTGGTTGAAGATTCAGCAGTTCTTGAGTTGGTAAAGAAAGACACTGCCAATTGCCTTATAGGTGTTGGGAAACGCTTCGATACCGATATGCTTCAGCAGGAGAGAACGAGAATAGAAGTTTTTCTGAAAAATAATGGATACTACAGCTTTAGCAAGGACTATATTACGTTCACTGCTGATACTAATTTCCGTAGCCACAGCGTAAACCTTATCCTCACCATTCGTAACCCTTTTACAATTGATGAAAAGGGGAATAAGGTTAAGTCGAATTTTAAAAAGTTTAAAGTTAAGCGGGTGTTTATTTATCCAAATTTTGAGCCCCTAGAATACTTAACGTATCAACAACAGGCAACGCTTGATACGGTTTACTACAATGACATACAGTTCATTTTTTCGGGTGATGCCGGAGTTAACCTGGCTGTTATTTACGAAAATATTCTTATTCGACCCGGCTTAACCTATTCCAGCGAGGCAGTCAAAAAATCACAAGCCAACCTTAGCTCCATAAGGCTATTTAAATTTGTAAACATTTCGTTTAAAGAGGCTAAGGAAGCCGAATTTCCTATTAGCCCTTTCGATTTTTTGGATGAGGACAGCGCCAGCTCCGATTCCACCGAGTATGCCTATCTCGATTGCTACATTCAACTTACCCAGAATACGCTGCAAAGCTACCAGGTTGAACTTGTGGGAACTAACACCACCGGTTCGCTCGGTGCCGAAGCTAACCTTTCCTACCAGCACAAAAACCTATTCAGGGGTGCCGAGGTGTTTGATTTTAAGCTTAGGGGCCTGGTTGAAACAGCCCAGCAAAAGATAAATTTTGATAACACCCTAGAACTTGGCGGCTCCATAGGGCTGAGCATACCCAAGTATATTGGCCCTTTTTCTTCCAGGGTTCAGGTTAGCCGGTCGGCTCCCAAAACCCAGGTAACCGCATCCTACAGCTACCAGCATCGCCCCGATTATACTCGAACCATTGCCAGCTTGCTGTTTGGCTATAGCTGGAGAAGCGGAAGCTTTATTACCCACAACGTCAACCCAGCCGAGGTGAATGCCATTACCATAAGCCGTATTAGTGATGATTTTAAGGCCTACATTGATACAACTTCGCTCAAGTATAGCTATATCAGTCAGATTGTTACCGTGTCGAGTTACGGCTTTACCTTTAACAACCAGAATCCCCAGAAGCCCGGTAGCTACACCTACCTTCGTTACAACTTTGAACTTTCGGGTAACCTTCTTAACCTTGCTTTTGCAGCCTTTAACCAACCTAAAAATGCCGATGGTTCTTACAGTATATTCAATACAAATTTTTCACAATTTGTCCGGAGCGATTTGAACTATACCTACAACCAGTATGTAGATGCAAATAACTCGTTTGCGTATAGAATTTTTCTTGGCGTAGGCTACCCCTATGGCAACTCAAAAGCATTACCATTCGAAAAACGGTACTTCACCGGGGGCGCAAATGGAATAAGGGCGTGGCAGGCAAGAGCACTAGGACCTGGATCATACTATCAGGCAAAAGAACGCTACCCTAACCGTACGGCCGATATTAAGCTGGAGGCTAACTTAGAATACAGGTATAAGCTCTTCTGGAAAGTAGAGGGTGCCTTGTTCATAGATGCCGGCAACATCTGGTCTATGCCCGGAATTGACGACAGGAAAGGTGCAACATTTCATTTCGATAAGTTTTACGAACAGCTGGCTTTGGGTAGCGGGTTGGGATTTAGGATGAATCTAGGTTTCCTGATTCTTAGAACCGATTTTGGCTATAAAATTTTCGACCCGGCAATCAACCCTGGTAAACCATTTAGGCCATGGGTTCCCCTGCAGCAAAAATTTATGTGGAGGGATATTACCTTCAACTTTGGTATTGGCTATCCTTTCTAAGATTTTGTTTTTTACCCTATTTTTATATAGTTTTGTATAAACCATTATAATCTCAATGCCATGAGTTACAATAGAATTGTAGAGCTGCTCGGCGATAAGTCCGAATTTCTTCTAAGCCACAAGTGTGAAACGGTGAGGAAGGAACAGCTGCACTTGCCCGGTCCCGATTTTATTGAAAGGGTTGTTGCACTATCTAACCGGTCACCTCAGGTTTTACGGAACCTTCAGGGAATGTTCAACCATGGAAGGCTTGCTGGCACAGGTTACCTGTCCATTTTGCCGGTTGACCAGGGTATTGAACATAGCGCTGGTGCATCTTTTGCCCCAAATCCAATATATTTTGATCCGGAAAATATTGTAAGGCTTGCTATTGAGGGTGGTGCAAATGCAGTTGCCTCTACTTTTGGAGTTTTAGCATCGGTTTCACGAAAGTATGCCCACCGCATCCCCTTCATTGTTAAGCTTAACCATAACGAACTGCTTACCTATCCAAACAAGTACGATCAAATCATGTTTGGCTCGGTCGAAGAGGCATGGAACCTTGGTGCTGTTGCCGTGGGGGCAACAATCTACTTTGGTTCGGAAGAAAGCACCCGACAGATTATTGAAGTGGCTCAAGCCTTTGAGCGTGCTCACGAGCTAGGTATGGTTACCGTCCTTTGGTGCTACCTTCGCAACAATGCGTTTAAAAAGGACGGGGTGGACTACCATGTTGCTGCCGACCTTACCGGCCAGGCAAACCATCTGGGAGTTACACTACAGGCTGACATCATAAAGCAGAAAGCACCTGAAAACAATGGGGGGTTCAAGGCTATTGGATTTGGAAAAACCAGCGATAAGGTTTACAGCCAGCTTTCATCCGATCATCCCATCGACCTAACTCGTTATCAGGTTGTTAACTGCTACAATGGACGTGCTGGCCTTATCAACTCGGGAGGTGCTTCGAGCGGTTCGAGCGATCTCGCAGAGGCCGTATTTACAGCTGTAGTCAATAAACGGGCCGGGGGTATGGGCTTAATCAGCGGCAGAAAAGCTTTCCAGCGCCCTATGGATGAAGGTGTTACAATACTAAATGCTATTCAGGACGTTTACCTTGAAAGCAAGATTGATATAGCGTAAATCAACTTCATATTTTCTGTAAACCCACAACTTTGTTGTTGTGGGTTTTTTGCTAATACCCGAGCAAACATTTGCATTTATTCTGCTAATTTTATAAAATTGTTTACCAGAAGCTTAAGCTTCCGATTTTGAGAATGCATTTATCCGTGTTGATTTATTGTAAATATTGTTTTCTGGCTGCATTACTTTAAGCTGGTTCTGGTTGGGTTGATTGCTCCTTTATACATAGCCGGCAGGTTGCCATGAATAAGTTTAAATCAAAATTGAAAGACTACTTTTCATTTACCCGGAGCGAGCGCAACGGAACGCTAGTACTATCATTTCTGCTTGTGGTTTTTATGCTTGCTCCCGCAGCAATCAGGCATATAAAGTTTAGCAGGAATAGCCCGAGTAGCACTATGAATACCGCTATTGACAGCTTTTTCCTTTCTGCCCGGTTTAACCCTAGAAATGAGGTTGAAAAAACAACTTTTTCTATTGCGCACGAGGAGGTTCCACGACGAGCTGAACCCAAACAGTTTCCTTTTGACCCCAATACAATTTCACTGGATAGCCTGGTGGAGCTCGGGTTATCGGTAAAGCAGGCTGGGGTGATTTTAAAGTACCGTGAAAAGGGTGGGCACTTCGATTCGGCCACCGACCTCGCTAAGATCTACGTGCTCGATTCCTCAACGCTGGCCAGGCTGAAACCGCTTGTCAGGATTACTGCCAAATCGCATGAACGGCAACTCTTGAACGCTGAAAGTGGATCAAGCAGTATTTTCCCTGTGGAGCTGAATACTGCAGACACCACCCAGCTAATGCGGATAAAAGGTATAGGCAGAAGCTATGCCAACCGAATTGTTACTTTTCGAAATCTGGTTGGAGGATTCTACAGTGTTAACCAGCTAGCTGATATTTACGGGATAACCCCCGAGCTGGTAGCCTCAATTTCGCCCCAGGTAAAGGTTGACAGCCTGGCCATCAGAAGAATAAACCTTAACGAGGTAACCTACGAGGAGTTGAGGAGCCACCCCTACCTTACCGACTATCAGGCTAAGGCAATCATTTACTACCGCGGCAAAAAGGGTTCAATTGGCAATCCGCACGAGCTGGTTCAAAACAAGCTGGTTCCGGCAGATAAGTTTCAAAAGATATACCCCTACCTGATAACCGTGAGATAGGGGTTAAGAAAATGGGCCAATTCAAATATATCAAGGATTTCGCAGCTGTTAATTTTGGCATTAATTCAAAAAAATAATTTTTATTGATTTGAAAAGTTAAAGAAAATATGTACTTTTGCAAATCAAAAAACTAGTGGTATGATCATAGTTCCAATTAAAGAGGGTGAAAATATTGAAAGGGCTCTCAAAAAGTTTAAGCGCAAATTTGAAAAAACCGGCATTATGAGAGAGTTACGGTCGCGTCAGGCCTACACTAAACCATCGGTTCGTCGCAGGGAAGAAATTAAAAGAGCTATTTATATTCAACAGCTCCAGCAAAAGGAGGAGTAGCTCTCAATATTTGTTTTGGGTAATCAGGCATTATTTTGCCTGATTTTTTGTTTTTTGAGTTGAGAATGCCTACATTGCATGAAATGAATATGCTGGCATCCTTTCTGAAACATATTGAGGTTGAGAGAGGTTACTCCTCGCATACCGTTCGCTCCTATGGGGATGACATCAGGCAATTTTTGAATTTTTACCAGCCGGAGGCAAGCGAGGTGGATTTTTCTCAAATTACCCATCGGCATATTAGGGCATGGGTAGTGTTTCTAATGTCGGAAGGCATTTCAGAGCGATCGATCAACCGTAAACTTTCATCGCTTCGCACTTTTTTCAGGTACCTGAAAAATCAAGGTGCTATTAGTTCTAACCCAATTGTCAAGGTTGTTCCACCCAAAGCAGGCAAACGTTTACCCGAATTCGTTCCTGAATCTGACATGGAAAAGCTGGAAGCTGATAACCTATTTCCCGCTTCATTTGAGGGAATTCGCGACAGCCTTATTGTTCTCCTACTTTACTACAGCGGAATACGACTATCGGAGCTGGTTGGCCTATCACTCTCATCAATCGATACCAACTCCCAAACCATGAAGGTGCTTGGAAAGGGGAATAAGGAAAGAGTGGTACCCTTACATCCCGATATTAAACCTTTAATTCAACGGTATATAGCCGCCAGGCAAGAAGTAGTAGCTGATGGGTGTAGTGCATTTTTTATAACCTGTAAGGGAAAGCCCATTTACCCGAAACTAGCCTATCGGGTGGTGAACCGCTACCTGTCCATGGTAACTCCCCTTCAAAAAAGAAGCCCCCACGTGCTGCGACACACCTTTGCTACCCACCTGCTCAACCAGGGTGCAGAACTGAACGCCATTAAGGAGCTACTAGGCCATTCAAACCTACTGGCAACACAGGTTTACACCCACAATACATTTGAAAAGTTGAAACGTAACTATAATCAAGCTCATCCTAGAGCTTAAAATTTAAAAGGAGGAACCGATATGAACATCAAAATCCAGTCGATCAAGTTTGATGCGGACAAGAAGCTTACCGATTTTATTCACAAAAAGGTATCAAAACTCGAACGCCTGTTCGATAACATTGTGGAAGTTGAAGTTTTCCTGAGGCTTGAGAGCAGCCAGGTTCAGGAGAATAAAATTGCCGAGATTCGTATAAAAGTGCCTGGGTCCGACTTATTTGCCGAAAAAAGGTGCAAAACCTTCGAGGAGGCTGTTGATGAGTGTATTAGCGCCTTAAAAATTCAGGTAAAAAAACATAAGGAAAAGCTTAGAGGAGAATAGCTGTTAGCGAAAGCCCCTGATACGGGGCTTTTTTGCATTTGAACTTTAAGTGCCACATTTAAAAAAAAGGTGTACAGCTGGCATTAACCTTAATAAAATTCAAAATTATTTTTGCAGGTAATTAAAAATATTATACATTTGCAATCCGATTTTAGGGGGTAAATGTTCTTTGAGTCATTCTACACCTTTTATTGCCGATGTAGCTCAGTTGGCCAGAGCAGCTGATTTGTAATCAGCTGGTCGTGGGTTCGAATCCCTCCATCGGCTCGGGGTGAAAAATGGGGAGATACCAAAGTGGCCAACTGGGGCAGACTGTAAATCTGCTGGCGTACGCCTTCGTAGGTTCGAATCCTGCTCTCCCCACGAGTTAATTGTGTTGTTATTGGTTTTGTCTTTTTTTGATCGCTTTTTCCAGGGAAGGCCTTAACCAGTAGCCAAATGCGGGAGTAGCTCAGTCGGTAGAGCATCAGCCTTCCAAGCTGAGGGTCGCGGGTTCGAGTCTCGTCTCCCGCTCTGCACACAATGCCGATGTAGCTCAGGGGTAGAGCACTTCCTTGGTAAGGAAGGGGTCATGAGTTCAATTCTCATCATCGGCTCGATTTTTTAAACATTTGAAATTCAAGTTTTTAAATACTAATTTAATTAATACCTGAAGTTATGGCTAAAGAAAAATTTGATAGGTCGAAACCGCACGTAAATGTTGGAACCATTGGCCACGTTGACCACGGCAAAACAACTCTGACTGCCGCAATTACCAAGATATTGGCAGAAAAAGGACTTTCGGAGTACCGTTCGTTTGACTCTATTGACAACGCTCCCGAGGAAAAGGAGAGGGGTGTCACCATTAATACCGCTCACGTTGAGTACCAAACCGAGAAACGTCACTACGCTCACGTTGACTGCCCTGGCCACGCCGACTATGTTAAGAACATGGTAACTGGTGCTGCCCAGATGGATGGCGCTATTCTTGTAGTTGCCGCTACTGATGGCCCCATGCCCCAAACCCGTGAGCATATCCTACTTGCCCGCCAGGTAAACGTACCCAGAATCGTGGTTTTCCTTAACAAGTGCGATGCTGTTGACGATCCCGAAATGCTCGACCTTGTTGAAATGGAAGTTCGCGAGCTGCTCACATTCTACCAGTTTGACGGAGAAAATACACCTGTTATCAGGGGTTCTGCACTTGGTGCGCTGAATGGCGAACCCAAGTGGGTGGAAAAGGTAATGGAGCTGATGGCTGCGGTTGACGAGTATATCCCCATTCCTCCCCGTGAAAACGAAAAACCCTTCCTGATGCCTGTTGAAGACGTCTTCTCAATTACAGGCCGTGGAACTGTTGCTACCGGACGTATCGAAACCGGTGTTATCCACACCAGCGATGAAGTTGAAATTATCGGTCTTAGCCATGAAAAGATGAAATCGGTTGTTACCGGCGTGGAAATGTTTCGCAAAATTCTTGACCAGGGTGAAGCCGGTGATAACGTTGGTTTGCTCCTTCGCGGTATAGACAAAAAGGAAATTAAGCGCGGAATGGTGGTTGCCAAACCTGGGTCCATCACACCTCACACCAAGTTCAAGGCTGAAATATATGTTTTGAAGAAAGAGGAGGGTGGCCGTCATACCCCGTTCCACAACCACTACCGTCCCCAGTTCTATCTTAGAACTCTTGACGTTACCGGTGAAATAGTTCTACCCGAAGGTGTGGAAATGGTAATGCCGGGCGACAACGTAACCATTACCGTTGAGCTTATTTATCCTGTTGCTATTAATAAAAACCTTCGTTTCGCAATTCGTGAAGGTGGCAGAACAGTTGGTGCTGGTCAGGTAATTGATATAATCGAATAATACTGCTATTCTGGCAAAAGGCATTACCTGCCTTGAGCCAGCCTACACGGGTGTAGCTCAATTGGTAGAGTAGTGGTCTCCAAAACCATTGGTTGGGAGTTCGAGTCTCTCCACCCGTGCTAAATATCTGAAGATATGAAGATTACAAAGTACTTTCACGAAGTTTACACCGAAATGGTGCATAAGGTTTCGTGGCCTACTATGAAAGAACTTCAATCCAGCGCATTAATTGTCATTGTTGCTTCCCTTTTAATTGCGCTGGTGGTTTTCGTCATGGACATCAGCTTTGAGAACCTGATGAAGGTTATCTACCGTATGCTTAACTAACCAGCGCCCAACTTGGGAAAGGAATGGAAGAAAATGTAAAAAAATGGTATGTTCTTCGGGCAATTTCCGGTAAGGAGAAGAAAGTTAAGGAGTACCTGGAGAATGAGATTACCCGTTTGAAATTACAGGACTTCATCTCTCAAGTTCTTATCCCTACCGAAAAGGTTTACCAGATTCATAACGGTAAGAAAATCAGTAAGGAGAGAATTTTTTACCCTGGTTATGTTCTTGTTGAAGCTGCGCTGGTGGGTGAGGTCCCTCACATTTTGAGGAATGCCCCCAACGTGTTGGGATTTTTAGGCGACCCCAAATCGGGCGATCCTATACCCCTTAGAACTTCAGAGGTAAACCGTATTCTTGGAAAGGTTGACGAGCTGGTTGATAGCGAGGAGGAGCTGAATGTTCCATTCTTTGTTGGTGAAACGGTGAAGGTGATAGACGGTCCGTTTAACTCGTTTTCCGGAGTAATCGAGGAGGTAAATGACGAAAAGAAGAAGCTGAAGGTTATGGTGAAAATCTTCGGCCGAAAAACTCCGCTGGAGTTAAGTTTTATGCAAGTTGAAAAAGAGTAACTAACTAAAAGAGCAAATGAATTATGGCTAAAGAAATTGCTGGATTTATTAAGCTCCAGGTTAAAGGCGGCGCTGCTAATCCATCGCCTCCAATTGGGCCTGCTCTTGGTTCTAAAGGGGTAAACATTATGGAGTTCTGCAAGCAGTTTAATGCCAGAACTCAAGCTCAAGCAGGGAAAGTTTTGCCTGTTATAATTACTGTTTACAACGATAAGTCATTCGATTTTGTTGTTAAAACCCCACCTGTTCCCGTTCAGCTCCTGGAAATTACCAAGCAGCAGAAGGGATCAGCTGAACCAAACAGGAAGAAAGTTGCTTCAGTAACCTGGGAGCAGGTAAGGCAAGTAGCCCAGGACAAAATGCCCGATCTGAACTGCTTTACCCTTGAGTCGGCTATGAAAATGGTAGCAGGCACAGCCCGGAGCATGGGGATTGCTGTTACCGGAGAGTTTCCGGCTAAATAACCACTTAACATCTTTTGAGCAATGACTAAACTGACAAAAAACAGGAAGTTGGCTTTATCGAAGGTTGAGCCGAACAGGCAGTACAAGCTTTCTGAGGCAGCTGCCCTGTTGAAGGATATCACCTACACAAAGTTCGACGCTTCGGTTGACATCGACGTGAGGCTTAATGTCGATCCTCGTAAGGCCAACCAGATGGTTCGCGGGGTGGTTACACTTCCTCACGGAACCGGCAAACAGGTGAGGGTGCTGGTGCTTTGTACTCCCGATAAGGAGGAAGCTGCTCGTCAGGCCGGAGCCGAGTTTGTTGGGCTTGATGAGTATATTGAAAAAATCAAAGGAGGGTGGACAGATGTTGATGTTATCATTACCATGCCTACGGTTATGGGTAAAATTGGCGCCCTGGGCCGTATCCTTGGACCTAGAGGACTTATGCCCAACCCTAAAAGCGGCACTGTAACCATGGACGTTGATAAGGCTGTTAAGGAGGTTAAGCAGGGGAAAATCGACTTTAAGGTTGACAAGTTTGGTATAATTCACGCTTCAATCGGTAAGGTTTCTTTTGAGCCCGAGAAAATAGTTGATAATGCCATTGAATTTCTTAATACCATTATCAAGCTCAAACCCACAACGGCTAAAGGAACCTACCTGAAGAGCATTTACCTTTCCACTACTATGAGCCCCGGTTTGGCAATCGATACCAAATCTATAGCTGCTGCGAATTAATAAAACCGTTTACAGACCCAATTCACTATGACAAGGGAAGAGAAAAAAAATCTGATTGATGCGCTTACCGAAACTATAAACCGCTACCCGCATTTTTACCTCACCGATACGTCGGCGCTTAATGCTGAGGACACTAGCAAGCTTCGCCGCTCGTGCTTTCAGAAAGAGGTTAAAATGGTGGTGGTTAAAAATACCCTGTTTAAGAAAGCCCTGGAACAAAGCGGCAAATTTGACTTTTCGCCGCTATTTACAGAGTTAAAGGGCACCACATCGGTAATGTTTACCGAATCGGGGAATGTGCCGGCTAAGCTTATCAAGGAGTTCCGAACTGAACATCCGAAACCCTTACTAAAAGCTGCCTTTGTAGAGGAGTCCATATATGTGGGCGACGAACAGCTGAATATGCTTGCATCGCTGAAGAGCAAGAACGAGCTCATTGCCGATGTTATTGCCCTGCTGCAATCACCCGCAAAGAATGTTATCGCTTCTCTTCAATCAGGAGGAAATATTCTATCTGGTGTTGTTAAAACACTTTCTGAAAAGGAAAAATAACTTAAAGTTTGAAATCAATTAAACACTTATCAAAATGGCAGATCTCAAGAAATTTGCAGAAGATTTAGTTAACCTTTCGGTTAAGGAAGTTAACGAGTTAGCTAAGATTCTTAAAGACGAATATGGTATTGAACCCGCTGCTGCTGCTGTAGCTGTTGCTGCTGCACCTGCTGCTGGTGCTGGCGCCGCTGCAGCCGAGAAAACTCAGTTTGACGTTATTTTGAAAGCTGCCGGCGGAGCAAAGCTTCAGGTGGTTAAGCTGGTGAAAGATCTTACCGGACTGGGGCTCAAGGAGGCTAAAGATCTCGTTGATGCCGCACCAAAGCCGGTTAAGGAAGGTGTTTCAAAAGAAGAAGCCGAATCTCTTAAAGCACAACTCGAAGACGCAGGAGCAGAAGTTGAACTTAAATAGCAAAAGCCTATATTGGGTAAAGGTTTAGAATCTATCCATTAGATTCTAAGCCTTTTTATTGTTATATTTTTACAGTTCAACAAACACTAATCCAATGTCTAATAATAACAATAACAACCGAATTAGCTTTTCCAGAACGAAGAGTCAATACGAATACCCCGATTTTCTGGAAGTTCAGCTAAAGTCATTCACCGAATTTTTTCAGCTGGGCACTAGCCCCGAAGAACGCAGACACGAAGGGCTGTATAAGGTATTTCTGGAAAATTTTCCGATTACCGATACACGAAACAACTTCGTTCTGGAATTTCTAGACTACTTTGTTGATCCACCCCGCTACTCCATTGAGGAATGCCTTGATCGAGGGCTTACTTTTTGCGTTCCCCTGAAGGCCAAGCTAAAGCTCTACTGCACCGATCCCGAGCACGAGGACTTCGATACCGTTGTTCAGGATGTGTACCTCGGAACCATACCCTACATGACGCCCCGCGGAACCTTCGTTATAAACGGTGCCGAGCGCGTTGTTGTGTCGCAGCTCCATCGTTCACCGGGTGTCTTTTTTGGACAAAGCATTCACCCCAACGGGACAAAGCTCTACTCAGCCCGAATTATTCCCTTTAAGGGCTCGTGGATTGAGTTCGCCACTGATATTAATAACGTGATGTACGCCTACATAGACCGGAAGAAAAAGCTGCCTGTTACTACGCTGCTCCGTGCTATCGGCTACGAAAGCGATAAGGATATTCTGGAAATTTTCAACCTGGCCGAGGAGGTTAAGGTTAACAAGGTTAACCTGAAAAAAATTGTGGGTCAGAGGCTTGCTGCACGTGTGCTGAAATCGTGGGTTGAGGATTTTGTTGACGAGGACACCGGGGAAGTTGTATCTATCGAACGAAACGAGGTAATACTCGACCGTGAAACAGTGGTCGAGAATGAACATATTGACACCATTATTGAGTCGGGAGCTAAGTCCATACTTGTTCATAAGGAAAATCAAACTTTTTCGGACTACGCTATTATATACAATACCCTGCAAAAGGATCCCTGCAACTCCGAGAAAGAAGCTGTAGTGTATATCTATAGGCAGCTGCGTAACTCTGAGCCTCCTGATGAGGCTACCGCACGTGATGTTATAGACAAGCTGTTCTTTTCGGATAAACGATATGATTTGGGCGAGGTTGGACGTTACCGTATTAACAAAAAGCTCAACCTTACAACCTCCCCCGATGTAAAGGTGCTTACGAGAGAAGATATCATTGAGATTATCAAGTACCTGATTGAACTTGTCAACTCCAAAGCAGAGGTTGACGACATTGACCATTTGAGCAACCGACGGGTTAGAACCGTGGGCGAACAGCTGGCTGCCCAGTTCAGCGTTGGGCTGGCAAGAATGGCCAGAACTATCCGTGAGCGAATGAACGTTAGGGACAACGAGGTGTTCACGCCTATTGACCTGATAAACTCTAAAACGCTTTCATCGGTTATTAACTCCTTTTTCGGCACAAACCAGCTGTCGCAATTCATGGATCAGACTAACCCGCTGGCCGAAATGACCCATAAGCGTCGTTTATCTGCACTTGGACCTGGTGGACTTTCCAGAGAACGTGCCGGTTTTGAGGTTAGAGACGTGCACTACACCCATTACGGCAGGTTGTGCCCCATCGAAACGCCTGAAGGCCCTAATATCGGGCTTATCTCTTCTCTTTGTGTTTACGCCCGAATAAACGATTTGGGATTCATTGAAACTCCCTACCGGAAGGTTGACGGCGGAACGGTGGGCATGAACGATGACGATGTAGTGTACCTGACTGCCGAGGAGGAGGAGGCCAAAATCATTGCCCAGGCAAATGCTCCTATTGGTGATGATGGTTCGTTTGTTGAATCCAAGGTAAAAGCTCGTTACGAAGGGGATTTCCCCCTGGCTGAAAGCGAATCAATCGACCTTATGGATGTTGCACCTAACCAAATTGCCTCCATTGCCGCTTCGCTCATTCCTTTTTTGGAAAATGATGACGCCAACCGTGCCCTCATGGGTTCGAACATGATGCGTCAGGCAGTTCCACTTCTAAAGCCCGAAACTCCGATTGTTGGAACCGGATTGGAAGGTAAAGTGGTGAGCGATAGTCGTGTGCAAGTTGTTGCCGAACAGGATGGCGTGGTGGAGTATGTTGACGCCAACGAGATTGTTGTAAGGTATAACCGCTCGGAAGATGAAGTTTTTGTTAGTTTCGACCCCGAGCTTAAACGATATAGCTTACCAAAATTCAAGAAAACTAACCAAAATACATCTATTACCCTAACACCCATTGTTACCAAGGGCCAAATAATTAAAAAAGGCGATATCCTTACCGAAGGCTATGCTACTCGCAACGGAGAGCTCGCCCTTGGGCGAAACCTTAAGGTGGCCTTTATGCCTTGGAAGGGTTACAACTTTGAGGATGCCATCGTAATTAACGAACGGTTGATTAGGGATGATATGTTTACCTCCCTTCATATTGATGAGTACATCCTTGAGGTTAGGGATACTAAACGTGGAATGGAGGAGCTTACAGCCGATATACCAAACGTATCGGAAGAGGCTACTAAGAACCTCGATGAGAACGGGATGATCCGTATAGGCGCCAACGTGGTGCCTGGCGATATCCTTATCGGGAAGATCACCCCTAAAGGGGAGTCTGATCCCACTCCCGAGGAAAAACTGCTACGCGCAATTTTCGGAGATAAGGCTGGCGATGTGAAGGATGCCTCACTAAAAGCTTCCCCATCGCTTTACGGCGTGGTAGTTGACAAAATGCTTTTTTCAAGGGCTATTAAGGATGAAAAGGACCAGAAAAAATCCAAGTCAACTGAGAAAAGTAAGCTGGAAAAAATCGACAACGAGTTTAACCGTCAGGTTGCCGAGCTTCAAACCAAGCTGGTTGATAAGCTGTTTGTTCTTGTAAACGGGAAAACCTCGCAGGGCGTTGTGGATAATTTCAACCAGGAGCTCATTCCTCGTGGGGTGAAATTTACACATAAAATGCTTACCGAGATTGACTACATGAATGTTAACCCAAACAAATGGACAACCGATAAGGCTAAGAATGAGCTGATTAAAACTGTTATTCAGAATTACATTCTGAAGTGGAAGGAGATTGATGCGGAGTTTAAGCGCAAGAAGTTTAATGTAACCATCGGAGATGAGCTGCCTTCAGGAATTATGCAGCTAGCCAAAGTATTTATTGCCAAAAAACGCAAGTTAAAAGTGGGCGATAAGATGGCTGGCCGACATGGAAATAAGGGAATTGTGGCCAAGGTGGTTCGTGATGAGGATATGCCGTTCCTGGAGGATGGGTCGCCTGTCGATATAGTTTTGAACCCTCTAGGCGTTCCCTCCCGAATGAACCTGGGTCAGATTTACGAAACCGTTCTAGGTTGGGCAGGGCAAAAGCTGGGCGTTAGCTTTGCCACACCGATTTTCGATGGTGCAACTCTTGACGATATAACCGTGTACACCGAGAAGGCCGGCTTACCCCGCTTTGGTAAAACATACCTGTACGATGGGGGTACCGGCGAGCGCTTTGATCAACCTGCAACTGTAGGTGTAATCTACATGATGAAGCTCGGACACATGGTTGACGATAAGATGCATGCCCGTTCTATAGGCCCTTACTCCCTTATCACCCAGCAACCACTTGGTGGCAAGGCTCAGTTTGGCGGTCAAAGGTTTGGTGAAATGGAGGTATGGGCGCTGGAAGCTTTTGGGGCTTCCCACATCCTTCAGGAAATACTCACCATCAAGTCCGATGATGTGGTCGGTAGAGCTAAAGCTTACGAGTCAATTGTTAAGGGAGAACCAATGCCTGAACCCGGCATACCCGAGTCGCTCAACGTGTTGCTACATGAACTTAGGGGGTTGGGCTTAAGTATTAATCTTGACTAGCCCGATTGCACAGTTCTGGCTAAAGACTTTTTTTGCTGTCCAGCTGCATAACATAACTTTTAACTAGTTGAATATGTCGTTCAGAAAAGATAATAAGGCTAAGAGCAACTTCTCAAAAATCACTATCAGCCTTGCCTCACCCGAAGAAATACTGGAGCGGTCGAGCGGAGAAGTGCTAAAACCTGAAACGATAAATTACAGAACCTATAAGCCTGAGCGAGACGGGTTGTTTTGTGAAAGAATTTTCGGTCCCGTGAAGGATTACGAGTGCCACTGCGGAAAGTACAAACGCATTCGTTACAAGGGTATCGTATGCGACCGTTGCGGTGTTGAGGTTACTGAGAAGAAGGTACGCAGGGAGAGGATGGGGCACATCACACTTGTGGTTCCAGTGGCACATATCTGGTATTTTAAGTCGTTGCCCAACAAAATAGGCTACCTGCTTGGATTACCCTCCAAAAAACTGGAGTCAATAATCTACTACGAGCGTTACGTGGTGGTTAATCCTGGCATTAAAGCTGCTGATGGAGTCAAATACCTCGATTTCCTTACCGAAGAGGAGTATCTCGAAATTATTGATTCCCTTCCAAAGGATAACCAGCATCTTGACGATAACGATCCTAACAAGTTCATTGCCGGAATGGGAGCAGAAGCGCTTAATTTGCTCTTGTCCCGCCTAAACCTGGATGAGCTGTCATACGACCTTCGCAACAGGGCAAACACCGAAACATCCCAACAGCGTAAAAGTGAAGCGCTGAAACGCCTTCAGGTGGTAGAGGCCTTTCGGGAATCGGGCACCATAAACAAGCCGGAATGGATGATATTGAAGGTAATTCCTGTTATTCCTCCTGAGCTTCGTCCTTTAGTGCCGCTTGATGGAGGAAGGTTTGCCACTTCCGACCTGAATGACCTATACCGTAGGGTGATTATTCGTAACAACCGTCTGAAACGTCTTATTGAAATTAAAGCCCCCGAGGTGATACTTCGGAATGAAAAGCGTATGCTTCAGGAGGCAGTGGACTCGCTTTTCGACAACTCCCGCAAGTCAAACGCTGTTAAAACCGATGCCAACCGTCCGTTGAAATCACTGAGCGATAGCTTAAAGGGAAAGCAAGGTCGTTTCCGTCAGAACTTGCTAGGTAAACGAGTTGACTACTCAGCCCGCTCAGTAATTGTTGTTGGTCCCGAGCTGAAGATGCACGAGTGCGGTCTCCCAAAGGAAATGGCTGCAGAACTCTACAAACCATTTATTATCCGCAAGCTGATTGAAAGGGGCATTGTTAAAACGGTGAAGTCGGCCAAGAAGATTGTTGACCGGAAGGATCCTGTTGTTTGGGACATTCTGGAAAACGTTTTAAAGGGGCATCCCGTGCTACTTAACCGTGCTCCAACCCTTCACCGCTTGGGTATTCAAGCATTCCAACCCAAGCTGATTGAAGGTAAGGCAATTCAGCTTCACCCCCTTGCCTGCACAGCATTTAACGCCGACTTTGATGGCGACCAGATGGCAGTCCACTTGCCCTTGAGCAACGAGGCCATCCTGGAAGCACAAATTTTAATGCTCGGCTCACATAACATTCTCAACCCTGCCAACGGAGCGCCTATTACCGTTCCATCGCAGGATATGGTTCTTGGTCTTTACTACATCACCAAACCTAGAAAAGGCGTTAAGGGCGAGGGCTTAATTTTCTACTCGCCCGAGGAGGTAATAATTGCCTACAACGAGCATGCTGTTGACCTACATGCCATCATTAAGGTTCGGCTTATGTTACCCGATAAGAATGGGCAGCTGACCCCGCAGCTTGTTGAAACCACTGTTGGACGGGTTTTATTCAACCAGAATGTTCCTGCAGAAATGGGCTACATCAACGAGGTGCTAACCAAGAAGTCGCTTCGCGATATAATTGGTGCTGTTTTGAAGAAAGCCGGCACGGCTAAGGCTGCCAAGTTCCTCGACGACATAAAGGATATGGGATACTACATGGCCTTTAAGGGTGGACTTTCATTCAACCTCGACGATGTGGTTATACCCCCGGAAAAAGCCCAGCTTATTGAGGAGGGCTATGCCCAGGTTGATGACGTTATGGCCAACTACAACATGGGTCTGATTACCAATAACGAGCGGTACAACCAAATTATTGATATCTGGACACATACTAACGCCAAGCTTACCCTTACCCTGCTAAAAACCCTTTCGGAGGACAACCAGGGCTTTAACTCCATCTACATGATGCTTGATTCTGGAGCCAGGGGTTCGAAGGAGCAGATACGCCAGCTTGGAGGTATGCGTGGCCTGATGGCCAAGCCTCAAAAGTCGGGATCGGTGGGAAACGAAATCATCGAGAACCCCATTCTATCGAACTTTAAAGAGGGGCTATCCGTGTTGGAGTACTTCATCTCTACTCACGGTGCACGTAAGGGTTTGGCCGATACCGCTCTGAAAACAGCCGATGCCGGTTACCTTACCCGAAGGTTGGTTGACGTATCGCAGGATGTTATTATTACCGAGAACGATTGTGGAACGTTACGTGGTTTGGTAGCTACTGCTATCAAGAAGAATGAGGATGTGGTGGAAACCCTTTACGAGAGAATTCTTGGAAGAACTACCGTTCATGATGTATTCCACCCGTTAACCGGTGAGCTTATTGTGGCTGCAGGCGAGGAAATAACCGAAGAAATTGCCTCCATTATTGAAGATTCACCAATTGAACAGGTCGAAATTCGATCGGTACTCACATGCGAGTCGCGAAAGGGTGTATGCTCCAAGTGCTACGGTCGTAACTTGGCCACCGGTCGCATGGTGCAAATTGGAGAAGCTGTTGGCGTTATTGCCGCCCAGAGTATTGGAGAACCCGGTACCCAGCTTACACTTCGTACATTCCACGTTGGGGGAACGGCTTCCAATATAATTTCCGATTCTAAAATTATTGCCCGCTTTGATGGCAGAGCCGAAATTGAAGAGCTCAAAACTATTACCACAGAGGATGAACTCGGCCAACCGTACAGCATTGTAATTGGCCGTCTGGCTGAAATGCGTATAGTTGACCTGAATACCGGTATAACCCTTTCTACCCACAACATTCCCTACGGATCGAAACTTTACATTTCAAACGGCGATACCATAAAGAAGGGTCAGCTTATCTGCGAGTGGGATCCATGGAACGCTGTGATTGTTTCAGAGGTTTCGGGTAGGGTTGAATTCGACGCCCTTATCAAGGAGGTTACCTTCAGGGAGGAATCCGATGAGCAAACCGGATACCGCGAAAAGGTTATTATCGAAACCCGCGATAAGAGCAAAAACCCCGCCGTTAAAATTACCGACGAAAAGGGCGAAGGCATTAGGATGTACAACCTGCCAGTTTCTGCCCACGTTGTTGTTGACGAGGGTACAGTTATAAGAGCGGGTGATATTGTTGCTAAGATTCCTCGCGCAATGGGGAAATCAGGCGATATTACCGGAGGTTTGCCAAGGGTAACCGAGCTCTTTGAAGCACGAAATCCTTCTAACCCTGCAATTGTTTCAGAAATTGACGGTGAAGTTACCTTTGGTAAGGTGAAAAGAGGTAACCGTGAAATTATGGTTACCTCCAAAACCGGAGAGGTTAAGAAATACTTGGTTCCACTCTCCAAGCAAATACTTGTTCAGGAAAACGACTATGTGAAAGCTGGAATGCCTCTTTCCGACGGAGCTATTACTCCAACTGATATTCTTGCCATAAAAGGTCCAACGCAGGTTCAGGAGTATATTGTTAATGAGGTTCAGGAGGTTTACAGGCTTCAGGGGGTTAAAATCAACGACAAGCACTTCGAGGTTATTGTACGCCAGATGATGCGCAAGGTTGAAATTGACGACCCTGGCGATACTCGATTCCTTGAAAAACAGGTGGTTGATAAGTGGGAGTTTCTTGAGGAGAACGACTATATCTTCGATAAGAAGGTGGTTATCGATCCCGGAGACGCTCCTAACTATAGACCTGGACAAATTATTACTGCCCGGATGCTTAGGGATGAAAACTCTGCCCTGAAACGTAAAGACCTAAAGCCCATTCAGGCTAGGGATGCTATCCCTGCAACTTCAAGCCAGGTGCTGCAAGGAATCACACGTGCTGCACTGCAAACCAACAGCTTCATGTCTGCCGCTTCGTTCCAGGAAACCACTAAGGTTTTGAATGAGGCTGCTGTAAGGGGTAAGGTTGATAACCTTGAAGGGCTAAAGGAGAATGTGATCTGTGGACACCTTATCCCTGCCGGCACTGGGCTTAGAGAGTTTGACAGAATAATAGTTTACTCAAAGGATGAGCATGAGTTTGTTGAAAAAGCAGGTAAGTCGGTTTCGCTTACGAGCAACGACTAGCCATAGCAAGAAAATATCCTTAAAAGGGTTGGCTTTACTGCCAACCTTTTTTTTGTCCTTCCTCCAGCAGTATAATCTAAGCTAAAAGTTGCTGGCTGCTTTCATAATATTGAAGCACCCATATATGGGCAAGCGTTACCTTCAATTTCGGCGAAGCCCAAATATGGTTGCTCCATCAGCTCCACCCCCATACTTATGAGATATGAGTCAATGTACTTGTCATCAGAAACCTAAATAAATTATGCAGGGATTGAATGCTGCATAACGGAAACGAGTTAACGTTGGTTTAAAAATTTTACCAAAGTAAAGGCCACTATCACCGATGCTAATCTTTGCCGAATTTGAAAAAATTACTAACTTTCCGTTCTAAAAATTAATAATAATACGCCATGCCTGAAAAAATGAATCCTATCAATATTGAGATTAACGATGAAATTGCCCAGGGTATATACTCAAACCTAGCGGTGATAACCCATTCATCTTCAGAATTCATTATTGACTTTGTGCGGGTTATGCCCGGTATCCCTAAGGCTCAAGTTAAGTCAAGAATTGTGCTAACTCCCGATCATGCCAAGAGGTTAATGCTGGCCCTGCAGGAAAACATTGGTAAGTTTGAAGCTGCAAATGGAACCATTAAGCTACCTGAGGGGAGTGAGGGTATGCCACCATTCCCAATAAATTTCGGAGGTAAGGGGGGCGTTGCCTAGTGTGTGTTGGCATTGGCATTCTTTGTGCATATATTACTGAAATACGGTAGTTTAGATTGGTATTTTAATTTCAGGAGTTTGGTTCACCTGAATAAATGTAGTAGCGGAATACTATTTTCTAAACAGGTATTCACGTTTACTTTCAAACTTATATACATATTTGTTGGGCAAGATAAAAGTAAAATTTACTATGAAGAAGTTTGCAGATTATACCCTAATGGCATTGCTGGCCGGTATGCTGGCATGTAGCAACAACAACGAGCAACTGGTTACTTCCCCATCGGGAGAAGTGAAGGTAATTTTCAGCCTCACTGCCGATAAACAGCCCTCTTACAGGGTTTACTTTAAAGACTCTCCTGTGATTGAGACCTCAACACTTGGATTCGATTTCAAGGATGCCCCATCGCTGTCCAAGGGGATGAGAGTTGATAGCGTGTTGAGTAATGAGTTTAACGAAACGTGGGAGCTGCCGTGGGGCGAGCAACGGCTTGTGAAGAATCATTACAACGAGATGAAAGTTTTCCTGTCGGAGAAAAAATCACCAAACCGCCACTTTGCGGTTACATATAGGGTTTACGACGATGGAATAGGATTTCGTTACGAATTTCCCCAACAGGAAAGTATGGGCGATGTAACAATCACCGATGAAAATACACAGTTTAAGCTAACCGGCGACCATTTGTGCTGGTGGGAGCCCGGCGACTGGGATATATATGAGCATCTATATAACACAACTTCGTTTAGCAAGATTGACGCCACCAAAAAGCGAAACCATCGCGATTTGGCACAAACCTACATTCCGGAAAACGCCGTAAATACTCCTGTAACCATGAAAACTAGCCAGGGGCTATACCTTAGCTTTCACGAAGCCGCTGTTAATAACTATGCCGGAGTAACCTTAAAAGTTGATACGGTTAACTACTCCATGACAACTGAGCTGGTTGGCAACGATTCTGGAGTTAAGGTGGTTACCAAAACACCCTTTAACACTCCCTGGCGTATGATTCAGCTTGCCGAAAAACCTGGTGATTTGATAGAATCAAGGCTGATACTTAACCTGAACGAGCCCAACAAGCTGGGCGATGTTTCATGGTTTAAGCCCACGAAGTACGTTGGTATATGGTGGGAGATGCACCTGGGAAAATCAAGCTGGGATATGGCCAGTGGGAAGCATGGGGCAACTACTGCAAATGCTAAACGATATATAGACTTTGCCGCTAAGAATAATATCGGAGCCTTACTTGTAGAGGGTTGGAATACCGGTTGGGAGCACTGGATTGGATTTGATGATAGGGAGGGAGTTTTTGACTTCGTAACCCCCTATCCGGACTACAACCTCAAGGAGGTGGTTGAGTATGGCCGCAAGAAGGGTGTTGATCTGATTATGCACCACGAAACATCATCGGCGGTTACCACCTACGATAAGCAGCTCGATACCGCCTTTGCCCTAATCAGCAGCCTGAACCTCCACATGGTTAAAACAGGATACGTAGGGAAGATAATACCCAAAGGAGAGTACCATCATGGGCAGTGGATGGTTAACCACTACCGAAGGGTTCTTGAAGTGGCCGCAAAGCACAAGGTTGCCGTTGATGTTCATGAACCGTTTATGGCAACAGGCGAGCGCAGAACATATCCAAACTTCGTTTCTCAGGAGGGATTCCGGGGACAGGAGTTCAACGCATGGTCGAGCGATGGGGGAAATCCTCCTGAGCATTTAGCTATTATTCCCTTCACCTGCCTGCTGGCCGGACCTATGGACTATACACCGGGAATCTTCAACACCAAGCTGAAACCCTACAAACCCAACAACCAGGTAAATAATACACTGGCACAGCAGCTTGCCCTTTATGTAGTCATCTACAGCCCAATTCAAATGGCTGCCGATTTGCCTGAGAATTATGAAAACCATCCTGCATTCCAGTTTATCCGTGATGTGGGTGTAAACTGGGAGCAAACCAGGGTGCTTAACGGTGAAGTTGGCGATTATGTTACCATTGCCCGTCAGGAACGCGGAACAAACCGTTGGTTTATTGGTGCGGTAACCGATGAGAATTCAAGGGAGCTCAGCGTTAAGCTGGATTTTCTGGAACCGGGTAAAAAGTATTCAGCAACCCTTTACCTTGATGCTCCTGATGCCCATTGGGATAAGAACCCCTCGGCATACGAGATAAAGAAAATGGAGGTTGACAGCAGCACAGAGCTAAACCTGTATTTAGCACCAGGAGGGGGAGCGGCAATTTCGCTTTTTCCGCTATAAGTGAGGGTTGAAAATAAAATATCAGAAGAGTCCCCGGCCAGTAACCGGGGATTTTTTTAACGCCTGCTGCTAAAATGTCGGCCGGGATGAAGACGGCGACGTCTTTGTCCCGCGACAATTTAGTTACCAAGGTAGGAAAAATTTTGCACCGCGAAATCCGCCCGGCTGAAATTTAGCAGCTGTTAGCATTAGTTTTTTAATCTTTCATATCTATGACCATAACCGTCATAAACATCTTCATCAAGTTTTAATTCGTCTGTGATTTCTCGAATCATGTATCTTATTGGAATATAGATAATGGTATCTGGTAATTCATATTTATAATTTATTGTTAGAAAATCAAATTCATCACCTAGTAATATACTGTTCTCTCTACTAGTGAAATAATTAGTTGTGTGAATTGTGTCTCCATTTAAAATTATGTAAACAGTCTTGTCTTTAAGAAAAATCATTTTTCTCTCATCGCCTGTATTTTCCGGGGTGTAATGTGAGTTTCCTGTCATACCTCCATTGGATTCCAACCAATTCCATTTCCCTATTATTTTTCTTTCAACAGATAACTCTTCATTGTCTTTCGAACAACTCATTATCATCAGAATAATTCCACAAAGAATAAATTTATGTTTCATTAAAGTAAAATTAATGCTAACTCGTTTATAGGCGCAACTCTGTTGCGCCTTATTTCCATTTTGGATGTATAGGCGCCATAAAGTTGCGTTTTCCATTCCATGCAATAGAAAAAAAATTACATTTCAAACAAATATATGTAATTTTTTTACAACTCATCAAATGGGATTCTAATTTTCTGCAAACTCTTCTGGCACGCCTGGGTTT